>Ga0299914_10004248_pt1 | contig 10293 bp, 8 predicted proteins | sample RVTome_10_FD_201361 | JGI IMG/M metagenome (GOLD analysis project Ga0299914, IMG submission 201361) | Soil microbial communities from uranium-contaminated site in the Upper Colorado River Basin, Wyoming, United States - RVT153D57 (version 2) ... | reverse complement strand
GCGGCCCGGCAGGGTCAGGAGCGCAACCGTGCCGACGATCCCCACCGCCGCGCCCGCTGCGGTGAGCCGGCCTCCGGCGACGAGCCGGAGTCCGAGGAGAAGCGCGAGCACGCCCACCAATGCCGCGGCGAGACCCCACGGGATGGCGATGTCGCCGATGCGGATCTCGTTCCGGTGTCCGATCGTCGCGACCGCCCCGTACACGATGCCGACCACGGCGGCGAAGGCGAACGTGCCCGCCCTCGTGGCCCAACCGGTCGCGACGACCGTGTCGGTCATGGCACCTGCGGCGTGACCGTGTACGACAGCGTTTCGCCCTCGCCGGCCACGAGGACGAGGTACTCGGCGTTGGAATACACCTTGGCGCCCATGCCCGCACCCGACACCGTGGTGTCCTCGGTGAAGCCGGCAGCTTCGAGCGCGGCGGCGGCTTCGGCCACCGGGTCGGAGGCCGAGGACGTGAGCACGACGACCCACCCCTCTGCATCCCCGGCGCCCGCGGCCATGCTGATGTCACCGTCGACGATCGGCACGGACGTCGGGAAGTCGGCCGGGAGCTCGCCGCCGAGACTCACGTCGCCGCCGGTGGCACCCTCGATCGCGTCTTCGACGCCTCGGTTCACGAGATCCTCGACCGGGTTGCCGAAGCAGCCCGTGAGGAGCGAGGCGGTGATGCCGGCGATCGCGACGGCGATGGCGGCACGGGTCGTGGTCGTCACGGTCGACATGCGAGCTCCTCAGATGGGTCTGGCGCGGTACGCGATTGGAGGCGATGCGCTGCATTCGCGGCATCCGCCCTGCTACGGAGTCTAGTTGCCAGGGGTACGGCCGGGCCATGGCGTAGCGTGGATCGCGGCACGGCGCGGGCCGTCGGGAGAGGATCGATTCGATGTCGGATGCTGCATCATCAGATCGGGCGGAGGATCCCGCGGTGCGGGTCGAGCGTGACGGCGGCATCGCGATCGTCACGATCGATCGACCGAACGCCCTCAACGCCCTCTCGGCGTCGGTGCTCACCGAACTCGAGTCCACCTTCGTCGAGCTCGCGCAAGCGGGAGCGGCGGTGCGTGGCGTCCTGCTCGTGGGCGCAGGCGGTCGGGCCTTCGTCGCCGGAGCCGACATCCGGGGCATGGTCTCGCTCACGCCCGAGGCCGCAGCCGAGCTCGCTCGCCTCGGACATCGCGTCGCTGCCGCAGTCGAGGCACTTCCGGCACCCGTGATCGCCTGCATCGACGGGTTCGCCCTCGGCGGCGGCCTCGAGCTCGCCCTCGCGTGCGACCTCATCTACGCGACGGATGCCTCGCACTTCGGTCAGCCCGAGGTGAAGCTCGGGCTCATCCCCGGGTTCGGCGGCACCGTGCGGCTCCCCCGCGCCGTCGGAGCGGCACGGGCGAGGGAACTGATCTACACGGGCCGGCGCATCGGCATCGAGGAAGCGGTGGCCGCAGGCCTCGTCGTGCGCCGCTTCCCCGACCGTGACGCCCTGCTCACGGGTGCGCGCGAAACGCTCGCGGAGATCGCCGCGAACTCGGCGACCGCCGTCGGCATCGCGAAGCGGGTGCTCATCAGCGCCGCCGGCCGACCGACCGACACCGCCTCGGAGCTCGAGGTCGGCGGCTTCGAGGACGCATTCCGCACTGACGACATGCACGAGGGCGTCGCTGCCTTCCTGGAGAAGCGCGAACCCCGCTTCGGAGCCTGACCTCAGCCGATCCGCGCGCTGAGCCAGGCGAAGCCGTCGAACCGCACGCCGTCTGCGCCGAACATCTCGAGGTGGAGGTGCGGCCCGGTGGACTGCCCGGTCGAGCCGACGAGTCCGAGCTGCTGACCCGCACTCACGTTCTGGCCGACGGCCACGGCGAGCGAGCCGTACTGCATGTGCGCGTAGGAGCTCGTGATCAGCTCGCCGCCGATGTTGTGCTGCACCTCGACGTTGACCCCGAGGCCACCGCCGTTCTCGGTCGCGAGCACGACGACGCCGTCGGCGATGGACATGACGGGCGTGCCGTTGCCGGGGTTGAAGTCGACGCCGTCGTGATAGGTGGAGCATCCGGCGCAGGGCGCTTCACGCGGGCCGAAGCCGGAGGCGCGGCGCGAAGGGTCGACCACCGGCCAGACGATCACGTCGGATTCGACGATCGACACGCTCCCCACGCTCGCCACTTGCGAGACGATGGGCGGCGGTGCGGCCTCAACGGCGTAGCCTCCGCTGGCGAACGGCTCCATCTCGGCCTCGCTCGCGACCTCGAGGTGCTGCGGGGTCAGGGAGATCGTGTCCTCGACGGGAGCGTAGACGGAGGCGCGCTGCACGGAGTCGGTCGCGGTGATCGCCAGGGCGGGAACGCTCGTCGCGAGCATCATGCCGCCGACGAACGTCATCGCGAGGGCGGAGAATGCCGGGCGGAGCGAACGGGTGCGAGCGTCGCGTCGCGACGTGCGGCTGGTGGGCTCGGTCGCCTGGCCGGCTCCGAGGGTGCCGGAATCACGGGAGGATCGGGTTCGAGGGCTTCGGGTGCGGGAACGGGTGGGGCTGGGGGCGGCCGCGCGGCGGCCGTGCTTCTTTGGGGGAATCATTCAGTGCGTTACGTATCTGTGTCGGGGGACTTGAGACAATCTCGCCTACCGTACGCACCGAGTCTGGGAGGAACCTCCGTTATCCAACCGTTATCTGAGAAACCTCTGAGAGCGCTCTCTCTTGCGCCACGCGCAACGAACGAGCGGATGCCGCATGCTCTACGCACGGGGCATCCGCTCGACTCGTCAGCTGATCGCCGTTCAGGCCTGCTTCTTCAGGCGCGACGTGATGCGCGCCCGAGCCGTCTGGTCGAGCTCGACCTTGCGGATGCGCACCTTCTCAGGGGTGACCTCGACGCACTCGTCTTCGCGGGCGAACTCGAGGCACTCCTCGAGCGTGAGCTGGCGCGACGGCGTCATCGACTCGAAGGTGTCGGAGGTGGACTGACGCATGTTCGTCAGCTTCTTCTCCTTCGTGATGTTCACGTCCATGTCGTCGGTGCGCGAGTTCTCGCCGATGACCATGCCCTCGTAGACCTCTTCGGTGGGGTTCACGAAGAAGGTCATCCGCTCCTGCAGGGCGATGATGGCGAACGGCGTGACCACGCCGGCGCGGTCGGCGACGATCGAGCCGTTGCTCCGGGTCGTGATGGTGCCCGCCCACTCGCCGTAGCCGTGCGAGATCGCATTCGCGATGCCGGTGCCGCGCGTGATGGTGAGGAACTCGGTTCGGAAGCCGATGAGCCCGCGGCTCGGCACGATGAACTCCATGCGCACCCAGCCCGTGCCGTGGTTGGCCATGTTGTCCATGCGTCCCTTGCGGGCGGCGAGGAGCTGGGTGATCGCACCGAGGTACTCCTCGGGAGCGTCGATCGTGAGGTGCTCGTAGGGCTCGTGCACCTTGCCGTCGATGGTCTTCGTGACCACCTGCGGCTTGCCGACGGTGAGCTCGAAGCCCTCTCGGCGCATCTGCTCCACGAGGATCGCGAGCGCCAGCTCACCACGGCCCTGCACCTCCCAGGCATCGGGACGGCCGATGTCGAGCACCTTCAGCGACACGTTGCCGACGAGCTCGCGATCGAGTCGGTCCTTCACCATGCGCGCGGTGAGCCTGTGGCCCTTCACCTTGCCGACGATCGGCGACGTGTTCGTGCCGATCGTCATCGAGATCGCGGGCTCGTCGACGTGGATCGCGGGAAGGGGCCGCACGTCCTCGGGGTCGGCGAGCGTTTCGCCGATCGTGATCTCCTCGATGCCGGCCACCGCGATGATGTCTCCGGGACCGGCCTCCTCTGCGGGGAATCGGTCGAGCGCCTTGGTCTTCAGGAGTTCGGTCACGCGCACGTTCGAGTGCGAGCCGTCGTGTCGAACCCAGGCCACGGTCTGGCCCTTCTTGATACGGCCGTTGAAGACGCGCAGCAGCGCCAGCCGACCCAGGAACGGCGACGCGTCGAGGTTCGTCACCCACGCCTGCAGCGGCGCCTCATCGTCGTACGTCGGGGCGGGAACGTGCTGGAGGATCGCCTCGAACAGCGGCTCGAGGTCGTCGCTGTCGGGCAGGCTGCCGTTCTCGGGCTTCGTCGTCGACGCACGCCCCGCCTTGCCGGAGGCGTAGACGACGGGCACATCGAGGATCGCGTCGAGGTCGAGGTCGGGCACATCGTCGGCGAGGTCGGACGCGAGGCCGAGGAGCAGGTCCTGGCTCTCGGCGACGACCTCGTCGATGCGCGCGTCGGGCCGATCGGTCTTGTTCACGAGCAGAATCACGGGCAGCCGCGCCTCGAGGGCCTTGCGCAGCACGAACCGGGTCTGGGGCAGCGGACCCTCGCTCGCGTCCACGAGGAGCACGACGCCGTCGACCATCGAGAGGCCGCGCTCGACCTCGCCGCCGAAGTCGGCGTGGCCGGGCGTGTCGATGACGTTGATGATGACGGGACCGGATGTCGCGTGCACGCCGTCGTACTCGATGGCCGTGTTCTTCGCGAGGATCGTGATGCCCTTCTCGCGCTCGAGCTCGTTCGAATCCATCGCGCGCTCGTCGACGTGGGCGTGATCGGCGAACGAGTGGGTCTGCTTCAGCATGGCGTCGACGAGCGTCGTCTTGCCGTGGTCGACGTGGGCGACGATCGCGACGTTGCGCAGGTCGTTGCGGGTGGCGTTGGCCATGTTGGTTGGTCCTCAGTGGTGCGTGTCGTCACGTGGCACCGACGCGGCCCGGAGCGGGCGGCACGGCGGCAGCGCGGAAGCGCTGGTGTGAAGGTCTGTGGGATCGCGCGAAGCCGGTCGCGGCTCGCGCCCTCCAAGCCTACCCTGCGATGCACGGGTTCGGCTGGGAGCGGCGAACGCCCGGCATCCGTGGGAACGGATGCCGGGCGCCGGGCCTACAGGCGTCGTCTTCGCCGAACGACCAGCATCGCAATGAGGCCCACGAGGATCGCCGTGAGCGCGACGAAGGCGGCGGCGGCCTCGAAGCCGGTGCGTGCGAGCAGCCCCGGCTCAGAAGCGGATGCAGCTGGGGCGGAGGTGGCATCAACGGAGTCCGGTGCCGCGGTGGGGTCGTTCGACTCGACGGGCGTCGTCGGCTCCGTTGGCTCCGTCGGCTCGAGCGGCTCCGTCGGCTCCACCGGCTCGACCGGCTCCGTCGGCTCGACCGGCTCCACCGGCTCGACCGGCTCCACCGGTTCCGTCGGCTCCGTCGGCTCCGTGGGCTCCGTCGGCTCGAGCGGTACACCCGAGTGCTCGTAGTGATGGATCTCGCCGGCGGCGCTGATCACGAGGGACTCGACGATCAGCTGCCCGCGGAACGGATTGTCGCGGTGGTAGTCGAGCGCGGCGTCGGGCGCCACGAGCAGCCCGCCCATCTCGGCGACACCGACGAGCCGAAGCTCCTCCCAGCCGTCGAAGTTCCACGTGACCCACGGCGCGTACGTCCGCGTGCCGTCACCGAGGAAGCGCGCTGGGCTGAAGTCGGTGCTCGCGCCGGGCAGCACGTTGATCACGAGCGGGGCGCTCGCACTCGGCACGACCTCGGCGAAGGTCACCTCATTCACCCCTGCGAACGCGTCTGCTGCCACCGTCCACACGTTGGTCGCCCCGGCAACGAGCGTCACCTGCATGCGGTCCGCGTCATGGACGACATCGACCTGCGCCGCACCGGCCGTCGCGAGCGCCGTCATCGCTGCGGCATCCGCCCGGACACCGTCGAAGTACCCGATCGGGAACACCGCGTCGAACGCGCCGGCCGCGTCGTATGCGTCGACGCTCAGTTGCCGCGGTTCGGCGGTGCTCAGCACGTAGCCGGGATCGCCCGTTCGCGTGAGTCGGCCGTCGGCCGTCGTGATCATGTCCTCGGTGGCGCCGATGGCGGCCAGGCCCGCGTTCACGTCGACCTTCTGCGCGTCGGGGCCCGTCACCGTGGTCCCGCCGGTGAGCAGCTGCGTGCCGGGGGCGTCGGCGGTCGGCATCGGCGAGCCGTCCGTGTTCGCGTTGAGGTTGTACGTGCCGAACGAGAGCGTGCCGCCGACGGCGAGCGAACCCTCGATCTCGCCGCCGCCGCGGCCGATGTCGGCGTCGCGTTCGACAAGCACGGTGAAGCCGGCCGAGGTGCGTCCGTCGCTCGTCGCCGGGACCGGGTCCGACTCCGTCGCAAGGCCGAAGGCGGCAGTCGCCGGGAGCGCGACAAGCGCCGCGACGAGGCCGGCGCCGAGCGCCGATCGGCGCGCGCGTTGAACGTATGGATGTGTTGCCATGTTCGAGTGTCCGTTCCTCGGGCCGTGGGTGTGGCCCGGATGCGGAATCCAGGGGATTCGGGTGTGATCTGATCGCCGCGGGGTACGGCGAGCGGGACTCGTGTCCCGTATGAGAGATACGATGAGAGCGCGATCATGACGCAGGTTTCCGACCTCCTCGGATCCTGCTTCTCGGCTGAGTCCGCCGACGGCCCCCAGTCGTGGAGACGACGAAACCCCGGCATCCCATGGATGCCGGGGTTTCGTGAGCGCGGCCGGTTACGCGCCGAGCTCGATATTCGCTCCGGGGATCGCCGCGAGCAGGTCGCGGGTGTACTGCTCCCGGGGGTTGTCGAAGACCTCGTCGGTCGTCGCCGCCTCGACGATCTTGCCGCGCTGCATCACGCAGACGTGGTCGGCGATGACGCGCACGACGGCGAGGTCGTGGGTGATGAAGAGGTACGTGAGCCCCAACTCCGACTGCAGGTCGGCGAGCAGGCGCAGGATCTGCGCCTGGACGAGCACGTCGAGCGCGGAGACCGCCTCGTCGAGCACGACGATCTCGGGCTTCAGCGCGAGCGCACGCGCGATCGCGATGCGCTGACGCTGACCGCCGGAGAGCTCGTTCGGGTAACGCCCGATGAGCGTGCGCGGCAGCGACACCTGGTCGAGCAGTTCGAACACGCGTGCTCGACGCGACGCCTTCGTGCCGATCTTGTGCGTGAACAACGGCTCGGAGATCGTGTTGCCGATGTTGCGCAGCGGGTTCAGCGATCCGTACGGGTCCTGGAACACCGGCTGCATACGGCTGCGGAGACCGAAGAGCTCCTTCCCGGTGACGCTCGCGAGATCCTTGCCGCCGACGACGATCCTGCCGCTCGTGGCGTCCTCGAGCTTCAGGAGCATCTTGGCCACCGTCGACTTGCCCGAGCCGGACTCGCCGACGAGCGCCGTCGTGGTGCCGCGTGGAATCTGGAACGAGATGTCGTCGACTGCCGTGAACTCCCCTGAACCGCGGATCTTGAAGACCTTGGTCAGGTTCTCCACCACGATCGCGGGCGGGGCGGATGCCGCCGCCTCGAGGGCCTCGTGACGGCCCTCGGCCGTGGCGATGAGGTCGATCGTGTCGCCGGCCGCGTCGGCCGCGTCGGCCTGCATGGACGACTCCGCCGCAGCGATGCTGCCGCTCGACTGGATGCGGCGCGAGGCGAGGCTCGGCGCCGCGGCCACGAGCCGCTGCGTGTAGGGGTGCTGGGGATTCTGCAGGATCTCGACCGATGGACCGGACTCGACGACCTTGCCCTTGTACATGACCACGAGCTGCTCCGCTCGCTCGGCCGCGAGGCCGAGGTCGTGCGTGATGAAGAGCAGCGTCGTGCCGAGCTCGCGGGTGAGTGACTCGAGGTGGTCGAGGATGACGCGCTGCACGGTGACATCGAGCGCCGACGTGGGCTCATCGGCGATGAGCAACTGCGGGTCGGCCGCGAGCCCCATTCCGATGAGCACGCGCTGGCGCATTCCGCCCGAGAACTGGTGCGGGAACTGCTTGAGTCGCCGATCGGCGTCTTGCAGTCCGGCCTGCTTCAGTACCTCGATGGCGCGCTTCTTGACTTCCTTGCGACCGGTCGCGATGCCGTTGGCCTTGATGGCCTCCTCGACCTGGAATCCGATCGACCACACGGGGTTGAGGTTCGACATCGGGTCCTGGGGGACGAAACCGATCTTGCGACCGCGGATCGCCTCCATGTCGTGCTTCGAGGCCTTCGTCAGATCCTGTCCGTCGAGGAGGATCTGGCCACCCGAGATGTGGCCGGTGCCGGGGAGCAGGTTGATGACCGCGTGCGCGGTCGTCGACTTGCCCGATCCCGACTCGCCGACGATGGCGAGGCTCTGCCCTCGGTAGAGCGTGATGTTCACGCCGTCGACGGCCTTCACCACCCCATCCTGGGTGTTGAACCCGACCTGGAGATCTTTGATCTCGAGGAGCGGCCGCTCGTCGCGGTTCATGCTGCCCTGCCGCACGTTCGTTCCGTTCACGATCTCGGTCATCGCTGGGCCCTCGCCTTCGGGTCGAGCGCATCTCGGATGACCTCGCCGAGCATGATGAAGCTCAGCACGGTGACCGACAGCGCGATGGAGGGCAGGATCAGGGTCTGGGGCGCCGTGCGGAGGTCGTTCTGCGCCGCGGAGATGTCGTTGCCCCACGACATCGTCGACGTCGGCAGGCCGACGCCGAGGAACGACAGCGTCGCCTCCGCGACGATCGCCGCGGCCAGCGAGATCGTCGTGATGACGATGACCGGCGCGATCGAGTTCGGGAGCACGTGACGGAGGAGGATCCGGAACTGCGACACGCCGGTCGCCGTTGCTGCCATCACGAAGTCGGAGTTCTTCACCCGGAGGATCTCCGCTCTCAACACACGAGCCGTCGACGGCCAGGCGAAGAGGCCGATGGCGAGTGAGATCACCCACACGCTCGCGTACTGCGAGAGGACCGACATGACGACCACGGCGGCGAGGATGTAGGGGATCGAGAAGAAGATGTCGCCGATTCGCGAGAGCACCGAGTCGAGCCATCCGCCATAGAAGCCAGCGAAGGCGCCGAACACGATGCCGAGGAACGCGACGAGGAAGGTGACGATGAGGCCGACCGAGAGCGACGTCGACGTGCCGTGGATGATGCGCGAGTAGATGTCGCAGCCCTGCTTCGTGAACCCGAGCGGGTGCCCGTCGGTGGGCCCGCCGTTGCTGTTGGCCAGCTGGCAGTCGTTGTTCGGCGGCACCTGGGTGAACAAGCCCGGGAACAGGGCGACGACCACGACGAGCAGGATGAGCGAGGCGGAGATCCAGAACATCGGCCGCTTGCGGACGTCTGCCCATGCGTCCCGCCACAGGTTCGAGGGCTTGCCCTCGGCCTTGACGGAGTCGATGGCGACAAGGGGGGTCTCTTCGATCGGAGCAACGAAGTGCTGCTGATCGGGTCTCGTGTTACTTGGCATAGCGGATCCTCGGGTCGAGAACGGCGTACAGCAGATCGATCAGCAGGTTCACCACGAGATAGATCAGCACCATGACGGTGACGAAGGCGACGACGGTGGGGTTCTCTCCCCGGATGATCGCCTGGTATACCGTGCGACCGACGCCCGGTACGTTGAAGATGCCCTCCGTGACGACGGCTCCGACCATGAGCGTGCCGAAGTCGACCGCGAGGTAGGTGACGACCGGAATGAGCGAGTTGCGCAGGATGTGCACCGGCACGATCCGCTTGCGCGAGAGGCCCTTGCTCGCGGCGGTGCGAACGAAATCCTGACCCTCCGTCTCGATGACCGACGCCCTTGTCAGTCGAACGATCGCGGCGAAGCTGCCTGTCGCCAGCACGATGGCCGGGAGGATCAGGTCCTGGGTCGGCGCTCCGGGGCCCACGGTCGTTCTGAACCACCCGAGCTGGATTCCGAAGATGAACTGGGCGACGAAGCCGACCACGAAGATCGGGATCGAGATGAGGATGAGGCTCACCACGAGAGCGCTCGCGTCGAAGATGCCGCCCTTGCGCAGGCCCGAGACGAGGCCGACGGCGATGCCCGCCACCATCAGGAAGAACACCGAGATGGCGGCGAGGCGGAGCGTGACCGGGAACGTCTGGGCGAGGATCTCGGTAACCGGCTGCCCCGAGAAGGAGACGCCGAGGTCACCCCGGAAGATGTTCCCGAGGAAGATGAAGTACTGGACGATGAACGGCTCGTCCAGGTTGTAGCGCTCACGCAGCTGATCGAGCACCTGCGGGGGCGGGGTCTTGTCGCCGAAGAGCGCGACGATCGGGTCGCCGGGCATGGCGAACACCATGAAGTAGATCAGGAAGGTGGTGCCGAGCAGGACAGGGATCGCCTGCAGGACTCGGCGCACGATATAGCCGGCCATGGATCAGGCCCCGCATTTCGTGGATGTTGACATGTCGAAGAAACCTCACCGTTGTGCGAGTTCGTCCCAACGATGCTACGCCGATCGGGTTTGCATCGGGGATACGTGGGAGTGGGGCGGCAGCCGTTCGGCT
>Ga0299914_10004247_pt1 | contig 10296 bp, 9 predicted proteins | sample RVTome_10_FD_201361 | JGI IMG/M metagenome (GOLD analysis project Ga0299914, IMG submission 201361) | Soil microbial communities from uranium-contaminated site in the Upper Colorado River Basin, Wyoming, United States - RVT153D57 (version 2) ... | reverse complement strand
TCGGTAGAATGTCCGGATTCCGGGCGGCGCGTCAATTTCCCGGGCGCCGGAGACGCTTGTCGTGGCTCCGCCACGTTCCGGCCGCCGGGCGAGACCGCTCCGCAGCCACAAGATGCCCGGCCGGGAGCGACCCGCCGGATCGTCCACCCCGGCGGCGTCCGTCTTGCATGTGTTGACGATACCCGTCCCACTGACCCCTGCGATGCACCGTCACATGGAAGAGCCGTCGACCGAAACGAGCACGGAGTCGGACGCGGAGCCGAAGAAGGCGCAACACGGCCGGCGGTCACGCTGGATCGGCGGGATCGCCAGGACGCTCGTCGGGAGCGCGTTGCTGTTCATCTTCATCGAAGGCGCCAGCAGTCTCGCCATCGCGGTGATCCGGACCGGCACGGCCACCTCGCGCGCATTCAGCACGTACGATTCGCTGCTGGGCTGGAGAAGCCGTCCCTCCGTGGACCTGCCCCACCACTGGGGCTGGCAGCGCGGCGTGCGGACGAACTCCCTCGGCTTCCGGGGAGCGGCCGAGATCGAGCCCGAGGAGCCGCCGGGGCGCATCCGGCTACTCTGCCTCGGCGACTCGTTCGCGTTCGGGGAGGGCGTCGCGGACGACGACACGTGGTGCCACGAGCTCGAGGCGATGGACCCACGGCTCCAGACCGTGAATCTCGGTCAGCCCGGCTACGGGGTCGATCAGGCCTACCTGCGGTATCAGCGGGACGCCGATGCGATCGAGCATTCCGGCGTGCTGTTCACGTTCAACGACGGCGACTTCTTCCGCATGGGGGAGCGGACGCTCTACGGATACGGCAAACCGGTGCTCAGACCCGCAGACGAGACCCTGGAGGTCACCAACATCCCTCCGCCTCGCGTGCTGCCCGCGGTCGAGCGGACCGTGGCCAGCCTCGCGCGGAGGCTTCGCACGATCGAGCTCCTGAACGGCGTGACCAGCAGAATCCGCCGCACGTACTTCTCGGGAGAGCGGTCCACGCCCCCGGATCTGGAGCGCGTGGCGACGGTCGTGTTCCGGGGAACGCGGGGCCTCGCACAGGCACGCGGGGACGCCCGGGTCGTCTTCGTCTACCTTCCGACGCTCCACGACGTACACAGCGATGCACCGTGGAGGCGGAGGGCGACAGCGATCCTCGACAGCCTGGGATATCCGCTCGTCGATCTCACCGACTCGTTGCGAGCCGTACGGGATCTCGAGCGTCCGGCACTGTTCCTCCCCCTCGAGGATCCCGCCGTGGGGCATTACTCGGTGGCGGGAAACGCCTGGGTGGCCCGGCACCTCCACCGCGCGCTGCGGGAACGGGGGCTGATCCCGCCGGAGCCCGTCGTCCCACCGGAGCCGGACGTCGCCGGTCGCGACTCCACGCCGTAGCCCCGACCCGCGGCACCCGCAGGGCCCGAACGCGCGACGCCCGCCGTCGCGTGTCGCGACGACGGGCGCTCGGCTACCTCGTACGGTCCCCCGAGGGGACCTGCGTCAGACGACCTCGAAAGTCACCCACTGGGAGACCCACACGGCCGTCACCTTGTCGCGGTTCTTGGCCGGCGTGAACCGCATCTCCGACGCCACGCGCTGCGCCGCGTCGTCGAGCAGGCCGTTCCCGGAAGAGGTCTTCACCTCGCTCTTGTCCACGCCGCCCTGCTCGTTCACGTACAGCCACAGCTCGACACGGCCGCCGATCCCGGCGTCCTTGAGGTTGCGCGGGTAGTAGCGCTGCAGGAGCGCCTGCACCTCGGCCCGGTTCCGCATGGTCGGCGGCGTGTCGTAGGGGATGAACGACGGGCGGTCCGCCGGGCTTCCACCGGACGGGGGCGGCGGCAGGTTCTCGACCGGGTTCGTCTCGAACGTGGTCGGCGCGATCGTGACGTCCTCGGCCACCTCGACCTGCGCGACGCGCGGCGTCGCCGGCCGGGCGATCTGCTCCGGCGGGGGCGGGATCCGCACCTCCGGCGGCAGCGTCACCGCTTCGAGCTCATCGCCCGTGGCACCCAGATCGGCGGCCTCGAACGGTCGGACGAGCACGAACAGCCCGAAGTGGAGCATGACGGCCGCCAGAAGGCCGATCTGCGTCCAGGTGTTCGAGGTCCGCTTGAACTCGTCGTTCGCGGTCTGTCGGACGTGCGATTCTTCCATCATCGTTCTCTCCTCCCGGCGGTTCCCGGAGGCCTCTGCCGTCGGTCCGTCCCGCTACCGTCGGGCGCGCATCGCGCGCTGCTCCAGCCGCGTCGCGAACGTCACGCGCACGGCACCCGCTTCCTGCAGCTCTTCGGTGATCGTGTTGATCTGCGCGTACGGCACATCGCGATCACCGCGGACCGCGACCACGAGCTCGCGGTTGTCCGCGTAGATCGGCCGGACGACCTCGGAGATCTGGTCGAACGGCGTCAGCACGTCGTTGATGTACACGGCGCCGTCGCGCTCGATCCAGATGTGGAGGATGTTCTTGCGCTTCTCGTCGATCTTCTCGGTCGCGTTGGCCTCGACCCACTCGATCGTCCGCTTCTTCTCCTTGCGGAACACCGTGGTGACCATGAAGAAGATCAGGAGCAGGAACGCGATGTCGGCGAGCGACGCGGTCGGGATCTCGCTCTCCGCGCCCGACTTGCGCCTGAACCCTCCGCTCTTGATCGCCATCTAGTTCTCCAGTTCCTGGAGCGAGATCCTCTCCGCGCCCGCGAGCTTGACCTCGTCGAGCACGTTCACCATGTGCCGGTACGCCGCGCGGGGATCCGTCTGGATCGCCGCGATCAGATTCGGGTTCTGCGCCAGCTCGGCCCTCAGGATCCCCTCGACCTGGTTGTAGCTCACCGTCTGCTCCTGCTCGCTCTCACCCCGGCGCACGATCACGCGTCCGTCGGACTGGACGATGAAGAAGATCAGGTTCTTGGGGGAGACGTCCTGCTCCTCGGACTGCTCCGGGAGCACGATCGGAAGGCCCTTCTCCTCGTTGAACACCGTGGTGGTCAGGAAGAAGATGAGGAGGAGGAACGCGATGTCGGCGAGCGAAGCGGTCGGGATCTCGTCCGACACCTTCTGCTTCCGCTTCATGATGGGCATGGCGCCTTCTCTTTCGGCCGTGTCCCGGCCTTCGGGGGGGCGGCCTGCCGCCCCGCGTCGTTCAGCTCGCTCTCCCGTACCCTTCTCGGTCCTCGATGCTCCAGATGAGGTTGAGGACCTTCTGCGCCCCCTCCTCCATGTCCTGGATGAGGCGGTCGATGCGGGTCACGAAGAAGTTGTATCCGACGTTGACGGGGATCGCGATCGTGAGACCGGCCGCGGTCGTGATGAGCGCGACCTTGATCCCGCCGGCGACGAGACCGGGCTCCACCTGGCCCGCGATCTCGATCGCCTGGAAGGCGATGATCATCCCGATCACGGTGCCGAGGAACCCCAGCATGGGCGCGACGTTCGCGATGGTCCCGAGGACGGCCAGCCCGCGCTCGAGGAAGTCGAGCTCGATGACCCCGGTGGTGGCGATCGCCTTCTGGATATCGGCTCCGGTGCCGTGCGCGCCCGCCTTGCGCTCCTGCACGCGCCGCAGACCGGACAGGAGGATCGCCGCGACCGGCCCGCGGGTCTCCTCGGCGAGGGCGATCGCGTCCTCGAGACGCCCGCTCTCGGTGAGTTCCTCGATCTCGTCGAGCAGCTTCTGCGATTCGCGGTGCGCGACCCACAGCGTCCACGCCTTGGCGATCATCACGCCGAGCGCGATCAGCGAGCAGAGGACGAGCGGATACATCATGAATCCGCCGTCGTTGAAGAGCGTCATCAACTCGTACTGATTGCTCAAATTCGCCTGCCCATAAGGGGTTAGCGGTGCTTCGAGCCGCCTCGGGGCGCCCGGCGGCGGAATGCCGGGGCCCGGGCTTTTTCGGCCAGCGGATGATTGTAGGGCGGCGCCGGGGGACCGTCAAACCGTTTGTGGAGTCCCATCCTCCCCCTCGAACGCCCGGTCCGCGGCGCTTTCCGCCTTTCCGGCCGCGGCGCCGGAGGTGACGATCACCTCCTCCGGAGGCGTTCCGCTCCCCAGCGACTCGGGCGGCCCCTTGAGCGCGCCGCCCGTGCGCTCCGCCCCGTCCGCGTCGGCCGACAGCCGCGCCCGGAGCTGGTCGGGCGTCAGGCCGCGGCGGAGGACCCCCCTGCGGGCGAGCGAGATCTGGCTGGTCTCCTCCGACACGACGATGACGTACGCGTCGGTCTCCTCCGACAGACCCAGCGCCGCGCGGTGCCGGGTCCCGAGCGACTTGTCGCCCGTCGGATACTGGGTGAGGGGGAGCGTCACGCCCGCCGCGATGATCTGACCGCCGCGGACCACCACCGCGCCGTCGTGGAGCGGCGAGCGCGGGGTGAAGATCGTGACGAGGAGATCGGCCGACACGTCGGCCTTGAGCTCGGTGCCCTCCTTCTCGATGTACTCGTCGAGAGCGAGCTCGCGCTCGATCGCGATGATCGCGCCGATGCGCGCGCGGGACAGCCGCTCGGCGGCCCGGGCGATCTCGTCGGCCACCTCCTCGCCGTGCTCCTCGAGCCGCATGAGCACGTTGAGGACGCGCGTGCGTCCCAGCCGCGCAAGCGCGCTCCGGAGCTCCGGCTGGAACACCACGATGAGCGCGAAGGCGCCGTAGGTGAACGCCTGCGAGAGGATGTACTCGATGAGGTCGAACTGGAGGAAGCGCGCGAGGGCGTACACGCCGACCACGACGACGAGCCCGAACAGGATCTGGAAGGCCCGCGTGCCAGCCCACAGGATGAGCACGCGGTAGATGAGGTATCCGACCAGCGCGATCTCGATGAGATCGGGCCATCCTACCTGGAGGACCCGGAACCAGTCGAACAGGCCGCTCATCGGCTCCCCGCGGGCTCCTCGACCCGCGTCCCCGCGGCATCGCCCGCGGCGCCGGCCGCGCGCTCGATGGCCCACGCGACGTCGAGGGCGTGCCGGACCGGGCGGATGTCGTGCACCCGGAACACGCGCGCGCCGCGCACCAGCGCCGCCACGCAGGCCGCGATCGTCCCCTCGACGCGCTCCGCTGGCGGAACGCGGAGGAGCGCCCCGAGGAAGGACTTCCGCGACGGCCCGATCCAGACCGGCGCGCCGAGCGCGGTCAGCTCATCGAGGCGGGCGATCAGCTCCAGATTCCCCTCCAGTGACTTCCCGAACCCGATCCCGGGGTCGATCGCGACCCGATCGGGCTCGCAGCCGGCTTCGAACGCCCTGAGACGCGCCTTCGCGAGCGCATCGGCCACCTCGGCGACCACGTCGTCGTATGCGGTGTCGTCCTGCATCGTACGGGGCGTGCCCCGCATGTGCATCAGGACGAGGCCCGCGCCGGTCCGCGCCGCGAGGGTGGCGAGCTCCGGGTCGTTCGAGAGCCCGGAGACGTCGTTGATGATCGACGCGCCGCCGTCGAGGGCTCGCTCGGCGACCTCGCGCTTGACCGTGTCCACCGAGACGGGCACGCCGAGCCGCACCACGCCCGACAGAACCGGCTCGAGCCGGCGCCACTCCTCGTCCGCCGGGACCGCCCGGGCGCCGGGACGCGTCGATTCGGCGCCCACGTCGATCAGATCGGCCCCCTCGGCCACCATGGCCGCCGCGTGCTCGCGGGCCGACCCGGGGTCGAGGAAGCGGCCGCCATCGGAGAAGGAGTCGGGCGTGACGTTCAGGATTCCGGCGATGACCGGGCGGTCGAGCGCGATCGACGCGTCCCGGATGCGCCACCGGGTCGCCGGCCCGTCACGGCTCCGGCCGCTCACCGCCGGGCCGCCCGGGGATGCGGGGACCGACGGCTCGCGTGCGGCCCTGTCGGGTCAGGCCGGGGCCGGAGCAGGCTCGCCTCCGGCGCCCTCGATCGGACGCTCGACGGGCGTCTTCGTCTCCTTCTTCTTCTTTCCCTCGAGGGACGACGCTGGCATCGGGATGTCGGCCGGCGGGAGCGGCTTCCCCTGCTCCAGCAGCCCGATATCGTCGACATCCAGCGTCTCGCGCTCGAGCAGCGCCTCGGCGATCCTCTCGAGGAGGTCGGAGTTCTGCTCGAGCACCTGGCGGGTGGACTCGTAGGACTCGTCGAGGATGCGCTTGATCTCGGCGTCCACGAGCTCGGCCGTCTTGCCGCTGACCTCGCGGCGGTGCGAGATGTCGCGGCCCAGGAACACCTCCTGCTCGCGGTCGCCCACGGCCATCGGGCCGATCGCCGGCGACATGCCGAACTGGGTGACCATGCGGCGGGCCAGATCGGTCGCCCGCTCGATGTCGTTGCCGGCGCCGGTCGTGATCTTCCCCTCGCCGAACGTCATCTCCTCGGCGACCCGGCCGCCGAACATCATCTTGAGCTGCCCCTCGAGCCAGTCCTTCGTGTAGTTGTGGCGGTCCTCCTCGGGGAGCGAGGCCGTGATGCCGAGCGCCCGGCCGCGCGGCACGATCGTCACCTTGTGGAGCGGATCGAGCCCCGGAACCCGGAGCGCGATGACCGCATGACCGGCCTCGTGGTAGGCCGTGACCTTCCGCTCCTCGTCGGAGATGACCATGCTGCGTCGCTCGGTCCCCAGCATGACCTTGTCCTTGGCGCGCTCGAACTCGTCCATGTAGACGCGGTCCTTGTTCTCGCGCGCGGCCAGCAGGGCGGCCTCGTTCACCACGTTCTCGATGTCGGCGCCCGAGAGCCCCGGAGTGCCCTTGGCGAGCACTGCGAGGTTCACGTCCTCTGCGAGCGGGATGTCCTGCGTGTGCACGCGGAAGATCCCCTCGCGGCCCTTCACGTCGGGGTTGTCGACCACGATCTGCCGGTCGAAGCGCCCGGGACGCAGGAGCGCCGGGTCGAGCACGTCGGGCCGGTTCGTGGCCGCGAGCAGGATCACGCCCTCGTTCGACTCGAACCCGTCCATCTCGACCAGAAGCTGGTTCAGGGTCTGCTCGCGCTCGTCGTGGCCGCCGCCCAGACCGGCGCCGCGGTGCCGCCCGACGGCGTCGATCTCGTCGATGAAGATGATGCAGGGCGCATGGGCCTTCCCCTGCTCGAAGAGATCCCGAACGCGGCTGTTGTGGAGCAGCACTGGCTTCGAGCCGCCGAAGAACGCCTCGTTCTCACACCCGCACAGGTCGTAGACGTACCCGTCGTACGGCTTGCGGACGACCCTGCGGACGACCGACCGCTTCGCCTGACCCGGGGTGGTCTCCTCCGCGCTGTCACCGAAGGGGTTCGAGGTCTTCCCGATGATGAGGGTCCAGTACTCCCCCCCGGGGAGGGATCGTCCCTTCAAGAACCGGCCTTCCGGCTGTTCGCCATGTCGGATTCCGGTGGAGATGCCGTGCATGGCGCACAACCAGGCGACCTCCTCCACCAGCCGCCGGCTCACGCTCGTCACGCACAGCTTGCCCTCGCGGGATGTGTATCCGTCACCGTCGGACCAACCGTCGAGGAACGGGAGGAAGAGCTCGCGGGGAGCGTCCCACAGAAGCGCGGGAACGTGCTTTTCGTGGCTCCCCGTTCCGCACTGGCGCGCGAAGAAACGGCCCAACGCCGCCGAACGATAGTGGAGCCTGACTGTGTTGTCCCCGGTCGTCTCGCAGGACGCGCGAAGCCCGAAATGCCGCCCCATGAGCGCATCGCACTCGTCGATCAGCGTCGTCTCGTGCGCACCGAACACGAACTCGAGCGCCGAGTTCGCCCGTCCCTCGGCCGCATACAGACCGAGCAGCCTCAGAAGCCCCGGCGTGACCTCCACCTCCTCGGGGATCTCCGTCGTGGCGTACCGGTCGCTGATCGCGCGGGGCTTGTGGACGCCGCGCTGCCAGTTCGAGATCGTCATCTGCGAGACGCCCAGCACGTCGCCCAGCGTTCGCTGCGAATGGAAGTCCGCCGCGCCGACCGCGAACGTGTAGGCCGCCCGCGCCTCGTCGTCCGGCGGGTCCACGGTGAGGAAAGCCGGCGCAGTCGTGCACTCGAACGCGTGGGCCCGGGCCTCGCGCTTCGTCCCGTGCTCCGGGTCGAAGCCGCCGCGCACGTGATACGGCAGGTTGACGAGCACGTCGCCGGGCTCCAGATCGCGCACCGCGATCGGTCGGATCCCGCCGTGTCCACGGACGAATACGCTGTGGTCCCCCGTCGTGCGGATGGTGCCGCCCAGGTACTCGACCCCGTAGATCTCGTCGACGCGGTGGCGATATACGCCCTTCACGGATCGCCACGCGCTCGCGCCGAATACGTCGAGGTCGCCGCGGAAGCCCGTCTCGCCGCTCTCGTAGCCGAGCGTCTCCGTTCCGAACACCGGCATGACGCGGTCGTGGCGCTCCTCGCCCCGGGCCACGCCGAGCGAGTCGTACACGCCGTCGACGTACTCGCCGATCGTGACGAGACGCGTTCCCTCGTCATCGCGGACGAGGACCGGCGTGTCGCCAGTGACCGACGCCCCCACACCTACGAACATCTCCACGAAGTCCGAGCCGGACATCGAGAAGAACGGGCGGTCCGCCTCGCCGGCCACCGCCCGCGCGAGCAGCGTCTTCCCGGTCCCCGGCGGGCCCACGAGCAGGGCGCCCTTGGGCAACCGGCCCCCGAGCCGCGAGAACTTCTGCGGGTCCTTGAGGAACTCGATGATCTCCTGGAGCTCGTCCTTGGCCTCGTCGCACCCGGCGACGTCGGCGAACGTGACCTTGGGCGTGTCGCCGCTCAGGAGCCGGGCCTTCGACTTCCCGAAGCTGAAGGCGCGCGAGCCGCCCGCCTGCATCTGGCGGAAGACGAACAGCCACAGCCCGATGATGAGCACCCAGGGCAGGATCCCGACCAGGATGTTGACCCAGTTGTTCCCCGCCGGTCGCGCCTCGATCTGGACGTTCTGCGCGCGCAGCTCCGCCTCGAGCTCCTCGGAGAGCTCGGTCGGGAGACGGGTCTGGAAGCGGTCGATCTGCGTTTCTTCGCGCTGGATGGGCCGCTTCAGCCGCCCCTCGACGCTCACGCCCTCGCTGATCGTCACCGACTGGATGTTGCCGGCTTCCAGCTCCGCCCGGAACTCGGTGTAGTCGAGGGCCTCCTGCTGCCCCCGGGCCGAGTTCATGAGCTGCAGGATCGCCACCGGGATCAGCACGAGCAGCGCCCAGAAGGACGCGGTTCGGAGGATCCGGTTCATCCGTCCGGACGATCCGTTCTTGTCGGGCGGCTGCCCGTTGTCACCACGCATCTTATCCATGATCCTCCCGCCTCATTCCGCCGGCAGGCTGGCGATGAAGGGCAGGTGTCTGAAATCCTCGGCATGATCGAGGCCATACCCGACGAGGAACTCGCGCGGAGCGTCGAATCCCACCCAGCGCGGCTCCCAATCCAGACCCTCGGCCACGTGCTTGTGTAACAGCGCGCACACCTCGATCGATGCAGGACCGCGCGCGGCCAGGTCGCCCATGAGCCGGTTCAGGGTCGTCCCGCTGTCCACGATGTCCTCGACGACCACGATGTGGCGCCCCGCCACCGGGGCGCTCGGGTCGTAGAGGAGGTTCACTTCCCCCGAAGTCGTCGTGCCGCTGCCGTAGCTCGATGCGACGAGGAAATCCACGTGGATCGGCCGCCGGATGCAGCGTACCAGGTCGCCGATGAACACGAACGAGCCCTTCAGGAGCCCGAGCAGCAGAATGTCCGCGTCGGGCGGGTAGTGGGCCGCGATCTCTTCGCCCATCGCCAGGACGCGGTCGGCGATCTCCGCCTCCGTATAGACGATGCGGCGCAGCCCCCGGCCCCCCGAATATTCCGAGAAGAGCCGTTCCGCGGCCGCCCGGTCCGCATCGCGCCGCGCCGGCGCGGCGTCAGTCCTCGCCGACTCCAATCCAGAACCTCTCCCGGTCTCGATGGGCCGCCTGGTGCTGCGCGACCGCATGACCCGCGACCCAGACCACGGTCCCATCCGCGGTCGCCAGCACGGGCACCTGCCCCCTCCGGGAGCGCGGGACCCGTCGCTCGCTCCACAGCTTCTTGAGCTTGCGCGTGCCGGCGCGTGTCCGGATCCGATCGCCGGGGCATGGCCCCCGCAAGCGGAGCGGAAACACGAGCGCGTCCGCGGCCAGCTCCACCGACCACCACCACCGGGACGCCGAGGTGTCCACGCGACCTGCGCTCCCCCAGCGAACCTCGTAGGTGCGGCCTCCGAGCCTCACCCTGCCCTCGCCGGGGCACCGGTCGCCGATCTCGAGCTCCCGGTCCACCGGCTCACCGATCGTCGGGCCCAGCCGCAACCGGTCGAACTCGCGTGTCAGACGGAGCCCTTCGGCGAGGTCGACGCCGCCGCCGCTGACGCCA
>Ga0299914_10004246_pt1 | contig 10297 bp, 6 predicted proteins | sample RVTome_10_FD_201361 | JGI IMG/M metagenome (GOLD analysis project Ga0299914, IMG submission 201361) | Soil microbial communities from uranium-contaminated site in the Upper Colorado River Basin, Wyoming, United States - RVT153D57 (version 2) ... | reverse complement strand
GCGGTCGAGCCACTGCTGTGCCAGCGGGCCGGACACCTCGTAACGGGAGAAGGCGGAGATGTCGATGATCCCAACTCCGGACCGGACCTGCCGGCACTCCTCTCCGACGTAGTCGAACGCATTCGACCGCTTCAGCGTCGGCGTCTCCTCGAAACCGTTTTCGGCGAAGTAGAGCGGGACCTCCAAACCGTAGAGGACACCCCAATAGGCGCCAGCTTCGGTCATGGCGTCGTAGGCGGGCGCCATCCGCAGCGGACGACCGGCCCAGAGCTGTTCGTTGGGGTAGGTCATGACAAATCGGCGTGAGTAGAACTGACCGGTCATCTCTTTGATGTACCGCCGGTTCTCGGCGTATGAGCCGAAGCGGGCCACATCCATGCCGAAGATGTCCTCTTCGGGCTCGCCCTGGATCATCCACTCCGCCAACGACTTGCCGACACCGCCACCCTGGAGGAACCCGGCCATCACCGAGCATGCAGACCAGTAGTTCCTGATCCCAGGAACCGGGCCGACGAGGGGATTGCCGTCGGGTGAGAAGGTGAACGCGCCGTTGACCCAGCGATTGATCCCGGTGCGCTCCAGCACCGGATACCGCCTCATCGCCAGGGCGAGCTCGTCCTCGAGCCGATCGGTGTCGGGCGGGAGCAGCTCGATGCCGTAGTCCCAAGGAGCGCCGTCCATGCTCCAGTGCCGGTGGTTGATCTCGTAGATCCCCATGAGAATCCCGTCCAGCTCGGGACGCATGTACGTGAAGCCCTCCAGGTCGATCATCATGGGGATCTCCCCCTCGGACTCGGCCAGCTCGGGGATGTGCTCGGTCACCAGGTAATGGTGGGCCAATGGCGAGACCGGAGCCTCCCAGCCGACCATGCGGCCGACCTGTTTCGCCCAGAGCCCGGCAGCATTGACCACATGCTCGGCATGGATGGTCCCCTGCTCGGTCACCACATCCCAACTGTGGTCGGGACGCTGATTGAGCTCGACCACCCGGTTGTGCTCGATGACTTCCGCGCCACGCTGACGGGCGGCCTTGGCGTAGGCGTGGACGACGGCCGAGCAATCGATGTATCCCTCGCGATCGGCCCACAGGCCGCCGTAGACACCGTCGATGTCGATGATCGGGCACTTGTCGGCGATCTCCTCGGGAGTCATCAGCCGACAGTCCTCGATCCCCATGGTCTGGTAGATGCGATACGTGGCCTGGAGCCACTCCCAGCGCTCCGGGGCCGAGGCGAAGCTGATCCCGCCGTGCATGTGCATGCCGATGTCGTGGTCGGCCTCCTTGGAGACCTCGGACAACAGGTCGATCGTGTACGCCTGGAGGGCGGCGATGTTGGGGTCGGCGTTGAGGGCGTGAAAGCCACCGGCAGCGTGCCAGCTCGAGCCGGCCGTGAGGACCGAGCGCTCGAGGATCGCCACGTCGGGCCACCCCAGCTTGCTCAAGTGGTAGGCGACACTCGCCCCGACCACTCCGCCGCCGACGATCACGACGCGGTATTGCGACTTCACACGTTCTCCAATCCGACCTGGGCACGAAAACCTAACGAATGGGAGCCGGACTGGTCGAGCCAAACTGCTTGTGCCGTCCTATGGCACAAGTACCATCAACCGGCACACGCCGAGGGCAATCAGCGAGGTGAGGAGTAGCCATTTGAGTCCCGCATCATTCCCCAGCGATCTCGAGATTGCCTATGCCGCCACACTCAAGCCGATCATGGAGGTGGCCGCCGAGCTCGGGCTGGAGGAATCCGAGGTCATCCCCTACGGGACCACGAAGGCCAAGATCCATCTCGACGCGCTGAATCGCATCGGTGGGAACCCGAAGGGCAAGTACGTCGACGTCACCGCCATCACTCCGACACCACTAGGCGAGGGCAAGACCACGACCACCATCGGGCTCGTCCAGGGGCTCGGCGTTCTCGGTCACAAGTCGATCGCCTGCATACGCCAGCCGAGCATGGGCCCGACGTTCGGGATAAAGGGCGGCGCAGCAGGCGGCGGCTACAGCCAGGTCGTGCCGATGGACGAGTTCAACCTCCACCTCACCGGTGACATGCATGCGATCACGGTGGCCCACAACCTGGTGGCGGCGGCCATCGACGCCCGCTGGTATCACGAGGGTCGTCTGACGACGAGCCGGCTGAAAGAGCTTGGCCTGAAACGACTCAACATCGACCCGAACAAGCTGAGCTGGCGGCGGGTGGTCGACGTCAACGACCGCGCCCTGCGCAACATCGTGCTCGGTTTGGGCGGATCCGCGGACGGTCGGCCGCGAGAGTCTGGCTATGACATCACGGTGGCCAGCGAGCTGATGGCCATCCTGGCACTCGCCGATGGCGACAACTATGCATCTGCGCTCCGCAACCTGCGGGACCGATGTGGGCGCGTAGTGGTCGGATCGGCCAAGGACGGTGAGCCGATCACCCTCGAGGACCTCGGTGTGGCCGGCGCCGTGGCGGTGTTGATGAGAGACACACTCCACCCGAACGTAATGCAAACCCTCGAGGGACAGGCGGCCTTCGTCCACGCCGGGCCATTCGCCAACATCGCCCACGGCAACTCCTCGATACTCGCCGACCGCGTCGCCCTCCATCTCGGCGACTACGTGGTCACCGAGTCCGGGTTCGGCGCCGACATGGGGATGGAGAAGTTCTTCGACATCAAGTGCCGTGTCTCCGGACTGAAGCCCGATTGCGCCGTCCTGGTCGCCACGGTCCGGGCGCTCAAGACCCACGGCGGTGGTCCAAAGGTCATTGCAGGGCGCCCTCTGGACTCCGCCTACACCGAGGAGAACCTTCCTCTCCTGCGCGCGGGGATGGCGAACCTCGAGGCACACATCGCCACGGCGAGATCGTTTGGGGTGCCGGTGGTGGTGGCGATAAACAAGTTCCCGACAGACACACAGCGGGAGCATGACCTCATCGTGGAGATGGCCCTTGCTGCCGGGGCGGTCGATGCTGTCACGACGGAGCATCACGCCCGGGGCGGGGATGGCGCCCGCGATCTCGCCGAAGCGGTAACCAAGGCATGCGAGCAGCCATCCAACTTCGAGTACCTGTACCCGCTGGAGAGACCGATCAAGGAGAAGATCGAGACCATCGCCACCAAGGTCTACGGAGCCGACGGAGTCGAGTACTCGCCGACAGCCGAAGGACAGATCGCCGACTTCGAGAAGGCAGGGTTCGGATACCTTCCGATCTGCATGGCCAAGACCCACCTCTCGATCAGTCACGACCCAGACCTGAAGGGGGCGCCCAAGGGATTCACGGTCCCGGTGCGCGAGGTCAGGGCGTCAGTCGGCGCTGGGTTCATCTATCCCTTGCTCGGGGAGATGAGGACGATGCCGGGCCTGGGAGCCAACCCCGCCTACATGAACGTCGACATCGACGAAGACGGCAACGTGATGGGTCTGTTCTGACACATGGCCGGCCGACTCAGCTCGATGCCCAAGGTGGGTTGAACATGACGCGTGGGACCGGACGGGAGAGCCCAAGGCTCACCGTCATCTATTGGAGAGACATACCCGCTCAGGTCAAGGCGAGGGCGGGGCGGACCCGTGCCAGTGCTCCGCTGCCAGACCGGTTCATGGTGGCGGTCGACGGGGCGGCCACTGTCGCGGGCAAGACGACCACCGACGAATACATCGCCGAGTGGCGCGAGGAGACCCGCCCATGCGGTGACGACCTGCAGACGGAGGCCGACTTGGAGGCCAGGCGAATCGACGAGAGCTATCCACAGGACCTGATCAGGGAGTATGTGCGCAACGGAGGCCGGGCACCGGGGACACCCGATTAGCGGAGGGGGCGACCCTACTCTCACGCCCTTCGATGACCTTTCCCGGCCAGGGCACCCCGGATAGGGTCGTACGACCCGTTAGGAACTCGCCACAATCTGTCGACGTTGTCGGAGCAATGCGGTTGTGGTCTCGTTCTCTCGTGGCGCTGCTCGTCGTCCTCGTGGCGGGCGCCCTGTGGCCGATGACCCCTGCTGAAGCTGCCTCCAACTCATTCGTCGACGACGACACCAGCCGTTTCGAGCCGTTCATCGAGACTGCCAAAGAGGCCGGTCTGGTGAACGGGTGCAACCCTCCAGAGAACGACCGTGTCTGCCCGCACCATCTCGTCACCAGAGGAAACATGGCGATCATGCTGGCGAGGGCCATCGGCGCCCAGACTTCTCAATCAGACCATTTCGACGACGACGACGGCCATCTCGCCGAAGGCGCCATCGACGCCCTGATCGACGCCGGTATTCCGATGAGCTGTGACAAGGCCATGGTGTGTCCCGACCGACCGATCACCCGTGGGGAGATGGCGACCCTGATCACCAGAGCCTTCAGCTGGGATCATCTGGGCAACCCGGAGCAGTACCTCGATCTCGACGGGTCTCCGTTTCGCGCCGCCCTCGCCAAGCTCGCCGATCGTGGTGGTCTGTTGACCTGTGATCCACCGGTCAACCGGAGACTCTGCCCCGACGCCACCGTGCGAAGAGACGAAGCCCTCTATGCGCTGATCGCCGTCATGAGGCTCCAACCGACGGCGACCGTTGCCCAGGAGCCAGATCTCCCTCCGCTCGGGTTCGGTGACGGCTTCGACGAGCTCTCTCTCTGGGACGGCCGGGAGCCGAGCTCACGCAATCGAGTGAGACTCACCGATGACGGCTACCGCGACAACGCCTTGCGCGTGGGCATCCCGGAGGGCTCCCACTATGGCGCCGACTTCAAGCTCCACCTGGACGATGCCGCCGACGAGGTGCCCGAAGGGCTCTTCTTCCGCTACTTCGTCAAGTTCGACGAGGACTGGCGGACCACGTCCAGCGGCAAACTCCCCGGCTTCTCCGGTGTCTACGGGAGCAGCGGTAAAGGCGGGTATCGGAGCAGCACCGCCAGGCCCGGCTGGTCTGCGCGTCTGATGTTCGGCCCAAACCACACCACAGACAATCGGATCGACCTCGGCTATTACGTCTACCACCTCGGCCAGGAGACTCGCTATGGCGATGGTCTCCACTGGAACGAGGCGGGACGTCTCCAACCGGGCGATTGGTACTGCCTTGAAGGGGAGGTCGAGATGAACACTCTCGGGCTCGCCGACGGGGCGCTGAGAGCATGGGTCGACGGGACGCCTGCCTTCGACATCTCCGGGCTCGAGTTCCGCCGCCCCAGCGAGCCAGAGATCAAGATCGAGTCGTTCTGGTTCAACGTCTACTACGGAGGCAAGGCGGTGGCGCCGCAAGACCTCGGCCTCACCATCGACGAGGTCGTTGTCGACACTCACCGCGTCGGATGTGGCGCAGGCGAGGGAACGACCACGTCCGGTGGCGGGGATTTCGACGGAGACGGCTACCGCGATCAGGTCTGGTGGGATAGATGTCCGGGTGGGACCTGCTTCTGGCTCGAGACGACCACCGAGTCGGGGAAGGTCGTGACGCGCCAGAACGCGGACGGGGCCTGGTTCGGTCTCGAGACTCATCGTCTCGGGCTGGCGACGGGGGACGTCGACGGAGATGACAGGACCGATGTCGTATACAGAGGCCGGTGTGACGACTCGGTGCCTTGCTGGCGTGTCCACGATGCCCGCGGCGGCATGAGGGCCGGCGAGAACTGGGGCGACGACGCGAGGTTCTCGGCGGCGAGCACGTCACTCGTCCTCGGCGACTGGAACGGCGACGGCTTCGACGACATCGCGTACCGCGGCATATGCGCCAGTGACGACCGCGCCTGTTGGCGGGTCCACCTCAGCTCCGGCGACAGGTTCGAGAGTCCACGCAGTTGGGGAGTCCCACCCGACCGGGCGAAGACGCCAATAGCGGCCGACATAACCGGGGACGGGCGCGACGATCTGGTCTACCAGGCCCCATGTGACGAGAACCGGTGCTGGTTCGCACAGGTCTCCAAGCAACAGGGTTCCTTCGACGCGCCGATCATCCTCGGCGGGGTCCGGGAGGGCGACGGCGCCGACCTCGAATGGATCGACTTCGACGGAGACGGGATCTCCGACCTCGTCTCGTGGAAGGGCAATCCAGAGAGCTCGAAGATCGAGGTCCGGTTCATGAGAACCCGTCATCTGGGTCTCACCATCCCCCTGGCCCATTTCGACCGTGAGATCCAGGACGTCGCGCTGAGACGTCTCGACGAGCGCTCACCGGTACAGGCTCTTGTCCAGCTGGCCTGCAAGAAGGATCAATCGTGTGTCGCGTACCTGGTCGCCCCGTCCGCCGAGAGACTGGTCGACCCGACCCGATTCAGATTTCAGGGACCGGCCGTCGACTGGATCGAATGACCTCAGGCCTTCTTGCCTGCGAGAACGGCGACGATCCCGAGGACGAAGAGCACACTGCCCGAGATCACCCACACATCGCCTGAGATCACACCTGACACCAGGAAGGCGATGCCACTGAGGAGGAAGACGACCCAGCCGGTCAGTTCGAGCCGGGTCAAGTCACTCCCCCCGTCTCTTCTTCACCTCTTCGACGATGGCGGGGACCAGGTCTTTGAGGTCTCCGAGCACCGCGTAGTCGGCCTTGGTGACCATCGGAGCCTCGGAGTCCGTGTTGATGGCGAGGATGGTCTTCGAAGCCATCATCCCCACCCAGTGCTGAATGGCTCCGCTGATGCCGCAGGCGATGTAGAGATCAGGAGCTACCACGGTGCCGGTCTGGCCGACCTGGTCGGAGTGGGGCCGCCAGCCGTTGTTGGTGACCACCCGCGAGCACCCGACGACGCCACCCAGCAAGGCCGCCAACTCCTCGAGGGGTGCGAATCCCTCGGGACCTCCAACACCCCTTCCTCCGCTCACGACGACCGGAGCGGTCGCCAGCGTGATCCCGTCTGAGGTCTCCACCCGATCGACCACGTTGGTGACGAGGTCGGCCTCGGAGATCTCGGGGCGGAAGAGCTCGATGTCGGGTGAGACCGGGTTGGACGCCGGCACGCCCCCCACGGAGTGCTCGGCCACTGTGAGCAGCTTGGTGCCGGCTTCGAGAGTGGCTTCCTCGAGGAGACTCCCACCCCAGCGGGTCCGGGTGACCGCCCACACGTTGCCGGGCGTCACCGTGCGCACGTTGGCCACCATGGGCAGTCCGCTGATGGCCCCGAGGTGGGCCATCACCTCGTTGCCGCGTTCGGAGCCGATTGAGACCACGACCTCGGGGTGGGCTGACTCGATCAACTGGGCCAGCGCCTTGCCCCAGGCGAGCGGGCCGTAGTCGTCGAGACCGTTGTGGGTCACGTGATGGACAACGGAGACGCCGTGCTCACCGATACGTGCCGCGTCCGGCTCCGCTCCGATCCAGACGGCGTGGTGCGGGACATCGAGTTCCTCGCCGAGGGCGCGGGCGAAGGTGAGCGCCTGTGGGGCGGTTTCCTCGACCGCTCCGCGGTCGTGTGTGACGAGGGTCAGGATCAAGTCTTGACCACCTGGAGCTCCTCGAGGAGATCGACCACGGCACCGACGTCGCCCAGGATGGTCGTGGCCGATACCTCCTGGGCCGGAGTGACGAGACGCACCATCTGTTGGCCGCTTCCGGCCCTCTCCTTCTCCACCCGGCGCAGCTCCACCTTCTTCGCATTGAGCCGACCCTTCAAAGTGGGATAGCGGGGCAGGTTGATACCTTCCTTGACTGCAATGACCGCAGGCAGGGGGAGGCTGTAGATCTCAGACCCGCCGGCCGTCTCCCGACGCAAGGTCACCGTCCCTTCTTCGACGTCGATGCCTTTGACACCGCCGACCACAGGTCGGCCGAGGGTATGGGCGACTCGGATGCCCACCTGGTAGCCCCCGGAGTCCGCAGACTCGTTGCCGAAGAGGATCAGGTCGAACTCACCGTCGGTCTCCAGCTCTTGTATCGCCCCGGCTATCGCGGTGGCGGTGGAGATCGGGTCCCAGTCCGAGCCGTCCGTCGGGATGAGCACGGCCTCGTGCGCGCCCACCGCGAGGGACGAACGCAGCTGCTCCTCTGCCTCGGGTGGCCCGAGCGTCAGGACGGTCACCGTGCCCTCGAGGCTCTCCGCTATCTGCACCGCCTCCTCGACGGCGCACTCCTCGTGAGGGCTGACGGTGAACGAGAGGAGCGTGGAATCGATGGCCTTCCCGTCGCCGGTGAGCACGATCCGAGCGCCGGGTGCGGGCACCCTCTTCACACAGACGAGGACCCTCACGAGGCGGTCTCAGACCGTTCTGTGGAGATTTTGTGGTCTCTGAGACCACAAAATCTCCACAGAAACGCTTGGCAGTCGGCGGACACCTACTTCATCCGATCGTTGTCAGGGTCGAACAGTGGGGTGCTTCCCGCCACGGCAACCCGAACCGGGAAGCACTCGTTCATGTACATCACCTGGAGGTCGGTTCCCTCGACGGCGTGCTCGGGTGGGAGATAGGCCATGAGCAGGTACCTGCCCACCGACGGGCCCGCTCCGGCGCTGGTGACCCGGGACACCCGTCCCTTGGCGTCGACGATCCGATCGCCGTCGAGGGTGAGGATGGGCTCGTTGCCCCCCATGGGGAAGCGAGCTGTGCCGTCGGCGCTGGTGTGGTCCTCCACGGTCAACGTGCACAGGATCGCGGCCGGCCCCTCTTCGCGAGCCTTCAGGTACGGATCCTTGCCGATGAAGTCGGCACCCTTGACCTTGGGGCGGTCTAGCCCGGCTTCGATCGGGCTGTACTCGGACTCCAGCTCCGCCCCCATCAGGCGGTATCCCTTCTCGAGCCGTGCGGAAGTGCCGTAGACACCTGCGCCCACCGCGACGACGCCGAGCTCAGTGCCCGCGCCCCAGAGACGATTCCACAGGGCGAGACCGTGCTCCATGGTGGTGTACACCTCGTATCCGAGCTCACCGACGTAAGAGATGCGGAAGAGTCGGGTTGGGATCGACCCGATGTCGACCGCTTTGGTGTGACCGTACGGGAGGGCGTCGTCGGAGAGATCCTCCTCGGTGACTTCGCACATGAGGTCTCGTGCCCGCGGCCCCCATACCCCTACGGTGCAAATCGCCGAAGTCTCGTCTTCGAAGTGAACAGAGCCGTCGTCGGGCAGATGCTGGAGGAACCAGTGCTTGTCGCGGGGGCCGTCGAAACCTCCACTGATGATTCGATAGTGCTCGTCACCGAGCCGCATCACGGTCAAGTCGGCCTTGAACCCGCCTTCGGGCGTCAGGAGAGGGGTGTACACGGCACGCCCCACTGCCACGTCGCATTTGTTGACGGTCAGCTTCTCGATGTAGTCGACAACACCGGGCCCGGTGACGTCGAAGATGGCGAATGCGGTGAGGTCGATCATCCCCACACCGTCCCGCATGGCGAGATGCTCGGCGTTCTGGATCGGGGACCACCAGCGGGAGTCCCACTCGTGAGGGCGGTCGTCTATCCCGTACTTCTCCACGAGACCATCGTTCGTCTCGTACCAATGGGGACGCTCCCAACCCCCGGCTTCGAAATACACGGCCCCGAGAGCGGACGTGGCCGCATGGAATGGGCTCAGGCGAACGTTGCGCTCCGACTCCCACTGTTCGCGTGGATGGACGATGCCATAGGTCTTGTTGAAATGCTCGGCGCACCTGGCGAGCACGTGGGACTCGGTCCGCTGGTAGTCGTAGAAGCGGGCAACGTCGGAGGCATGAGGGTCGATCTCGGGATAACCCTGGGTCATCCACTCGGCCAGGGCGCGGCCGGTGCCGGGGCCCTCCTTGATCCAGATGGCGGCACAGCTCCACAGACTCCGGACCTCGGTCTCGCCGACCAGCGGCATGGCGTCGGGTGTCAGTGACAGCAACCCGTTGATCCCGTAGCGCATCTCCGCCTCCCCCAGCATCGGCATCAACTCCATCGCCTGCTCGAGCTGCGGGTCGAAGTCATCCTGGGTGAGGGGGAGCTCAGTCGGCGACAACCGCGATTCCCCGATCGAGGGGATCGTGTCGGGATGATGAAAGATCGGGCGGTGGGCGTATGAGCCGACCTCCATCGATCCCGCGGTCTGGCGCTCGTAGCAGAAGGTATCCATGTCCCTGACGATCGGGTAGCCGATCTCGTTGCCCGTCTCTTGGAGGATGGGGATCGGGCCCACGTCGATCATCTGGTGGACGGCCGGCGTTAGCGGGATCGTCGCCCCAGCCATACGGGCGATGCGAGGGCTCCACACCCCGCAGGCGACCACGACGTAGTCGGCCTCGATGCGGCCCCGGTCGGTCACCACCGCCCGGACCCGCCCCTTCGACGTCTCTATTCCGAGCACTTCAGTGTTCGGCGAGACGGTCAATGCTTCCTTGGCCATCGCACTCTCCCGCATGAGGGTCCCGGCCTGCAGC
>Ga0299914_10004245_pt1 | contig 10298 bp, 7 predicted proteins | sample RVTome_10_FD_201361 | JGI IMG/M metagenome (GOLD analysis project Ga0299914, IMG submission 201361) | Soil microbial communities from uranium-contaminated site in the Upper Colorado River Basin, Wyoming, United States - RVT153D57 (version 2) ... | reverse complement strand
CCGAGAGCTGCTGTACATCCTCGCCTGGCGAGACGTGAAGGTCCGCTACAAGCAGGCTGTGCTCGGCGCAGCCTGGGCCGTGTTGCAGCCGTTGGTGCTGATGGGCATCTTCACCCTGCTCTTCAGCCGGATCGCCGATGTACCGACAGGCGACGTGCCCTATCCGGTCTTCGCGTTCGCCGGGCTGGTGCCCTGGACGCTGTTCGCGAGCGCCACGGCGAGCTCGGGCGCGAGCCTCGTGGGCAACCAGAGCCTCGTGTCGAAGGTGTATTTCCCACGGCTCGTGATCCCGGCAGGTGCGGTCATGGCATGGGTCCCCGACTTCGCGATCAGCTCGGTGCTGCTGTTCGTGCTCATGGCCGTCTTCGGGTTCGTGCCGCCGCTCACCGCCGTGCTGTTGCCCCTGCTGCTGGCGGCGGCGATGCTCGCCGCGTTCAGCGTCGGGGTCTGGCTCTCCGCCCTGAACGTCGCGTATCGAGATGTGCAATACGTGGTGCCGTTCCTGATCCAGGCGTGGCTCTTCCTCACGCCGGTGGCCTACCCGACGACCTCGATCCCCGAGAACCTGCGATGGCTCACCGGCCTCAACCCGATGTCGTGGGTCGTCGACCTCTCACGCTGGGCCCTTTTGGGCACGACCATCCCCTGGGCCGTGGCAGCGTTGTCGGTGGGCACGACGGTCGTCCTGCTCGTGAGCGGTCTCTACTACTTCCGACGGGTCGAGCACTTCTTCGCCGATGTCATCTGAGATCGCGATCAGGGCCGACCAGATCGGCAAGCGCTACCGCCTCGGGGAGACCCAGGGCGTCGGTCGATACCGGACCTTGCGGGAGGACATCGTCGGGCTGACCTCGAGGCGACGCCGGAAGGCGGAGTCCGCTAAGGAAGACTTCTGGGCGCTGAAGGACGTGTCGTTCGAGATCAAGGCGGGCGAGACGGTCGGCATCATCGGTCGGAACGGCGCCGGGAAGAGCACGATGCTCAAGATCCTCGCTCGCATCACGCCTCCGACGAGCGGGAGAGGCGAGACGATTGGACGGGTCGGGTCGCTGCTCGAGGTCGGCACCGGTTTCCACCCCGAGCTCACCGGCCGGGAGAACATCATGCTCTCGGCCGCGATCATGGGCCTGCGCCGCGCCGAGGTGCTCGCTCGGTTCGACGACATCGTCGAGTTCTCGGGTCTCGCGAGGTTCCTCGACACGCCCGTGAAGCGGTACTCCACCGGGATGTACATGCGGCTGGCTTTCTCCGTGGCCGCACACCTCGAGCCCGAGATCTTGCTCGTCGACGAGGTCCTGGCCGTGGGCGATGCGGCATTCCGGACGAAGAGCCTCGGGAAGATGGAGGATCTGAGCGGCACTGGGAGAACGGTGCTGTTCGTGTCCCACAGCATGCCGTCGGTGCTGCGGCTCTGCCCGCGGGTGCTCCTGCTCGATGCGGGCCGCCTCATGGCTGACGGAACGGGATCCGAAGTCGTTGAGGAATACATGGGGAGGGGCGGCGGCGCGGCCGAGCGCGCATGGCCCGATCCCAGTTCGGCTCCCGGAGACGAGCATGTGCGGCTCAGGTCGGTGCGCGTCGTGAACGAGCAGGGATCGGTGATGCCCGAGGTCGACATCCGGGAGCCGGTCTTCGTGGAGGTCGACTACTGGAACCTTTCGGACGATGCGGACTTCCGGCCGATCCTGAGCCTCGAATTCACCAACTCGGATGGGGTCCATCTCTTCACGACCCATGCGAATCGATTTCCCAAATCAGCTCGCAAGAAGCGCGGAGCCCTCACCCATGCTCGATGCAGCATCCCAGGGAACCTGTTTGCCGAGGGAGGCGTCCTCGTCCTCGCCGCACTCATCTCGTACCGCCCCCCAGCGCTCCACACTCGAGAGGCAGACGCGGTGGCTTTCCACGTGGTCGATCCGAGCGAAGGAGATTCCGCACGGGGGATCTTCACTGGGGAGTTCAGAGGCGTCATGCGCCCAATGCTCGAATGGGAGGAGTGGCAGGGTCCGCCGGAAAAAATCGCGTCTCGGGAGCTTGGTGGTCCAACCTCACTCGGTTAGGCAATGGGGTTCGTCAACGCGGCTCGACGAAGGTACGCCGCTGTTGCCATTCGTTCGCCGAGGGTGAGCGATCCCTCAGAATCACCCTGGGGATTTTGGTGGGAATCGACGAGAGGAACCACTTAGCGTTACCACCGATCTGTTCCTTCGCTCTTCTTGTTCCTTGCAGCCATCGGAGGGTTCGCTCAGCCCGTCGGATAGCTTCGGTCTCGGTGCCCGTCAGAACAGATGTGTCCGAGGGGGGATAGCCGAGCCGCCGCGCCGACCCGGCTAGGACGCTATGGAGGATGCTGACATGACCGGGTGCCATGTCCGTGGTCCATCTCAGCGCGACGGACCGGTCGATCGGCCCTCGGAGGCTATCGTGATGGTCCCCTTCCGACGTTTCGCGTCGTGCGATGGGCGTTTCTCGGTAGTCGCGCACTGCCGCCGACCAATCCATCTGCCCCACGATCGGGCTGAGCGAATCCAGTGTCGTATCCGGAGAGTCAGCCAGGTCTTCGTATCTCACCACAGTGCGACGGTCGGGCGGCAACTCGTCGATCGCCTCCGCGAGCGGTCGCACGAGGTTCCGGACGATGAGTGCCGCGGCGGCGGCTCGGACCTCCGGCGGGTACGGGCCACCTCGCCACAAGACGCCCCAGTCCCGACCGAAAAGGGACGCGGCCACGGTGAACGGCTCACGGAGGAGGATCACGGCATGCGACTCAGGCATGAGTGCCATCTCTTGACGCCACCACCCGGGTGAATGCGGATTCGTGTGGCCCCACATCCGCCGCCCGCGGAGCTCGGCCACCCGCCGTCCATAACGACGCCACACGTCAGCGATCGGCAGCGCCTTCATTGGATGCTCTGCAACTATCTCGCAGATCGCGCGTCTCGCCTCGGGATACGTTGCAGGTGGGAACGCTTGCCACAAGGACTGGAGGTAAAGGCTGCGCTGTGCCCACGTCTTGAGAACTCGAGGGGGGGGAACGCCCGTCGAGCGCGGGTGGAAGCCGGCCTCCTTGAGCATAGAGATGCCCCCGGTCGCATCCAGGAGGCAGGCAAGGAGGGTAGAGCCGGACCTCGGAGTCGAGATAACCATCAGGGGGCGCCCGCCGTCCGCGACGTCAGCCAACGATGCTCTCTTCCGCGGACTCCACCGCAAGCAAGATACCCGCCACCTATCTGCTATAGCAGGGATCGCCTTGATTGATCGCCTGGATGATGAGTCCGTTGAGACGCCCACCGGCGCAGGAGGCGAGAAGATTGAAGCGCCGGAAGGTTCCAGGGTGAACCGTACCTCAGCGTTTGCGCGTGCTGTTGCCCTTGCCCAGCCCTCGGGCAGCCGAGGCGTTTGGGCTCACGATTGCTGAATGCATTCCCGGCGGGGCTGGCTGATATCGGTTGGCCACAGTCGCCAGGTCAGTCCAGCGTCGACGCGCGCTGGTTCATACCGCGCGCGTCGACACCGAACCCCCTCGAAGCCGACTCGAACTGGATCGCGAGCGAGAGTCCTCGCCTGCTTCGCTTAATCCAGGTGTTCCTCCCGGCGCTGGGTGTCGCGCGCCTCGGGCGGATCCATCCGGTCGTCGAGCCGTCGACAGTCCCGCACTGGAGAGCGGCTACGCGACGGTCGTCTCCTTCAGTCGATCGCCTAGAATGGGTCGACCTTCGGGGGTTGCACTCCAGAGAGGAACCGCGAGCTCCTCGTCGATCGCGGCGGCTGGCGCCCGGAGCGCTCTCCTCATCTTCAGCGGATCGCCCGATGACCGATTGCGTCAGATGCCGACCAGAGTCGGTGTGCGAGCCAGGATCGCGTTCGAGTCCGGCTCGACGTCGATAGGCACGACCGGACGGCTATCACGTCGGAAGCGACACAACGAGCTGATCGAGGAAAGCCTCAGCTCTCCGGCAGCTGCCGGATCTGAAGCTCGTCATCGCAGGTGGCGCAAGCTCGAAGCAGCGACTCCCCACATCGCGCAGGAGCGGATCCCCCCGAGGCCAGGTCACTCCTGATGGAAGTCGCCGAGAGCACCTCGGTATGCTGCCTTGCGTGCCTGAGGCGATGCGCACAGAAGCAGAGTTTCGGTTCCTCCCACGCTTGGCGTCGTCCCGCAGGATGGTCGAGCTCGCAGTGGCCCGGAAGGCAGCTTGGACGGCGTTCCGCTCGGAACCGGCGCGCACGCTCGCTGATCGCGTCCTTCGCGGAGTCCTCACGAGTTCCTGGCTACCGGCGCGAGCCCTCGAACGTCGCAGCAGTGGTCGATCGACTTGAGCTCATCCACCACGAGCCCCGAGCACGGCGTTCCGGAACGGATCGACCCTCTCAAGGAACTGCCCGGAGTGGTCGCCCATCACCTGAAGAAGTACGAGTTCGCCCGTCAGCGGGTTCAGGGCTTGGTGGTCGACGTTGCCTGCGGAGTTGGCTACGGAACGAGCCACCTCGCCGACGCGGCCGATATGGCCGTCGGGCTGGAGGTCGCAGCAGAGGCGATCGATGTCGCTCGCACCCGTTATCGGCATGGCGATACGTGGTTCGTACGGGCGAACGCCGAGCGGCTGCCGCTTCCTGACCGCAGCGCCGATGCGATCGTCTGCTTCGAAGGCATAGAGCACTTCGTGAACCCCGAGCAACACCTCGACGAGGTCATGCGAGTGCTACGGCCCGGAGGCCGATACTTCGTGTCCACCCCCAACCCGGTAACCAATGCCCACGGCCATGACAACCCATTCCACCTTCATGAGTTCGAGGTCTCGCGCATGGAGTCGATGCTCTCCTCACGCTTCGAGACAGTGGAGATGCTTGGTCAGTTCCGGATCCAGACACGAGCTCACCGCGCAACGCAGCGATTGGATGTCCTCGGTATCCGCAAGTGGAGGATCGTGCGGCCGATCACAAGATTGGTTTCGAGAGGCGTGCTCAAGACCGCACCGACCGAGGAGGCGTCCATCGACGACTTCTCGATTCAGGCCTTCTCCCCCGAAGCCCTGGAGTACGTCGCGATCTGCACGAATTGGAAGTGAGTCACCTGGTTCGCGGCTTCGTCGCCGTGCAGCCGAGGCTCCTGTTCAGTCTTCTCGACGCCACAGAGGCGGGCGGCCAACGTGTAGCGCTCGCGATCGGAGAGGCCCTGGCAGGACGAGGCTGGTCCCTCGGCGTTCTGGCCCCCGCCCCCGGACGAGCCATCGATGCTTTCGAACGGCTGGGTGCGCGATTCCATCAGGCAGACCTGCATTCTCTGAGGAACGCGGCTGATCTCCCCGCCGCGGCCAGGGCACTGCGCTCCTACGACGTGCTCTATTCGCATACCTCGATCCCTGGGGAGATCCTGGGCGGCCTCGCTGCGCGTGTCGCCCGGCGGCCACATGTCGTGCACCGTCATACCCCGGTCCATCTCAGCCCGACGTCCACAATCCGACCGGTTCAGTCGGTCCTGTACCGCATCGTCATGCGGGATACACCTGTCATCGCCGTGAGTCAGCACGTTCGTTCGAGTGTCCTGCGATTGGGGGTCGGAGAGGATCGCGTCTCGGTCGTGTCCAACGGCGCACGCGGCTCCATCGAACCCAGCCCGCCACGACGCGAAGGGCGACTGCGGATCGGGCTCCTCGGCCGCATCGACCCTCAGAAAGGGATGGACGTCTTCCTGGAGGCTGCGAGCATGCTCAACGGCTACGACGTCGAGTTCGTGATCGGCGGCATCGGGGGGGCCTTTCCCGGATACGAACGCCGCGTTCGGAATCGAGCGCGCGAACTCGGCGTGGAGATCCTCGATACCGCAAGCCAGGGACTCGAGTTCCTCAGTTCCCTCGACATCGTCGTGATGCCGTCCCGCTGGGAGGGGTCACCCATCACGCTATTCGAGGCAATGGCCCTGCAGAAGGCGATCATCGCGTCCGAGATTCCTGGCATCTCGGAGGTCCTACACCCTCACAAGGCAGGACTCCTGATCCCCCCGGAAGATCCCGAGGCCACGGGGCAAGCGATCCGTCGCCTGGTGGACGACGCTCAGTTTCGCATCACCTTGTCCTCCTCCGCCCGAGCGGCATCAGCCGGATACGCGGAAGAGCGAGCCGTGCAGGAGGCGGTCGCAACCCTCCGAGAAGCCCTGGACGACGCTCGTCCTTCACAGCACCCCAACTGAGGGAGACCGGTTCAGCTGCGGCGAGGGGCCAGACTGTCGAGAATCTCGGCGAACGAGCGAGCGGATCGTTCCCACGTGAACTGACGCGCGAAGGCACGTCCTCGCTCCCCGACTCGCGCCCGTTCTGATTCATCGCTCGCTAGCAGTCGCATCGCCTCACCCAGCGCCTCGGGATCATCATCGATCAGAACTGCATTGCCTTGTAGGGCCTCCGTGACACCGGGGGCGTCGAGGGCGATGACCGGTGTTCCCTGTGCCATGGCTTCGAGTGGCTGCAGACCGGCGAAGCCCTCGTAGCGTGCGGGGTGCACGAGCGCGGCAGCTCTTCTGTAGAGACCCCGGAGTTCCTCGTCCGACACCCACCCATGGACGCGGAAGGCCTCGCGGGCGATCCCCAAGGCCGAGGCTCGAACAATGAGATCATCGGCTTGGTGCGGTGGAGTCCCGACCAGGACCAACGCGCCGGGCGGCGAGGCCGTCGCAAACGCGCGGAGCACGAGATCGGTGTTCTCTCGCCGATCGCCGGTCGCCGGGTGTAAGAGGTAGGGCTCACCGTCCGAGTCGGCGGCCGTTTCGAGGAAGAAGGGATCGATGCCCGGGGGGATCACCGGCGGGTCGATCCCGTAGCGCTCGTGCAACCACGATGCCGTGGTCTCCGACGCGGCGGTGACCGCGGCCGCGTTCCGGATCGAACGCCCGAGCAAGCTCTGAAGCATCACGTCCTTCGCCACATACCTGGGTGGCCGGCGCCGCACGTTCGTTCGCAGTCGGTAGGCGGGGGGCTCAGCGATGTGCATGAGAGTCGGTGGCCCACCCGGCCAGACGATCTCCCTCAAGGTCAGGACCGCGTCGGCCCCGAGCTCCGCGGCGGTTCCCGTCAACCCATGTCGCTCCCAGGAGAAGCCGCCCACGAGGGGCACTTCCACGACCTCCGAGCCTTCCACACAGCCGCGGAGGAACGTGGCGCCCTCAGGGAACGCCACTATGGAGAAGCGGTGCGCTTCACCGACCCGAGGCAGGAAGTTGGCAAGGTTGACCACGACCCGCCCGGCGCCTTTCAGACGAGCCTGTACGACAGACCCGTCGATGACCACATGCATGGCAGCAGGATAGGGTGGCGGCCCCAGGGCAGCGCCGCTTGGTTGTCGGCCTCTCGACGATGCGCCTCGGAGGGGATGACCGGTGGAGCGGTGGACCGCACAGACAGCCCGCGGACGGCTCATCCGGTTGCCCTTGCGTCTCGTGCCGTCGAGCGCCGTCGTCCACGTCCTGAGCGGCGCGAACCGCGGTCGTCGATGGGTCGTCGGGTCGGGTGTGCACGGCTACTGGCTCGGGGGCTATGAACGGCGCCATCAGCAGTTGCTCGCGAACTTGCTCCGCCCCGGAAACGTGTTCTTCGATATCGGCGCGCACGTCGGGTTCTACTCACTCTTGGCCAGCCGGCGCGTTGGGTCAGGCGGTCGCGTGGTGGCGTTCGAACCCAGCCCCAGGAACGTCGGCTACCTGAAGCGCCACGTCGCCTTGAATGAGGCAGACAACGTTGAGATCGTCGAAGCCGCAGTCTCGTCGAGCAACGGCTTGGTCCGATTCGATGCTTCGGGCGACTCCTCCATGGGCCAAGTCCGCGATGACGCAGGCACCCCGGTCCCTTCCGTTTCCTTGGATGCGTGGGCGGACGAGCATGACGTGCATCCCTCGGTCATGAAGATCGACGTGGAAGGACACGAGCCTCGGGTGCTCCAGGGCGCCACGAGGATCCTTACCGAGTCACGGCCGGCCATCGTCCTCTCCGTGGGACCCGATTCTGTTCCCTCCTGTCGGGCGCTGCTCGAGACCCACGGCTACCTGATGGACCCCATCATGACGGTGCCGAGCCCGACCGAGTTCGCCTGCATCCCGCTACCGCATCAGCGACCATCCGACTGAGATACTGGGCCAGTGCTGGCACGAGCCCGCTCTCGCGCTACCGGTCTTTGGGCCGCACTCGCCTGGGTGGTCGTCGGTTCGATCGCTTTCATGCTCGGGCGTTCATCGGCCGTAGAACCACTTCACGCGGTCTCGATCATCGCTGCGCTCGGGATCGGCTGGCTGGTCGTAGCGCGCAGACTCACGATGCTCGTTCCGCTGGCGACCCTGGCATTGGCGTGGGGAACGTCGACACTCCCCCTGGTCTCTCTCGCGTTTCCGGTGAAGTTCGCGATGCTGGCTGCGATCGCAGCCACGATCGTCCCCTGGCTGGTGTCGCGCGAACGGCATCTTCCAGTCTCGATGCCGTTCACCGTCGCATTCTGTGTGCTGGTGCTTCTCGCGACTATGTCGATCGGGTGGTCGGTCGACCCTGGCGAGTCGTGGCCGAAGGCGATCTCGCTTGCCCTTCTCGGAACAGCAGCCCTTGTCGCGGTCCCACTGAACTGCAGAGACGAACAGGACGCCAGGGCGATCCTGCGATGGAGCGGAGTATCGGTCGCCGCGTTCACAGTCGCAGGTCTCGCTGCCGGACTGGCCGAAGTCGCCACTGCGTTCGACGCCAACGCGCGATTCCTCGGCTTGCTGAACAACCCGAACGCGCTGGGCTTCTGGATCGCGCCGATCCTGCCCGCGTTGGTCATCATGTCGACGCAGGAACCTGCAGGTGCTCGGCGAAACACCTTGATCGCGTCGACGCTCGCGCTCGCCGCAGCGCTGGCTCTCACCGGGTCCCGAGGAGGCACGATCGCCTCGGTGGCGGGAGTCGCGATCGCTTTCCTGGCTTCGGGCTTCGGCGGCCAGGGCCGCACGATGCGGCGGATCCTCGTCGTGGGCATCGTGGCGTTGGCCGCCGCGGCGTTCATCTTCCCGGCCTTGGGTGTCACCCCCCGCTCGCAAACGAGCGGCCACGGAGAGGGATTCTTCGAGCTCGGGAGCGGGAGCGGCCGGACGGTCGTGTGGAGCGAGGCGATCCCACTGATCAATGCCGCACCGCTGCTGGGGCACGGGTTCGGCACAACTCCGGATCTATTCCCGGAGATCCAACAGCAGTTCGGAGCGACCGTCCTAGGCAGGACCCACAACAGCTATCTCGAAGCCGCGGTCGATCTCGGGTGGCCTGGGCTCGTGATCTTGGTCGGGCTCGTATCGAGCGGGATGATCACGGCCTGGAGGGTCGCACACCGTCCCGGGCCGCACAGCGCATTCGCTACCGTGCTGCTCGCCGGCATCGTCGGAGGGGCGGTCGAAGGGGTCTTCGAGTCCGGAGTTCTGGCGGCAGGCTCACTGATCGCGTTGCCCTTCTGGATCGTGGTCGCGTTCGCGCACAGCCTGGGAACGGCCGTCCGACGGGAAGCTCAGATCACGGCCTCGTATATGCATTCCTGACGCTCCGCCACCGTCGCCCAGCTCAGCCGATCGCGAACGCCGGGCGCTTCTGTTGCTGCTGCCTCCTTGTGATCGACGGCATCTTCTACCGCGCTTGCGAGGGCCGGAGCGTCGTTCACGGGGACCACCCGTGCGCCGGGGAGAACATCCTTGACGCCGCAGTCTTCGGTCAGCACGACCGGAACGCCGACCCCTGCCGCTTCGGCAGCGGCGGTGCCGAAGCTCTCGTAGGTGGAGACCAGACAGAACACATCGGCCTCAGCCAGGGCCGACGCCTTCTCGGATCCCCACACTCCATCGGGTTCCACATGGATCCTTCCCGAAGCGCCTTCCGACACAGCGACCTCGGAGATGGAGGCCAAGGTGCCGTCCCGCTCATCGGGCCCCGCGATCAGGAGATGGAACGTCGGGAGGATGGCGATCGCTCGGACCAACCTCGGGAGGTTCTTGATCGCAACGAGGCGGGTCAACGTGACCGCGAGAGGAACTTCGGCGGGAATGCCGAGCCGCGCGCGTAGCGGACCTCGCGCCGGCAACGGCCACAACCCTTCGAACGACAACCCGTTCGCTCGAACACGCAAGCGGCCGACGTCGATGCCCGATCGTGCGAGGTCATCGCGCTCCACCGACGACGTCGCGACGATCGCGGCCGCTCCGCGGAGGACGCGCGAGCCCATCGTGGCGTCGAACCCGCGCTTCAACGCGAAGCTGCGCACCCGTGGCTGCCGCATTCCCACTGGCTCGAGGATGTACG
>Ga0299914_10004244_pt1 | contig 10298 bp, 9 predicted proteins | sample RVTome_10_FD_201361 | JGI IMG/M metagenome (GOLD analysis project Ga0299914, IMG submission 201361) | Soil microbial communities from uranium-contaminated site in the Upper Colorado River Basin, Wyoming, United States - RVT153D57 (version 2) ... | reverse complement strand
TTCATCCGGGCGGTCGGCCACACCGTGCGGGCGCCGGCATGGGTGATGAACACCGGCGCGCCGGACGCTGCGATGACATCCAGCGAGGTGCGGTCACCCGAGTGGGACACGTCGATGGCGATGCCCAGCCGGTTCATCCGGGTGACCGCCCGGTGGCCGAACGCGGTGAGCCCGCCGTCGTGCTTCTCCTTCAGACCGGAGCCCAGGGCGTTCGCCTCGCTGTAAGCGATCCCCATCTGCCGGACCCCGAACCCGTACAGGATGTCGATCCGGTCCACTTCGTTCTCAATCATGGTGGCGGCCTCGGTGCCCACCACCAGCGCGATCCGCCCCGTCTGGTGTGCCCGGTCGAGGTCGGCCCGCCGCCGCGCCACGATCAGGTAGTCCTGGTGCGCTAGGTCGGACAACCGCATGCCGATGTCCGCGACGGCATCGGTCCACTTCCACCCCATCTGGCTGGTGATGCAGCAGGTGCCGTCCATCAGGTTGTCGAAGACCGCGGTCAGCCCGGATCGGGCCAGTCCGGCGTACCCGGTGTGGTGCCGCGCGGTCCGGTTATAATCCACCACCTCAGCCATGTCCTGCGGGAAGACCGCCGGATGGTCATGCAGCGAGATGACGATGCTGCTGGTCAGCAGCCGCCGGACCCGCTCGCCCTGGGCGCTGTCCAGGGTGATGCCGGCGTACCCGGGCACCCGGCCGAGCTGGGGCGCCAGCCGGAACTCGCGGTAGTCTGCACCCGCTCGCAAGTAATGGTAGGAGGTGTAGCCGGTGTAGGCCGCCGCCGTCTCGAGCACTGTGGTCGCTCCCTTCAGTCCAGCACGATCCGGATCCCGGCGGCCCGGGACAGCCGGCCGCGAAGCCGGCTGGCCAGCAGGGTCAGCCGCCCGGCCAGGCCGTACTTGCCGCGCAACTGCCGCAGCAGCTGGTCGACCCCGGCCGCGTCCAGCAGCTCCGCCCGGCCAGGATGGGCGGTGCCGGCGGTGCGGCCGCGGAGGTCGCAGGTCGCCACCAGCACCGCCGGGTTGCGCCGGATCCGCTTGACCTTGCCCGCCTCCGGGGCGGTCCAGACCCCGAGCGCCCCGTCCAGCCGGGTGACCCAGACCGGCGTGGCCACCGGAGTGCCGTCCCGGCGGTAGGTGGTCAGCAGCAGGTACCGCGCGGTCGCCAGCTCCGGCAACGGGCTCATCGCCACAGCCTACGCAGCGGCGCCACGCCGGCGGCCACCCGGACACGCTCAGTCAGGCGGCCGGTCACGCTCAGTTCACAACATCGCCCTTACTGCCCGAGCGGGGGAACCGCGGGCGGCACCTACCGGCGCTCAGCCACGGGGTGCGGCGGGTGCCCCGGGAGTCTCGGCGAGTGGCGGCTAATCGGCGGGGCCGGCCGGCGACTTCGGCATTTCCTAAGTGCGCCTCAGCGAGTAGCCATCTGACTTTGGAGGGTAGTCAGCTTGGGGCCGCAGAGCCTACCCATTCACGCCCCGAAATCAGGGCGAAAATCGACCGTTGCGGACCCGCGAGCGGCGGCCCGGGTCCCGGAATTGATGGTTGCCGTAGCCCCCAATCCGCACCGCGGTGCCGTCACGGAGAGGCCCGTAATCACCGTCGGGGCCGCACTGATCGGATACCTTACCATCGACAAAGTTAACTTGATAGGGGCACCAGCCGGAACCGGTCCGGCCGGGCAACTCGTCCCGCACCCGCGGGAACGGCCCGGGAGGCGTTGTCAGATCCGGCTCCCGTTCCGGCTCCGGCTGCGGTAGTCTCTAATTGTACATACTGTCTACCCAAATTCTGGACCGCCGGTGACTCCTCGCCGCTACCAGGGTGCCAAGCGTGCCGCCGCCGCCGAGCAGACGCGGCAGCGGATCATCAGCGCCGCCCACGCGCTGCTGGTCAGCGGTGATGTCGCCCGGTTCACGGTCGAGGCGGTGGCCAGGCGGGCGGACGTCGCCCGGCAGACGGTGTACGACCAGTTCGGCGGGCGGGTCGGGCTCCTCGAGGCCGTCTTCGACGTGCTGGCCAGCCGCAACGATCTGCCCCAGGTGCGGTTCGCGATCACGGACCCGGAACCGTGGCAGGGCCTCGACCGGTTCGTCGCCGTCTTCGCCCGCTTCTGGAACGCCGAGCGCAGTGCGTTGCGCCGGATCCGCGGCTATGCCGCCGTCGACGCGGAACTGGGGCAGGTGGTCAGGGCGCGGGACGAGCGGCGCCGGCAGGCGGCCGCGGCCATGCTGGCGCGGCTGATCGAGCGGCTCGGCTACACCGACGAGCGGCAGCGGGCGGAGGCTACCGACGCGGTGTTCTGCCTGACCAGCTTCGAGACCCTGGACTGCCTCGCGAGTGGGGGCCGGTCGTTCGACGACGTCCTCCACTTGATCATCCGACTGTGCCGGACGGCGGTCCAACCACCCGCCGCGGAAGCACCCCCGGCGCTGCCGGCCGCCGGCGAACCCGCCCAGGAGGCCGGATGAAGACTGCCTGAGCTCACCTGACCCGCCTGACCATGCCAACCACCTAGGTGACGGTCGAGCTGGTCGTACTGACCTGCGGATCCGGCCCGGAAGGACGGAAAACTGATGTCTCTGTTGAACCGGCTCGTAGGGTGGCCTGCGAGCAGAGTTGGCAAGTGGATGTTCGTCGTGGTGTGGATCGGGCTCGTCGCCGTCGCCGGCGGGTTCGCGGCGCAGCTGCAGGAGGTGCAGAAGAACGACGCGCAGACCTGGCTGCCGTCCGACGCCGAATCCACCCGCGCGTTCGAGATCTACGAGGAGAACTTCCCCGACGCGAACACCGCGTCGGCGATCGTCGTCTACGCCCGCGAGGGTGGTCTCACCGACGCCGATCGCAGCAAGGTGGAACAGGACCGGACGCAGTTCACCAGCCTCGCGGCGGGCCAGATCAGCCCGCTGGTGCCGTCGGCCGACGGCGCGGCGTTGCTGCTCAACGTGCCGCTGGAGACCTTCCAGAGCGACTTCACCGCGATCCGCGACTCGGTCAACGAGATCCGCGACATCGCCCGGGTCGGAGCCGAACCGGGCCTCACGGTGCACGTCACCGGTCAGGCCGGTACCGCCGCCGACCTGATCGACGCGTTCGACGGCATCGACAGCACGTTGCTGCTGGCCACCGTCACCGTGGTGACGATCATCCTGTTGTTGGTCTACCGCAGCCCGTTCCTGTGGCTGATACCGCTGATCGCCGTGGGGATCAGCAGCCAGGTCGCCAACGGCGTGGTGTACCTGCTCGCCAAGCATGCGGGGCTGCTGGTCAACGGCCAGAGCGCGAGCATCCTTCCGGTGCTCGTGTTCGGGGTCGGCACCGACTACGCCCTGCTGCTCATCGCGCGATACCGCGAGGAGCTGCGCCGGCACGAGGACCGGCAGGTCGCCATGGCCATCGCGCTGCGCCGATCGCTTCCGGCCATCCTCGCCTCGGCCTCGACCGTGGTGATCGCGCTCGGGTGCCTGCTCGCCGCCACGATGAACTCGACCCGGGGGCTCGGGCCGGTTCTGATCATCGGCATCGTGGCCGCGTTCCTGGCGATGTCCACCCTGCTGCCCGCGCTGCTGGTCATCCTCGGGCGGTGGGTGTTCTGGCCGCGGGTCCCGCGCTACCAGGCCGAGTTCGTACAGACCGACACGCTGGCCGACCACGGGGTGTGGAGCCGCATCGCGGAGCGCGTGCGCCGCCGCCCCCGAGTGATCTGGGCGGCATCGGCGGCGGTGCTGGCCGGCCTGGCCCTGGGCATCACCTCGCTGAGCACCGGACTGCCGTCCGACAAGCTGTTCCTCAACGAGGTCGACTCGACCACTGGGCAGGAGTTGCTCGCGGCACACTTCCCAGCCGGTTCGTCGGCGCCGCTGGACGTCTTCGCGCGGGCCTCGGCCGAGCCGGCGGTGCGGGCCGCGGCGGAGCGGACCGAAGGCGTGGCGCGCGTTGCGCCACCCGAGCCAGGCGGCGAGTGGGTTCACCTGACCGTGGTCATGACCGACACACCATCCAGCCCGGAGGCCGAGGTGACGGTGGATCGGCTGCGGGACGCGGTGCACGCCGTCCCGGGCGCCGACGCGGTGGTCAGCGGCGCCACCGCGGTGACGGTGGATACGAACCGGGCAACCCAGCGCGATGAGCGGCTCATCATCCCGCTGATCCTGCTCGTGGTGTTCCTCGTGCTCGCGGTCCTGCTGCGGGCGGTGGTCATGGCTGTGCTGCTGCTGGCGAGCGTGGTGCTGTCGTTCGCGGCGGCGCTGGGCCTGTCCTCGATCATCTTCAACGCGCTCGGGTATCCGCAGGTCGACAACACCCTGCCACTGTTCGGCTTCCTGTTCCTGGTCGCGCTGGGCGTCGATTACACGATCTTCCTGATGACCCGCGCGCGCGAGGAGGTGGCGGCGGTCGGCCACCAGTCGGGGGTGGTTCGCGCGCTCGGCGTCACCGGCGCGGTCATCACCAGTGCGGGTCTCGTCCTCGCCGCGACATTCGCGGTGTTGGCCGTGCTACCGACGGTCAATTCGATGCAGCAGGGGGTGCTGGTCGCGGTCGGCGTGCTCCTTGACGCCTCGATCGTGCGCGTGCTCCTCGTGCCGGCACTCGCGCTGGATGTGGGTCCACGGTCCTGGTGGCCGTCGCGGCTGACGCTCCCCCGGAGCGACGTTTCCCCGGAGGCGGCCGACCGGCTGGTCGTGCCGTGAGAGTCGGGCCCCGCCGGACCCGGACCTCCGGCGGGGCCACCCGGGCTCGAGCGGGTCCCCTACGACAAAGGATGTGCTGTGGAAACTCTGCGACTGACGCTCTTGTTCCTGCATCTGGTCGGGCTGGCGGTGCTGCTCGGCAGCTTCCTGGTCCAGCTGCGCGGCGAACGCCGGATCACCGGCGTGCTATTGACGGGTGCGATCATCATGGCGGTGACCGGCCCCAGCCTGGTGGTGGTACGCCGGACGCTGGACCTACCGGTGCTCGACGCCAAGTTAGCCACCAAGGCGGCGATCGTCGCGCTGATCGCGGTCGTGGCGATCATCGGCTGGATGCTGGAGCGCCGACCGGCTTGGGCGTACTACACCGTGGGGCTGTTCACGCTGGCGAACCTCGCCGTCGCGGTCTTCTGGCGGTGAGGCGAGGTGTCGGTGGGTGACCCGCCGCCCCGGCCGCACCGCGGCCGGGGGTGCGGGCATCGGCCCGGCCGGCGGGCGGCGTCAGTAGGAGATCATCATCTTCTTGTGGCTGGTCTGCGGGTCGTCCAGGCAGCTGAGCAGGTACGCCGCCAGGTCGGCTCGACCGATCCGCTCGGGGCGGTGGAGCCGCTCGCCCACCCGGTACCGTCCGGTGAGCGGCTTGTCCGTGAGCATCGTCGCGCGCACCACCGTCCAGTCCGTGTCGCTGGCCGCCAGCACCTCCTCCATCCGGGCCTGGTCCCGGTAGAGGTTGCGGAAGACCCGCGCGACGATCAGGTTGGAGATCAGCTTCATCGCCAGTGGCACGTCCGGGTCGCGGTCGAGGCCGGCGGTCGATATCGCGACCACCCGGCGGACGCCGTGTGTCGTCATCGCCGTGACCACATTGGTCATCCCCGCCGAGAACACAGTGGTCGGGCCGCGGTCCTTGACACCCAGCGCCGACAGCACCGCGCCCTTGCCTTTGACCGCACCGGCGACATCGGCCGGGTTGAGGACATCACCCTGGGCCACGGTCAACCGGTCGGGTGGCCGGCCGAAAGCGTCGGGTTGCCGTACGAATGCGGTCACGGCATGGCCCGCGGCCAGCGCCTGTTCGACGATAAGGCGTCCGGTACGTCCGGCGGCGCCGATTACCAGCAGATCCACGACTTTCCTCCGCTTACTCGCAGGAACATGTGCGTAAACCGTATCCCGTCGGTAACCCCTGGCGCCAGTGATTTTGAATTATTTATGCCGATATTGTTGTGCTTGAGCACCTATTCAGGGCACAGAGTTTCGGCGATCGTGTCGACGTTTCGCACAAGCGTTCCGGCTCGGCCACCCGACTCAACCATGACGACCAGGAATGGAGCCGTCCAATGACACCCGAAGCCAGCCTGGCCAAGCAGGCAACCGGACTGCGAATCACCTGCCTGGCCGCCACGATCATGCTCCTGCTCCAGATCGCCCTGGGGTACGGTGTGGCCGCCATCGACGACCTGCCGGCCAGTGACCGGATCAGCGGCATCCTCGCCGCCATCGGCCGGTCGCTGGCGGATGGCCCGGTCGCCCTCTCGGCCCACGCCGGGCTGGGACTGATCCTCATCATCACGGGGATCAGCGTCATCGTCCGGGCCATCCTGGCCAGGCAGTTCGGGATCGTGGTGCTGGCTACGCTCGGGCTGTGCGCGATCCTCGCGTCGAACGTGACCGGAGCGCGGTTCATCGACACCGGTGAGGCGAGGGAATCCCACGTGATGGCGATCGCCTCGCTGGTGTCGCTCGTCAGCTATGTGCTCTGCCTGGTCGCGCTCAACCCGCCGCGCCCGGACGTTCGGTGAGCCGCATCGGTGGCGCCCGGTGGGTCAGTGCCCCATACCGGCCCGCCGCGCCCGGACGGCCGCCTCGGTCCGGTCCACGAGCCGTAGCTTCAGGAAGATGCGTGAGAGATAGTTGCGAACCGTCTTGATGGACAAGCCCAGCGTCCGGGCGATCGCCGCGTTCCCGTGTCCGTCCGCGACCAGCGTGAGGATCTCCCGCTCGCGGTCCGTGAGCTCCGGGAAGGGCTTGCCGGCCGCCGGCGGTTTGGTCAGGTGGTCGATGACCCAGGTGGACGCATGGGAGCCGAACACCAGTCCCCCGTACCGGACGATTTTGATCGCCAGCGCGAGCTCATCCGAGTTGGCCTCCTTCAGCAGGAAGCCGCGTGCACCCGCCCGCATCGCGGCGAAGAAGGTGTCCGTGTCATCGAGCATGGTCACCATGATGACGGCGATCTCCGGATGCCGGCTGGCCAGGGTCTTGGTGGCCTCGATCCCAGTGATTCCGGGTAGATTCACATCCATGAGTATCAGTTGCGGCTTCAGCTCGTTCGCCATCGCGAGCACTTCGGGGCCGGTGCGCGCCTCGCCCACCACACACAGGTGCTCGACGTTCCCGAGCAGCATCCGCAGACCAGATCGGTACACCGGATGATCGTCCGCGATCAGGATCCTGACCGGCTCCTCTTCCGCGGCGCCGGCCATCCCGCTGCGAGCTACGCTCGACCTCATCGGTTAGTCCCACCTTGGTGGGAGCGGAAAGCGAGCGGTCACGCGGAAGCCGGTGGGTTGCTGAGGACCGGCGCTGCACCATCCGCCCACCTCCGCCGCCCGGGCCGCCATGTTGGCCAGTCCGGAACCGCCGGAGAAGGACCGCGCAGCGACCTGGCCGTCGTCCTCGACGCACACGTGCAGCTGCCCGTCCCGCAACGACAGGGCTACCGTGCCGCGTCGAGCGGTGGAGTGCTTGAGCACGTTGATGACCGCCTCCAACACGATCCAGAACGCCGCGGAACGAATCTCGCCCGGGATCGAGCTGGCCCGTGGGTCAAACGTGAGCGAGAGCTCCAACCGGGGCGCAACCACCCGGTTCGCCTGGCGGATCAGGTAGCGCAGCGCCGACTCCAGGTTTTTCACCTGGGTGGCGATGCCCCGGCCGTCCCCGATGCGCCGCACTCTCGCGATGAGGTCCACGATGTCCGTACGCAGCTCCGACAGGACGGTATGGGCGCCGCCGGCATCCATCCTGACCAACCGCCATGCCAGTTCCAGCTGCATGGCTATTCCAGCCAGCGTAGAGCCGACCTGGTCGTGAAGGTCCCGCCGCACTGTCAGGAGCGCCTGGTAGTGTGTACACAAGGGGGAGTCGGCCTCGTGGAGGCAACGACCACTCCTCGACCAGTCGCCGTCCAAGCGGCCATTCGCCCTCTGCTCAATCCTTTCCTCCATTTACTGGCCTCCATGAGTAGCTTTGCCCCAACTGTCGGAACCGGGTGCTGGTGGCAGCACCTTCCAAGGAGTTGGCGTATGGCGGACGCGCGCATACTCAGGATTGCAGGCTTACTGAACTACTGCGACTCCCCGCCGCTGTCTGCTCAGGCGGCCCGCCCCGGCTCGGGCACGGGTGACCGACCCCGGGCGAGCTGGTGGTCGCGATGACGCCGGCTCGCGCGTGGTGGTGGCGCGCGCGTGCCGGCCGGCTGCCGGCGGCGACCGTCATCGATGGCCGCGTCGGATTGGCAGCACTCGGCCCGCTCGATGGGGTAGCCCACCGGCCGATGGACCGGGCCGGGCGAGTCGAGCAACCACCAGTCGGCTAGCCACCAGCCGGCAAACCACCGGATGCACCGCCGCCGGTCGACGTGGCGGCGGGTTCTAACCGGACCGACATGTTCATCGTCGTCGAGCCCAACGGAGGCTGATTCATCGGTGCCTTCGCCGACCCCCGCGGTGTGTTTCGCCTGACGCCGCCGGGCGCGGCATGGACGCGGGCGACTCGCGGCGTATTGTGTCCGTCGAGTGCTGGAAGCCGTCGGCCATGGCACGTCGGAGGCTCCTTCCTCCCAGCGATTATAGATATCTAAGCGCATATCTTAACCGCCTTCTCATCGTACCCGCCCGACTGGCTGACCGCAACGGTTGTCACTCGGTTATCCCGGCTATCCGGGCGGCGGCGCGGTGTTGCCGGCGCCGGAGCGGCGGTCTGGCGGGGGTTCCGGACCAGGCTCGGCAAGCCCACCTGGTGATGTGCGCGGATGGCAGTAAACTGCCCCGACCGGCAAGGCATCCAGCGCAGGAAGGCGGCACGCCTTTCGAGGCAGGCTCTTTCAGGATTTATTGAGTAATTTTTCAGAATCCTATTAGACGATTCCCCTGAGAATTGCGGCACGAGCTGTCCCTTCCGGTCCGGTCAACTGATCCAGCTGGCGGTTTCGGTGAGCGAATTTCGGTCGTAAACAGCTGGGCGGCAAGCCACCGGGTGGTGGCGCCGGGTAATACCGGCAATGTCCTTCGTAGGTGATCATTTCGCTGGTAGTACGACGAGCTTGCCGTTGACCGCGCCCGCCACGACCTTGGCCAGGGCGACCGGCGCGTCGGCGAGCGGATACTCGCGGTCGATCCGGGGACGAACCATGGACACCTCCAGCAGGGAGATGAGCCGCTGTAGCTCCTGCCGGGTGCCGGCCATCACGCCTACCACGGACAGCTGGAGAAAGAAGATCCGGCTGAGCAGAGCCGGTGGGTGCGCCCCGGTGGTCGCCCCGGCCAGCACCAGTGTGCCGCCCGGGCGCAGTGCCTCGATCGAGTGCTGCCAGGTGACCTGACCGACCGAGTCCATGACCGCGTCGACCCGGCGCGGGAGCGGAGCGCCGGTCGGGAAGACCTCGTGCGCGCCCAGCTCCAGCGCCGTCTGCCTGCTCTCGTCCCGCCGCCCGGTCGCCCAGACCCGGAAGCCTCCGAGCCGGGCCAGCGACACCAGCGCCTGTGCCAGGCCGCCGCCACACCCCTGGATGAGCACCGTGTCACCGGGTCGCAACGATGACCGGGTAAAGAGCATCCGGTACGCGGTGAGCCACGACGCACCCAGGCAGGCGCCCTCGGCAAACGTCAGCCAGTCCGGCAGCCGCACCAGGTTGCGCTTCGGCACCGCCACCAGCTCGGCCATGGTCCCGTCGTGCCGTTCGCTGAACAGGGTGCGGGTCGGGCTGAGCGTGTCCTCACCGATCCAGTCCGGCGACTCGAGCACGGGGTAGATGAGCACCCGGTTCCCGTCCGGATCCAGGCCCGCGCCATCGCATCCGAGGATCATGGGGAACCGGGCGGAGGCGATGCCGATTCCCCGCAGGGTGGCGACGTCGTGCCCGTTCAGGCTCGCCGCGTGAACCCGGACCGTCGTCCAGCCCGGCAGCTCTCGAGGGGTGGGCCGCTCCCCGACGGCCACCGCGCTGAGCGGGTCGTCGGGCCGGGGCCCCGTCGCGTACACGGCTCTCATCTGGTGGATCCTTCGCTCGTGGTGGCACCGCTCGCGGCCAGCGCCATGGCCCGCCTCGCCCGGCGCACGGTGCCGCCAAGGGTCGGTGTGGCACCGAGCTCCACGAAGTCGGCGGCCGGATCAAGGGTCAGCAGCCGGGTGAGCGAATCGGCCCACCGCACCTGGTGGTCGATCTGCTCGACCAGCAGGCGGGCGATGCCGGAGGCGGGATACGGCTGGGCCGTCCGATTGGCGATCACCGGTGTGCGCGGTGCTGCCAGCGGCACACCACTGACCGCGCGCGCGAACGCGCGAGCCGCCGGCCGCATGTAGCGGGAGTGGAACGGCC
>Ga0299914_10004243_pt1 | contig 10299 bp, 6 predicted proteins | sample RVTome_10_FD_201361 | JGI IMG/M metagenome (GOLD analysis project Ga0299914, IMG submission 201361) | Soil microbial communities from uranium-contaminated site in the Upper Colorado River Basin, Wyoming, United States - RVT153D57 (version 2) ... | reverse complement strand
CGGAACATCTGGCCGAACTCGCAGCCGATGTAGCCGCCGCCGAGAACGAGCAGGTGCTCCGGCAGCCGGTCCAGCTCCATGATCCCGGCATTGTCCAGCCACGGTACGCGATCGAGGCCGGACAGCCCGGGAACGACGGCGCGCGCGCCGGTATCGATGATGACCGTGTCGCCGGAGTACCGGGTTCCGTCGACTTCGACCGTGCGCTCCGCGACGAATGCGGCATGGCCGCGCACGAGCGTGAGCCCCTCGCCCGCCGCATCGAGTCGGCCCTGAACGCCATCGCGCCACTGCTGCACCATCGCTCGTTTGCGTGCGATGATGGCGGGAAAGTCAACACGAACGGCATCCACGTGGACGCCCAGCCTGGCCGCCGTTCGCGCGACGTGGGCGGCCCGTGCACTCGCGACCATCGTCTTGGTGGGCGTGCAACCGGTGTTGACGCAGGTGCCGCCCAAGGCCGCGCGCTCGAATACGGCAACGGTCCGGCCCTCGGCCGCGAGTCGCGTCGCGACCGGTACGGCGGCCTGACCCGTCCCGATCACCAGCACGTCGTAGCTCCGGGTCCTCATCGAGGTGCGTTCTCCGCGTCCATGGGTACGATCCGGGAACGGAACGACGGCCTGAGGCATTCCATAAGGGCCGGTGCGCCCGCGCGGTGCGTGGCCACCGGCACGAAACTCGCCAAAGGTGCGGCTTCCGGCACGAACACGCGACCGAACACGGGGCGAAATGACGGGAACGATGTCGCTGAAGGAGGACCTCGCGCGCCGGCTCACGGACGCGCGGGCTCGCACGCTGCTACTCGTGGGCAATGTATCGGAGGACGATCTCCGGCGGCAGCACGATCCGCTCATGGGTCCCATCCTGTGGGACCTCGGCCACATTGCACACTTCGAGGAGCTGTGGCTCCTCGACAACCTGCGCGATGGTATCCGGTTCGGCGAGATGCCGGGCATGTTTAACCCCTTCGAGAACCCGCGCGCCGCGCGCGGCAAGCTCGAGCTGCCCACGCTGAAGGCGATGCTCGATGTACTCGCTGGAGTCCGCGCGCGCGCGTTTGCAGCGCTGGAGCTGGCAGACCTCGACAACGGCGCCACGCCGCTTCTGCGCGAAGGCTACGTCTACCGCATGGTGCTCCAGCACGAGTACCAGCACGGCGAGACCATGCTCCAGACGCTTCAGCTGAAGCAGGGCGAGCCCTACGCCGCGCCGCGGGCCACACCGGTGCCGACGCCCGCGATGGAGCTGACGCCTGGCACCATGGTCTGCTTTCCCGGTGGTGAAGCGGCGATCGGGACGGGCGATCGGAGCGCTGCGTACGACAACGAGCGACCCAGGCACCGGGTCGTGCTCGAGCCGTTCGCGATCGATGTCGCACCCGTCACTCGCGCCGACTACCTCGGCTTCATGGACGATGGCGGCTACACGCGCCGCGAGCTGTGGACCGACGCCGGCTGGGCCTGGCTCCAGGAGGCGAACGTCGACGCGCCGAAGTACTGGCAGCGCGCGAACGGCGGCTGGCGCGTCCGCACGATGGACCGGCTGCACGAGGCGGAGGCACACGTGCCCGTCTGCCACGTCTGCTGCCACGAAGCAGAAGCTTACGCACGCTGGGCCGGCAAGCGGCTGCCCACCGAGGCCGAATGGGAGGTCGCCGCATCGTGGGACCCCGCAACCGGCCGGAACCGGATCTACCCGTGGGGCGACGAGGAGCCGTCGCCGCTGCACGCCAATCTCGACCAGCTCGCGTTCGAGCCCGCACCCGTCGGCAGCTATCCGCGCAACGTGTCCGCGCTGGGCTGCTATGGAATGATCGGCGATGTATGGGAATGGACGTCCACGACGTTCGGTCCGTACCCCGGCTACGAGATGTTCCCCTACGCCGAGTACTCCGAGGTCTTCTTCGGTCCCGACTACCGGGTGCTGCGTGGCGGCTCCTGGGCGACGCGCGGCGGTGCGGTCCGCGCCTCGTTCCGCAACTGGGATTACCCCATCCGCCGTCAGATCTTCAGCGGATTCCGGTGCGCGCGCGATGCTTGAATCGAACGAGATGAGCGCGCTGACGCGCGAGGCACGGCGCGTCCGGCCGCAGAACCCGGCCGTGGTCGACGATGTTTGGGCCAGCCTCACGCGACCGCAGAAGGAGCTCTCGCCGAAATACTTCTACGATGCGACCGGCGCCGCACTCTTCGAGGAGATCACGCGGCTGCCCGAGTACTACCCGACGCGGACCGAGCGCGCGCTGCTCCGCGACTGGGCGCACGACTGGGTACGCAGCCTCGCACCTCGCACCCTGATCGAGCTGGGCGCCGGCAGCGCCGACAAGACGCGAATCCTGCTCGACGGCCTGCCGCCCGATGCGACGTACGTGCCCGTCGACATCAGTGCGGCATACCTGAAGGGAGTCGCGGACAGTATCGGTCGGGAGTATGCCCGGCTCCGCGTTGTGCCGTCACGGTCCGACATCTCGCAGGCGCTCGACCTGCCCGCCGGCCTGGATCACCCGGTCCTCGTCGCGTTCCTGGGCAGCACGATCGGCAACTTCGATCCGCCATCGGCCGTGCGGCTGCTGCATCGCGTCGCGTCCGCGATGCAGCCGAACGATCGGTTCCTGATGGGCGCCGACCTGAAGAAACGACGTGACGTCATCGAGAGCGCGTACAACGACACGCGCGGCGTGACGGCCGAGTTCAACCGCAATATCCTGCGTGTCGTCAACCGCGAGGCGGGCACCGATTTCGACCCCGACCACTACGATCACCTCGCCTACTACAACGTGGCGGAGGATCGTATCGAGATGCACCTGGTCGCGCGCGATCGCCAGGTCGTCACCCTTCCCGGCAAGGGCAGTGTCGTGTTCGCACCAGGTGAGAGCGTCCGCACCGAGATCAGCTGCAAGTACGACCGCAGTCGGGTATCGGCGCTCTTCGAGCAGGCCGGGCTCGAGATCGAGTCGTGGATCACGGATCCGAGCTCGCTCTACGCCCTCGTCGTCGGCCGCCCGGTCGACCGCCCCTGATGCTCACACGGACCGGCCTGGCCGATCGGCTGCGGCGGACGCTGTTCGGCGAGCCGGCCGCGGACCGCGGACTCCCGCCGCGCATTGGCGTGGAGGCCGAGCTGCTCGCCTTCGATTCGGATACGATGCGCGTGGTGCACGTAGCCGATCGTCTCCTGCCGTTTCTCACGGCGTACGGTGCGCGCTGCGGCTGGGCGGCCCGGCCTTCCACGAAAGGCGCGCCACGCTTTCAGATGCCGGGCGGCGGCGGGCTCGCGCTCGAACCGGGCGGGCAACTCGAGTATGCCTCGCCGCCACACCGTTCGCCACGCGACCTGCTGCGCGACCTCGCCGCTGTGGTACCGCCCCTGATCGATGCTGCGGCAGATGCCGGGATCACACTGCTCGCACGCGGCATCGATCCCTACAACGCTCTCGACGATGCGCCGCTCCAGCTCGATGCAGAGCGGTACCGGATGATGGACACGTACTTCGCGACCATCGGTCCGGCAGGCGCGACGATGATGCGGCAGACGGCCTCCGTGCAGGTCAACATCGATGCGGCGGCGGATACAGCCGCCACGTGGCGGGTGCTGAACGCGGCTTCGCCGTACCTGACTGCGCTGTTCGCAAACTCGGCACGGTACGCCGGCGAGGATACCGGTCTGGCCAGCACGCGCGCGGTGGCGTGGCGCACGCTCGATCCACTGCGCACGGGTGTCCTGCCGTGCGCCGGCGACATCGCGGACGAATACGCCGGCTTCGCGCTCTGGGCGCCGGCAATGTTGCGGCGCACTGGCGATGGCGAGTTCCTGCCGTTCTGCGAGTGGGTCCGGCGTGCCGAAGCGACGGAGGAGATGCTGGCCGCACACCTGACGACGCTTTTTCCGGATGTCCGGCCCAAGCGCTACTTCGAGGTGCGTTCAATCGATGCGCTGCCGCCCGAGGCCTACGCCGCACCCGTCCTCGTCATCACCGGACTGACCTGGGACGCGCGGGCACGAGCCGAGGCCGAGGATCTGCTCGGCGCGCCGGACCCCGTCGCGCTCGATCGTGCATCGAGGATCGGGCTGAACGATCCGACGATCGAACGCACGGCGGCGTCTCTCCACGACATCGCGCTCGCCGGCTGTGCGCGGCTGGGTGAACGGCTGATCGGTGATGCCGAGCTGGAAGCGGCGCGCGCGTTCCGCACGACGCGGCCCGCCGCCCGCTGACCCGCTGCGCCTGTCGAAGGCGCCAGACGCGGAACGGCTTCCCCACGCCCGTCGTTTCAGGTGCCGGCCGTCAGCTTCTCCACGAGCTCCGCGTTGTTGTCGCTCCGCTTCATGCGGACCAGGATCTGACTCATGGCATCCGGCGAGGGAAGGTCGGCGAGCTCCCGCCTCAGCATGTGCGATGCGCGCAGCGTGTTCTCCGGGAGCAACAGCTCCTCGCGCCGCGTGGCACTAGCGTTCAGGTCGATGGCGGGGAAGATGCGACGGTCGGCCAGCTCGCGGCTCAACACCAGCTCGCTGTTGCCCGTGCCCTTGAACTCCTCGAAGATCACCTCATCCATGCGCGAGCCGGTATCGATCAGCGCCGTGGCAATGATGGTCAGCGATCCGCCACCCTGGCCCGGATCGATCTTGCGCGCACTGCCCAGGAACCGCTTCGGCTTGTCGAGCGAATTCGCGTCCAGCCCGCCGGACAGCGTCTTGCCACTGCTCCGTTCCGTGGAGTTGTACGCGCGGGCCAGGCGAGTGATCGAGTCGAGGATGATGACGACGTCCTGACCCAGCTCGACGCGTCGGCGCGCCCGCTCGAGCGTCATCTCCGCAACGCTGACGTGACGGTCGGACGGATGATCGAAGCTCGACGCAATGACCTCGCCGAACCCGCACAGCTCCATCTCGGTGACTTCTTCCGGCCGCTCGTCCACGAGCAGGATGTACAGCGCCGATGACGGGTAGTTCTTGACGATGCCCTCGGCGACCGCCTGCAGAACCATCGTCTTTCCCGCCTTGGCTGGCGCCACGATCATCGCGCGCTGACCCTTGCCGAACGGGCAGAACAGATCAACCAGGCGGTTCGTGTAGTCCGGCTGGCCGCGGCGGGTCAGGTCGCACTCGAGGACGAGCTGCTCGTTCGGGTGCTGCGCGCTCAGCCGGTTGAACTCCGGGCGGTTCGACAGCTCCTCCGGCCCGACCCCGTTCACCGTCGCGACGCGCACCAGCGGCGGGTTCTTGCCTTTGCTCGGCGGCGTGCCCGCTTCGCCGGTGACTTCATCGCCCGGTCTCAATCGGAATCGCTGCACGATCTTCGCCGGCACGTAGATGTCGCCATCGCCCGGCAGGAAGCTCTTCTCGGGCGTGCGCAGGAAGCCTGCACCGCCCGATGTCAGGTCCAGGACGCCACCCACCACACCGCCGGGCGCAGCCCGGCCGTCGGTGCTGGCGTTCTCCGTCATCGGCTCATCTGTGTCCTCAGCCGCTTCAGGAGCTGGATCTGGCCGGCGTGGTACACGTCGTGGGCGGCCACGCCGTATATGTGGGCCGCGTTTGTCCATTTCGACTTCGCTGGTTTGGTGTCGAGGGCCCGGGCTGGCAGATTCGAAACCACCTCCCGTAGCCGAGCGTGCTCCTCCCGCAGGAGTGCGACGTCGGCGGCCCAGCATGCATCGTCGGGTTGTTCCGGCAATGCGGGAAAGTTACTCGGCTTCCGCGGAAAGGATCCCCGCGGCGCAGCCGTCAGCCTCCGGCGAACGGCGTACTTCCAGTACGCGGCGTGTAGCGCCAGCTCCCACACGGAGTGACGTTCCGGCGACGGTTTCCACACCGCATCGGCGGCGCGTACGCCGCGCAGCGCGTTCATCAATGTCGGTCCGTGCCATCCGGCGCGGCCGAAGCTCTCGTCGAGAATGCGGATCAGCAGCTCGTTCGGGGACAGGGTCGCCACCGGTTCGGTGCGTCTTCCTCTGCGCGGCGTCGCACGGCGGTCGGCCCGGCTTTCGCCCCGGGTTCTCAGCCGCTCGTCAACGGTACGGGTCGTTGATGTCGCGCGGATTGTCGGCGCGCACCCGCGCATCCAGCTTTCATGGGACGACGCCGTGAGACGTTGTCACCCCATACCGTCGGTCGCTTGCGCATGATCCACCCGCGACGACGGTACATCCTCGAGTCCCTGGTCCGCGTCAGCGGGCCAGGGACTTCCTCATCCCTGCTCAGACCTCCGCGTACTGCTCGATGGGCGGGCAGGCGCACACGAGGTTGCGATCCCCCGCAGCGCTCTCCACCAGTCCCACGGCCGGCCAGAACTTGTGGTCGAGGGTCCAGGGTGCCGGAAACGCGGCGCGCTCGCGCGAGTACGGGTGCTCCCACCCGTCCGAGATCACCATCTCGGCCGTGTGCGGTGCGTTCTTGACCGGATTGTCGCGCCGGTCGAGAACGCCGGCCTCGATTTCCTGGATCTCTTCCCGGATCCCGATGAGGGCATCGCAGAAGCGGTCCAGTTCCTCCTTCGACTCGCTCTCCGTCGGCTCGATCATCAACGTGCCCGCGACGGGGAACGAGACGGTGGGTGCATGGAACCCGTAGTCCATGAGCCGCTTCGCGATGTCCGTCGCTTCTACACCCGCCGACGCGCGGAGTGGCCGCGGATCGATGATGCACTCGTGCGCGACCGTTCCGTCCCGCCCCGTATAGAGCACCGGATAGTGCTCATGCAGACGGTGGGCCATGTAGTTCGCGGCGAGGATCGCGACCTTCGTCGCGCGCGTCAGACCGCTACCGCCCATCATCCGGATGTAGGCCCAGGAGATCGGCAGGATCAGCGGACTTCCCCAGGGTGCAGCGGAAACGGCGCCGATACCCGAATCGCCGCCTGTCGGCACGACGGGGTGGCCGGGCAGGAACGGCGCCAGGTTGCGGGTCACGGCAATCGGGCCCATGCCCGGACCGCCACCGCCGTGCGGGATGCAGAACGTCTTGTGCAGGTTCAGGTGGCAGACGTCGGCGCCGATGTCCCCGGGTCGGCACAGCCCGACCATCGCGTTCATGTTCGCGCCGTCCATGTAGACCTGGCCACCGTGCTCGTGGACGATCTCGCAGATCGCGCGGATACCCTCCTCGAAGATGCCGTGCGTCGATGGATACGTGACCATCAGCGCGGCGAGCGTGTCCGCGTTCTCCTCTGCCTTCCGCCGCAGGTCCTCGATATCGATGCTGCCGTTCCGGTCCGACTTCACGACGACGACGCGCATGCCCGCCATCGCTGCACTCGCAGGATTCGTCCCGTGCGCAGACTGTGGGATCAGACAGACATCGCGATGCGCCTCACCGCGGTGCTCGTGGTAGGCACGGATGACGAGCAGCCCCGTGAACTCGCCCTGAGACCCTGCGTTCGGCTGGAGCGACACGGCCTCGAAGCCTGTGATCGCCGCGAGCCAGCTTTCGAGCTGCTCGAACAGCTGCCTGTAGCCTTGCGTCTGGTCTGATGGTGCGAACGGGTGCAACCGCGCGAACTCGGCCCACGTGATGGGCAGCATCTCCGCCGCCGCATTCAATTTCATCGTGCACGAGCCGAGCGGGATCATCGATGTGGTCAGCGACAGGTCGCGCGACTCGAGACGCTGGATGTAGCGGAGCATCTCGTGCTCGGACCGGTAGCGCTGGAAGACGGGGTGCGTCATGAAGCGGCTGGTCCGACGGAACCCGGCCTCCACGTCATCGTCCGCCGCATCGATCAGCGGTGCCACATCCGGCGGGGTCGCGCCTGCCGGTTCCGCGAACGCGGTGAGGATGTCGGCGACGTCGTGCGCAGAAACGGTCTCATCGAGCGCGACGACGATCGAGCGCTCGCCGTATGCGCGCAGGTTGATCTGCCGGTCCCGTGCGGAGCGGATCACGGCATCGCGGGTCGCCGCATCGCGAGCATCGGCACGCACCGTATCGAAGAACGCGTCGTCGCTCACGGCCCAGCCAAGACGATCGAGTCCGGCAGCGAGCGCACGCGCGAGTCTGTGGATCCGCCGCGCGATCCGCGTGAGGCCGTCCGGCCCGTGGTAGACGGCGTACATCGCGGCAATGACCGCGAGCAGCACCTGCGCCGTGCAGATGTTGCTCGTCGCCTTCTCGCGGCGGATGTGCTGTTCGCGCGTCTGGAGTGCCATCCGCAATGCCGGCTTGCCGCGCGCATCGCGCGAGAGACCGATGATGCGGCCGGGAATCTGGCGCTTGAACTCGTCGCGCGTCGAGAAGTACGCCGCGTGCGGACCGCCGAAGCCGAGTGGCACGCCGAACCGCTGCGTGTTGCCGATCACGACGTCGGCACCCCACTCGCCCGGAGGCGTCAGCAACGTCAATGCGAGCAGATCTGCGGCGACGCATGCGAGACCGCCGGCGTCGTGTACGCGACGAACGAAGTCGGCGTAGTCGTGCACGGCGCCCTCGGTCGCCGGGTACTGGACGAGCGCGCCGAACACGTCATCGCCGAAGTCGTACGTGCGGTGATCGCCCACGACCACCGTGTGCCCGCGCGCGCGAGCACGAGTCCGTACAACCTCGATCGTCTGTGGATGGCAGAGCTCCGAGACGAAGAACGTCGCGCGGTCGGCGCTGCCCCGGATTCCGTCGCAGAAGTGCATTGCCTCCGCAGCGGCAGTCGCCTCATCGAGCAACGATGCGTTCGCGATCGGCAGCCCCGTCAGATCGATGACCACGGTCTGGAAGTTGAGCAGCGCTTCCAACCGGCCCTGCGCGATCTCGGCCTGGTACGGCGTGTACGCCGTGTACCAGCCCGGGTTCTCGAGGATCTTCCGCTGGATGACGGCGGGCGTGAGCGTGTCGTGATAGCCCAATCCGATATAGGACCGGAAGATCGAGTTCCGCGAGGCGAACGCGCGTAGCTCTGCCAGCGCCTCGTGCTCCGTGCACGCGTCCGGCAGGCTCAACTCGCCCCGTAGCCGGATCGTCTGTGGAATCGCCGTATCGATCAGCTCGTCGAGCGAGTCGTAACCGAGTGCGTCGACCATCTCCGCGATCTCCTCCTCGCCCGGACCGATATGACGGCGCTCGAACGGGTGGGCGCTCGCGGGAGCGGTATCGTTGATCGTCATGCCTTCAACCGTCGATGGGACCACGAGGTGACCGCTAATTCTACCCCGTGCGTCAAGCCGCGGCCGTCTGTGGGCGGAGCTCCACGTGCCGTCGGGACCGACCACCACGCTCCGCCGCAGCGGAACGCCACGATGCGCGACCAGAGTACCGGCGTGGGGACAACGCGCGCGAGGCAGGGAGAGCGCGCAGAATCGGTCCGCCGAAATATGACGGCGCGGAGGAAGCCGTCAAGGGAAAGGGGGTGACGGGCCTCCAGATCTCATCCCGTGCCGCCCCCCTGCGGGGGCGGTCCGTATCCTGGTCCTGGAACGCTCGACCCTCCGAGTCTGCCCGGAACCGTGGACGTCTACGGGCCACCCGTCCCCACCGACGGGGGGTCGTCCCCTGGCCGTTGCCGGCTGCACGTCGCGAGGTGGACCTTGGTCGAGCGCAGAGATGAACACCTGGACGAAAGCGAAGCCCGAGGAGGTGAATCGGTGGCGTCGAACCGTTCGACGTGGACTCGAACCGTGCCCGCGCGCGTCCTGCTCGTACTCGCGTTCGTCGCCGCCGGCCACCCGGCCGCGGCACAGGACCCTCCGCTGCGAACGATCCGGGCCGATCCGCTGGTGCCGGGCGTCACCACGCTCGCGATGCCGCCGGACGGTACGGTCCTCATCGCCTCGGGCTCGTCGGGTACACTCGTCGTCGATGCCGGTGCGCCAGCGCTCGCGGAACGCGTCGATTCCGCGGTCCAGGCTCACGCGGCCTCGCCCGTGCGCTGGGTCGTGACGACGCACTACCACGAGGACCACCGCGGCGCGAACCCCGCGTTCCGCGCGACGGGTGTGGAGCTGATCGCGCACCGCAACGTTCCGGCCGAGGCACGTCGCGACACGACGATCGTGGAGCTGGAGTGGCGGCGTACGGCGGCGCCGGCCGATGCGCTGCCGACGCGAACGTTCGCCGATTCGATCGTCCTCGACCTGGGCGGCGAGCAGGCTGTTGTATTTCACGTGCCCGGCGCGCACACCAGCGGCGATGCGATGGTCCACCTGCGACGGGCGAACGTGGTGCACACGGGCGATGTGGTGGAGTTGGGCGCGTACCCTTTCATCGATCGCTGGGCCGGCGGCTCGATCGATGGTCTCATCGCAGCCGTGGATGCGCTGCTCGAGCGCACGGACGAGCGCACCAGGATCGTGCCGGGTCACGGCGCCGTCC
>Ga0299914_10004242_pt1 | contig 10299 bp, 10 predicted proteins | sample RVTome_10_FD_201361 | JGI IMG/M metagenome (GOLD analysis project Ga0299914, IMG submission 201361) | Soil microbial communities from uranium-contaminated site in the Upper Colorado River Basin, Wyoming, United States - RVT153D57 (version 2) ... | reverse complement strand
GGCGGCCCCGTCGGCGGCGAAGCGCTCAACGCATGCCCACCCGATCCCGGCCGCTCCCCCGGTGACTATGGCTTTCATCCCCGCCATTGTTACCGCTTAGGGCACCGGTGCCGTCACACCTTTGATCGACGCCGAGGCGAGGCCTCAGCGGCGCTCGTGTAGGCGGTCTCCGTTGAGGCGGAGCGGCACACCAACCTCGAACCCGGCCGCCAGGTCGAGATGGAGCGCGACGAGTTTGCCCACCCACTCCTCGTCTTCGGTGTTGCCCTCGGTCACCCAGGTGTCGCGCTCGAGGGTGGACCACAGCATCTCGTGGTACATCTCCCGAGTGATGTCCAGGTCACGGATCGTGAAGGTCGTCGTGGATTGGCCGCTGGCCATGCCCGTCATGGCTTTCCCGCAATCGCACCCCGGGGTGTCGCAGGTAACCGGCAGCCTCACCAGCTCGCCCTCGACCGTGTGCGAGAAGTCTCCGTCTTCTGAACCGACGCGTGTGGCGACAAAGAGTTTCAATTTCCCAGCTCCCAGTGTCGAATTACCCGACCTTCAAGGTAACCGACGCCGGCCGCATTTCTAGGGGGCCTAGCGGCCCACCTTCGTTCGCCCTAAGTCGTCTAGGACGCGAGCTCGCTCACGTATGCGGTGTCGTGAACAGAGGCGTCGGGTCGCTCCCACATCTCCCGCATCTCGGCGATCGAGAGTGCATCCATCTCGCCCACAGCAAGTTGCACTCTCGTCGGCCACGAGGGGATGTATCGCAGTACTAGGCACGGCCTCGGGACCGCCCACAGACCGGACTGCTCTCCTCTTCGAGACGCCAGAGCATGGCAGAGAACTCGGGCACTCTGATGTACTGGTAGCGGTCTTCGGCCGGTGTGCAGATCCGGGCGAGCTGGGACCCGGACCACCAATAGAGGTCGCATCCCACGGGCAACGGTGCCTCGACGTAGGAGTCGACTGCATGGCTGAGCATGGTCAGGGCGGCCTCGGTGAACCCGGCGTCGCGGATCTGATGCACGAGGATCTCGTCCCGGGCGGGGACGGCAACCAGGGCTCCGAAGTCGAGGCGGAGATCGAGATAGCGATCGAGGTCGAGCACCCGTGTCGAGGTCCAACGTCCGCCCCGGATGGCGGTGTACCGGACCTGGGCCAGGCGAAACTCCTCTCGATGGACAGGCTCGTCCCACAGGGCGTTCTGGCGGGCGGCTTGCCACACTTCGTCGATTTCGGCGTCCCAACCGGTCACGGTTTCCTCGGTGACCGTCAGCCCGAGGATGCCCCGGCGAAGCATCAGGCGCTCGCCGAGGCCGTCGACCAGAGGGCGCTCCATGATCGCCCCGTCGAAGAGGCCCAGGTCCACCTCGGCGACGACGGCCGAGCGCAGGTTGGGGGCGGCGTCGGCGAATGTGGCCGGCATCTCGTGGTCGGCGGCCAGCAGCACATCGAAATGGCGACGCACCTTCTCGGGCCATTCGTGAGCCGGGTGGCAGGCGAGCCGGCGGCGCAGGGGCTCCAGCCCGAACGTCCGGCCGTCCCTCGTGGTCAGCCCCTCGTCGGTGAGGGACACATCGACGTCGGTGTCGGCGAAGTACTCGAGGGCCAGTTCGACAAGTTGGTCGGCGGTGGGGGCATCCATGACACTCGACCCTACATGGCAATATTTAGAGATTGAAGGGGGTCGTTGTCAGGCGACACCCGTCCACGTCGCCGATCGGGACAGGGGCCGAAGTTGAGATGCGGGAGTATCAACGCCCCGGGGATTCGCTCTGCTTGGAATGCACAGGACACTCGAGACGGCCCGCCTCCTGGACGAGGCGTTGGCCGCAATGACGGGACCGGGAGGCGATGTCTGGACCGCCATCAGTCGCTTGACCGCCCGTGCCGACGCTCCCGGCCTGCTCGTCGATCGCTATCGCCACGCCCAACCGGCGGAACTGCGTTGGGCGCTGGTGTTCGTGGCCGCCAACATGGGTCGTGTCGGAGTAATCCCCCTACTGATCGAGGCCAGCGTCCGGGCCGAGACGGACAACGGTGTCGAGGGCTCGGCCGCCCGCCTCGCGGCCGAGGCTCTCGTCAACCTGGTCGATCAGACCCCCTGATCAGCGGGCTCAGGCCCGCCGACCGCCAGGGTGGTGCCGGTGAATGCGGCGATGGGCGAGCCATCGGCCATGACCACCGCCCGCCAGGTTGTCGCCCGATCCCCCTCACCGGACACGGGCGCTATCTCGGCGCGCAGGGTTCCGGCTTCACCGCCATTGCCGGACCGGGTCAGATGGGTGGCCACAGCGACCTCGGGCCGGTTCTGGTTCGACATGAGGCTCATGGCGCAATCTGCCAGCGAAAAGAGGACGCCCGATGCGAGGCGACCCGCCCGATCGCGGTGGTCGGGCCGAACCTCCATCTCGACCACCAGGCGGCCAGCGTCCGCCAGGATCAGACGGGCACCCATCAGGGCGGCAAAGCGATCTCTGTCCAATAGCTCGGCGGTGGAGGGCACCGCCCGATCTTATGCCGCCCGATGTGGCCGGACGGCCCATCCGCGCCCATCACTCGAGCGGTTACCCCCGAGGCGGATCCGCCGCTCCGACGGTGACTAGTCACTGGGCGTCACCTCAGGCTGCTTCTCGGGAAGCGTCGGCCGCTTCCGATAGATGCGATGCAGGCAATCAGTCGAAAGGACGACAAGACATGAAGGTTCGAATCAGCCGTAAGTGGATCCCGGCGCTGGTAATCACGGCGATGGCGCTACCTATGGGTGCCCATGCTGCTACCAGTAGTTTCTCCGATGTTGCCGACGACCACATCTTCGTGGCGGACATCGAGTGGCTCTACGAAAACGGAATCACAAAGGGCTGCAACCCGCCCGCCAATACCCACTTCTGCCCCGACGACGCCATCACCCGTGGCGAGGTGGCAGCCTTCTTCCACCGGTATTCGCAGCGCGATGCTGCATCGACCTCCGGCTCCCCGACCGAAGGCGCCGCGGGCCAGCAGGGCGCCCACGGACCGACCGGACCGCAGGGTGAGCAGGGTCTTCAGGGTGAGCAGGGTCCCCAGGGCGAGCAGGGTCCCCAGGGTGAGCAAGGCCCCCAGGGTGACCAAGGCTCACAGGGATCTGCCGGACCGCAGGGCGAGCCGGGCACCCGCGGCGAGCAGGGCCCTCAGGGCGACCCCGGCCGTCAAGGCCCCATCGGTCCTCAGGGTGAGCAGGGTCTCCAGGGCGAGCAGGGTCCCCAAGGCGAGCAAGGCCCCCAAGGAGAACAGGGTCCCCAGGGTGAGCAGGGCCCGGCCGGCGGAGTCGGCCAGGTGACGACGGCCACGGCCTCCGTGAGTTGGTCAGCTCCAGACAAGAGCGCCACGGCCACCGCCACGTGCCCAGCCGGGACGACCGTCGTGGGCGGCGGATTCTCGCTCGCCGGCGAGGGCTGGGCTCAGCGGAGCCTCCCCGACGGCAACGGTTGGACGGTGAAGGCCCATCGCCAGGACGACTCGGAGAGCCTGACGGTGTACGCGGTGTGTGTCGCCGCCTGAGCGGCAATCACGCCCGGAGTTCAGGAGGGCCCCCGGCTAACGGGGGCCCTCCTGCGTGTTTCAGCTCTCCTGGAATCGACAGGACACCACCACGCCGTCGGCAGCCTCACAGGTCACAACGGCGGTAGGCCCATAGGCCATGGTTGCACTGTCGCCCTCGATGACGACCTCGCTCGCGGCCACCGATGACCATGTGAACTGGGCGACCACGTTCTCCCAGGCGACGCGGGCACCCCGCTCCTGATCTCCAGCGGCGAGCGCCGACAGGAAGGTCGCGAGGGCGGTGGAGTTGTCCGGTGCCGGCTCGACGCCGACCGCGAAACGTTCGGCACAGCGGGCGACCACAAACTCCTCCAGTCGGACGGCGGCAGCCGCGATCGCCTCGAACTCCCCCTCCGACGAGAGCATCGTCTCCAGATCGGTCAATTGGGCGCCTTCGAGCTCTTGTTGCAGGGCACCGGGGTCACCGGAGCGCAGCAAGACCAGGTAGCCGTTGCACAGAGCGGCGAAGTCGGGAGGACGGGTCGTGCTCGTGGTCACGACCGCCGTGGTCGTCGGCGTGGTCGCGACGGAGGTAACGGACCCATTCGGGACAGAACAGGCGCCGACCACCAAGAGAATGGCCCCAGCCACGCTTCGTCTGCTCCACATCCTCCGATTCTACGAAGTCCGGTTCCGCTCCCGACATCATCGTTCGAAGCCACAGACCTGCGACCATGATGGGCGTGAGCTTTTCGTTGAGCGAATACGACACGCAGCGGCTGGCGGGCCTCCAGAGGACCCGGCGCACGGCCACCGGTCTCCTGATCCTCGCCACCCTCGTGTTCGCCGCCACCTTCTTCATGGGTGACGCCACCTGGGTCCAGTTTCTCCGCACGACCGCCGAGGCCTCGATGATCGGCGGCCTGGCCGACTGGTTCGCCGTGGTCGCCTTGTTTCGCCATCCCCTGGGGATCCCGATCCCGCACACTGCTGTGATCCCCAAGTCGAAAGACGGCCTGGGACGGAGCCTCGGGGAATTCGTCCGCCACAACTTCCTCGCCCCCGATCACATCGTGGAACGGATCGAGGCGGCCCACTTGCCGGCTCGTTTGGGCGCCTGGCTGACCGAGGACGGAAACGCCGAGACGATGGCAGGTCATCTCGCCGCCACCGTCGGTGCGGTTGTCGAAGGGCTCGACGCCGAGGCCATCGAGGACGAGTTGGAGCGCATCGTGGTAGGACGACTACGAGCCCTCCCGGTCGCCGATTTGATCGGGCGGGCAATGCAGGCCGCAATCGCTGACGGACAGCACCGCCCGGTCATGACCACCGCCATAGCCGGCATCGCCCACGCCATGGCCGACAACCGCGCCGCCCTGCGCCGCCGGGTCGCCCAGGAGTCGCCCTGGTGGGTACCGGAAGCGGTCGACGACGCAGTGTTTGAGCGCGCCTACGAGGCGATCCAGCGTTTCCTGACCGAGTTGGCCGCCGATCCCGATCATGAGATACGCCGTTCGATCGACGCCCGGCTGTCAGACCTGGCGGAGCGACTCCGTACCGACCCCAAGATGGAGGCAGCAGTGGCAGCCCGGGTGGAGGAACTCACCGAACTACCCGAGTTGAGGAAGTGGGCGCGGGGAACCTGGTCCGGCCTGGCCGGGACGCTGGTGGAGGCCTCGACCCGGCCCGACTCCCGGCTCCATCGGCGGCTCGCCGACGCCCTGAAGGGGATCGGAGAGCGATTGGCGAACGACCCCGCCATCCAGGCCCGCCTCGACACCTGGATCAAATCGCTGGCCCAGCCGCTGGCTCGGGTCGGTCAACGCGAACTCGGTGATCTGATCGCCGTCACGGTTGATCGCTGGGATCCCGAGGACACCAGTCGCCGGCTGGAGCTTTGGATGGGTCGCGACCTCCAGTTCGTGCGTATCAACGGGACAGTGGTCGGTGCCCTGGCCGGTCTGGCGATCCACACGGTCGTTTACGTGGCGGGCGGCTGACGGTTCAGCCCAGTTGGCCGTACGCGGCGTCGGGGCGAAATGACACCACCAGGCGCTGCTCCTCGATCATGGCGGCGTCGAACTCGTCCCAATCCGGGTGCGGTCCGGCTGCCGTCTCGTAGTAGCGGCGCAACAGGGCGGCGACGCCGTCGTCGCGCCGCGCCACCACCGGCGACAGGATGGCATCGCCTTCGACCACTACCCAGCGCCAAAAGTCAGAGACGCCCACGTAGAGCGAGACCCGCGAATCGCGACGCAGGTTGGCCGTCTTGACCCGGCTATTTGTCACCGACACGTGTACGGCATCGTCGAACACGGCGTAGGTCACGTTCGACGCGTGAGGACGGCCGTCCGGCTTGATGGTGAGCAAGACACCCCGGGTCGTACCGACGATGAATTCCACGGCAGGGCCAATCTCCACGGCTCTCCTCTGACGGCTCGGATCGGACCCCAACCTAACCTGGCGGCCTGATGGAACACACCGGACTCCCCGTCGAAGTCGTCGTCGACGACGTCCGGACCGCCTTGCAGGAGGGCGGCACCGCCGTCCTCGTGGCCCCACCCGGTTCAGGTAAGACCACCGTGGTCCCACTCCGCGTTCTCGATCTCGTTCCGGGCAAGATCCTGCTTCTCGAACCGCGTCGTCTGGCCACCCGAGCCGCCGCCCGGCGAATGGCCGCTCTCCTAGGTGAGAGAGTCGGGGACACCGTCGGGTATGTCACGCGTCATGACCGCGCCACGAGTCGGATGACAAGGGTGGAGGTCGTCACCGAAGGAGTGCTCACCCGCCGTCTGCAGAACGACCCCGCTCTGGCCGGCACCTCTCTCGTGATCTTCGACGAGCTCCACGAGCGCAACCTCCAGACCGACCTCGGTCTCGCCCTCGCCCTGGACAGCAGATCGGCGCTCCGCCCCGATCTCATGATCCTCGTCATGTCGGCCACGATCGACGCCTCGGCGGTGGCAACGCTGCTCGGATCCGGCCGGGACCCGGGCCAGCCGGCTGCCACCATCACCGCAGAGGTTCGGACCCACCCGGTCGACGTCCGTTGGGCTCCTCCCCCACCCCGCAGCCGGCGCTTGGAGGACCATGTGGCCAAGGTGGTGCGACGCGCCCTGACCGACGACGGCGGCGACATTCTCGTTTTTCTCCCCGGCATGGCCGAGATGCGCCGGGTGGCAGAGCGCCTGACCGACGTCCTGGCGGACGTCCGGCTACTCCACGGGTCGCTACCCGTGGAGGAACAGGACCTCGCGATCAGCCCTTCCACGCCCCCGATCCGCAAGGTGGTCCTGTCCACGGACATCGCCGAATCGAGCCTCACCGTGGAGGGAACCGGGGTCGTCGTCGACTCGGGCCTGGCCCGCGCTCCTCGCTTTGATCCCCGGACGGGCATGACCCGCCTTCAGACCATCTCCGTGTCGCGGGCGTCGGCCGACCAACGGGCAGGACGAGCCGGACGTCTCGGTCCCGGAGTGGCCTACCGGCTGTGGTCCAAGATGGAGCACGCTGCCCGGCGCCCCCACATCGACCCGGAGATCACCCAGGTCGACCTGGCCGGACTGGCTCTGGAATTGGCCGCGTGGGGTGTCTCCGACCCGGGCACGCTCCGCTGGCTCGACCCGCCGCCGCCGGCGGCCTGGTCGGAGGCGATGGTACTCCTGACCCGGCTGGGGGCCTTGGAAGAGGGAAGAATCACCGATTCGGGTCGGAGGATGTCTCGCCTCCCGCTCCATCCTCGACTGTCCCGGATGGTCGTCGATGCCGGCGACCAGACCGCTCTGGCGATCTGGCTGGCGACTGTGGTAGACGAGCGCGACCCCATCCGGGGAAGACCCGGCGAGGTCCCCGTGGACCTCGCCCTCCGGGTGCGTTTGCTCGTCGACCGTCAATTCCGTCTCGAGGGAGCCGCCGTCTCGTCCCTGCCTCGTCTTCGGGAGGCGGCCGCCGATCTCGCTCGAAGGGCCGGCGTGACCCAGCTTGATGCCGTGGACCTGGACCGGACTGGGGCGATCCTATCCCTTGCTTTCCCCGATCGACTCGCCATTCGCCGCGGCAGCCCGGGCCGCTTCCAACTGCGGACGGCTACTACCGCCGTCATGGCGGCCGCCGACCCCCTGGCCACCGAAGACTTCGTCGTGGCCGCCGATCTCGACGGCAAGCGCAAGGACGCCCGCATCCGCCTGGCGGCGGGCATCGATCGAGCCGACGTCATCGATGCATTCGCCCATGAACTCGACGAGTCGCGGCGTCTGGTCTGGGAAGGGGGCCGCTTGATCGACCGGACCGAGCAACGGCTGGGCGGAATGGTTCTCGCCACCACCGACCGCCGGCCCCTTCCATCAGAGGAAAGCACCGCAGCTCTGATCCGCCGCATCCGCGACGAGGGTGTCGAAACGCTCCCGTGGTCGCCCGGCGCACGAGCTTTGCAGGCCCGCGTCTCTCATTTACGAGCCGCCATGGGCGACGAATGGCCCGACTTGTCCGACGCCACTCTCCGCGCCACTCTCGAGACCTGGCTTGCCCCTTATCTCTCCACTGCCACCTCATGGACGGAGGTCGAGGCTCTGGACCTGACTTCGATCCTGCGAGGAACGATCGTTCCCCGCCTCTCGGGGAAGCTCAACGAGCTAGCCCCAACCCATCTCACCCTGGCGTCAGGCCGGCGGGTCAGGGTCGACTACACCCGCGACCAACCCCTGATCTCGGTCCGGGTACAGGAGATGTTCGGAACCACCGAAACCCCCACCGTTGCCGGTCGCCCGGTCGTGCTGGAACTCCTCTCCCCGGCCGGGAGGCCCTTGCAGATCACCGCCGACCTGGCCGGTTTCTGGCAGGGCTCCTGGCATGAGGTCCGCAAAGAGATGGCCGGCCGCTACCCCAAACACGACTGGCCAGAGAACCCCACCTCCTAAGATCCTGTCCCCCACGAAGTGGGGTGCGGCATGGCCGAAGGCCAGGCCAAACCCGTCGCGAACTTCAACAGGACTTCCCTGGTGGGAGCGAATGCCCCCTACCTCCCGGCTCCGCTGCGCTCCGCCGACAGGAACCTTCCCCCTTCGCTGCGCTCCAGGGGGACAGGATGCCTAGAGGACGCTGGCAGCCATTTCGGCCAGCGGGGACCTGATGGTGCGGTCGAGGGTGACGTGGCTGAAGAGCGGCGAGCCTTTGAACTTCTCGATCAAAGCCGCCATGCCCCCATACGGCGAGATGTAGGGGTTGTCCACCTGGGACAGATCGCCGCAGAAGACGACCTTCGAGTTGCGGCCCATCCGGGTGAGGATCACCTTGAGTGTCGGCAGCTCGAGGTTCTGGGCCTCGTCGATGATCACGTACTCGTCTGTGATCGAGCGTCCACGCAGATATGTGATGGCGGCGAGTTCGAGCTCACCACGAGCCAACAATTCCTCAACGGCCGCCTTGGCGCCGTCGGCTCCGCCCTCGGCGAACAGCGCGTACAGGTTGTCGTTCACTGCCGCCATCCATGGGGCGAGCTTCTCCGACAGGTCACCCGGCAGGAAACCGACCTCTTGGCGGCCGACGGCGACCAGTGGCCGGTACACGCTGACCCGCCGGTAACGGCGCTGCTCCAGCACCTGCTCGAGGGCGGCCGCCAGGGCGAGGAACGTCTTGCCCGACCCGGCGTTGCCCATCATCGAGACTGCGGCGATATCGGGGTCGAGAAGCTGATGCATGGCGACGGTTTGGGGTAGGTTCTTGGGTTCCACGCCAAAGGCCCGGACGTGGGTCGGGACCCGTTCGAGGGTCACGACATCGCCCCCGTCGTCGATCACGCGGGCGAGTCCCGAACGCGACCGTCCCGCTCGGAGTACGACGAACTCGTTCACGAGCGCCTCGGCCTCGACTTTGAGCTTGCCCTCCTCGAACAGCCGGTCGATCGTCTCGGAGTTGACCTCGTGCTCGATGATTCCGCTATGCAACCGGTCGACCTGGACGGTGTCTGCTCGATAGTCCTGGACCTCGAGGCCAAGCTGGGCGCCCTTGATGCGGAGCGAGGCATCCTTGGTTACCAGGACCGGCGAATCCAGGTTGAAACAAGTTGCCAAGATCCGATGATCGGGTGTGGTGGGATCGAGAACCTTGGGCAAGCGGTCCGACGTCACACCATTGATTTCGATTCGCAGGTGCCCTCCGGAGGGGAGGGTCACCGGTTCCCGGAGCCCGCCGAACCGGGACGCCCCCAGGCTCTCGAGAAGGCGGATCGCGGCCCGGGCGTTCGAGCCCACTTCGTCCATCCGGGTCTTCTTGCGATCCAATTCCTCGACGACGACCAAGGGAAGAACAACCTCGTGCTCATCGAATCGGAGCGGGGCGTTGGGATCCGCCAGCAGAACACATGTGTCGAGGACGAAGGTACGAACCACTCGATCGATCTCCTGGTCAGGTGGGTGCTCATCTTCACCGAGAGCCGCCGTCTAACCAAGGACCCTCGAACCGCACATGGTCGTAGGGCGGGTCCTCAGGTGCGGGTCGATGGACGGCTCAAACGGTGGCCGCGAACCGGGAGACGAACTGAGGGCTCTTCCAGAGGTTGAACTCGCGGTGGGTCTCGATCCAGCCGTGTTCGCCGACCATGCCACGCAGTTTTGAGGGCCAGAGCTTCTGGCAGTGGACCTGGCGTGCCTTCAACGGGTTCCTGTAGAGGATCACCGCGGTCGGGATGGCGTAGAGGCCCATTATCGGCTCGGCCGGGTAGATGAACATTACGCGACCGCCGGGACGGAGGACCCGGGCCATCTCGTCGAGGGCACCCTCCAATCCCGG
>Ga0299914_10004241_pt1 | contig 10299 bp, 7 predicted proteins | sample RVTome_10_FD_201361 | JGI IMG/M metagenome (GOLD analysis project Ga0299914, IMG submission 201361) | Soil microbial communities from uranium-contaminated site in the Upper Colorado River Basin, Wyoming, United States - RVT153D57 (version 2) ... | reverse complement strand
TGTCCGACGCGGTTTTCCGTACGTAATGGTACTCACCATCCTGGATGAATTAAGTTGATGAATCGACTCGCTTATCTGATTGCATGTCTTTTGTTGACAGGCTGTTCGTCCGTTTCGCCGCAGGTTTTGGACGATCCACCGTCCGCCGGGGCCGCATCCGACGTCGCCGCCGGGGCACAGGCGGATCTTCCCAGGACCTACGTTCGAATCAACATCGTGGGATACCTGCCGGACGATCCGAAAACCGCGATTGTCTTCTCGGACGACCCCGTTGAAGGCGGTGCCCGACTCGTGAGAGCGGGAGATCAGACGGAGGTCGCGAGCCTGCCTATCGAGCCCTCCGACGCGACCGGCTGGGGACGATTTGAGCACTACTACGAGGTGGACTTCTCGGACCACACAGCGCCCGGTGCGTACTACATCGAGGTTGGCAGCGATGCCGCTCGATCGGCAATGTTCTCGATCGGCTCGGAGGTGTACGGCGACAGCCACGAGCTTCTCCTCGGGTTCATGCGCCAGCAGCGCTGCGGGTACAATCCGTTTTTGGATATGGTATGCCATAGACGTGACGGGCGAACGGCATACGGTCCGCTACCCGCCGGAACCTTCATCGACGTGCACGGCGGCTGGCACGATGCAGGTGACCAACTCAAGTACATGATCACCTCGAGCAACGCAACCGCTCAGCTGCTGCTCGCCTATGCGCTCGAGCCGGACAAGTTCGACGACCGGACAGACGACCTCGGCCACGATAGACCGAACGGCGTTCCCGACGTGCTCGACGAGGCGCGCTGGGGCCTAGATTGGATGCACCAGATGCATCCGGAGCCCGGCCACCTCTATCATCAGATCGCCGACGACCGCGACCACATCGGATGGAAATGGCCGGATCGAGACAGTTCCGATTATGGATGGGGTCCCAACAGTTACAGAGTCGCCTACTTCGCAGACGGACAGCCGCAGGGCCTATCTCAGTACCAGAGCCGGGCGACCGGCGTCGCCAATCTGGCGGGACGCTATGCTGCCGCCATGGCCCTGGCATATTCGATCTATAGCGACCGCGGAGACTCGGCCTACGCGGCGAAGAGTCTTCGAGCTGCTGAGGACGTTTATCGTCTGGGAAAGAGCAACGAAGGATTCCAGCAGGGTAACTCCTACGGTGCGCCCTACCGGTACACTGAGGACACCTGGGCGGACGATATGGAATGGGGCGCGGCTGCGCTTTATGAAGCGACGGGAGACGGCCGCTACATAGATGATGCAAAGCGGTATGCACGGTTGATCGGTGAGACGTCGTGGCTGGGCCGCGACACCACAGACCATTATCAGTTTTATCCCTACGTCAATGTCGGTCATTTTGCACTGTACCCGCACGTCGATGAAGCATTTCAGGATACGCTGGCAGCCTATTATCGTGATGGTATCGAGAAGGCGCTGACCGTCGCACGAACGAACCCGTTCTCGACCGGAGTGCCGTTTATCTGGTGCTCGAATAACCTGATGACGGGGCTGATCACGCAGATCCTGTTGTATGAGCGCATGACGGGCGATACGTCGTACCGAAATCTGATGACGGTCCATCGCGATTGGCTTCTGGGACGCAATCCCTGGGGAACCAGCATGTTCACCGGCATTCCCGGCGACGGCGAGTATCCGGAGGATGTCCACACGAGCGTGTGGGCGCTGACGGGTAAAGAAGCGCCCGGAGGCCTCGTCGACGGGCCGGTGTACGGGACGATCTACCGGGAGCTTCGGGGCCTCGAGTTGTCCGAACCCGATGAGTTCGCGCATCTTCAAAACCCTTACGTCGTGTACCATGATGATATTGGGGATTATTCTACGAATGAACCCACCATGGACGGCACGGCAGGCGCCGTATTTCTGATGGCGTATTTTGGCAGCACGGCGCGATAGGGCCCGAAAACGATAGATGGCAAACCAGGAAATTCCGAACAGAGAAAGGCCGCTGCCCCCTCTACCGGAGGAGGGCGGACTCCGAAAAGGCTACCCCCCACCGGTAGCCGGCTCACGCTTCACGCTCGACCGCGTAATTCGATTCCTGCTCACTGCAGGGATGATCGTGGTCTCCGTCTGGCTCGTCTGGTACTTCGCGGCATTAATCGTCTACCTGATTGTTGGAGTCCTCCTTGCCTACCTGATGAGGCCGATCGTAGACCGCCTGCAGGGTCTCGGCATCGGCCGAATTCCAGCGATTCTCCTCACCTTCGTACTCGTCTTTGGTGCCCTCATCCTGCTGATCACAAAGCTCGCACCGTTTGCGTCCGATCAGATCAGCGATATATCGAATCAGGTTAGCTTTCAGAATGCAGCCCAGGTGACGGCCTTAGATGCCGGCGGACCGGCCGAACAAGTAGGCATTCGGCCGGGTGATGCGATCGTTTCTCTGGCTGGCGAGCCGTGGGACGGATTCAGCCGGCTCCAGTCGATCCTTCATGGAAAACAATCCGGTGATTCACTCCGGATCACCGTAGAAACCGAATCCGGATCGAGAGAAGAGCGCGTAATTGCCCTGCGGCTCCCCCGTGGAGAGGCGGACGGCGCACCGGTCATAACAGACGCCAACGACGAGCGGTATGTGGCGGCGCTCGGAATCACTGCACAGGAGGTAACGCTCTCCAATGTGGCAGCGGCCATCGAGCGGCGCGTGCGCATTTTCATACCGGTCGAACGAGGTGCGATCATCAGCGGAATCGCCCTGGCTCTGAATAATATTTTCGGAGAGGAGCAGATTACATCCGTCGCCGGATCCATCGTCGGTGTCTTCACCAATCTTTTTTACGCCATCGTCGTTGTTCCATTCGTCGCTTTTTTCTTTCTGAAGGACGGCACGCAAATCCGGCATAGCCTCCTGCGTCTCGTGCCGAATCGATATTTCGAACCGAGCCTGATGCTCATTGAGAAAATCGAGACCATAATCGGTAAGTACTTTCGGGCGCTACTCGCACAGGTTCTCGCTGTGGCTGCCGTTGCGAGCGTGCTGCTCTATATCGTCGGCCTCGAATACGCGATCGCTGTGGGCGTATTCACGGGTCTGGCGAATACAATACCGTATTTCGGACCGTTCATGGGTTTTCTAGCCGGCACGGTCATCGGCGTCGTACAGACCGGCGATTTCTCACTCGTGCCCGGCGTCATCGTGGCCATGCTGCTAACGCAGGTTTCCGATAACGTCATTTTTCAACCGTACATCTTTTCGCGGGCGGCACAGACGCATCCCCTTCTCATTCTCATTGCTGTTCTGATTGGAGCCCAACTCGCGGGCATTATCGGCATGCTCGTCGCTATTCCCGTCCTGACGATCCTTCGCGTCTCGGTAGAGCAGCTGCTCTGGAGTCTCCGAAACTACCGCATCCTGAAGGCATCGTAGATGACTATCCTATCACGTTCGGATGGCGTTCTCGGATGGCAGGACGCCATTCTCGGATTTGGCGGGCTCATCGGCTTACTCGTTTTTCTGCTCGTGGGACCGCGGCGCCACCCGCACTCAATGGCTGCGGAGCACATCCCGTACCAGGCGGCGATAGATTCTGCCCGGTCATTTACAGAACGAAGTGGCAGTCTTTCGCTTGGCGGCGCGACAGCTGATGCTACTATCCAGCTCGATGGCGATCTCCTCAACGAGCTTCAGGATGGGCTCGGTCGTGACGCCGCAATGCAGGCGATTCGGGAGGACGGCATCCCTGCATACCGGTGGCACGTCACATGGACGGAAGAGGCGGACGATGGTACAGAATCTCTCGGCTCGACAGACCTGACGCTCGACGGTCGACCTCTTGGCCTGGAGATAAGATCGGCTGCGATTCCCCGCGACGTCTATCACCGGGAAGCCCTCACAGAGATCTTTGGATACGCGGAACACCCTGATTCTCTCATTCCGAATCGATTGGATTTCCGACTCGAAACTGCGAACGGGGCGCAGTCGGATGTCGGCAACGTCTCGGATCGTTCGTTTCTCGATAGAGCCGACGCCGAGAAATTGGCGCGCTATCATCTTCGTGAGAGCAACGTCTGGTCCCGAGATCTACGAGTTGATTCCATATTTGCCTCCGGATCAGACGGCCTGCTGACGGCTACCGTTCAAGTTTCCTCCCTCGAAGATGCGCCCGGCCGTTTCTTCTCAGCGGAAATCGAAGTCATGCCGACGGGTACACTCGTAAATCTAAAGCCGAGATTTACGCAGAGACCCAGTGCGGAGGAGATGACTTTTGATGCCAATGCTCTACGCGAGATCGGCGTCGCATCGCTTTTCGCGATCATCGCCGTCATCCTCATCATCATATTTTTCCGTAGGGTAAACGCACGACTCGTCGACATGAAGACTTCTCTTCAGGACGGTCTTCTGTGCGGAACTGCCGCCGCGTTCGTCGTCTCGGGTCAAGCGGGCGGCATCGATTTAACGGAGCCGATGGAGGTCGTCGGTGTTCTGATCGGCATGGTCATCGTCGGTGGCATGGGAGGTATCGCGATGTTCTTCATCTCAGGCGCCGCCCACTCCTTGTCCAGAGAACGATGGGGTGACAAACTGCAGACCCTCGCGCTCGTGCGTAGTCTGCACCTGTACAACATACCGGTCGGACTTTCACTTCTTCGTGGTGTGTTTGGCGGTCTCACCCTCGTCGGTATTGGTGCGTTGGTGCCGGTTCTCTTCAGCGATGTCGCGATCCAATTCACCGGTTCGGAGGACGTGTTCTACGACGGTCCGTATCCCATGCTCGAGTTCTTTGGATCAGTCGCTGAAACGATATTCGGCGCCTTCTTCCTGACGTTCGCGGGCGTGCTCGGTGTAGGCGCGCTATTTCACCGAAAGCGAGGTGCGGAGACGTCGGCATTTGCCGCGGTCATACTGATTCTCTGCGCGTTCCAGATATCGCCGATCGATCTGCGGTCAATACCTCTGGAGTCTCTTCTCTCCGGATTTTACGGCGCCGCAATCGCATTGATCTTCTGGCGCTTCGGCGCCCTCGAGACGCTGACGGCATTTTTCGTCTTTCTGCTCGTGCTGCCTGTGCTGCCGGACTGGATCGCAGCATCAACCCCGGAATATATCAGCGCACTCTTATCGATGGGCTTGGTAGGTGTCCTCGTCGCCGTAGGATTCGTCGGCATCGCGAGCGGCAAGGCGAGTTCCGAAGTTCCAACGCTCATACCCGAATACATACGAGATCTTGCTCAACAGGAGAGGCTGAAGCACGAGCTCGAACTTGCACGCGAGGTGCAGCTCTCGCTCCTACCTCGGTCGATGCCCGAGATCCGAGGTCTTGATCTGGCATCGATCTGTCTCCCGGCGAACGAAGTCGGTGGGGACTACTACGATTTCTTCCAGCTCGGCGGCGGAAAACTGGGTGTAGTGGTCGGGGATGTGAGTGGAAAGGGCATACAGGCGGCATTCTATATGACGCTTATGAAGGGCATTCTCCAGAGCCTGAATTTGAGCCGCACAACACCTGCCGATTTGTTGGGGGGTGCAAACGAAATCTTCCGGATGAACGCACCCAGAGGCATGTTCATGTCCATTCTCCTCGGAGTCATCGACGTTAAGCAGGGGACGTGGACGTGTGCCCGCGCCGGTCATAACCCCTTCCTGATTCAGCGCGCCGGCACGGAGCTGCCCGAGTCGATCAAACAGAACGGCGCGGCGATTGGCCTCCTTGCCGATCGCGCGTTTTCCGATAGCATCGACGAATCCACCGTATCTATCGGAAAGGGCGATCTATTGCTCATCTATACCGATGGGATCACTGAGGCAATGAATCAGGAACGGATGCTGTTCGACGAGTCCCGTCTGAAAGAATCTGTGGCCAATGCGCGTGGAATGTCTGCTGCCGACGTCGTCGCGTCTATCGTCCGAGATGTCGATCGCTTCTGCGGCGATGCGCCTCGTCACGACGACATGACGATGGTTGCAGTTCGATTTGTTGGAAATGATGACGAATAACAGGGAAAATACCCGGGCACGTGAACGCGAGGACAAGGAGTTCTGCAGGGCTTTGGACATGATCCGCGCACGCACTTCATTCGAGCCTCAAATCGCAATGATTCTCGGATCCGGCCTGGGCGATCTGGCCGATGCGGCAGAGCAAAGCGTCAAGATCACCGCCACGGATATTCCTAATTACCCGCGTTCGACCGTCTCCGGTCATCGCGGATGCCTCATTTTTGGTATGCTCGAAGAACGTCGCGTCGTGTTTGTTCAAGGGAGGGCACACCTTTATGAAGGGCACTCGCTGCAATCCGTGACATTCCCCATCCGGCTCGTTCACGCTCTTGGTGCCGAGCGACTGCTAGTCACGAACGCTGCGGGCGGAATCCACCCCGGAATACGTCCCGGCACGTTGATGCTGATTTCGGATCACATCGACATGGTTCGGAGCACCCCTGGCTTCAATACTTATGATGCGCCTCACCCGCCTCACCCGCTTCGCCCGCGTCACCCGTCTCGGCGCGCACATAAGTACGATCCTGCATGGCTCGAGTGCGCTGAGCAGATAGCCCTGCGAAATGGCATCCGCACGCAGCGAGGCATTTACCTGTGGTCGCAGGGGCCAAGCTACGAGACCAGAGCCGAGGTGAATGCCTTTCGCCGCCTCGGAGCGGATGCGGTTGGAATGAGCACAGTGCCCGAAGTGGAGCAGGCTGTTTCGCTGGGCATGCAGGTGCTCGGGATCTCAAGCATCACCAATCCTGCCGCCGGATTGTCGAAGAAGCAGCTCTCACACGATGATGTCCTGCGGGTGGGACGTGCGCTCCAAGGCGACATTGAGACCCTCGTCAGAGGTGTTCTTAGTGATTTGTCTGATTAGGTGTAGAAGCTGTCGCAAACCTGCCATTGATATTCGCTTGCCAGATCCGGATATTAAGTCAGAGTTTACAAAATCGTTATGTTTCGGCCGCATGTCATCCCGGCAAGGTTGTTCCCTCTGGGACACCCCACAACTTCGACTATCGTAAGGTGTAACTATTCGTGGAGAAGTGATCGATGAAATTTGAGCAGACGTATACCGACGAAGAAGTGACTGTTCCTGAAGAATCCGAAAATGACACACAGAACAACGACCAGCAACCCGACACCGGACGCTATCGCGATGAGGTGTATTCACGCCGAGTCCCCGCCGGAAAAAGAACGTATTTCTTCGACGTTAAGACCACCCGGTCTGGAGAGGATTACTTCGTCACCATCACAGAGAGCAAACGTATAGATGAAAATCGCTACCAAAAGCATAAGATATTTCTTTACAAAGAGGACTTCGGCAAGTTTGTAGCAGCCCTTCATGAAGTCGTTCAGCATATTGTCGACGAGCGGCTTCCGGAGTACGAATTCCGTAATCTGCCCGAGCTGACGGGCACCGATGACCTTTCGTCAAATTCTTCGGAAGAGCACGGCGATTATTGATCCATACCCGCCGTCCGTGGTATAGAGAAGCCCTGTCGCCTTTACTGCGGCAGGGTTTTTTGTTAGATGTGAGCAGATGATATCAATCGTAGCCTATCAGGACCGGCACGCGCGCCTGCGGCGCGTTTTCGACCGAAGTGGAACGCTGGACGTCGACGTCGAATCGGTGGTGCATCGCATACTGCAAAGGGTACGTGATGCAGGCGACCAGGCGCTCGCAGAGTACACGGAGACATTCGACGGCGTTCGCCCCGCATCGCTGCGGGTTGACCCTGCCGCGGTTGAGGCCGCATTCGACGGCCTCTCAGCAGATCTCCTCTCGATTTTAAGTTCGGCGTCGGAGAACATCCGGCGATTCCACGAGCACCAAAGGCGCGAGACGTGGTTCGTCGATGACGGGGACGGCGTCGTGCTCGGGCAGCGCTTTGTGCCTGTCGATCGCACGGGGCTTTATGTGCCGGGAGGCAAGGCGGTGTATCCGTCAAGCGTACTGATGAACGTCATCCCTGCGCAAGTTGCACGAGTGAGGGAAATACATCTCGCCTCGCCACCACGACCGGACGGGCTGCCGCACCCGCTAGTGCTGGCCGCTTCACACCTACTTGGAATCGAGAACATTTACGCCGTCGGCGGTGCGCAGGCAATCGGGGCTTTTGCGTACGGCACCGAAACCATCCCGGCAGTGGATAAGATCGTGGGACCGGGAAACGCATACGTTGCAGCTGCAAAAAAAATGGTCTACGGCCGAGTAGATATCGACTCTTTCGCGGGGCCGAGCGAGATCGTCGTCCTCGCCGACGACTCGGCGGATGCGGAATACGTCGCAGCAGATCTCCTCTCGCAGGCAGAGCATGACCAGCAAGCTTCAGCCGTGCTCGTAACGACGAGTCAAACGCTGGCAGAGAAGGTGCGCCAACAGGTTGAAATGCTGGTGCCAACGCTCTCGCGCCGCCGGATTATAGAGGCATCGCTGCGCGATTATGGAGCCTGCATCGTGACGTCGTCGCTGGAAGAGGCCGTCGACGTTGTGAACGAACTCGCTCCCGAGCATCTCGAGCTGCTGCTCGAAGATCCCTGGGAGACCATGCCCGAGATCCGTCACGCAGGTGCAATCTTCATGGGACCGTATTCCCCCGAACCAGTCGGCGATTATTTCGCGGGACCGAATCATGTGCTGCCGACATCAGGCACCGCCCGATTTTCATCGGCACTCGGAGTCGATGATTTTGTACGCCGTCAATCCGTGATCGCCTACTCGCGTGAGAGGCTCATGAGAACCGGGCCCGGAATCGCATCATTTGCGATGGCCGAGCAGTTTGATGCCCATGCGTTGGCCATCGAAGTACGTACGAAACGCTACGTAGATAGTACGTAGATCGACCAGAAGCGGACGGATGAACCGCTGCCGGAAAAGTCATGTCGATTTTAAATAAATCCAGTTTGTGCTAGACAGCAAGACACAAGATCTGACAGCCGTTCTCGACCGGATTCGCCCGGCCGTGCGGAGCCAAAAGCCATATCACGTCGGCGGCATCCAGGATCCGCCGGTCAAGCTGAATCAAAATGAAAGCCCCTTCGACCTTCCCGAAGATCTGAAGCGAGAGATCGTGGATGGCTTTCTCGCAGTTCCGTTCAACCGATATCCGAAGGAGCAACCGGATCGTCTCGCTGAAGAATTTGCGAGCCTCGTGGGATGGATGCCCGGTGGCGTTCTCGTCGGCAACGGTTCTAACGATCTTACCTACACGCTGGGGTTGGCACTCATCGAGAAAGGCACGCCCGTCGTGATGCCCCGTCCGATGTTCGCCCTCTACACCACCGTCGTACGCCTGCACGAAGGAGACCTCATCGAAATTCCTTCCCGGAAAGATCATAGCTTTGACGCTGATGCGATCCTCCGCGCGGTGCGCGAACATGCCCCCGCGCTTACGGTGCTCGCTACCCCGAACAACCCGACTGGGCTCGCAATGTCCTTCGGCGAGATCGAATCGATCGTTGATGCGGCATCCGGATTCGTCCTCGTCGATGAAGCTTATGCGGACTTCATCGAGGCGCCCGGAGGCATTACACTTCTCGAGCGGTATCCAAACGTAATTGTACTCCGCACCCTTTCAAAAGCATGGGGATTGGCCGGCCTGCGACTCGGATTTATGCTGGCGAGGCCGGAAGTCATTGCGGAGATCCTCAAGGCGCGCCTTCCGTTCATGGTAGACGCGCTCGCCGAGCAGACCGCCCTGGCTCTCTTGCAGCGCCCCGAGATGCTCGCCGAGCGCGCCCGACAAATGAAAGAAAGTTGCGCTGTTCTCACACGGGCCCTTCAGAATATGGACGAAATCGAAGTAATTCCGTCCAAGACCAACTTCGTCCTGTTTCGGACATCTGTGGAACCGAGCAAGCTGATGAACCGTCTGGCAGAGTCGGGCGTTCTGGTTCGGAACATGGCCGGATATCCCGAACTCCATGGATTTTTGCGCGTCAACGCCGGCACTGAAATTGAGAACAACACATTTCTGGTCGCGTTACAAAACTCATTGCCTGACCGCGACTAAAGTAGCCAGGTCGAGCCAGCCGATGCATGACGCGCCAGCGTTGGAATCGCTCTGATTTTCACTCCAGGTCGCTCACATCGAATGGATTATATACAGGTAGACATCATCGGACTCTCGACCAGCCCGTCTAGCGGTGGAGCATACGCGCTGGTGCTCGGCGAGGTGGGGGGCAACCGGCGCCTGCCGATCATCATCGGGGCATTCGAAGCCCAGGCCATCGCGCTGGAGCTGGAGAAAATACAGCCACCGCGTCCGATGACGCACGACCTCCTCCGCGATACCCTCGAGGCGGTCGGCGCCGAAGTACTCGACGTCGTCATCGACGAGTTGCGTGAGGGC
>Ga0299914_10004240_pt1 | contig 10301 bp, 8 predicted proteins | sample RVTome_10_FD_201361 | JGI IMG/M metagenome (GOLD analysis project Ga0299914, IMG submission 201361) | Soil microbial communities from uranium-contaminated site in the Upper Colorado River Basin, Wyoming, United States - RVT153D57 (version 2) ... | reverse complement strand
CAGCCTTCTGCCCGGTTCCGGAGACGGCCTGATAGCTGGAGACGACCAGGCGCTCGAGCCCGACCGCGCGGTGGATCGGCGCCAGTGCCATCATCGCCACCATCGTCGTGCAGTTGGGATTGGCGACAATGCCGCTGTGGGCCTCGGCGGCATCGGGGTTGACGCCGGCGACGACCAGCGGCACGTCGTCGTGCATCCGCCAGTAGCTCGTGTTGTCGACGACGACCGCGCCGGCGTCGACCAGGCGCGGTGCCCACTCGGCGCTCACCGTGCCGCCCGCCGAGGAGAGGACGACGTCGAGGCCCTGAATCGTCTCGTCGCTGAGGGCACGGACCTGAATCTGGCCTCCGTTCCACTCGATCGACCGCCCGGCAGAGCGCTCCGATGCGAAGGGGACGACCTCCGCGGCGGGGAACTCGCGCTCGGCGAGCACATCGAGGATGGTCGAGCCGACCGCACCCGTCGCGCCCAGCACGCCGACCCTGTAGCCCCGCGGTGTCAAGGTGACTCCCGCCGCCCCCGGACGCGGGAGCGAAGCCCTGTCCATATCTGATTCATCAGGGCTTCGCGGGAGCAGAGGAGGCGGCGATTGTTTCCGGGCGCACTGCATCCTCGCCCAACTCGAATGCCTGGTGCAGGGCCCTCACGGCGTCGGCGACCCGGTCCGCGGAGATCACGCAGGAGATCTTGATCGGCGAGGTGGAGATCATCTCGATGTTGATGCCCTCTCTGCCGAGGACCTCGAAGACCTTGGCGGCGACGCCCGGGTGCGAGCGCATGCCGGCGCCGACGATCGAGACCTTGCCGATCCGCTCGTCGGTGCGCACGCCCTGGCTGACGCCGTCGAGCCGCTCGATCGTCTCCGTGGCGGTGCGCAGATCCGAGCGGTCCACGGTGAAGGAGAGGTCGGCGAGTGCATCGTCGCCGATCGGCTCGTTCTGAATGATCACGTCGACGTTGACACCAGCCTCGGCCAGCGCGGTGAAGATCTGCCCGGCCACGCCCGGCTGGTCGCGGACGCCGGTCAGGGTCACCCGGGCCTCGGCGTCGGAATGGGTCACTGCTGTGACGAAAGGTTGCTCCACGGTCGCCTTTTCACTCTCTTCCTCGGACACGACGAGGGTACCGGGGGCGTCCTCGAAGCTGCTGCGGCAATGGATGCGGACGCCGTGATTGCGCGCATACTCGACCGAGCGCAACTGCAGCACCTTCGCGCCGGAGGCCGACATCTCCAGCATCTCCTCGTAGGAGGCGTGGTGAAGCTTGCGGGCGCCGGCGACGATCCGCGGGTCGGCGCTGAAGACGCCTGAGACGTCGGTGTAGATCTCGCAGACACTTGCGTCGAGCGCCGCGGCGAGCGCCACCGCGGTTGTGTCCGAGCCGCCGCGGCCAAGGGTCGTGACATCGCGGCTGTCGGTCGATACCCCCTGGAAGCCGGCGACCAGGACGACCCGGTCCTGCTCCAGCGTCTGCCGGATTCGGTCGGCACGCACATCGATGATCTTCGCCCTGGTGTGGGAGGAGTCGGTGACGATCCCCGCTTGCGAGCCGGTCAGCGAGATCGCCAGGTGGCCCATGTCGTGGATTGCCATCGCACAGAGGGCGCAGGAGATCCGCTCCCCGGTCGAGAGCAGCATGTCCATCTCCCGCGAGTCCGGCCGCTCAGAGATCTCCAGCGCCTGCGCGACCAGCTCGTCGGTCGTCTTGCCGCGGGCGGAGAGCACCGCGACCACCCGGTTGCCGGCCTCACGGGCGGCGACGATCCGGCCCGCGGCCCTTTTGATCTCCTCAGGCCCCGCGACCGAGGTGCCGCCGAACTTCATCACGACTATGTCCGAGTCCCGTGCGCTCATCGGACGATTGAGGATAGAGCCGCGGGGCGCCTTCCCGACTGCGTGCGCCAGATCACACATCTAGATATATCGGTCAGATATATCTAGATGCATGGACTTGAGCGCGACCGCCTACGTGATCCTCGGCATGGTCAGCCGCGAACCGCGATCCGGCTATGAGATCAAGGCTGCCGTCGACGGCAGCACCCGGTTCTTCTGGGCGGCCAGCTATGGCCAGATCTATCCCGAGCTGAAGCGACTGGCCGAGGCCGGATTGATCGAGGGGGTCAAGGCTCCCACCGGCGGTCGCAAGCGCAACGTCTTCTCGATCACGCCGGCTGGGCTGTCCGAGCTTCGCGATTGGCTGCGCCTGCCTCCTGAGACCGCGGAGATGCGCGAAGAAGGCCTGCTCAAGCTCTTCTTCTCCGGGGTGCTTCCCCCCGAGGACGCGATCGCCACCCTGCGAGCGATGCGCGAGCAGCGCCTCGACCTGGTCGAGCGGCTCAGGGGCATCGAGGAGGGCACAAAGCGATCGGGTGCCGCCGAGCAGGACGACCGACGCCCCCAGGAGGGCCCAGGCCCCCAGACCGACCCCTATCCGCTGATGGTCCTGCGGTCGGGAATCGAGTTCAACGAGTGGTTCGCGGGCTGGTGCGAGCGGATGGAGTCGCAGCTGCTCGCCCTCCAGTCTGAGTCGGATGCAAAAGGAACGGAAGGAGCCAGAGATGTTTGACGCCCTCGCTCGCCTCGCGGACGGTCATCCGCGCCGGGTTGCGCTATTCGCCCTCGCCTTCTTCCTGATCGCCGGCGCCCTCGGCGGCTCGGTCGCCGACCGCCTCGACCCCTACGGCGCGGACGACCCGCAGACGGAGGCGGTCGAAGCTAGGAAGCAGCTTCAGGCCGCAGGCCTCCGGGTTCCCGGCGTGATCATCGTGATCGACGAGGCCCCGCTCGCCGAGCCCGCGACGCGCGCCCGCGTCACCCGCATGCAGCGCGAGCTGGCGCAGCGGCCCGATGTCCAATCGGTCAACGGCTTCTACGACACCCGATCGCGCGACTTCGTCTCCGCCGATGGCGAGTCGACCTACCTGGCGGTCGCCCTCCACCCCACCGACGACAAGGAGTGGCAGGCGGCCGGTGCCGGGATCGCGGAGGACTTCGAGGACCGCGAGGGGGTCACCGTCGGCGGCGCCGCGGTCGCCCAGGAGCAGGTCAACAAGCAGGTCGAGCAGGACCTGCAGCGGGCCGAGCTGCTCGCCTTCCCGTTGCTCTTCCTGCTCTCCTTCATCTTCTTCCGCAGCCTGGTCGCCTCGCTGCTGCCGGTGATGATCGGGATGCTGGCGATCGTCGGCACCTTCCTGATCCTGCGCGTGGCCAGTGAGCTCGGCTCGATCTCGATTTTCGCCCTCAACCTGACCACGGGCCTCGGCCTCGGGCTGGCGATCGACTACAGCCTCTTCATCGTCTCCCGCTATCGCGAGGAGATAGCCAAGGACGGGCCCGGTCTGGCGGCGATGCGACGGGTGCTTGCGACGGCGGGGCGCACCGTCTTCTTCTCCTCGCTGACGGTCGCCGCGGCACTCGCATCGCTGCTCGTCTTCCCACAGCGCTTTCTCTATTCGATGGGGCTCGGAGGCTCGGCGGTCGCCCTGCTGGCGGCGCTGATCTCGCTGACCGTCCTGCCGGCGATCCTCACCCTGCTGGGGACACGCGTGAACGCGCTCGCGCCCCGCGCCCTGCAGCGACGGGCCGCCGCCGATGCGCGGGCGACGCAGGAAGGTTTCTGGTACCGGCTCTCGCGCTTCGTGATGCGGCGACCGGCGCCGATCGCGACGCTGAGCGCGATCTTCCTGATCGCTCTCGGACTGCCCTTCCTCGGGATCAAATTCAACACCGTGGACCCGACCGTGCTGCCGAAGGACGCCAGCGCCAGGCAGGCCTACGACACGGTGAGCGCCGAGTTCCCGCCCTACCGCGAGACCCCGATCTGGGTGGCGGTCGAGGGCGCCACCGCCCAGGAGAGCTCCCGCTTCGCGGCCAGGATCGACCGTCTCGCCGGCGTGGCCGCGGTCTCGCCTCCACGCCCCCTCGCGGAGCGGGTGACGGTGATCCGGGCGGTGTCCGCCGCCCCCTTCAACTCCGATGCGAGCGAGGCGACGGTGGGGCGAATCCGCTCGGCCCCCGAGCCGCCGGGGGCGTCGGTTCAGGTTGCAGGCGCAACCGCCGACTTCATCGACTTCCAGGACAGCCTTGTCCGGCACCTGCCCTCGGCCTTCGCGATCATCGTCGTCGCCACCCTGGTCATCCTCTTCCTGATGACCGGCTCGGTCGTGCTGCCGATCAAGTCGCTGCTGATGAACGTGCTCAACCTGAGTGCCGTGTTCGGGCTGCTGGTGCTGATCTTCCAGGACGGCCGCCTGGAAGGCCTGCTCGGCTACACCAGCTCGGGGGCGATCGAGCAGACGATGCCGATCCTGCTCTTCGCGGTCGCCTTCGGGCTCTCCACCGACTACGCCGTCTTCCTCCTCTCACGGATCAAGGAGGCTCGCGACAACGGCGCCTCGGACTCCGAGTCGGTGGCGATCGGGCTGGAGCGAACCGGGCGGATCGTCACCGCCGCGGCGCTCCTCTTCGCGGTGGCGATCGGCGCGTTCGCGACCTCGCAGATCATCTTCATCAAGCAGAACGGCGTCGGCACCGCGCTGGCCGTACTGATCGACGCGACGATCATCCGCGCCCTGCTAGTCCCCTCGCTGATGGAGCTGCTCGGCAGGTGGAACTGGTGGGCACCGGCCCCGCTGCGCCGCCTGCACGAGCGCTTTGGGATCAGCGAGACGGTCGGGGTCAGCGAGACCCCGGTCGAGACGCGCTGAAGGGGCCGGCTAAGCGAAGGCGTGGACGGCGCGACGCCGGAGATCGGCGTTGAGCATTCCCGTGACCTGACTGGGAGCCTCGCCGGCCGAGGGGACGGCGTCTCCGATCAGGCCGCTGGCGCGGAAGCCGAAGAGGGGAGCATCGAAGCCGGCATCGCGGATCCGGCGGACCAGCTTCACCGCGGACGGGGTATCGGCGCCGGGGCCGCAGAGGACGATCGCCGTCAGGTCGAGGGCCCGCAGCGCGCGCTCGAGTCGTTCCTCGCCCAGCTCGTTGGAGAGCATCAGGACGCGGAAGCCCGCCCTCCGCAGGACCAGGTCGAGCGCCTGCGCGTGGACCTCCTCGGCGTCGTCGCCATCGCTTGCGTCGAGCAGCAGGACGCCTGCCGGACGCGAGGCAACCGAGGCGAGGCGCCGGGCGCCGTGCAGCCAGCCCGTCGCCCACCGCGACGCGAACTCGAGCTCGGCCCCGCGCTCGGGGTCGGCCGCAAGCTGGTCGACGGCGGGGAGGATCAGCTCCTCGACCGTCCTCTCGAGCGGGCGCAGCGCCAGACTCTCCTCGACGGCGCGGTCGGCGGCCTCCTCGTCGAAGCTATCGAATGCGGTCACGAGGCTGTCGCCGCTGGCCGGCGCCGCCTGGCGCTGGCGGGCGAGCTCGATCGCCGAGGAGATGTTGCCGGTCTGGGCGAGCGCGTCGCGAAGGGTCTGTAGCTCGACCAGCTCGTAGTGGCGATGATTTCCCGGCGTGCGCTTCGGCTTCGGGTAGCCATAGCGACGCTCCCAGCTCCGCAGGGTGTTGGGGCTGACCCCGAGAACCTCGGCGGCGGCGTTCGTCCTGATCCCGGCCACTACAACTCCTCGCGCTTCGCTCGCGGCACGAAGAGGCAGAGATGGACGTTTGCTCGCTCCGCGCTCATGCACAGGATTCTGGCACCGGGTTTGCGGGTTTACCGCGGTTATGGACGGATTTCGTGATTCTGTCAGCGATCTTGCAAGGCGCCGACGCCCACCGGCTGACCGACCGCCCTGGCTCGCCACATCGCCTCGTCACCCCTGCGCAGCAGGTTCTCGGCCTCGATCCCATGCTCCGGGCAGGCGACGACACCAGCGTATATGCCGATCGGCAGACCCCCCGCGGCCTCGAGATCGTCCAGCAACCCGAGCAGCCGCTCGGCCATCTGAACGCCGCCGACGGTGGTCTGGTGCGGAGCGAGAACGCAGAGGCCGTCCTCCTGGAGGCGAAAGGTCTCGTCGACGATTCGGACGCTCTCGCGAAGTGCGGCCGCGGCCACGGCCAGCACGGTCTCCCTGGCTCCGCCGCCGCCGTCGTCGCCGAAGCCGGGGCCCTCGACATCGATCACCAGCATCGCGAAGGGGTGGTCGTAGCGTCGATTCATCTCGATCAGCTGATCGAGGCGGCGCCGCATCTGCCCCGCCTGGTGCAGCCCGGGCATGTGTTCGTCGCCGCTCCGAGCCGGCGTCGCAAGCGCGCCCACGACCGAGGCAGAGACCGAGCCGAAGGCCTCGGCGAGCTCCTTCGCCGCCTGGGCGAAGGTCTCCCCGCTGTCCGAGCCAAGCTCACGATGGAGCTTGCCGAGCAGCGCCGCCTGCTGGGCCGAGACCTCGTGAGCCACCTGGCGAACCGATGACCTGGGCGCCGATCTGGTCGGTGGCGGGCTCGTCGTCACCCGATGACTGTTGCGAAACACGCGGACGCCAGAAGTCGTTTTGGCGCAAATAGCGACATGAGACCCGTCCAGGACGTTCGTCCGTTGGCCGCTGCGCATTTTCGCCCCCTCCCAGGGGGACGAAGGTGCGCAGCGCTCAGCCGATGCTGCGGCGGCCGGCCAGCGCCTGTCCCAACGTGACCTCGTCGGCGTGCTCGAGGTCCGCCCCGACCGGCAGCCCGCTGGCGAGGCGCGTCGTCGCGACTCTGCCGCGAAGCAGCTCGGCGATGTGCAGGGCGGTCGCCTCGCCGGTGGTCGTCGGATTGGTGGCCAGCACGACCTCCTCGATGCCCCCCTCCTCGATCCGCCGCATCAGCTCGGAGATCCGCAGGTCGTCGGCGTCGATCCCGTCGATCGGCGAGAGCGCCCCGCCGAGCACGTGGTAGAGGCCACGGTATTCATGGGTTCGCTCGATCGGGATCACGTCGGCGGGCTCCTCGACGACGCAGATCGTGGTCTGCTCACGCGAGCTGTCCAGGCAAATTCTGCAGAGCGGGCCCTCCGAGAGGTTGAAACAGCGCTCGCATAGGCCGACCCGCTCCTTGACCTCGCGGATCGCGGCGGCGAGCGCCTCCGCCTCCTCGTCGGGGGAGCGGAGAATGTGGAAGGCGAGCCGCTGAGCGGTGCGCTGGCCGATTCCGGGCAGGCGGGAGAGCTCCGCGACCAGGCGGGAGAGGGGGGCCGGGCCCTCGGCGCCCACCTACATCCCCGGCAGGCCGCCGAGCCCGCCGGAGAGCCCGCCCATCTTCGAGCCGGCCAGGTCCTGCGCCGCCCTGAGTCCCTCGTTGACCGCGGCCTGGACCATGTCGGCGAGCAGCTCGGGCTCCTCGGGATCGATTGCCTCGGGATCGATCGTGATCTCGCGCAGCGTCAGGTCCCCGCCCATCTTGACCTTGACCATGCCTCCGCCGGCGCTGGCCTCGACCACCTCGTTCTTGAGCTCCTCCTGGGCCTCGAGCATCTGCTTCTGCATCTGCTGAGCCTGTTTCATCAGGGCGTTCACGTCGAAGCCCCCGGGTCCACCTCTGGCCACTAGCCGACCTCCTCCGCGTCGAACTCGCTCTTCAGCTTCTGCACCAGCGCATCATGGTCATCCTCGGGCGGCGGCGCGGCGCCGGCATCGGCGGCGGGGGGATCCTCGCCGTCGAGGAGAACGTAGAGCGGCCGCAACCTCTGCCCGGTCACCGACTCCAGCGCCGCGACTAGCTGCTCGCGCTTGTCCGGCGCCTCCGCCTTGCGTTTGTTGAAGGTCGCGGTGGCGGGGAAGCCGATCCGCAGCCCATCCTCGTCGAGGCCCACCGGCCTCGCGCCCTCGAAGGTCGCCGCCAGCGCCGGCGCGGTCTTCAGAAGATGGTCCAGTACCGCGGGCCAGACCCGCTGAATCTCCTCGAGGCTCAGCTCAGACCCCTCCTGGGCCGCGGGTCCTGTCGAGGAGGCCTCCCCCATGTGCCCGGATCCGGCTTCGCCGTCTCCTCCGCCATGGGGGTCCCCCGCCTCCTCGCCACCCGCGGCAGGGGCGTCGGGCTTGGACGGTGAGGGCTCGGCGTCACTTGGCGAGTTGTCTGCCGCGGGTGGCGCCGTAGGGGGTACCGCCCCTGAGGAAGCTTTAGCTACCGGAGGGGGCGGTGGGTCCCCTGCGGCGACAGGACCCGCGGCCCGGAGCTCCCCCGAGACCGCCTTCTCGAGCCTCTCGACCCGGCGCAGCAGTCCCTCGCTGGAGGGGTCGAGGTCGGGCCGCGCGGCTTTGAGCAGCGCGATCTCCAACGCCATCCTTGCGTCGTCGCCCTCCCGCACCGCGGTCAGCGCCCCGGACAGCTCGTCGATCGTCCGCACCAGCGCCGCGGCGCCGATCGATGCCGCCTGGGCGGCGAGGCGGTCGCCGTCGGTGGCCGTGACGACGAAGGTATCCGGGACCTCGCCGATCGTCTGGGTGACCAGCAGGTGACGGAGGTGGGAGAGCAGGTCGCGGGCGAATCGGGACGGGTCGCGCCCGGAGCCGGCCATCTGCTCGACGGAGAGCAGGACCCCCCGCGGGTCCTCGGCGATCACGGCGTCGACAGCCCCGAAGAGGAGCTCCGCGTCCGCAGCTCCGAGCAGCTCGAGCACCGACTCGAGGCTGACCCGGTCGCCGCCGAAGGCGACGAGCTGGTCCAGCGTGCCGAGGGCGTCGCGGAAGCTGCCCGACGCCGAGCGGGCGACCATCGCCACCGCTCCCTGCTCGATCTCGAGACCCTCGGCGGCCGCGACGCGGTTCAGCACCTCGGAGATCTGCTCCAGGGAAGGTCGCTGGAAGTCGAAGCGCTGGCAGCGGTCGGCGATCGTCGGCATCACCCTGTGCGCCTCGGTCGTCGCCAGCACGAAGGCGGTGTTGGGAGGCGGCTCCTCGAGCGTCTTCAGGAAGGCGTTCCAGGCCTCCTTGGTGAGCATGTGCGCCTCGTCGACGATGTAGACCTTCCAGTGGCCGCCGGCCGGGGCGTAGGCGACCCGCTCGCGAAGGTCCCGGATGTCGTCGACGGAGCGATTGGAGGCGGCATCCATCTCGATCACGTCGACCGAGGTGCCGGCGGCAATCGTCACGCACGACTCGCATTCCCCACAGGGGTCGACCGTCGGCCCGCCGCGCTCACAGTTGAGGGAGCGGGCGAGGATCTTCGCCATCGAGGTCTTGCCGGTGCCGCGTGAGCCGACGAAGAGGTAGGCGTGATGGACCTTGCCCGCCTCGACCGCATTGCGCAGGGTGCGGACGACGTGCTGCTGGCCCACCACCTCGTCGAACGATCCGGGGCGGTGGCGGCGGTAGAGGGAGGTCGAGTCGCCGACGGGAGGCATCACAGATGTTCGTTCTCCGGGCTCACTGCGGCCAGTGTATCTGGGGGTCGCGCGCGGCCGAACGGGCCCGACGAGTGCCTCATCTGTAGGTTGCGCCGGTGCCATCCGGGGCTCGCAAGTGGTTGACGCCGGCCGCCTGGGTCGCCGCCGTGGCGGCGGTCCTGCTGCTCCTCTTCCCGGCGGGATTCCCCAACTACGACACGATCTACTCGCTCCTCTGGGGCAGGGAAATGGCCGATGGCATGAGCCCCGACAGGGGCGCGGCCCTCCCCCCAACCCCCCACCCCCTGTCTGAGTCGTTCGGGCTGGTCACGTCGCCTCTCGGGGAGGGCGCGATCGACCTGACGATGGTGATCGCCTACGTCGCCCTCGGCCTGGTCGGCTACCTGGTCTACAGGCTGGGCTCACTCTGGTTCGACCGCCCGGTCGGGGCGGTCGCGGCGCTGATCGTCCTCACCCGCGCCCCCTACCTCTCCAACGGCCTGCGCGCCTACGTCGACCTCCCCTACATCGCCCTGGTCCTGGCGGCGCTGGTGATCGAGTCGCGGCGGCCACGGGCCGGCTGGCCCGTCCTCGCCCTGCTCGCCCTCGCCGGCCTGCTCCGTCCCGAGGCCTGGCTCTTCTCGATCGCATATCTCGCTTATCTCATCGCCTTCGGCCGACCCAGCTCAACCACCGGGGACCGGACGCCCGCCGACCCCGTTCGGAATGAGGAGATGAGGAATCCCCTCGGGCGGGCGGATACTCAAAGTGCCGGTCTCATTAGACCGGCACTTGTCCGAACGAGGGGGTTCCTCAGCTCCTCCCGCGGACTGCTCTTGGCCGCCCTCGCACTGGCGGCGCCGATCGGATGGGCCCTCTTCGACTGGATCACCGCCGGCAGCCCCACCTACTCCTTCACCGGCACCCGTGAGACCGTGGAGACGCTGGAGCGGCAGACCGGCCCCGTCGACCTCGTGCTCTACGGGCCGCGGCGGCTCGGCGAGGTGCTGCAGTGGCCGGGCATGGTCGGTGCGGCCGGCGGCGTCGTGCTGGGGCTT
>Ga0299914_10004239_pt1 | contig 10302 bp, 9 predicted proteins | sample RVTome_10_FD_201361 | JGI IMG/M metagenome (GOLD analysis project Ga0299914, IMG submission 201361) | Soil microbial communities from uranium-contaminated site in the Upper Colorado River Basin, Wyoming, United States - RVT153D57 (version 2) ... | reverse complement strand
ATCGACATCTTGCGCGATATCGCCAAAGGCAGCGGCCCCGACAAGGCGCTGCTGGCGCTGGGCTATGCCGGCTGGGCGCCGGGTCAGCTGGAAAACGAGATCCACGCCAATGGCTGGCTGAACTGCCCGGCCGATCCGGAGCTGATCTTCGATCCGGAGGTGGACCGCAAATACACCCGCGCCCTCAACCGGCTCGGCATCGACCCGATCCGGCTCGTCAACGATTCAGGCCACGCTTGATCAGGTATTAGAAGTCAGAAATCAGAAGTCGGAACTGCTTTCTGATTACTGATCACTGATTGATCCCTGGCAAAGCCGGCAGCGGCGCCTGGGCCGGGGCTTTCACTTCAAGACCGCTAGGCGCTTGAGGCATTGCCGAGGCGGCCGGTGTACGCGCACGCTCGCGTTCCCGGCGCTTGCGGTGACTGGCGAGCGCTGCAAGCAGGGTACCGACATCCTTGGCCGACATCGGCTCACCGTAATAATAACCCTGGCCGAATTCGCAGCCGATCGAGCGCAGGTAGCTCGCATCGGCCGCCGTCTCCACCCCCTCGGCCACCACCTCTTTGCCAAGCTCGTGCGCCAGCGTGATGATCGAACGCAACACGAAGGGCGTCTGGCCGTTGAGGCCGCTATCGCGCACCAGCGAGCGGTCCACCTTGATGGTGTCGCACGGGAAGCGGTGCAGATAGCTCAACGAGCAATAGCCGGTGCCGAAATCGTCGAGCGCGAGAGAAGCGCCGAAGCTCTTGAGCCAGGTGAGGATCTCGACCGCGCGCTCGGGATTCTCCATGGCCAAGGATTCGGTGATCTCGAGCTTGAGCGTGCCCTTTGGCACCGTCTCGCGCGCCAGCAGCAGCCTGATTTCCTGCACCATGTCCTGACGGAAGATCTGCCGGCTCGACACGTTCACGCTGACGAAGAGCGGATCGCGCTCCCGCGGCAGCACCTTGTGCCAGCGCCCCGCCTCCTCCAAGGCTTGGCCCAGGACATAGCTGCCGAGCTCGACAATCAATCCCGACTCCTCGGCGAGCGGAATGAAGTCCTCGGCGGCAAGCCGGCCGTGCGTGGGATGGTCCCAACGCAACAACGCCTCGAAGCCGGCGAGCTGGTTGGAGGAAAGCCGCGTGATCGGCTGATAGAGAATGGATATCTGGTGGCGCTCGAGCGCCAGCCTGAGCTCGCTTTCCAGCGGCAGCCGGCTTTCATCCTCGTCCCGCATCGAGGGCGTGAAGATCTCGATGCGGTCCGCGCCCGCGCGCTTGGCCCTGAGCATGGCGATCTCGCCCTCGCGCAACATGTCCTGCGCCGTCGCCTGGCGTCCGTCATGGACGACGAGGCCGATCGAGGCGGTGAGGATGATCTCCTTGGCGCTGATCTTCATCGGGGTTCTCAGCGCGCGCCTGACCCGCTCGGCCAGCGTCGCCACCTGGTGCGGATCGGTCTCGGAGATGAGCAGGATGGCGAATTGGTCGCCGCCAAGCCTTGCCAAGGTGTCTTGCGGGTTGAGATGGCGGCCCAGTCTCCGCCCCAGCGTGAGCAGCATGCTGTCGCCGATGACCAGGCCGAAGCTCTTGTTCACGTTCTTGAAGCGGTCGATGTCGATGAACAGCACGGTGGGCCGATTGGTCTGCCCCTCGCAGGCACGGGTCAGCGCCCCTTGCAGCCGGTCCATGAACAGCTCGCGGTTCGGCAGGCCGGTCAGGCTGTCATGCACGGCGTCGTGCAGAAGCCGCTCCTGCGCGCGCTTGAGGCTGGTCACGTCGCGCATCAGGCCGACACAGCGCAGAAGGCGCTCATTCTCGCTGGGCGCCGCGTGCGCCCGAAGGTCGTACCAAAGATAAGTGCCGTCCTGGCGCCGCAGGCGAAAATCGACCTGCAACTCGCCGCCCAGCTTCTCCTGTAGCGACCACAGCATGAGCCGGAAACGCTCACGGTCGGAGGCATGCACGTGCTGGAGAAACTCCTCGACCGGGACATTCAAGCTGCCCGGATCGAGCCCAAGCTCCATCTCGACGTCTCCCGCCACGGTAATGGTGTCCCTGGCTGCGTTCCATTGAAAGGTGTGGGCGCCGGAGCCGTCGACGGCGAGCGACTTCATCTGCACCTGGCTGATCGGCCCCAATTCCAATGGGGCGACGCCCGAGCGGAAGGCGAATTGCGTCACGGTGAAGCCGAGCAGGACGAGGATGAGCACGAGCCCCGATACCAGTCCGGCGACGACGATGTCGCCTGAGAGCTTGCCGAGCACCACCAAGGCCGCGCCGAACAGCCACACGATGAGAAGCATCCAGCTTGGGATGAGCGACAATGCCCGGTCCTGGCCGCGCACAGCGAAATAGGCGACGAGCCCGGTACCAATGCCGGCGATCAACAGCATCGAGGCGCGGGCGAGGCCGGAGGCGAGGCGCGGGTCGATGATGGCGACGACGATCAGCGCGGATTGGACGGCGATCCAGCCCCAGAACAGGGTCCTGATCCAGCCATGCCACAGCCCAATGCGCAGGAAGGTGTAGAGAAAGAGAACGAGGCTCGCCGCGAGACCCGCTTCGGCAGCGGCGCGATAAAACGAGGTACGATCGGGACCGATCGGGAACAGCTTGTTCCAGAATCCGAAATGAACGCAGAAATAGATCAGCGCCACCCAGGCCACGAGCGCGGTGGCGGGGAAAATGGCGCGGTGGTTGGCGGCAAAGATCGCTGTAAGGAAAATGGCTAGCAGTCCGGTGATGCCGAGCAGCACGCCGTTGAACAACATGCGGTCCTGCTGCTTCGCCTGATAGGCGTTGGGATCCCACAGATGGAGCGTCGGCACTTGCGGCGAGCCAAGCTCGGCGGCGAAGGTGACGGTCTGACCCGGCTCCAGATTCAGCCGGTACATATCGGCGCGATCGCTCTTCAAGGGCTCGGGACGGAAACCGAGCGAGGGTGTGACGGCGGTAATGCGGGGGGCATCGAGCTGTGGCCAGAACACGCGCGAATTGACCAGCGAGTAGCGCGGCGCCACCAGCCAGCGCACGATGCGCTCAGGCGTCGGGTTGGACAGGGCAAAGACCAGCCAACTCGGATTGGTACCGGGGATCGAGGCGCCGACCGCCATGCGGCCGATATAGCCGTCTGGTCCCGGCGCGGTTTCGATCTGGAGGCGATCGCCGCGCCCTTCATAGAGCTCGCCCTTGGCGGTTATGTCGATCTTGGGTTCGTCGGGATCGACGGGGATCGCCTCGATGGCGTGAGCTAAGCCTGACGCAAATACCGCAACGATGAAGAGCATGGCGCCGGCGAGCGCAGCCATAGACCCGCTCCCGCCATGCCAGGAAGGCGCCGCTCTACCGCGCGATGAGGCGATACTTTTCGCCATACCTCCCCCGTCTTCTCTTGGCGCTCCCGATCACGCCTCAGTGGCGCGTATCGGTGTCAAGCAACGCGTACAGTAGATGGTCTTGCCACTCGCCATTGATCCGCAAATAGCGGCGCGCAACTCCTTCGCGCTTGAAGCCCGTTTTCTCCAACAGCCGTATCGAGGCCGTATTGGTCGGCAAGCACGCCGCCTCCAGCCGGTGCAATTCGAGCGAATCGAACACAAAAGGGATAACAGCGCGCACGGCCGCCGTCATGTAGCCGTGCTGTGCATATTTGGCTCCGACCCAATAGCCCAGCGTGCAGGATTGGGTCACCCCGCGGCGGACGTTGCACAGCGTAAGCCCGCCCACCAAAGAGCCGGACTGCGCGGCAAAGACGAATAGCGCGTAGCCTACGTCCTCGCGGAGATCCCGGAGATAATGGCGCACGCGCCGGCGAAACGAGGCGCGGGACAGCTCGTCATTGGCCCAAAGGGGCTCCCACGGCGTCAGGAATTCGCGGCTCGCAGCCCGAAGCTCGACCCAGGCGGGATAGTCCGACATCTGTGGCGAGCGTAGCACCACGCGCTCGGACTCGATGACCGGCCCAAGATCGCTCGGAGAGGCTGTTCGCAACAAGGCCATCGGCGGGATACCCTCTTCACGCGGCTTTGGTGGACGGAATGGTGAATTTTTCCGTCACCGCGTCGAACCTTGCAACATGCCGAATGGGCCCAACCGTGGCAAGGCTCGCCGGGGAAACCAGCAATCTCTCAACCAAGGCTTGCAAATCGGCCGCCTCGACCTTCTCCACCCGCTCGATCAGTTCTTGCGTGGTCAGCACGCGGCCGTGGATGAGGATTTGCCTGGCGAGCTGCTCGGCGCGAGCGCTCGAGCTTTCGAGCCCGGCCAGCAGACCCATCTTGAGCTGCGCCTTGACCCGGGAGATTTCGTCCTGGTGGAAGCCATGCTCGGCGGCACGTTCGAGTTCGGTGCGGATCACGGCGAACAATTCGTGCGCCCGCTCCGGACCGCTCGCCGCATGGACGGTGAACATGCCGCTATCCGTAAGTCCGCTCGAGAAAGCGTAGACCGAGTAGCAGAGCCCGCGCCGCTCCCTCACCTCCTGGAAAAGTCGCGAGGACATGCCGCCGCCAAGGGCCGCGGCCAACATCTGCGCGGTGAAATAATCGGGATCGCGGTAGGGCGGCGCCTCGAAGGTCAGCACGAGATGGGTCTGCTCGAAGGACTTGTCCGAGCGCCTCACACCGCCCGCGTAATGCGCGCCGGCCGGGAGCGCCGTGCCGCTTGCATCGAGCGCAGCGAGATGCCGTTCGGCTTCCGCCACCAGCACCTTATGATCGACGGCGCCTGCGGCGGCGAGCACCATATTGGGGGCGTGATAATGCGCCGAGAGATAGGCGCCGAGATGGCTAGGCTTGAACCCCCTCACGCTTCGTACGGTGCCGAGGATCGGCCGCCCCAAGGACTGATTGGGGTAAGCCGCCTCCTGCGCAAGATCGAACACGATGTCCTCGGGCGAATCGAGGCAGGCGGCGATCTCCTGCAAGATCACCTCGCGCTCGCGTGCAAGCTCGGTACGGTCGAAGCGCGGGGCGAGGATGATGTCGCTCAGAATATCGAGCGCGAGCGGCAGGTCCTTGCGCATGACACGCGCGTAATAGGCGGTGGAGTCGACTCCGGTCGAGGCATTGAGGTCGCCGCCGACCGCCTCGATCTCTTCGGCGATGTCCCTGGCGCTGCGGCGTTCCGTCCCCTTGAACGCCATATGCTCGAGGAAGTGGGCGACGCCATGCTCGACTTTCGTCTCGCTGCGGCTGCCGGCGCCGATCCAAATGCCGAGCGACACGGTCTCCACTTCAGGCATGGCGTGGCTGACCACGATCAGGCCATTGGCAAGCTCTGAGCGCTCCATGCTCATGCGCGCACCGTGGCACGGCGTCCGCGCGCTTCCTTCTGGCCTTCGCGCGTCCGGCTATGCGTGGCGATGAATTCAGCGACGGCGGCATAATCGTTGGGGAGCACCGTGCAGCGCTCGTGCTGGCCAAGGCGAAGCCGCAAGCGCTCGGGCTGCTCGGGCAAGCGCCCCGATGCCCGCTCGACGGCTTCGGGAAACTTGGCGGCATGCGCGGTGGCAAGCACGACCATGGGAGTCGCGCCGAGGCCCGTTTCCTGCCGCGCCGCCGCCACCCCAACCGCGCTATGCGGATCGGCAAGCATACCCGTTTCTTCCGCCAGTCCCCGAATGGTCATCTCCGTCGCATGCTCATCGATCGAATGCGCCGCGAACAGGCCACGCAGCGCGCCAAGCTCGGCATCGTTCAGGCGGAAGCACCCCGTGCTGCGCAGATCTCCCATGAGCGCCCTCACACGCCCGGCATCGCGGCCGGCAAGCTCGAACAATAGGCGCTCGAAATTGCTGGCAAGCTGGATGTCCATGCTCGGGCTAGACGTGGCGATCACGCCTCCCGGCTCGTAAACCCCCGAGCCAAAGGCGCGGGGCAAACTGTCGTTGAGGTTCGTGGCGATAACGAGGCGCGAGACCGGCAAGCCCATTGCCCGGGCCGCGTAACCCGCGAAAATATCACCGAAATTTCCAGTGGGCACGGTGAAGGCCACCTGCCGATGGGGCGCGCCGAGGCTCACCGCGGCGGTGAAATAATAGGGAATTTGCGCGAGGATTCGCGCAAAGTTGATGGAATTTACGCCGGTCAGTTCGAAACGCTCGCGCAAGCTCCCATCGCCGAGCAATCCCTTCAAGATCGACTGGCAATCGTCGAAGGTCCCCTCTACCGCCACGTTGTGAACGTTGGGCTCGGCAGCCGTGGTCATCTGGCGGCGCTGCACGTCGCTGACGCGCCCTTTGGGATGCAGGATGAAAATATCGATGGCCTCGAGCCCGCGAAAGGCCTCGATGGCCGCGGCGCCGGTATCGCCGGACGTGGCGCCGATCACCGTGGCGTGCGCGCCCTTGCGCAGCAGCGCGCGGTTCATCAGCCGCGCCACCACCTGCATGGCGAGATCCTTGAAGGCGAGGGTCGGCCCGTGGAATAGTTCGAGAAGGAAGGTGTTCGGCGCGATCTGGTGCAAGGGTGCGACGGCCGGATGATGGAAGCTGCCATAGGCTTCTTCCAGCACGGCTTCGAGATCGCCGAGACAGGGATCGCCTTCGAGATACGGACGCATGATCCGATAGGCCGCATCCGCGTAATCGAGGCCGGCGAGCGCGGCGATCTCGTCAGGCTTAAGCCGCGGCCAGGCTTCGGGCATATAGAGGCCGCCGTCGCTAGCGAGGGCAGCGAGCAGCGCGCCCTCGAAAGAGATCGCGGGCGCCTCACCGCGCGTTGAGATGAATTTCACGACCGGCCTCTTGCCAGGACAGGGGGCTTTTCCCGTGGACCCTAGCGGTCGGTGAGGACGCCCGCAACCGGCGACAATTCTAAAGGTTTATCCCCGCTCGGAATGACGAAAGTTCACTTCGATCCCGGTCTCTGAGAAAGCTGGCCCCAAACATAGACGGCGTAGATGACAGCCAGGCAAAGCGCCAGCGCGAACCAAGTGAGCGCGTATTGCAGATGGTTGTTGGTGATGTTGAGCTGGGTCTGTCCCCCTAGGGGCCAGCCGCCCGGCACCTCGCTTTTCTCCGCCTCGACGAAGAAGGGCACGATCTCCCTAGTGCCGCTCGGAAACATCGATTGGCTCATGCCGGCGAGGTCGCGCCAGAACCAGCGATTGGCCTCCGGCTCGTTGTCAGGCGTGAAGACGTTCGGCGTCTCGGAAGCGCGCGCGAGGCCGGTAACGGTGACGACCTCCTCCATCTGCCCGCGCGGGCGCGACGACGGATCCCTCAGACTGTCGGGCACGAAGCCGCGATCGATCAGGACAATCTCTCCATCTTCGGTCTGCAACGGCGCGATCACGTGCCAGCCGGGCTTCCCCTCCGAAGCGGCGTAGAGATAGCGCTCGCGGTCGTGATGGAAGCGGCCTTCGACACGCATGCGATAATAGCTTGGATCGTTTCCCTGGCGGGACAAGGCAATCGCCTCGTCGAGGGCGATGGGCTCGGCCGTCGAGCGCGTCTCGATCTGCGCGATCACTCCTTGCTTCCATCCGAGCCGCTGGAGTTGCCAAAGCCCGAGGCCGATCAGCACGGCGATACCGGCGAGCGTAAACGCGGTGAGCCCGAGCAGTCCCTTGGTCCGCATGCGGCCTGCCCTATTCGGAGGCGAGCTTGCCTTCTTCGGCCTTGTGCCTGAACTGGAGGGCGATGAGCGCGCCCTTGAAGGACCGAAGCAAGACGAGCGGCAGGAGGATGGCGAGCGAGCCCCACAGCAAACCGTGCAGCCAATAAGGCGGCATGTAGAGAATCTCGACGATGAGGGCGAGCCCCACCACCACGAAGCCCGTGACGAGAATGACGAACACCGCGGGCCCGTCGCCCGCGTCGGCAAAGTGGTAGTCGAGGCCGCAAAGGTCGCAGCGCGGCGCCAGCGTCAGATAGCCCGCGAACAATTTGCCGCGATGGCAGGAGGGACAGCGTCCGGCGATCCCGTCCCATAGCGTGACGCCAAGGGAATGCTGTTCGTGCGCACTCTCCGCTTTCATCATGGCGATCACCTTACCTGAAACGAAAAGGGGGCGGCCTCGGACCGCCCCCCAAAGACGATTTTGAGCCTAGACCCTAATGCGTGTAATTGGCGCCCGCTCCCCACACATAGATGCAGGTGAACAGGAACAGCCACACCACGTCGACGAAATGCCAGTACCACGCCGCGGCCTCGAAGCCGAAATGCTGTTTCGGCGTGAAGTCGCCCTGAAGCGCCCGGAACAGACACACCGTCAGGAAGATGGTGCCGACGATGACGTGGAAGCCGTGAAAGCCCGTGGCCATGAAGAAGGTCGAGCCGTAGATGTGGTTGGCGAAGCCGAAGCCCGCATGCATGTACTCGTAGGCCTGCAAGGTCGTGAACAGGATGCCGAGCACCACGGTGCACACCAGCCCCCAGATAAGCCCCTTGCGATTGTTGACCAGCAGCGAATGGTGCGCCCAGGTCACCGTGGTGCCCGAGAGCAGCAGCACTAAAGTGTTGACCAGGGGCAGGCCCCAGGGATCGAAAGTGTGCTTGAAGCTGCCAAGCCCGGGCACGCCGGTTTCGGCGCTCGGAATCGGCGGCCATTGCCCGCCGAGCACCTGTGTGCGCGCATAGGTGATCGCGCTGTCGGGATAAAGTGCCGAGTCGAAATACGCCCAGAACCAAGCGACGAAGAACATCACCTCGGAGGCGATGAACAGGATCATGCCGTAGCGCAGATGGAGCTGCACCACCGGCGTCTCGTAACCTTCATGCGCCTCCTTGATGACGTCGCGCCACCAGCCGACCATGGTGACGATCACCAGCACGATCCCCGGCAGCACGTACCAGAGCTGCGAGTCGCCGGCCTTCTTCGACATGAAAAAGAGCAGCGTGCCGATGGCCAGCACGAAAGCCCCGATCGCGCCGACGATGGGCCACGGACTCGGATTGACGAGATGATAGTCGTGATGTTTTGCGTGGGCGTGGGCTTCGGCCATTGTGCTCTCCAATTCCTCCCAATCCAGTCAGGCGGTGTGACCCGCCTCAAAATCCTCGTTGCTCACGATCCCGATTTGCCGTCCGGCGGCACGGCTGCGACACCCGGATCCTTGTCGTCGCGGTAGAAGGTATAAGACAGGGTAATCTCGGAAAGATTCTTGGTGTCTTCATCCTCGACCAGTTTGGGGTCGATGAAGAAGCTCACCGGCATCTCAATGCTCGCGCCCGCCGCAAGCGTCTGCTGCGTGAAGCAGAAGCACTCGATCTTGGCGAAGTAGCGCGCGGCGAGTTCAGGCGACACGTTGAAGATGGCGGTGCCCGTGACTGGCGCGGACGATTCGTTGCTTGCCTTGAAGAAAGCCAGCGCCGTCTCGCCGATCCTCACCTCGATGACCCGTTCGACCGGCTCGAAGGCCCAGGGCAGTGCGCGATCGACATTGGCGTCGAAGCGGATGCGGATGGTGCGGTCGAGCACCTTCTCCGGCGCCGATTCCGCGCGCTGCGGTACACCGCCATAGCCGGTGACCTGACAGAATAGGCGGTAAAGCGGCACGGCGGCGAAGGACAGGCCGACCATCACGGCGACGAGGCCGGCGCATGACAAGGCCACGAGGCCGTGTCGCTTTTGCTGCTGGGTGTCGCCGCCTGGCTTGGTCATGACGTTTGCTCAAAGGGGCCGGTCGGCCACGTTGCCGCCGAGCCTGACGATGGTGACGATGAAGAACAATAGGGCGAGCGCGGCCAGGATCCAGGCGATGGCGATGGATCGCGTGCGTTGGCGGCGTTTGCGCTCCTGCTCAGCATCATGCATTACGACGTCCAAATAGTCGGCAGGGCGAACCCGTCAATGCCGAAGCCAAGCTCTATGAGAAGCACCGCGAACAACAGGAACAAGTATAGCACCGAATAGGCGAAAAGATGCTTGGCCGCCCGGTCGGCCTTCTCGCCTTCCCGCTCGCGGTAGCATTCGAGCGCCAAGACCACGAACAGGGAGCCGAGCATGGCTGCCACGACCATATAGAGCGTGCCGCCCAAGCCAATAATGGCCGGCACCATGCCCAGCGGCGCCAGGATCAGGCTGTAGATGAGGATCTGGCGCCTGGTCTCGTCGGCGCCGCGCACCACGGGGAGCATGGGCACGCCGGCGCGGGCATAGTCGTCGCTCCTGAGCAATGCGAGCGCCCAGAAATGCGGCGGCGTCCACATGAAGATGATGAGGAACAGCACGAAGGATTCGAGACTCACGCTGCCCGTCGCCGCGGCCCAGCCGATCATCGGCGGCACGGCGCCCGCAGCCCCGCCGATGACGATGTTCTGCGGCGTGCTCCGCTTCAGCCACATGGTGTAGACGACCACATAGACGGCGA
>Ga0299914_10004238_pt1 | contig 10303 bp, 8 predicted proteins | sample RVTome_10_FD_201361 | JGI IMG/M metagenome (GOLD analysis project Ga0299914, IMG submission 201361) | Soil microbial communities from uranium-contaminated site in the Upper Colorado River Basin, Wyoming, United States - RVT153D57 (version 2) ... | reverse complement strand
ATCAAACAAGTTTTAGATGTAGAGCCGGAAGATGCTCTGACAGAGTTGTTTCGCCTGGCTTTGGCTCATGTCTTTGTCGCGGCCTCTAATTTGGGCTTTGGGCCAGAGGTATATGTGTCTAAAAAGCGTAAAGATGCTGATGTATACAACCTATTTGTGGACAAATTGCGCCGGATGCGAGCCGATTTGGCGAAAGTGCAGCAGATTGAGGAGCCGGGACAGGTTGCAGTTTTTTCGGGAGATGCGCGTCAGTTGACGAAGTTTGTAAATACGCCCGTTGACTTCATCATTTGCTCACCACCTTACCCCAACGAAAAAGATTACACACGCATTACCCGATTGGAACTAATTTTGCTGGAATTTATGCAAAACAAAGGCGATTTGCGAACCATCAAAAATGAGATGCTGCGTTCTCACACCCGCAATGTGTACGTGGCTGATGACGATTCAAAATATGTGGCCGATGTACCAGAAATTCAAAGGTTGGCTGAAGAGATTGAAAGAAAACGCATTGAACGTGGCGCAACATCCGGCTTTGAACGGCTGTATCATCGAGTGGTGACAGAATATTTCGGCGGCATGTTTCGTGTGTTGGAGCAGTTGCAGCAGATTACGCCTGTTGGAGCTAAATTGGCTTTTGTTGTCGGTGACCAGATGAGTTATTTTCGTGTGCCAATTTATACAGCTAGACTTCTGAGTTTGATTGCCTGTCGAAAGTTGAACTATCGAGAATCAGAAACGTTATTGTGGCGTACACGACTATCTACGGTGACGAAGATGGATGTGGAAGAACACATTCTTATTTTGGAAAGATGCTAGTACTGTAGGCGGTGGCTTGTGCCAGGGAGACGACTATCAGATAGAATAAGAGCATTAGAAAGCAGGGACAAGAAATCAGATGGCAAATCCAACAACTATACCCAAGATACAAAATACGGTTAAATGGCATCATAAATTAATTGCCTTACCCTTACAAGGAATGTCTGCCTTGAATTTGGGGCCATTGGGTGGTGAAAACAGTATTTCTACCGTAATCGAAGCTGTCTTAGCCAAAAAGAAAGGGCAGACCATAGATTTTGAGCTTTCTAAGAGCGATCACTTTTTCGTGCAGCAATTAACAAAAGCAGGGCTGCCCGATGAAATGATCGAATACCGGGAACTCAATCATCTGGCCCAGGAGGAAATTTGGCGGCGTTGGGGACATCAGAATTTGGGTGTTGTTTGGGTCGGGGCTGGTGTATTCACCTTGACCCACCCTCTGTTGGCCCAGCGTAAACAATCAGATTGGCACTTTTGGACAGATGCCTCCCCCAAGATTGTAGCCGATGCCCGCCAGGCCTTTCAGGAAATTCATCAGAAGATGGCTGTGGATCTGGCTCAAAGCGTGCGCCTGCCCCAAGATTTCAATCAGCTCAATCACGCCATTCGACTGGTTGCCCCCCATGTTTCCCATCTTGTCTTCAATGGCTATGGTGTCACTTACGCGCTCACCGCATCGGAGAATTATGAGTGGCTGAGCAAGCTGGTACTACCGCCTGGTTTAGATGTAAGTTTTATCTTCAACTCACCTGGCCAGGCCTTGCCTACGCTGCCAGCAGTGATGGCTGCTTTTCACCGGCAGCGGATGATGTACTATAAGCGTGAGGATATTGAGGGGCTGTTTGCCGCTGCTGTGCCGGGCAGCCGCATTGTCTGGTCGAAGCCACGCCTGGAAACACGCAATAAAATTTGGGAAACCTGGATCATTCATGCTCCGGCCGATGCGAGGGGGCAATTCAAAGGGAGTTGATGATGGACTCGTAGATGTTTTGTAGCTGTAAGGTGGTGGATAGTGTGATAGCGGAGACGAATCAGTTAGGAGGTTCATCATGACATGGGCTGAGATACGAAAGGCTTATCCTGAGCAGTGGTTGGTGGTGGAGGCTTTGGAGGCATATACGACAGAGGATAATCAGCGAGAAGTGGGGCGGTTGGCTGTTATTGAGCAATGTGATGATGGCAGTCATGCTATGCAGAGCTATCGTCGTTTGCACCAGCAATATCCCGACCGTGAGTTCTACTTTGTGCATACGAGTCGAGAAGAGCTAGACATTGAGGTGCGCTATTGGTTAGGAGTACGCAGAAGCCATGAAGCTTACATTGGTTGATAATTTGCCATTTAGCCAGATCACGGTTGCGTATCGCGGAGTGACGACGACGATTGACAATATACTGATTGATACAGGTTCAGCCACAACGATTCTGGCGGCAGATAAGTTAATAGCCGTTCGGATCACCCCTGAACCTAGTGATACTTTACACACCATTCGCGGTGTGGGCGGTACCGAAGTTGTTTTTACAAGACAGGTGGATTATGTCCAGATTGGTGAGCAGCAAGTGCCAAATTTGGAAGTTGAAGTAGGTGGAATGGATTATGGATTTGAAATTAGCGGTATTCTGGGAATGGATTTTCTGCTGCAAGCTGGCGCGATTATCAATTTGAAGGATTTGAATCTGATTTTCGCCAATTAATGATGACAACATACGAAGCAGTAATTGGCCTGGAAATACATGCCGAGTTGATGACAGACTCGAAGATGTTTTGCGGCTGCCGGGTGGTGGATAGTGTGACGGCGGCAGCCAATACCGCCGTTTGCCCCATCTGCCTCGGCATGCCGGGCATGTTACCCGTAATCAACCGGCGGGCAGTAGAGTTTGCCATGCGGGTGGCCCTGGCCCTGAACTGCACCATCCGGGCGCACAATATTTTTGCCCGTAAAAACTACTTTTACCCGGACTTGCCTAAAGCCTACCAGATCAGCCAGTATGAACTGCCGTTGGCGGTGAAGGGCTGGCTGGACATTGAGCTAGAATCAGGTGAGACGAAGCGCATTGGCGTGCGGCGGGTGCATATGGAAGAGGACACAGGCAAGCTAACTCATCTGGATGAAGGCAGCTCGCTGGTGGATTACAATCGCTCTGGTGTGCCCCTGCTAGAGATCGTGTCTGAGCCGGATATCCGCTCCGGTGAGGAGGCGCGGGCTTATGCCGTGAAGATTCGCCAGATTTTGCGCTATCTGCGGGTGAATTCAGGCGATATGGAGAAGGGAGTGCTGCGGGTAGAGCCAAACATTAGTATCCGGCCGGCCGGCAGCAGCGAACTTGGCAAACGCACAGAGTTAAAGAATTTGAACAGCTTCCGGGCCTTAGCAGAGGGGACGGCCTATGAGATTGAACGGCAAACGGCCGTGCTCCAATCCGGCGGCACAGTCATTCAGGAGACGCGGGGGTGGCACGAAGGGCGGCGTGAAACATTTAGCCAACGCAGCAAAGAGGAGGCGGAAGATTACCGCTACTTCCCCGAACCAGATTTGCCGCCGTTGCACATCACAGAGGAGTGGGTAGCAGAAGTTCGGGCCACCCTGCCGGAACTACCAGATGCCAGGCTGGCCCGATATCAAAGGAAGTATGGCTTGTCGGCTTACGATGCCGGGGTGTTGACCGAGGAGCGGGAGGTAGCCGAGTGGTTTGAGACGGCCGTTTCTGCAGGCGGCGATCCCAAATCTGTGGCCAACTGGATGATTAACAACCTGTTCAGCCTGATGAATGAGCACAAACAAACCATTGAGCAGGTACAAATCACTCCAGCCGCTTTGATAGAACTAATTGCCTTGGTGGATAAACAGACAATCAACAACAACACGGCCAAAGATGTCCTGGCCCAGATGTTTACCACAGGTCAATCCGCGCCAGCCATTGTCCAGGCCAGGGGGCTGGCTCAAATTTCGGACGAAGCGGCGATTTCTGATATAATCTCGCAGGTTTTGCGCGATAATCCCGATATGGTAGCCGACTATTTAGGTGGCAAAGAGAAACTGCGCGGCTGGTTCGTGGGGCAGGTGATGAAAGCAACGCAGGGCAAAGGCAATCCAGGATTGGTCAACCAACTGTTAACACAGCAGCTCGCAGGAAAACAGGGCGAGAATCAGTAAAACGAGCATAAATTTACAGCAACATAGCCACTTTTGACTATGTTGCCAGCCTGATTGAGAGTAGTACGCATGGCAATTGAGGCAGTTATTTTTGATCGTGATGGGGTTCTGACAGAGTTTGATATTGATGCGGCTGAAGCTTTTTTACAACCGAAATTAGGTATCACGCTTATCGAACTGGCGCAACGGTGGGTGCGATGGAGCGATCTGATTGGCACACCGAAAAATGAAGCCGAAGAAGAGGATCTGATTCGCGGTTTCTGGATGTATATCAGTGATCTGATTGAAGCCGATAATGAGCTAAGACAGGAGTTGTTTGCTATTGATTATTTGGGCATGATACGGCCGTTTGCTGATGCCCTCGCTGCCGTACAGCATTGTAAGAAGTTGGGCCTGAAGGTGGGAGTTTTATCTAATTTTTCCCTGGCAACTTTGGGACAATCGTTGGCGGCCAGTGGGCTGGCCGACTGGGTAGATTATGCGGCCGCCGCGCCTGTGATTGGCTATGCCAAACCCCAGGCAGAAGCTTATTATCACATCGCCGAGAAATTAGGTGTGGCCGCCGAAGACTGTTTATTATTAGATGATGAACCTATTTATGTGCAAGGAGCCAAAACATTGGGCATGACTTCGATTCTGGTCAATCGCCGTTTGTTGACCCATGATCTGGACAATGATGTCATTTGTGATCTCACAGCCTTGCCCACCCTGCTTGAACGGTCAGGGAATACGGCCGTTGCCTGAACAACGACTCCCCCACCCAAACCATTCTATTGGGATTGAAAATCAGTAAAGTAAGGTGAAGAGGGATTGGCCCAAAGAGACGGCCGTTGATAATCTATATCCATTTTAGCCAGAGCTGCTTGGGCAGCAAAAATATTAGCCCCTACCACACCTGGCGGCTGGTACAATGATTTCCCAATCCAAAACGTCTCAGTTGGTAGTCTGTCATTATGCTGCTTAAAGTAGGCATCAGCTTTTTTAAGTGGTGCGCTACTTTTGATGATACCAGCCCGGTAGGCGGCTGCCAGGCCTAAAACAGCATAACTGGTTTCCTCCAAATTGACTCGTCCTGTACTACCCCATCCCCCATTTTCGTGTTGGTGCGTCAATAGATATTCTATACAGCGCTGGGCTAGCTCGTTATCCCAACCCGCGAATGCATTGATAGCCCGCGAGGTGGCATAAAGGGGCGAAAAATGCCATTTATCGTGAAGACATCCCCTTCGTGTAACATGCTCGCTTAACCACTGCCTGATAGTGAGCTTCATAGCCTTATATTCTGGATCGTTTGGCCTATATCTCAAGGCAGTTAAGGCATGGACATTAGCCGACACAGAAGCAACCAATTCATCTCGATGAGTGATATAACTCTGGCTGCCCCAAAAGGCGCGGAAAGCCGTATCGTCAGGCTGATAGCCGGCCCAGGACAAAACGGCAAAAGCTACAGCGGTAGTATCACCTTCAGCGATAGGAAGCGACTGGCTCGATGATATACCCTGGGGAGATGTTTGCCAGACCTGGTTTACCTTATGAATCAGTGGCGCAAGGAGCGAAGAAGAGGGTTCTAGTCCAGCACGTCTAAGGCTGTCTAATCTCCAAATCAGATCAAAATGTTCAATAGGGTAACAAACCCCGGCCCCCCCTCCCAATGCTCGCAGCATCTCCTCTAAAAAGCGAGCCGCCCTCGGTGAATCTAGTCCATTCAGTCGCCTGGCTCGTAAATAGGCAGCAGTAGCTGATGGCGAGGCGGCAATAGAGCCATACCTGCCTAATATGCGGTCATCAATTTCTGCCAGATGCGCCTCTGATAACACTTCCAGGTTAAACCACCAGGAATGAGGGTTTTCATAATCGGGCTGCAAACGGCCAATCAAAGCCATCTTCTGCGCCGTCTGTTGTTCATAGGTTACCCAAGTTTTATAGGGCAAATCCAAATCGAACGGCTTTATTTCCTGGATAAGTTTAGGCAGCAGTATCTCAAAGCCTATCGGTTCATAAGGCTCGTGAATAAGGTAATCCGCATAATGGTGCAACGCCTCCACACCAGCGGCTACAACTGCTTCATCACCGGGATAACCCCATTCCAATAGGGCCCGTAAGACCGCCAACGTATTAATCGTCCGGCCATGAGCATAAAAGATGTCTTCACTGCCCCAACCGCCATCAACTAACTGTCGCTCCCGCAAATATTGTAGGACTTGGGGCCAGGCTGGCTTTTTCACATCAGTTGCATCTGGAACCAAAGCCACCCAAGCCGTATCATAGGGATTTGCAGAAACCAAACCAAGCTGCTGCTGCAGAACAGCCTGCAATCTCGACCTTTTCATTTGAGGAACCTCCAAAACTCAAAAATAAATCAACCAAACTTGCCGCTATGTCATTATCGTGACATGGTGGAACACTAAAATCTCCTATCCTGATGTTAGTTTACTTTTACGCCTTAGGAGTTAAATACATTGCACATTTATTGTTAACTAGTTTACACTACCAGAGTGATTACTCGACGTGGATAAACTAAGTTTGGAGGAAATTTGAATGAAGCAGTACCCTGATTTGGAGGAATTTATAATCGGATCATTAGAAAACGTGATAGCAGTGGCTCCGGAGACGATTGTTTTTGTGGCCGGAGGCACTCGCCGCAAGGCAGCTACCATGGGGCTCTCCACTGAGAGCGACGCTTATGCCGCCTGGACCCGGCGACAAATGATCGCTTGTTTTGACCTCATATTCCAACATGGGGTTAAAAATATCTTTACACCGATGCTAGGCCCCACAAATTTTAATGAAGTCGGCAAATATCGAGAGCGATTGGTGGATTGGATTACCTGGGGTTTATCCGGTGAAGATGCGTTGGCAGATTACAAACGGCTGGGCTGGCGGGTTCGGTTATTAACGGATGAAACGATCCCTAAATTGAAGGCGACGGCCGAGGACCTCCGCAACATCACGCCAACAAGCTATGAACATACCCTATGGATTCATGTTGTGCCTGATGCCGAGTTACCCTGGCGTTGGATGTTATCGGCCGTTAAAGACAGCAATGCCAATACGCGCCAGGAAGTTGTACGGGCGCTCTATGGCGAAGACATACCACCAGTCAGCCTATATTTGGGTCACGGCAAGCCAGAAATTTTTGATGAGTTTTTGCCTTTATTAACCGGCAAAGTGCAATGTTACTGGCGACAAAATTTGGGATATGATTTGGATGAACGGTTATTACGCACAATTCTTTATGATTACGCCTATACACGGGCAACCTGGCGTGAAGACAAAGCGGGCCGGGCAGAAAAAGCTCTCAAATATAGTGGCATTTGGGAGAAGGATGCAGTCGTAGGTTTAGGCACACGGTTGGGACCATTTTGGTATCCGACACCTACGCCAACTCCATTTGATGAGAGACAGCATTCAGGAGCAGGTTAGCATCTTGACCTCTTCTGAATTCTCTCAGTTTCTCTAGAATTCGCAGGAACTTAGTTCTAAACGCTAATTTAGAAAGCCTGATGCACCCCTTTAAGGACTATTTTCTTATCTATAAGGAGGGCTATGATTACGTTTTCTTCACACAACTATAGGGTTGATGTGTTATGATATGATGTGCTTATCAACACAAGCATAAAGTACCATACGAATCGGTTCAAAAAACTATTACAATTGTAAAGTTTGAGAGGAAGAAAACCAACCATTGTTGTTTACGAAAATAGTCCTTTATAAAAAACAAATCAAGTAGGCATTTGCCTGATTTGGGAGGAAGCAAGAGATGCTTATGCCTCAACAAAAACCAATCGAAACGGCCGAGGCCGAAAACGGCCGGGACCGGCGTGCCTTTACCCTTTGCCTATTTTTAGCCCTGGCGACAGCCATCGTAGCAATGATTAGTCATTTCACCCGGGTACATCCGGGCGCACCGACTCTATCTTTTATTTTGGTCGCTGCCCTTTCGGCCGTTAGTTTCACAAGTGCCGGCCTGAGCCGGCGAGGTAAGACAAAGCAAGGAATCATACTTCTCATTGCCACTATCAATCTTACTTTTCCCATTTTTATTACACAGGCGGCAGGATTGGGGCTCCTGGTGGGTGTTATGGCTGTTGTCATTTCTATTGGCTTTGCCAGCCAAACCTTACCTACCAAGCAAGTTCGTCCAATTATCATTGTGAGTATTGCTGTGGGCGTAATTATTATTTTGGCCGATGCCTTTTGGCCCACTGTCCGCCCCCCTGTTCCTGAATCCTTAAACATCATAAGCATTGTGACGGGCGCGGCCATTTTCCTCATGGTCGTCGTTGTCGGGGCACGCAACTTTGCCAACTATTCACTCAATATTAAATTAATTTCAGCCACAGTAGTAGTGGCCGTCGTAGCAGTTGTGATCATCACCTTTTTGATTAGCCGGTTTACGCGCGACACACTCACCGAGGAAGTTGGCAATAACCTGGCTGCCCTGGCCGATGCCCAGGCGTTGAGTATTGGGGAATTTTTGGCGCGAGCACTAAGCAATCTGGAAGCACTGGCTTTGAATCAATTTATACAGGAGGGAGCCATAGCCCATAATGCAGCTTATACAGGTGACGAAGCAGCTATCTTATCTCAAATTCAACAACAAGATCAGGCCTGGTTGGCGGCTGAGAATGATGATGAACTGATCACAGCCGTTCTCCATCATCCAGTTGCCGCCGAATTGAGAGAATTCCAGGCCCGCTTCCCTGAACACGCTGAGGTATTCATTACCGATCGTTATGGTAGTCTTATCGCTGCCACCAATCGCACCTCAGACTACTTCCAGGCCGATGAGGACTGGTGGCAAGAAGCCTATGGTGCTGGCTTTGGCTGGACATATATCGGCAATCCCGAATTTGATGAAAGCAGTGATACTCTGGCCATCAATCTAGCTATTCCACTCTTTAATCCCAATGCCTCCAGCCCTGATCGACTTGTTGGCATTTTGCGCACGACTCTCCGTTTGGATGCTTTGTCCGACATTTTAACAGCAGCTAGCTTTGAAGAAAGTGGTAAAGCCGACCTCCACTTTCCCAACGGTCTGGCAGTCCGTCTTGGAGACTCTGGCCAGGTAATCGTAGAAACGCTCCCGGCCGAGAAAAGTACCTTACTGAGCCAGCTTCAAACCAACGATAGAAAATTTATCAATGGTGTGTATGATGGAATACCAAGTTTCATCAGCCAAACCCCAGTCAACACTTTGAGTCACGAGCCCTTTATTGATAATTTGGATTGGTTTTTAGTGATGCGTCAATCAGAGGCTGAAGCTTTAGCCCCAGTAGAAGAACAACAACGTTTCCAACTCCTGCTTAGTCTCATTGTAGTCTTGTCCGCTGCTGCTGTGGCCGCAGTGGTAGGACAACTGTTGTCCAACCCAATAACCCGCCTGACCAATGTAGCCTTACAAGTGGCTGGGGGAGATTTGCAAGCGCGCGCGCCTGTGGAATCGCAAGATGAGGTGGGCCGCCTGGCAGTGGCCTTTAATAGTATGACCGATCAATTACAGGAGCTAGTGCAGACGCTGGAGCAGCGCGTAGCTGCCCGCACCCAGGCGATTGTGACCAGTGCCGAAATCGGCCGTCGCCTCTCTAACATCCTGGATCAATCCCAGCTTGTGCGTGAGGTAGTAGAACAGGTAAATAGTGCCTTCAATTACTATCATTCACATATCTATCTATTTGATGAGTCCCGCCAAAAATTGGTTATGGTCGGGGGCACAGGTAAGGCTGGCCAAACAATGCTGTCTCAAGGCCATGCTATTCCCCAAGGGAAAGGGCTGGTTGGGCGGGCAGCCACAACCAATGAAGTCGTATTAGTACCAGACGTTTCTCAAGCCGATGGATGGCTGCCCAACCCTTTGCTGCCAGAGACAGAAACCGAAATCGCCGTCCCTATCGCCTTGGGAGAACAGGTACTTGGCGTGCTGGATGTTCAGCACAACATCAAGCATAGCTTGCAACAGGAAGATGCCGATTTGCTTTTATCCATTGCCAATCAGGTTGCAATTGCCCTGCGAAATTCCCGCCAGTATGCCGAAGCCCAGGCACGTGCCGAGCAAGTTGCTTATATAAATACAATTACCCAAAAGATTCAAGCGACTACCAACATCGAAAGTGCTTTGCAGGTAGCAGCACGCGAATTAGGACGAGCAGCTGGAGCCAATCGCACTGTGGTGCGGTTGAATGACCAGTCTAAGAACGCGCAGGATTAGAGGATCACTATGTCTAAGGATGATTTGATAGAACTGACTGAGGCCAGAAGACTGAATCGCAACGCACTGTATGGATCGTTGGGCACGGCCGCTTTCATCATCGTACTCTGGATAATTTCAATTG
>Ga0299914_10004237_pt1 | contig 10303 bp, 8 predicted proteins | sample RVTome_10_FD_201361 | JGI IMG/M metagenome (GOLD analysis project Ga0299914, IMG submission 201361) | Soil microbial communities from uranium-contaminated site in the Upper Colorado River Basin, Wyoming, United States - RVT153D57 (version 2) ... | reverse complement strand
TCACCTACCCCTCCACTCACGGCGTGTTCGAAGCCGCCATCAAAGAGGTCACAGAGATCGTCCATCGTCACGGAGGCCAGGTCTACGTCGACGGCGCCAATCTCAATGCACTGGTTGGGCTGGCGCGACCGGCTGATTTCGGCGCCGACTGCGGTCATCTCAATCTGCACAAGACTTTCACCATTCCTCACGGCGGCGGAGGCCCGGGCGTGGGGCCACTGGGAGTCAAAGCACATCTGAAGCCATTTCTTCCCAACCACCCACAGCTCGAGGAGGCGGGCCCTGAAACGGGGGTGGGGGCGATTTCGGGAGCGCCGTTTGGCTCCGCGGGGATTCTCCCCATCCCTTACGCATACATACGACTCATGGGTCGGGATGGTCTGAGGCGAGCCACCCTCGTGGCAATCCTCTCCGCGAACTACATCGCCCGTCGCCTCGACCCGTACTTCCCCGTTCTCTATACGGGTGAGCATGGACGGGTCGCTCATGAATGCATCGTCGATGTGCGCCCGCTCACCAAGGCAACCGGTATCGATGCCGAGGACATCGCCAAGCGTCTCGCTGATTACGGATTCCATGCCCCCACCCTCGCCTTTCCAGTGGCCAACACCTTGATGATCGAACCCACAGAATCTGAGAGTCTCGAGGAGCTCGACCGTTTTTGTGACGCCATGATCGCCATCCGCGCAGAGGCCGATCGCGTTGGTGCGGGAGAATGGCCACGAGATGACAATCCGCTCGCCAACGCACCTCACACGGCCGAGGATGTCGTCTCCGACGTCTGGGAGCACGTCTACCCACGCGAGCTCGCCGCCTTCCCGGTCGAAAGGGTTCGCACCGACAAGTACTGGCCCCCGGTGGGACGAATCGACGGAGTAGCCGGCGATCGGAACCTCGTGTGCTCCTGTCCTCCCCTCGACAGCTACACCTGATCATCTTGACATTTCGCATTCCGATGGGATCTTTATCATCCTCACCCAGCGCCGGCCAGGCCCAAATGAAGGATCTTTGAGTGAAATTCAGCGGCGAGCTCAAGTTCCCTGAGATAGATCATCCCGGGGTCCCGATCCAGATTGTGATCGATGACGTCCAGTTGGAGATTCTCATCGAAGGAGAGTCGCTCGGGCGCTGGTCCTTATACGACGTGCATGCCCGGCGGCTGGTGGCGAGCGCATTCCAGATCGACCTCGACGGAACCGAGGTCACCTTCGTGGCCGATGACCCGATTGACTTCGCCTATCGCGGGGTGGAGCACATGGCGGAGACCTGGGCGACGCTCAAGTCGAAGCGGATGGCCAACCGGACGATCGCGGTGAGAAAATCCCGGCGTGACGCGATTCCTTCTCGCATCGACGACATGAAGGCGGCGATGGAGACGAATCTCGACGAACAGACCACACCCCGTCAGATCGCCGGCGAGCATGCGATGCCAGAGCCCGCATTGCTGGACAGGGCGGCAGCGGCTGGTGACTTGTCCCAAGACGTGGACGCCGGCGATTGGGACATCGGTGATGAGGCCACGGTCATGCCCGTCGTCGACGACGGGACCGGGGCGGTCACCCCCGAGGACATCGCGAAGCTGTCGGAGGAGGCCCGGCTACTCGAAGAGGAGAAACAGCATTTGGCCGAAGAGCGGGCCAGCTTCGATGAGGAACGGCGGCGCGCCGAACTTCAAGAGGCCAATCGAATCGAGGCCTATCGCCTGGAGATGCATCGTCTCGAGACCGAGCGCGAGGAGCTTCGTCGCCGGGCTTCCGAACTTGCCGAGCGCGCCGAAGAAGAACTCGCTGCGGAAGCCGCGCCGGAGACTATGGCCGTGCGGGAGACCGACCTGGAGCCGGTGCCGGATTTGGAGCCTGATCCGGAGCCGGAACCCGTCGCAGCCGACGTCGAGACCGTGCCCGTGGCAGCCGAGGAGACCGTGCCCGTGGCAGCCGAGGAGACCGTGCCCGTGGTAGCCGAGGAGACCGTGCCCGTGGTAGCCGAGGAGACCGTGCCCGTGGCAGTCGAGGAGACCGTGCCCGTGGCCGAGGAACCCGACATCGAGCCGGAACCCGAGGTCGAGCCCGAGCCTGTGGCAGACGAGGAACCCGAACCGGAGCCTTCCGGTGCGGGCGTGCTTGATCTCAAGGATTTCGAGGAGACCCAAACCGAGGCCGGCGTCGACCAGGTGGAGGTTCCTTCAACTCCCCCGGTGTCGGGTCGGAGGAAGCAGCCGGAACCTGCATTGGCCGGAGTGTCCAAAGACAGGGGCGGCTTGATGGGTGCGGTGAAGGCCGCGTTCAGGAGTGGTCCGAAACACCACGAGCATCAGTTCATCGAGGCTCCCGGCGGGATGGGAATCACGCGCTACGTGTGCGAGGAGTGTGGTTACGTCTCGATCTCGGTGTGACGGTAGAGGACTAGCGGTACGCTCCACGGGTGACCAACTTGCGCCCGGTTGTGCTCTCCGGTGGATCTGGGACCCGATTGTGGCCCCTGTCTACACCCGAGAGACCGAAGCAGTTCGTTCCGTTGTTCGATGGCAGATCGCTGTTCGAGCTGACTCTGTCGCGCGTGGGGGGCATTGCAAACGCCCGCTCGCCAGTGGTCGTGACCGGGAAAGCCCACGTCGCCCTGGTTCGAGACGCCTTGAAAGCCTCCGGGGTGGGCTCCGCACGGGTTCTCGTAGAGCCAGTTGGACGCAACACGGCACCAGCGGCACTGGCCGCCGCGCTTCTCGCTGAACCCGACGATATCCTCGTCATACTTCCCTCCGACCATCTGGTTTCCGATGTGTCTGCCTTTCGGGACGCCGTCGGCATCGCCGCTGGCCATGCCAGCGAAGGGAGGATCGTCACATTCGGGATCAACCCATCGCGGGCCGAGACCGGATACGGCTACATCGAGCTTGGCGGCACACAGGGCAGCGCCCACTCCGTGGCTCGCTTCAAGGAGAAGCCGGACAAGGCCGAGGCACAGAGACTGACATCCGACGGGCGGCACGTATGGAACTCCGGGATGTTTGTCGCCCGGGCCGACCATCTCCTCGCCGAAGCCAGGACGCACTGTCCACAGGTCCTCGCGGGGGTCACGGCAGCCCTATCTGAAATCGGTGGGGACGCCGGCGGTGGGGCGCCGGACGAGCTCGGTGAGACGTTCGGTGATATCGAATCGATATCTATCGACTACGCCATCATGGAAAAGACGGACAGGGCGATCGTCATCCCGATCGATGTCGGATGGGACGACGTTGGGTCATATCGGTCGTTGCTCAACGCATTGCGCAGGGACGCCTCGGGAAATCATGTTGATGGGAACGTCACTATCGACGACGTCTCCGGCTCGTTCGTCGTGGCAACTTCGCGAACCGTGGCCGTGGCCGGTCTGAGTGATGTCGTCGTGGTAGAGACACCCGAGGCAGTGCTGGTGATGCCGCTCGACCAATCCCAGCATGTGCGTGAGCTCTCGGAGAGGGCCGATCGGGCTTGAGGAAGGTCGGCGCGGGTCTCGTGTTGACTCTGACGTTGACGTCCTGTTCATTGGGCGGCCCGGACGAGGACGCCAGCGGGGAGGAGATATACGCCCAGTTGTGCGCGAATTGTCACGGGGCCGACCTCGGCGGGGCAGTTGGGCCTTCGCTGGGCCCGGACTCCAACGCATCAGCGGAGACCGACGAGTTCGTCGAGTTCACAGTTGTCAACGGCCGTGGTCGGATGCCGTCTTTTCCATCCCTCGACGATGGGCAGTTGGACCGGCTGGTGGCGTATATCCGGGAAGTGCAAGGACAGTGAGAGAGGCGCTCGAAGCCCTCGAATTGCACCCGATTCGGATCCCAATGCGACAGCGTTTCCGAAGAGTCGATCACCGCGAGGCCGTCTTGGTCCGGGGTCCCACCGGCTGGGGTGAGTTCTCCCCGTTTCCCGACTATCCACCTCAGGTGACCACCCGCTGGCTGGCCGCTGCGTTGGAGCTTGCCTGTGGCGAGCTCCCTGATCCGAAGCGTTCGAGCGTCCCGGTAAATGTCACGATTCCCGCCACCGACCCGGACACCGCGGTGGCCCTCGTCCGTGAGTCGGGCGCCAGCACCGCCAAGGTCAAGATCGGAGATCACGACGAGAGCGAGCAGGAAGACCTGGAAAGGGTGCGCGCAGTGAGGGAGGCGCTGGGACCGGAAGGTCGCCTTAGGGTTGACGTCAACGCATCGTGGGACGTCGGGACCGCCATCCGTCGGCTGGAGGGTCTTGCCGTGTTCGATCTCGAGTACGTCGAACAACCCGTGGCAACACTGTCCGAGATGAAGTCCCTACGGGCGAGTGTTCCGATCCCTTTGGCGGCGGACGAGCTGGTGAGACAGAGTCCGCATCCCCTGCAGGTAATCGATGAAGGGGCGGCCGACATTCTCATCTTGAAGGTGCAGCCGATGGGTGGGGTGAGTCGCGTCCTGGACCTGGCAAACAGGTCCACGATCCCGGTGGTCATCTCTTCGGCCTTGGAAACATCGGTGGGCATGTACGGCGGTCTGCTCGCGGCGTCGTTGCTCGACGAGCTGCCATACGCGTGTGGTCTCGGCACGGTGGCTTTGATCGAAGGTGACCCGACGTTGCAGCCATTGGTCCCGGTGGACGGGTGGCTCGAGGTACGCCGCCCTGAGCCGGACCCGGAACTGCTCGATCGTTGGCGACCGGACCGTGACCGTGGAGCCGAGATGCTCCGCAAGCTCCGGGCGGCAGCCGAGGTGCTCACTTGACTCATCCCAATCCCAGCACTGCGCTGGCTCGGGTGGTGGTCGACGAATTGGCTAACCGAGGTTTGAGGCTGGTGGTCCTCGCTCCCGGCTCTCGCTCAGGGGCACTTGCCATCGCCGCCGCGGAGCATCCCGATGTCGAAACCCGGGTGTTCCTCGACGAGCGCTCGGCCGCCTTCCACGCACTTGGTGCAGCCCGGGCCTCGGGATTGCCGGCGGCGGTCGTCTCGACTTCGGGATCCGCCCCGGCTCACTTCTTTCCCGCCATCGTCGAAGCGGACATGTCCTGTGTGCCCCTGATCGCGCTCTCTGCCGACCGTCCCGCAGAGTCGCAAGGAGTCGGCTCCAATCAAACCATCGATCAACGAGGTCTGTTCGGCGGAAGGGTGCGGGACTACGCCGGCATCGAAGCACCGGACGCATCCGACGATCTCAATCGAGCGTGGAGGGATGTCGTGGCGAGGCTGGTGTGGTCGGCGGGTGCGGGGCGCCCCGGGCCGGTTCACCTCAACGTCCGCTTCCGGGAGCCGACGGTCCCCGTCACCGACGATGGCCGCTCGAGAGGCGTCCCCTATCCTTTTTCCACGCCGCGGGTCCCCGATGTTCATGGTCCTGGGGGTGAGCCTGTCGACGTCGTGAGCTTGCCGACAATCTCTGCGATGAAGGGGATCGTCATTGCTGGCGACGGCTCATATGACCGGCGTGCCCTGGTGGAGCGGGCCACGGAGCTGGGATGGCCGATCCTGGCCACGGCGCTGTCCGGGCTCAGGGGGGATGCGGTGGTCTCCACGTACCACCATGTGTTGGCACATGGTGTGCCAGACGGGCTCGTCCCGGACACGGTCATCGCCGTTGGCGCCATTGGCCCCAGCCCCAGACTGGAGAGTCTGGTGGCATCTGCTTCACGGAGAGTGCGGATCGACGGGTGGGGCCGGTCCATCGACCCGGAGCGAAATGCCACCGACGTGATCGTGGGTGATGTGGTCGAACTGTTGGCACAGGCTGACCCTTCACCTCATCCGGATTGGCCGGCACGGTGGGCTGATGCCGACAAGGAATGTCGGGTGAGGCTGGACGGTGTCATCGCGGGTGGGGCCGGGATGTCCGGTGCGGGTGTGGTGGCCGCAATGAACAGAGTCGAGTGGGGCAGTCTGGTGGCGGCTTCCTCGCTTCCGATAAGAGAGGTTGACGCCCATCTCACCCGGCAGGGGCGGGTGTACGCCAACAGGGGTGCCTCAGGAATCGACGGCTTTGTGTCCACTGCCCTCGGGGTGGCCGCCGAGATCGAGCGGACGCTGGCGCTCACCGGCGACCTCTCCCTCCTCCACGACTCGAACGGCTTCATCAACGACGCTGCAATCGATTTGACGCTGATCGTCATCGACAACGGCGGCGGGGGACTCTTCGACTCCCTTCCCCAAGCCCGTCACTCCCCACAATTCGAGCGTCTATTCGTGACGCCCCCTCATCGAAGTCTCTCCGATCTGGCTCGTCTCCATCATCTGCGCTATCACGAGGCGGCCGGGCCTGGATCTCTGGTTGAAGTGGCTAGCGAGGCCCTCAGTCAGGGCGGACTCGACCTCATACATGTCCCTGTCGACCGGGCCTTCGATCTCGATATGCGTCGTCAGCTCGACGGCTGACCGAGGGCAGTGAGCATGGGCGCCAGTTTCAACTCGGTCTCCGCCAGTTCGGCAGTCTCCTCAGACCCTTCCACCAACCCGCCCCCTGCAAAGAGTGTCATCCGGTTTCCCTCGACTTGACCGCACCGGAGCGCGATGGCGAAGACACCCTCGCCATTGGCGTTCATCCAGCCGACCGGCCCCGCATATCGTCCCCGCGACTGCGGCTCCATCTCTCTGATCAGATCTGTCGCCGCTTTGGTCGGCGTCCCGGCCACCGCTGCGGTGGGGTGGAGGCCGGCGAGGATCTCCGAAACTGTGGTCCCGGCAATGGCCGGGCCTTCGATCCGGGTTCCGACATGGGACATCGCCCCGTGTCTCACGATTACCTGCTCGGTCATGTCGATGTCTGCCAGGTATTGGGAGAGGACGCTGCTCACCGAATGAGCGGCGTGGCGATGCTCCTCGGAGATCTTCACACTCTCCAACTCGTCGGGGTCGGTGGCGGTTCCGGCTAGCGCGAGGGTGCGGACTCGTCCCTGTTTGAGGCTTACCAACAGCTCGGGGCTGGCACCGATCAGACCTTCGACACAGAACAGATAACAGTCGGCATTCCCCATCGTCAGACGGGCAACGATGCCGGTGGAGTCGAGATCCTCGGGGACAGCAACGACAACCTGGCGGGCCAACACCACTTTGGCCAGGTTCTCGGTCTCGATTGCATTCATCGCAATCCGAAATCCGCTGCGCCACTGCGCTATGCCGTCATCGACCATCGTGACTCCCGAAGGCGGTCCGGGAATGCTCAGACCCGTTTCGATGGTCGTGGAGTGGGGAATGACCATCACAGACCCGGTCTCGGCTTCGTCGAAAGTGAAAGATGCGAAGGCGAGGGGACGGCCCGAGTCGCGCAATGCGCTCAATGCGTGTTCGAAGCGATCCGACCCCACTCCCGGGTCGAGTCTGATGTTGGGGCCGTGTCCCACCAGCACGCCCTCGTCGTCTACCCAGATCGGATTCATGGGTCGAAGGGTATGACAGGTGCGGTCATTGAGGCGAGTGCGTCGGCGAGACGGGTGAACTCTGCAACATCCCCGGAGGCGGCGAATACCAGGTCGCCGTTCCCGGAAATGTCCGGGGCGACCCGTTTGGTTTGAGCGGCGACTGCCGGTGCGGGGTCGATGATGTCGAGGCTCGTGATCGATTCGATGACCGGTGTGAGGAAGGAGAAATGTGTGCAGGCGAGGACGAGCACGTCCGTTCCCATGTTTTCGAGAGGTGCGACGACCTCGGCGACGACGGTTTCTGCCCTCGGGCCTGCTATCTCGCCTCGCTCGACCAGTTTCACCCATTCCGGGCACGCTCTCGTAATGACGTCCACTCCAGCGGCGAAACGGGAGACGACCGATTCGAACAATCTGCCCTGAAACGTGGCGGCCGTGGCGAGCACCGCCACCTTCTTTGACTTCGAGGCGAGCGCAGCCGGTTTTACCGCCGGTTCCATGCCCACTATCGGGATCCCGGGGTAGCGGTCCCGAATGGGCTCGAGAGCTGCCGCCGAAGCGGTGTTGCAGGCAACGACGACACACGTCGACCCCCGGTCGATCAGCCACCCCGTAACCTCGAGAGCGATCCCCTCGACCTCGTCGAGTGATCTGGGGCCATAGGGCGCACGCCCCCGATCGGCGACATAGAGGAGATCGGCATCAGCCAGGACGGCCCGGATCTCCCGCAGCACGGCCAGCCCGCCGACTCCAGAGTCGAAGACACCGATCAATGTGTACCGTCGGTTGGCATTCGTCGGAGGAAGCAGTTGCAGATCGAGAATTCAGTTGCGTTGGTCACCGGGGGAGTCTCCGGGTTGGGGTTTGGCGCCGCCAGGCGCGTCGTGTCTCTGGGCGGCAAGGTCGTGATGATGGACATAAACGACGATCGGGGCAAGGCAGCTGAGGACGAATTGGGTGTCAGTGCCCGGTTCATCCAGTGCGACGTGTCGGTCGCCGAAGAGGTGGCCGTGTCCGTCAACGGCGCGGCTGAGGCGTTTGGCGGAATCCATGTTCTCGTCAACGCAGCCGGTGTGGCCCCGGCACAACGTGTCCTATCCCGTGACGGCACCATGTTCGATCTGGACCTCTTCAGGTTCACCGTTGGTGTCAACCTCATCGGCATGTTTGATGTGATTCGCAACACCGCCCGCGTCATGTCCGCCAACGAACCCAACGAGGAAGGAGAGCGAGGTGTGATCGTCAACGTCGCTTCAATTGCCGCTTTCGAGGGCCAGGTGGGTCAGGCCGCCTATTCCGCATCGAAGGGCGGTGTGGTGGGGATGACGTTGCCCATTGCCCGAGACCTGGCCGGTGTCGGGATCCGGGTCAACACCATCGCCCCCGGGATCATGGACACCCCATTGCTTGCCGGCGCACCTCAGGAATTGCGTGACTCCCTGGCCAAGCTGGCAGTCTTCCCCCAACGTCTCGGCACTCCCGCCGACTTCGCCCACCTCGTCACCGCGATCGTGGAGAACCCCATGCTCAACGGCGAGGTCATCCGTCTCGACGCCGCAACCAGGATGCCGCCCAAGTAGCCCGTTCCTAATGCTGTAGTGGCCAAATACGGTCCCTACGGCGTTTCGTTCACAGAGCGGACAGACCATCCAGACTCTCCGGGTTCTCCAGACTGGTGAGATCGCCGGGGTCGGTACCCAGGGCCAGCGCCTTCACGACACGCCGCATGATCTTCTGCGACCGGGTGCGGGGAAGGTCGTCTACCCAGTGCACACTTGTCGGGCGAAATGCCTTGCCGAGACCGGCCACACATGCCGAACTGACCCTGGCGGTCAAGTCGTCATCGGGCATGACGCCGGGCGCAGGCACCACGAAGAGGGCGATCGATTCGCCCTTGATCTCGTCGGGCACCCCGATGGCCGCAGCCATGACCACCTCGTCGAGAGCGACTGCGAGCGATTCGACTTCGGCCGGGCCCATACGCTTCCCCGCGATGTTCAGTGTGTCGTCGGACCGCCCGTGCAGATACCAAAACCCGTCTTTGTCGACTGAGGCCCAATCACCATGGACCCAGGTGTCGTCGAATCTCGACCAGTACGCGTCGATGTATCTCTCCGGCTCGCTCCAGAACCCACGGGTCATACCCGGCCACGAGCCTCTGATCACCAACTCACCGACTTCGCCGCGGACCGGATTTCCCTCATCGTCGTAGACGTCGGCGTCCATGCCCAACGCCGGTTTCCCTAGTGCAGTCGGCTTGATCCCCTGGAGAAGGTTGGTGGAGAGGATGCATGCTCCTACCTCGGTGCCGCCGGAGATGTTCATGATCGGCCTGGTGCCCCCGCCGACCTCGCCAAACAACCACCACCACGGCTCGGGATTCCAGGGCTCGCCGGTCGACCCGAAGAGACGCAGCGCCGAGAGGTCGTGTTTGGCGGCCTGTTCCGCACCGTGTGGCTGCAGGGCGCGGACCAGTGTGGGGGATACTCCGAGAATCGTGAGCCCCAACTCGGAGGCCACCTGCCAGATGCGATCCGGCCCGGGAAAGTTGGGGACGCCATCGTAGGTGGCGATGGTGGCGCCGTTCGCCAGCCCGGCTACGACCATCCAAGGTCCCATTATCCACCCCATGTCGGTGGCCCACATCAAGACGTCGTCTCGTTTGACGTCGAGCTGGAAGGCACCTTCCTGGGCGAGTTTCACGGTCAGTCCTGCTTGAACATGTACCGCTCCCTTGGGTCGCCCGGTGGTCCCCGACGTGTAGGCGATGAGAACCGGGTCTTCGGACCAGGTCTCAGCGGCCGGCATACGGGGTGCAGCAAGGACGACATCGTGCCACCAAGTGTCTCGCCCTTGCGTCATCGGTGTGGCTGCCCGTTTCACGTAATCCACAACGAGCATCTTTTCGATACCACCTGTCAGGCGAGCCGCCTCGTCGGCGGTCTCTTTCA
>Ga0299914_10004236_pt1 | contig 10304 bp, 12 predicted proteins | sample RVTome_10_FD_201361 | JGI IMG/M metagenome (GOLD analysis project Ga0299914, IMG submission 201361) | Soil microbial communities from uranium-contaminated site in the Upper Colorado River Basin, Wyoming, United States - RVT153D57 (version 2) ... | reverse complement strand
CCGCCAGCCCCCCCATGCCCTGGGGCGGGGCACCTTGACACCTTTGAACTTCTTGTCCGTCGATCGATAGAACTCATCGAGCTCCTCCCGCGACTCCACAACGTCACTCTGATTCGATGCGTGAGCCGCGATCTGAGCTCCCCTGGGTCGAGCTTCGAAATAGCGGTCGGCCTCGTCGTCGGATACCAGCGAGACCGGGCCCTCGAACCGGACCTGGCGATGCAGCGGCGTCCAGACAAAGGTGGCGGCGGCGTGAGGGTTGGCTCTCAACTCCTCGCTCTTGCGACTGGCAAGGTTGGTGTAGAACACCAACCCCTCGAGATCCAGGCCCTTCATCAGGACCCCGCGGGCAGACGGTCGCCCGGCCACGTCAGCGGTGGCGAGCACGAATGCATTGGGCTCATCGAGACCGACCTCGAGCACACCGTCGAACCACACCCGGAACTGAGTGACGGGGTCGGCTGCCATGTCTCGTTCGATGAGCCCCAGCGCCTCGTACTCGTGCCGGAGCTGGGCCATCTGATCCTCAGTCACGGCGCTGACGATAGCCTGGCACCCGTGAGCCGCGACCCGAGCGCATCGACCCCGGTCATGCTCGGCCGGGCGTTGACGAGACATTGTCCACGTTGTGGTGGCACGGCCTTTTCGTCCTTCTTTCATCTGAATGAGCACTGTGACCGCTGTGGGCTGGGCTTCGAACGCGAGGAGGGCTATTGGGTCGGCGCCCTCATCATCAACACCATCGTGACGTTCGGGTCGTTCCTGGTGCTCTTCGCCGGCGGGATGATCCTCTTCTGGCCCGACGTGCCCTGGGGGGTGTTGATGGCGGTCACCATCGGTGTGAACGCGGTCCTACCCGTGATCTTCTATCCCTTTTCAAAGACCATCTGGCTGGCGCTAGAGCTCTCCTGGCACCCGCTCGAAGCGGAGGAGGTCGCCGACGCTGCCGGCAGGAGCAGCTAGTAGCTGTGGTTAGTGGCTACAGCCTCTTGGCGATCTCGTCGAGCATGACCTCGGTGGCCCCTCCACCGATGGATGCGATCCTGACATCCCGATAGAGACGTTCGACCGCCGTCTCGGCGATGTAACCCATACCACCGTGGAACTGGACGCAGTCGTACAGCACGCGGTTGACCATCTCCCCGACATAGGCTTTCACCTCTGACACCTCGCGGACTGCGTCTTCGCCCTGTTCGGAGAGCCAGGCGGCGTGATAGGTCAACTCCCGGCCCGCGTCGATCTCGGCTTGCCGCTGCGCCAGTCGTTGTCTTATCGCCTGTTTGTTCCACAGCGGTTCACCGAAAGCGGTCCGGCTCTTGACGTGGTCGGTGGTCAGCTCCAGTGCCCGCTGGGCCTCGCCCAGCGCCTGGCCCATGATGGCAAGGCGCTCATTCTGAAAGTTGGCCATGATGTAATAGAAGCCCTGGTTCTCCTCACCGATCAGGTTCTCCTGGGGCACCCGGACGTCTTCGAGAATGATCTCGGCGGTGTTCGACGAGTGCCACCCCATCTTCCCCAAGGCCCGGCTCGCCTTGAACCCGGGTGTGTCCTTCTCCACGGCGAGGATCGAGATGCCACGAGACCCCTTGACATCTGAACTGGTCCTGGCCGCGATGAACACCAGGTCGGCGATCCCACCATTGGTGATGAACATCTTGGTCCCGTTGAGTACGAAACCGTCTCCGTCCCTTCGGGCCGTGGTCCTGATCGCGGCCACATCCGAGCCGGCGTCGGGTTCGGTGACCCCGATGGCGGTGATCACTTCTCCACTGGCCATGGCGGGAAGCCAGCGCGCCTTCTGGTCCACGTTCCCGAATTCGAGGACATAGGGCATGGCGAGATCGGTGTGGACGAGGACCGTGATGCTGAACCCGCCATATGTCGACCGACCCAACTCCTCGGCAAACAGGACCGAGGCCATGGTTCCCAATCCGATGCCGCCGTACTCCTCGGGCACCCGGAGCCCAAAGAAGCCAAGTCTCCCCATTTCGTCGAGTACCTCTCGAGGGACCCCGTCCTCTTCCCATGATTCTGCCCGAGGCACGATCTCGCGCTCCACGTACTCCCTCGTTTGAGCACGGATCGCTTCTAGATCGTCGGTGATATAGATCGACTTCGACGGTTTCATGCCACAACCCGTGCCGCGAGCATCGCCTTTCCGGCGGCGCTGTTGTACGTCAGGTCGTGGCTCGCGCAGAAATGGCGGGCGACCTCGGCCACCGCCATCGCATCGACTCCATGTTCGACCCCAAGACCGTCCAACAGCCAGACCACGTCTTCGGTGGCCACATTGCCCGTGGCGCCCGGGGCGTAGGGGCACCCGCCGAGCCCACCGGCAGAGGCGTCCATCATGGTGACACCACGCTGCAGGGCGGACACCGTGTTGGCGATCGCTTGACCGTAGGTGTCGTGGAAATGGACGCCAACCATCTCCACCGGAACCCTGTCGAGCACGTCGTCGAGTAGACGGTCGACGTCGGCCGGGGTGGCCTTGCCGAGAGTCTCACCGAGGAATACGGCCTGAACCCCCCACTCCATCAGAGTCTCAGCGAGATGCGCCACCCAATCGGGATCCTGCTCGCCTTCGAATGGGCAATGAGTCGCCGTCGACACGTATCCCCGGACCACCAGATGATCGGGAACCTCGGAGAGGATGTTGCGGATCCGGTGCATCGACTCGTCAACGGTTGCGTTCAGATTCTTTTCGTTGAAGGCGTCCGACGCCGCGGTGAGAACGCCGATTCCGTCGACGCCGGCGAGGACAGCCGCCTCGAGGCCTTGGAGATTGGGCACCAGCCCGAAAAGGGTCATGCCCTCACGTCGGTCGACTGCCTCCAACACGCCGGCACCATCGGCCATTTGAGGGACAGACTTGGGGCTGACGAACGAGACCGCATCAAACGAGCGGATCCCGGTGCCGGCCAGGTCGTTGATCAGCCCGGCTTTGGCCAGGGTCGGGATCGACGCCCCAAGGGACTGCAGTCCGTCGCGCGAAGAAGACTCGGTAATAGTGACCCGTGTGGGCAGAGCGCTCACCCTATTGACGGTAACCGAGTTCCGGTGGTCGGCTAACGCTCAGCTGCCCAACTTGAAGGTCGCGTAACCCTCGATCATCCGTACTTGTCGGCCGCTACGACCCACCCGATTGCCGATTGTCCCGTAGGTTTCGCCCTTCGCCCTCAGTTTGACGACAACCCGCTCAATCGGCCGGAGTGGGTGGTCGTTCGGCGATGACCCGGATGACACCCCATCCTTGAAGTCGATCATCCGAATGATGCGATGAACGGTCCCGGGCCTCTTGCCGATCTTCTTGCCGATGTCGACCAGGGACAAACCCTCCCCCTGCAGTCGGATCACCACCCGCTCGATCGGGCGCAAGTCAGGCATAAACCGCATCCTCGTTGTAGGGCTCGATCATGATGCATTCGCCGGGGCATTCCTCGGCTGACTCGATGGTGTCCTCGATCAGGGCATCAGGCACGCGCGCCACCCCCCTTGCACCTTCGGGACCGTGACCCTCACCTTCCTCATCGTCGAAGACCACAGTCCGCCCGAAGTGCTTCGCCTCTTCTTTCACGACCCAGAGGCCATCGTCACGTCCGACGAAGACATCAGGAGTGATCTCCTCGCAGATGCCGTCACCGGTGCACAAATCTTGATCGATCCAAACCATCAGCTTGGTCTTTTCGGCCACTTCAATTCACCTCGTCTCGGGAAATAGCCGTCAAGTATGACCCTACCCGGATGGAACAGATAGCAATCCCGTGTCATTGGATCCAGGGACTCGTTGGCGAATCGTCAAGGGGAGCAGATCGTGACCTTTGACTCTGGGAAGACAGTGCCAGACCTGACATATTCGAGGCGATCGAAGGAGGTTCTCATGCATCAGGTTTCATCCCGCGTCGTCACTGAGCAACCCGCTCTCGTGGTGTGTGGGAAGGTTGCAGCGAACGACATCTCGGACTTTCTGGGGAAGGCGTACGCCGCGGTCGAAGAGCAAACGACACGACTGGGTGTTGTCTGCGTCGGGCCACCGTTCGCCCGTTATCGCCCTCTGGATGATGAGTTCACGGAGTTCGAAATCGAAGCCGGGTTCCCGGTCAACCGTCTCATCGGGGCGGGTGCCGGAACCGTCGAGTCTTCAACATTGTCCGGGGGTCCTGTAGCTGCCGTAACCCACATCGGACCGTACGACCAGATGATGCCCGCCTACCAGGCCATCGAAGCCTGGGTCACCGAGCACAACGGGGTCATCGACGGGCCGCCGTGGGAGGTCTACTACACCGACCCAAACGTGCAGCCTGACCCCAATTCCTGGCGGACAGAGATCATTCAACCGTACCGGATCTCATAGGGGTTCCTAGCATCGCAGGTGGCGATGACTGAGCACGGGTTGGTCCTGGTCACGTGTGGTGAGGTGGGTGAGGCCCGCCGGATCGCGCGGCGTCTGGTCGAGGCGCGTCTCGCGGCTGGCGTCCAGATCCTGCCTATCGAAAGCATCTACACCTGGCAGAGCGATGTCGTCGAGGACAACGAATGGCTCCTCATCGTCAAGACCAGGACCGATCGGTTGGCGGCGATCGAGACGGAGGTAAGCGAGATGCACTCATATCAGGTGCCTCCGGTGGTGATGATCGAGATGGCCGCGGCGAGTCGGTCCTACCTGGAGTGGATCGACCAGTCCCTAGGCCTTATTGAGAGTTGACATATTCCTATATAGGCATATGATCGTTCTCTATGGCACGTGCTCCGACCACAGCGGATGCCTTCAACGCGATCGCTGGCCACCACTTGTCGGCTCTGCTCGAGCCGACGACTGAGAGTGGAGACTGAGCATGGGCAAAGTGTTTTTTAGCGTGACGATGTCGCTCGACGGTTTCATCGCCCCTGACGGCATGGATCTGGACCATGCCGACGACCCCGGGTACAAGGACTGGATGAGCCTGTGGATGCAGTTGCAGGAATGGGTGTCCAGGCAGGAGTTCTTCCGTCAGAGCCTCGGGCTGGGTGACGAGGGCGAGAAGGGCCGTGACAACCAGATCGTCGAGGAGACGTTCAACCGCACCGGCGTCAGCATCATGGGGAAGAGGATGTTCGACGGAGGTGAGCGGTACTGGCCTGAAGAAGCCCCGTTTCACACTCCGGTCTTCGTGCTCACCCACCAGGAACGCGAGCCGTGGGAGCGGCCGGGCGGCACCACCTTTCACTTCGTCAACGACGGGATCGAAAGCGCATTGGACCGGGCTCGTGGGGTGGGCGGCGGAGGTGACATCCGGATCGCCGGTGGTGCCGACACCATCGTCCAGTACCTCAACGCCGGGCTGGTGGACGAGTTCGACATCGCCTTGGCGCCGGTCGTTCTCGGTGGCGGGACCCGTCTTCTCGGTGGAGTCGACCGGAGCCGGGTTGTCGTCGAGATCTCGGAAGTCATCCCCTCCCCGCTGGTCACCCATCTCCGCTACGAGGTCGGCCACCCGTAGCGCAGTATCCGATGCCTACATGTGAGTTAGGAGTCACGATAGAAACCCGCCTCCTCGATCGGCTGGGATCCCAGGAGACGGGTTGTACGTCTGTTCAGATGCCACTCTTTCTTTGGCACCGACAGTGGAGGTGCGGGGAGTCGAACCCCGGTCCGTTGAGCCCTCAGCGATGGCATCTCCGAGCGCAGTCGTCAGCGAGTCTTCGGCAACAGAAACTCTGACGACGAGTTTCCCTGCGCCTATCCGGAGTTGGCTTGACCCCACGGTCCCGAAACCCCGTGGGGAGCATCCCGCTTTGCGACGCCCGGCTCCGACCGTGCGGGATTCGGTCGGGCGGACGGGCTGCTTATTTAGGCAGCCAGGGCGAAGTTATCTTCGGCACCTATTGGTGTTTCCGGTTTGTTGACGAGGCCCCGGAGACCCCGGCTCGCTTCCAACGCATCAACACTCAACGTCGAAACCGTTTCACCCCCAATATTTGGGTTGTCCACCAAGGTTAACCCACCCCGGACCTTCTCTCATCCGGATTCTCTGTTCGTCTGGCGCCATATCTGGCGCCAGGTACCTCAGGTACGCGTTCTTCGGGCTCGGGCGACGGCCCGGTCCATTTCCCGCTCGTGGTCGCGTTCCTTGATGGTTTCGCGCTTGTCGTAGGAGGTCTTGCCTTTGGCCAGACCCAGCTCGACTTTGGCCTTACCGTCTTTGAAGTAAATCTGGAGTGGGATCAGAGTCAGTCCCTTCTCGGCGATCTGGCCGGCCAGACGGTCGATCTCACGGCGGTGGAGCAACAGCTTGCGCTCTCGCTCCGGCTCATGACCTCCGTCGCGAGAGAACTCGTAGGGCCCGATGTAGGCCCCGATCAGATAGACCTCACCGTTCCTGACCGCGGCGAATGAGTCCTTGAGATCGAGCCGACCCTCGCGCAACGCCTTGACCTCCGAACCGAGCAGGGCGAACCCTGCCTCGACGGTTTCCACGACGGTGTAGTTGCGACGGGCGCGGCGGTTGCTGGAGACCACCTTGACCCGCCCGGTTTCACCCGAGCGTGCCATTCAGACCGCTCCGGTGGGAACTTCGGACCCGGTGCCGTCAGCCTCCCGCAGGTACCGGCTCAGGCCGAGCAGCGAGCCGATCACCCCGGCAGCCGCGCCGAATAGGAGGAACAGCACACCCCAGCGGAAGAAGAAGTCGTTGCTCACGTCGAAGCGGAACAAGGCGAATCCCGAGCTGGCTCGCGCCAACCGGGTGGCACCCAGCCAAACGGTGAACACCCCGAGCGCGGCGCCCGCCACCCCCTCGATCAGACCCTCCAAGAGGAACGGGATCCGGATGTACCAGTTGGAAGCACCAACCAGCTTCATGATCTCGACCTCGTCCCGCCGGGCGTAGATGGCGAGACGGATGGTGTTTGAGATCAGCACCACCGCGGACAGCCCCAGGACCACCGCCAGGCCGATCCCCAACACGTTGAGAACACCGGAGAGGTTCTGAAGCTGCTCGATCTGCACGGCGGCGGTATTCACTTTCCGCACCACTTGTTGCTGCTGCTCCAGCTTGAACTTCACCGACTGATGCAGCTCGATCGTCTCGAGCTCGATCCGGATGGAAGCGGGAAGAATCGTCGGGTCGATCTCTAGCATCTCGTCCTGGCCGGCGAAGATCTCCTGAAACTCGCCCCAGGCCTGCGCCTTGTCGACATAGAAGGCTCCGTCGGGTTGTTTCACCTCTTCCCAGGTCGAGACCTCGTCGAGAAGGGCTTGGTGTGCGCCGGCCGGGACCCCATTCGAGCCCTCGTCTTTGAGGAAGGCGATGACATGGACCCCTTCCTGCCAGGCGAGGGTGTTGATGCGCAACCACTCGTTGACGACCAAGGCCCCGAACGCCAATGTCAGAGAGATGAATACGGCGAGGATGGCACCGGCGACGACCAGGAGGTTTCGCTTCAGGCTGACGAGCGCCTCACGAAGCAGGAAGGCCAATCGGCTCATTCCTGCTCCTCATAACGTCCGGATGCTTCGTCCCTTACCACCAAACCGGTCTCAAGGGCGACGACACGGCGTTGCATGGCGTCGACGATGGCGAAGTCGTGGGTTGCCATCACGATCGTGGTTCCGGTCCGGTTGATCCGGTCGAAGAGTTTCATGATCCCGACCGACGTCTTGGGGTCGAGATTTCCGGTCGGCTCGTCACAGAGCATGATGGGTGGCCTGTTCACGAATGCCCTGGCCACGGAGACTCGTTGCTGCTCACCACCGGAAAGCTGACGGGGATATCGGTGGCCCTTGTCGGCCAAGCCGACCAGATCGAGAACCTGGTCGACTTGGGGCTCGATCACCGAACGGGGGCGGCCGATCACCTCGAGAGCGAACCCCACGTTCTCCCCGACTGTCTTGTTCGGGAGGAGCTTGTAGTCCTGAAAGACGGTCCCCACCGAGCGTCGCAGGTAGGGGATCTTCCACTTGGGAAGGGTGGTCACGTCTTTGCCCGCCACCCAGATCTTGCCCCGGGTGACCGGCTCGTCTCGGAGCATCAAACGGATGAGGGTCGACTTGCCCGACCCGGAGGCGCCGACGAGGAAGACGAACTCGCCCTTCTGGATATCGAGCGAAACGTCATGGGCGGCAACGGTGCCGCCTTCGTAGACCTTGGTTACGTGTTCGAGGCGAATCATGGGGACAGCAGAAGTGTCGCAGCCTTGAATGCTCTGACCGCGGACCTTGGGACGGTAACGGCGCCGCCCGAGTTAGGCGGAATCAGTTCGCCGCCTCGTGACTGGCCCTTCTGAATCGGAGGTAGGCCTCGATGAAGCCCATCAGGTCGCCATCGAGCACTCCCTGGATGTTGCCCACCTCATGGTCGGTGCGAAGGTCCTTGACCATCTGATAGGGCTGCATCACGTACGAGCGGATCTGGCGTCCCCATCCCGCCTCTCCCTGTTCACCCCGAATCTCGTCGAGATGGGCGAGCCGCTCCTGCCGTGCCCGCTCCGCCAACCGTGCCTTGAGGATCTCCATCGCCCGCGCCTTGTTCTGAAGCTGAGAGCGCTCGTTCTGGCACTGGACGACCAGACCCGTCGGGAGGTGGGTGATCCTCACCGCCGAGTCGGTGGTGTTCACATGCTGACCACCAGCACCCTGTGAACGGTAGGTGTCGATGCGAAGGTCGTCCTCGTTGATCTCCACCTTGGCCTGGTCACCGAGGAAAGGCACGACGTCGACTCCGGCAAAAGAAGTCTGGCGTCGGGCGTTGGAGTCGAAGGGGCTGATCCGGACCAACCGGTGAACCCCTCTCTCAGATTCGAGGGTCCCGTAGGCCCGATCGCCCTTGACGGTAAACGTGGCGGACTTGATCCCGGCCTCCTCCCCCTCGGTCACCTCCTCCACCGTGTAGGTGAACCCGGCATCGGTGAGGAAGCGTTGGTACATCCGGGCCATCATCTCGGCCCAGTCCTGGGCGTCGACTCCCCCTGCGCCGGCATGGACACTGAGGATGGCGTCGGCTTCGTCGTACTCGTCGAAGAACAGGGACTCGAGCTCGAGTGCGTCGAGTTGCTTGGACACACCGGACAGCTCGGCCAGCGCCTCGTTCCGGGAGGCAGGGTCGTCGGCTTCGTCTGCCAGCTCCAGCAACACCTCGGCGTCGTCGATCTTGGATGTGAGATCCGTCACCATGTCGAAGAGACCCTCGTACCGGGCAAGCCGCTGACTGACGGTTCTGGCCTCGTCGGGGTTGTCCCATAGATCAGGAGACGAGGCCCTGTCACGCAACTCGGCCAGCTCTTTCTCCTTGGCCTCCAAATCGAGGAATCCCCGCGCCTCGACCAAGCGCTGACGCAGGTCGGAGAGCATCGCCTTGGGATCAGCTATCTCGGTGCTCACGAGCAGCTACGCCGCTCCGTGGCAGCGCTTGTACTTCTTGCCCGACCCACAGGGGCAGGGGTCATTGCGCCCGACTTTGTCGGACACGGCCTGTTTCTTCGCTCCGTTGCCAGTTGGGTTGGCGGCCACCCGCTGTGGCTCGGTCTTGGGTTTGGCCAGTTCGACATGGAACAGGTAGCGAACTGCATCTCGCTTCACGGCGTCCACCAGCTCGGTGAACATGTCGTACGCCTCGCGTTGATACTCCGAGAGCGGGTCACGCTGGCCCATGGCCCGAAGACCGATCCCGGCCCGGAGATAGTCCATCTCGGACAGGTGCTCACGCCACTTGTTGTCGATGACCGAAAGCATCACCGACCGCTCGACCTGGCGCAGCACCTCCGCGCCGAGCTCTTCCTCTCGCCTGGCATAAGCATCCAGGGCCTCTTCGACCACCAGATCGACCACGCCCTCGACGTTCAAGCCTTCGGCCTTCGATGGTTCGATCTCGGTCGGGTAGTACTGGGTGAGCTCGCGGGTCAGGGTCTCCCAGTCCCAGTCCGAGCGGGGCATTCCTGGAGCGAATTCCGCCTCGACCACGTCACTCACCACCGACTCGACCCAATCACCTACCAGGTCGTCGCCGGCCGACCCTTCGAGGATCGAGCGACGCCAGTCATAGATGACCTCACGCTGGCGGTTCATCACCTCGTCGTACTTGAGGACGTTCTTGCGTATTTCGAAGTTTTGCGACTCCACCTGGCGTTGTGCCCGCTCGATCGCCTTGGAAACCATGTTGGCTTCGATTGGCTGATCCTCGGGAAGACGCAGACGGTCCATGATCGAGGTGACCCACTCACCCTGGAAGCGGCGCATCAGGTCGTCTTCGAGCGAGAGATAGAAACGTGACTCGCCGGGGTCACCCTGGCGGCCGGAGCGACCACGAAGCTGGTTGTCGATCCGCCTC
>Ga0299914_10004235_pt1 | contig 10305 bp, 7 predicted proteins | sample RVTome_10_FD_201361 | JGI IMG/M metagenome (GOLD analysis project Ga0299914, IMG submission 201361) | Soil microbial communities from uranium-contaminated site in the Upper Colorado River Basin, Wyoming, United States - RVT153D57 (version 2) ... | reverse complement strand
TCGCAGCGAACCACGGCGAGACCAGCAGCGCGAGAAGGGCTCCTGCCGCCGCGAGAAAGCCGGCCGCGATCCGGACCTGCCGTTCGAGCGAAATCCGCTGGGCACCACGATTGACAGGGAGTCCGGCGTCGAGCCAGGCGCGCATGCCGCCCTCTAGCACACGCAGCTGCCGCATGCCTGATGATTTCAGGATCACGTCGGCGCGGCCGGCTCGCTGACCAGATTGACAGATCAGTACGACGGGTGTTTGCACCTCCTGTATCTCAGCCGCGTGCTCAGTGAGGATCTCAACCGGCACGTTGTACGAGCCAGGGATGTGGGCGGTGCTGTGTTCGCCGGGCGTTCGGACGTCCAGCAGTCGCACCGACGCGGGATGCGCAGCGAGAAGTCGGGCGAGCTCGACGGGACTGATGACGCCGTGTGGCGTCGCGGCTGGAGATAAGGGGCCGGCGGTGTTCATAATCTACTAATCAACTATACAGTTATACATAGTCGACGTCAACCCTGCTCCGAGGGCGTCTTGACGCACTCGCGCTCACGCCGGGTGCATGGCTAGCCGCAGGGACGGCCCTGACGTTTGCTTGCGTTCTGATGATCGGCGGAGTAAGCCGCACTCGGCAACCTCTCAGTCGATCTCGAGCTTGCGCATCGCACGGCCCCGGTGGACCTTCACGGTCTCCTCGCTGATCCCCAGCTCGTCGGCAATCTGCTTGTTGAGCAGGCCACGTGCCACCAACTCGATCACCTCGCGTTCGCGGGCGGTCAATCGCGCGACCCGGGCTGCCGATTCGGCGTGCTCGCGTCGACGCTGACGCGCCTGTTTGTCGCGCGTCAACGCGCGGCCGACCGCGTCGAGCAGCTGCGAGTCGTCCCTTTCGGGCCGTGTGGAGAGCGTGGCCATTGGAAGGGGGGGTGTGGGAACTGTGCGAAAAATGGAACTATGAGGGTCGCTGTGTGACGTTGGACGGCAGCGCGCCCGACCTCGGCCACGATGGTATGCGAAATCGCGTCGCCTCGATGCGGCCTATTACTCGCCAACCCCGCTGATGGTTCGGTCGGCCGCATCACGGCGAAGGCGCTCGTGGTTCGCGGCAGCATCCGCCCCATTTCAAGGTGTGATCGATGAGCGGGCACACTTTCGGTAAGACCTGGCATTCTCCATGGAGGGCAGATGAGCACCCTTGGCAGACAAGCCGTTTCACGCGCTGCACTCGTGTGGTTGCTCGCGTTGATCGCCGGTACCGCGATGGCTCAATCGATCGACGGCACGGCGACGTATCGAGAGCGCATGGCGCTGCCGCCATCGGCGGTGTTTGAAGCCACGCTCGAGGACGTGTCGCGTGCCGACGCGCCAGCAGAAATGATTGCGGAGACACGCGTGGCCTCGCCGGGCAATCCACCCATCAAGTTCAGCCTCCCGTACGATCCTGCCAAGATACGTGCTGGCCATCGCTTCGATGTCGACGACCTCCCATCCCATCCGGGCGTGCGTGCCCGATGCCGCACCGGCGGATGAGTGGCGGGCAGTTCAATACCCGGAGAGCATGACCGACAATGTCGTGGCGAATTGTTTTGACCGAAAGCCGCTCGTTCTCCGCGTCGAATCGGCGTCCTCGAGACCGCCGGACACATTCCACACGACATTCCCCCAGAGCGCGATGTCCACGTACCCTGTCAGCTGGCGGCGCCGATCCTGACGTCCGAAGTTCCGCGCCGTGGCATCGTCTATGACGAAGTCGCGGACTCGCGTCCGGTAGCGAGCGCTGGCGTACACCCGCGGTATCGCGGACGTCCGGACGACAACCCACCTCGTCTCCTGTTCATAGTTCTGCGCGAGATCGGTGGACTCTCGTGTGCCCTGCATCACGCCCACCTCCGCCGACAAACGGCGTCGGAACCCGCTGTACCGCACGGCGAAGCCCGCATCACGCGAAACGCTGTCCAGACCGCGCCTGAGCTTCAGCGCCTCGTCGACGTACTCGATCATCGCGGCCAGCTCCAGCGATTTTATGTTGAGGCCGTAGCTGCCGTACCCGATCAGCATGTTAGCCTGCTCCGGCGAGTCGCCGCTGTCGAAGCGCGGACGATTCCATTGCGCCGCCAGGGAGACGTCGAAGCGGTGGATGCCTTCAACCCGCCTGAAACCGCCAAGCACCCCAGGGCTCACGCCGCGGTGCTGGAACTGGAACAGGTCCGCACGGGTATACGCGCGGAACCCGCCGTCGCGTCCCAGATGGTGTTCCACGCGCGTCTCCAGCACGCCTGCCCACAGGTCGCGACGCGGCAAGTCGTCAGGCAGCTGGAAAAAATTCTCGAACTGTATGCCGCCCATGCGAATGTATCCGCTCACTTCGGGCGGAGCGCTCATGATCTCGGGACGGTTTTGCGCGGCTGCATTTCCAGCTGCGACTACTGACAAAGCGAGCGCCCACACCAGTGCGACGAATCCGGTGGTCAGGGGAACAGCCGCGGCCGCCGTGGGTGTTGAGCTGTGACATTGAACGCAATCGCCTACCGGCATCTGTGACTCCTTGTATTCCCCTCACGTCGTTTGATCGTCGTCCCCGGCGTCATGACGCCGTGCCCTCGCTGCGTTCGTCCGTTCACGATGTGGCCCGCAATGATGACGCTCACGGACGCGTCCGCTTCCAGAGCACGCTCTGGCGGCCGGTAACGAACCGCGCACACCCGACGAGGACCGCTGCGTTTGCTGCCGAGAAGAAAAACGGAAACGCGACGATGCGGAGCCGGCCGAGCGCGGTGCGCCGAAGCCACCAGCCCGTGACCGCCGCGCCATAGAACATCACCTGCGCGAGCAACATCGCCCGATAGATCGGTCGTGCAGACACCAGGCTCCAGTTGATGATGACGAGCATGGGCAGGAGGAAGGGGGCCAGCGCCCAGCGCAGCACCCGGTGTGAGACGTACTGCCACCAGACGATGCCACGCCTCGGGTCGAGCAGCGATCTGAGGCGCCAGATCGACTGAAATCCCCCGGCCGCGATCCTGGCGCGCCGCTCGAACACATCCTCGAATCGCGTGCTGGCCTCTTCCGTCGCAACTGCCCCATGCTCGTAGACGAGCCGATAGCCGGCTTCCACGACGCGCATGGAGAGCACGAAATCCTCGATGATGTTGTCGTGCTCCCGCGCGGTCATCAGCTCTGCACGGATGGCGCACAGTTCTCCCGCCGCCCCCATGGCGGACCCCACAGTGCTGTCGAACCGCTTCACTGTCGATTCGTACAGCCAATAGGCGCCCTCCCCCGCGCCGCTGCTCTCGCCGGATTCGGCGGCCACCCGCTTCTCCCCCGCGACACATCCGACGTCCGGGTCCGCAAACCACCGGACCATCAGTCGAATTGCATCCCGATTCAAGATGGCGTTGGCGTCGGTGAACACCAGAATCTCCCCGCGGGCGTGACGAGCAGCTTCCTGCATCGCGGCCTCCTTCCCGGCACGCGCCGGCTGGACGATCGTCCGCACGCCGGCGGAGGCGTATCCCTGCGCGACCGCCTCGGTCCCATCGTCGGAGCCGCTCGAGATCACCAGAATCTCCAGCCGATCGCGGGGGTAGTCGAGTGCAAGGGAGTTCTCGAGCTTCCTCGCGATCCACGCCGATTCGTTGTAGGCAGGCACGATCAGTGAGACCGGCGGCAGGTCGCTGCCAGCCCGCGCGGAGCGCGGCCGCAGGTGCGCAAGCAGCGTCACCAGCAGTGCGTATCCTGCGTAGGCATAGAGAATCACCCCGCCGGCAAGCCAGAACACCAATTCGGCAGCGTAGGTCATGCGCACCCTTTTATGAGAGGCGCTCGGCGCGCCACTGCGCGTCTGCTGCGCCTTCGGCCGGCGTTGCGTCGCAGGCTGGCAATCGAGAATCGCGTGCCGCTGCCGCGACAATTGCTCGGCTCCGCTCGATCCATGAAGAGCCCGCAGACGACCGCAGGCGAGCCGTTTGCCCGAGCCGACGGCGTAGTGCCGGCTCAGCAATCAGACGCATCAGGGCCGCGGCGAGGCGCTCAGCGTCCCCAGCCGGGAAAAGCAGACCTGTCACGTCGTGTTCGATCACCCGGCGCACGGGGTCAAGATCCGGAGCGACCGATGGAAGACCGGCAGCGGCGTACTCCCTCAGTTTCATCGGATCGCCATACGCGTTCGAGTGCGGCAACACGCCGACATCGCACGCCGACAGCAGCGACGGAATGGCGTTCGCCGGAACGGGGCCGACGGAGATCACGGAACTCAGTCCTCGCAAAGCCACAGCCCTGAGGACGGGCTCGAGCCCGGGGCCCTCGCCGCCGAGCATCACGCGTATCCGGGAGTCGGGGGGCAGCAAGGCCACGGCCTCGATCAGCAGCTCGACGCGATGCCACGGCTGAAACGAGCCCACGAACCCCAATACACATCCATCCTGCAGTCCGTAAGCCGAGCGCCACGACGCGCCGTCAGCGGTTTCGAATGACTGCACATTGACGCCGTTCGGCACGCAGGCAAGCTTCTCGTATGGAATGCCCTCGCGCGTGAGCATGTCAGCCAGCGTTGGAGACACGGCTATCACCGATCGCGCGCAGCGGGCCTGCACGGACAGAACCGCACGCGCAAGCCCGGGGAGACCGGCACCGAACGCAGACTCCTCCGCACCCGGCGAACAGTCATCGAGGACGAGCGGGACGCCCGTGAGCCATGCGGCAAGAGCGCTGGAGATCGCATAGGCCACCTGAGTTTCGATGATGAGGTCGGCGCGCGTGCGCCGTGCTGTTGCGGCTACGCGGAACCCGTGCAGTACGCCGTGTACGGCACGACCTGTATCCCGCAGAATGAGCGCGATGTGTGGGGAGAGCAACGAACGAAGCACTCTTCTGTACGCGAACACGGCTGCCTGCGTGTCCACCTGCCCGGCATCTTCGACGACGATCACCTCGTGCCCGTCCGTGCGCAGTCCATCGATCAGAGATCGCGCGCGCACCAGATCGCCCCGGCTCGACGTGAGGCGCTCACCACGAACAGGCAGGCTCCAGACGATCTTCACGCCGGGCGCCTCCGAGCCTGAGCGACATTCGACCAGAGCTCCAGCTTGCGGTCCACGTGTCCGTCGAGAGAGAACTTGTGTCGCGCCATCATCCGGGCCGCCTGACCGAACGCCTGCAGCCTCTCCTCTTCGCTGAGCACCCCGGCGATGGCTTCGGCCAGAGCGCCCGGATCGCCCGGTGGCACCAGCAGACCGTTGACACCATGCGCGACGATGTCCGCTGTCCCGCCGACTCCGGTGGCAACCATCGGCCGACCCGCGGCTGCCGCCTCGATCAACGCAACCGGGAGCGCCTCCGAATACGAGGGCAGCACGACAAGGTCGCAGGCAGCCAGCAGATCCGGAAGATCCTCTCTGTGACCCAGGAACACGACGCGCTCGCCGTAAGGCTGCGCGCGCTCTCTCAGCTCGGACTCCCGGTCACCGGCGCCGGCGAACACGACCTTCACATCCGGCACGGAACGTCGAAGGGCAGGAATGGCATCGAGAAGCACCTCATGTCCTTTGCCCTGACGCAGGACTGCTGGCGTCAACAGCAGCCGCTCGTGAGCCGGGCATCCGAGCGCGCGTCGAAGTCTTTCGCGGGCGTTCGCCGCCGGCTGGAAGCGCTTCAGATCGATCCCGTTCGGAATCACGTGGATGCGCGATGCGCAGATCCCTGCCAGTTCGGCAAGCCTGTCGGCGGTGGCCGAAGAAGGCGCCACAACCGCGTCGGCCTGGCGAACGGCGTCGAGCGCGCATCGACGGCGGAGTGACTGCCGCCACGTCTCCGCCGGCTCGTCGAGCACATGCCGTGTCAGGATCAGTGGCACCGTGGTCAGGCGGCGGGCCAGGCTCGCGAGAATCCACGCATCCTGCCCGTGCGCGTGGACAACGTCGACGCCCGACCGCGAGAGCAGACGCAGGTATCGGAGGGCGGCGCCAGAATCGGTCAACCGCCGCGCGGCGAGGTCGTACCGGATGACGCCAGCCTCGCGCAACTCGTCCGCGAGGTGCGTGTCGCACTTCGAGGTCAACGTGCAGACGGCTGCTTCGTGGCCGCGCTGCGCCAGACGGCAGGCAAGCGAGACGACGACCCGCTCTGCACCTCCGGCGGCGAGACTGCTGACCAGCAGCAGCGGGCGAACGCTGATGCGGTTGTTTCGAATGCGAACACCCGGGCCCTGCACGTCCGCCGGTGCTGGTATCACGTAGGCCGTGATCCGGGAATGCGTGACGCTCATCTGTGATCTTCCGCGTTCATGTCCGGACTCGAGCGGTAGGGTCCCACCCTTCCGGCGACTTGCCGGCCATAGAGAAGAATCTGGCCGTACAGCTCGGGCGTGGCAACGCGGACCATGCACACGTATGTGGCCAGCGCGGAGGCCAGCGATACGGCAAGCGCCGTCGGAGGTGTTGCCGCGGGCAGCCCGGCCTGGACGACCACCAGACCGCCAAAGACAGCGACTCCTCCCGCGGCGCCGGGCCGCAGGGCCCACAGCACCGACCGGCCGCTGGTCCGCGTGAACGCACACGCCACAGTAATGTCGAGCATCGTCGTGATGACGGTGACCACGGCAATCATTCGGCTTACGGCGACGATACCGCCCTGAGCTGAGAGAACCAGTGCGGGAATCAGCACCGCGGCCTTGACCGCGGCCAGCACAACCAATGCTCCCGGCCGCCCCGAAGCCTTCAGCAGATCGCCTGCATGCATACCGAGCGCGCGAAGACAGGCGACGACCGTGAGCGCCTGTAACACAGGCACGGACGGAAGCCATGTCGCACCGAACAGAATGAGCACCAGAGGCTCGGCCATCATCACGAGCACCACCGCGCCCGGCACGGTCACGAGTCCAACGCCTTGCAGCGTCGCCATGTAGGTCTCCGCAGGATCTCTTCCCTCGGCGTGGACCTGCGCCATTGCCGGGAACAGCACGTAGCTCACGGCACGCACGAGCAGCGTAATGGTCATTTCGGGAATCTTCGCTGCCATCTGATAGAAGCCGAGCGCGGTGACACCGAGCAGCCTTGCGACGATCAGGAGATCGGCATGGTGCACGATTACCGACAGCACGTTCACGGCCACGATGCTGCGGCCGTACACGAACATGGGTCCGATGAGATCCCACGGAATCCGCAGCATCGGCCGCCACGGCACGATGGCCCACAGCAAGGCCGTTCGCAGGAGATGACCAGCGAGATGGCCCCACACCAAACTCCAGACTCCGAATCCGCCAATCGCGAGCACGATCGAAACGACGGCCTTGACCGTGGCGAGCGCAAGCTCCGGGACGAGCCATGCCCGGAACCGCAGTGACTTGCGGCACAGCGCTTCGTGGGCACTTCCCAACGCTTGAATTGGCAGGCTCGCGGCAATCGCGATCAGAACGGGTGCGCCGGTTGGACTCTCGAAGAACGCGGCGATGTCGGACGCCAGCAGAATGGTGGCGCCCATCCAGATCGAGCCCATGACGACGCTCACCGCGAACGTGACCTGCGCTGCATCGTCCCGTCGGGATGGCCAGTAAATCAGCGCCATTCCGGTGCCGAGATCACCAACGGCCGTCACGTACGTGGTGTAGGCCAGTGCAAATGCGAGCAGACCGAAATCGTGCGGCGCGAGCAGTCGCGCCAGCAACGCAAGCCCGATCAGCGTCACTAGCCGCGTGCTGACCATCGTCGTGAGCGTCCACGTCAGACCTGTGGCGACGCCGGACGTTCGCTCGGGTGCTCCGCTCATGCCGCACCGCCGACGACAATTGCGCGCAGCATGCGGCGGCGCCAGCGGTCGGACAGACTGTGCGCTTGAAACGGTCTTGTCCCGAGGATCTGAAGCGCGGCTGAAATCCGGCAGAGCTCGTACGCCGCCCAGTCGAAGCCGTGATCCGCGGGCAGATAGCCCGCGAGAAAGCCGGCTGCGAGAGGATTGAACTGTCGGCGCAGAACCGGGCCAGGGAAGAACAGCTCGAGTTGAACGAGGAAGTAGGCCACATCCTCGTACGGGAGTCCCTCGCCTGTCCCCTCGAAGTCGATCACCTCCACCACGTCGTCATCAACGAAGATGTTGCCTGGCCAGAAGTCGCAGTGGACTCTGGTCACTCGCAGCGATGCCGGAGCCAGCCGTGTCTTCAAGGCATCGAGCTGCGCACGCACCGCGCTTGCCGTGGATGCCGGAAGCATTGCGCCTCGACGTCGGTCGAGATGCTCCCTCGCCGTCTCGACGAGCCGGTTCAGAGCAGGTCCAGGGCTCCCGGTTTCCGTAGTCGATTCCTGGAAATGCCGCAGCCACGTGCCTGCACGGCGCACGGCTGATAGCAGGTCGCCCTGCACCGATACATCACTCGCCAGCCTGCAGCTTCGGACGAGCGCATCGAGCGACTCGCCGCGACACGCCTCCATCACCAGACACGCGCCATCCGCATGCAGGTATAACGGCCGCGGAACCCTGCTGCCGTTCATGGGCGCCCGGCTCAAGGCTCGCAACGTCTCGAACTCCCGGCGAGCGCGCTCCACAGCCGGCCGCGATTCTCCCGGCCGTGTCGTGTGCGTCTTCAGGACCAGCTCGTGCGGTGCACCTCCGTTCGGCACGATCACCCGCGCGATCCGAGAATCGTGACGCTCCTGCAGCGATCGCAGGCCGATCGGAACCGATGCGAGTCCCACCGCGAGCGCCGAATCCCGCACCATGTCCGCACCGGGCGGTGCGGGATTGTGCCGATCGATCGTGCGAAGGAGCGTGGACACGCACAGGTCCAGCCGGAACTCCCGCCCGATGGCCGCGCGGCCGGCCTCCCCCATCTGGCGACTCGCGCGTTCGTCGGAACACACACGCTCTATCGCAAGCGCGAGCTCCGATGGGTGCCCGGGTTCGACCAGCAATCCGGTCGATCCGTGTGCGACCGCCTCGGGAATCCCCGACAACGACGAGGCGACGACCGGAAGCCGCGACGCCATGGCCTCCATGATGGCTACGGGAATCCCCTCCATCTGGCCATCAGTCGCGACGACGCTCGGCATGACGAGGAGCGAGGCCGTTCGCATCAACGCCGCCACCTCGTGCTGCGGACGCGCGCCGGCGAGCATCACACGCTGCTGCAGGTCCAGGCGTCGGATCTGTGCTTCGAGAGCAGAACGCAACGGCCCTTCGCCGACGATGGTGCACGTGAACTCCGCGCCACGTTGCCTGAGCAGGCCGCAGGCGTCGAGCAGCACAGGAATCCCCTTATAGTGCTGCAGCGAGGCTACGCAGAGGATGTGCCGTGGCCTCGATGGGCGGTCTTCACGGCTGGAGGTGCTTCCGTTGTCTGCACCGTAGATCGCAGGATTGATCCCCACGTGAATCACGTGGACCTTTCGCGCGAGCGCCTCGCCGAGGTGGCGCGCAAGAAAGTCGCGGTTGAACTGCGAAATCGCGCGAACGAAAGACGACGCCTCGAGCTTCCATCGCAGCAGCGACCGTCGCACGAAGATGTCGTGTGCGTGGACGGTGAAGCTGAAAGTCATGCCCGTCAGCGTGGATGCGATGAGCGCCACCGTCGCAGGGTGTGTCGCGTAATGCGCGTGCAGATGCCGAATGCCGTCTCGCTGCAGGCGTTCGGCCAGAAACACTGACTTGGGGAACAGCGCCAGCGACCGGACGAAGAGGTTGGGACTGGCGACGGTGCCCACCCCGATACGCCAAAGAGTTGCAACGTAGCGCCACGGCCGCCGTCGCATCATCCGGACGTTGGCCCGAACGATCTCCGTCGAGAGGAACGGCGTGTAGAGCGCTCGCTTCGTCCAGGACATCGCTTCCCGGTGTTCGACCGCCGGCGTCTCTTTCAACAGCGGGACAAGCAGCACCGGCTGGCCCTGCCGCTCCATCTCGATGATTTCTCGAAGGATGAACGTTTCCGTGATGAGCGGAAAGCGCGAGAGGAGCACAGCCACCGTGGTCCGTACGTCGGGCGTGCTCACTGGATGGTCGCTGCCGGTATCCGGCTCGACGCCCTGATCCGCCGACTCTTGTACGCCGACCGTCGTGGTCGATTCAGCCCCTGCCGTCTGTCCGCGCGCCGATAGAAGGACAGCGACGTTGTGAAACCCTCCCGCGAACCCGGCGAGCAGCCACCAGTACCGAATAAAGTCGCCGTGCAGGAAGAGACTGGTCAGGAGATAACCGCACAGCGCGATCGAACAGGCTGTGACCAATGCGGCAGTCGAGCGATCGCCGGCTGCCAGCAGACGGATTCGCGCGTGCCAGAGGTATCCGAAACACGTGGCGAGCGCCAGACCGAACACCGCCAATCCGACCAC
>Ga0299914_10004234_pt1 | contig 10306 bp, 10 predicted proteins | sample RVTome_10_FD_201361 | JGI IMG/M metagenome (GOLD analysis project Ga0299914, IMG submission 201361) | Soil microbial communities from uranium-contaminated site in the Upper Colorado River Basin, Wyoming, United States - RVT153D57 (version 2) ... | reverse complement strand
GACGGCGGGCTGGAGATGCTTGGTCTCCGCGCCCTCCCGTGTCGACTGGTGGTTGCCCGAGGTCAGCGTGTAGGCCGCGCCGAGCGCGCTCCGCAGCACGTCCGGGTCGTCCGAGAGAACGCGCGCTGCGGCCGCCGCGGCGCCGAAATGGCCGAGCAGGGCGCTATAGATCCAGCCGCCGTCCACGAGGTTGAGGCCGGTCGCGATGCCGAGCCGGCAGGACACTTCGATGCCGAGCACGATCGCTTCCATCAGCCGGGCGCCGCTCGCGCCGCCCCGGATCTCCGCCGCGGCCAGCGCCGCCGGCACGACGCCGGCGCCGGCATGCAGCACCGCGTCGTCATGGGTGTCGTCGAGCTCGAGCGCGTGGGTGAAGTAGCCGTTGATCAGCGCGGCGGCCGCGGGCGCGCGGCGCGTGCCGTCGACCGCGCTGCAGTTGCCCCGGCCGGTCCATTGCGCCGTCGCCTCCAGCCAGGGCGGCATCCCGAGCACCGCGTAGCCGGCCGCCATGTCGCCGACGATGTCGAGCAGCTCCCGCTTGGCCGCCGTCTGCACGGAGTTGGGCAGGCGAGGCCAGGCAATCTGCCCAGACAGCGCGACGATGCTTTCCACAATGGCGTCCGAACGCAAGGCGGTAGGTCCCTTCACTGTCTGCGGTGGGCAGGCCTGCCTTGCAGGCGCTGCATGGCGGTATTTTCCCCGGATGGCCCGTTCCTCGCATAATAGCCGCTGCGCCCGCTTTGGCATAACCGGCAGAGGAGCTCGCGACATGGCCGCTTCCGACGAATGGGTGGTGTGGTTCAACGGCAAGATCGTGCCGGAGCGGGAGGCGCGGGTGCCGTTCCGCGACCGTGGCTTCAAGTACGGCGACGCGGTGTTCGACACGACGCGCACGTTCGGCCATCGGATCTTCCGGCTCGACGAGCATCTCGAGCGGCTCTACCGGTCGCTTGCCTATCTCGACATCGACCCCGGCCTGACGCGGAAGCAGTTCCGCGAGATCACCGAGCAGGTCGCGGCGCATAACCTGAAGCTGACCCCGGCGGACGAGGATATCTGGGTATCGCAGCGGGTGACGCGCGGCATCGAGCCGGCCGACCGCGAGATCTTCGCCGACTACCCGGAGCGCACGGTGATCGTCGAATGCCGGCCGCTGCCGTTCCGCGGGCGGGCGAAGTACTACCGCAACGGGCTGGCGCTGATCATCCCCTCGGTGCGGCGGCCGGCGCCCGACACGCTGAGCCCGCGGGCCAAGATGCAGAACTATATCAACCTCGTGCTCGCCGACCTGGAAGTGAAGGCGCAGAACCCGGACGCGCAGCCGGTGCTGCTGGACACCAACGGCAACCTGGCGGAGGGCAGGGGCAGCAATGTCTTCCTGGTGCGCGACGGCGTGCTGCTGACGCCGAAGGAGCGCTACGTGCTGCCGGGCGTCAGCCGGCAGACCGCGCTCGACCTGGCGAAGCAGCTCGGCATCCCGGCCGAGGAAGCCGATCTCGATTTCTACGACGCGGTGACGGCGGACGAAGCGTTCATCACCTCGTCGAGCTGGTGCATCTGCCCGGTCTCCTCGATCGGCGGCCGGCGGATCGGCGACGGCGCGATGCCGGGCCCCGTCACGAAGCGGCTGATGGACGCCTATGTCGAGCTGGTCGATTGCGACTGGGTCGGGCAGTACCTGAAATACGCCAACGAATAGGCAGCGCGCTAGAACACCCCGGCTTCCAGCCCGGCCGCAATCGCCATGCCCAGCTCTTCGCAGGGCGCGATGAATTCCTCCTGCCATTCGCCGCGCAGGATCAGCGGCTCCTGCACCGCGCGCCAGCGCAGCCCGGTGACGATGGTCTCGACACCGCGCCGCGTGCCCGTCCCGTCATGCCCGGCCCGGATGTAGAGGCAGTAGGGCATGCCCTGGGTCTTCTCCAGGACCGGATAGTAGGTCCGGTCGAAGAAGTCCTTCAGCGCCCCGCTCATGTAGCCGAGATTCTCGGTTGTGCCGAGGATGACCGCATGGGCCGCAAGCACGTCCTCCGGCCCGGCTTCGAGCGGCGGCTTGTGCACGGCGTCGATGCCGGCGATGTCGGGCGACCGCGCCCCTTTCAGCACGGCCTCCACCAGCCGCCGCGTGTTCGGCGACGGCGCATGCGCGACGATGAGGAGGCGCTTGGCGGGCATGGGGCGATTGTTCGGCTGCGTGTTGCTTTATGCAAGCCCGGATACCGAGCCGCCTCATGCTTCGACAGGCTCAGCATGAGGATATCTGTTTTAGATCAACTCTGTAGACCTCATCCTGAGCCTGTCGAAGGATGAGTACGCTCTCATCCCGCGCCGCTCACCAGCACGATGTTGTTCCACCCGTCGAGCGACGCTGACCATCCCGGGCGGACCACCGTCGTCGAGTCGTACTCCTCGACGATCAGCGGTCCCGCTTTAGGCGTCTTGCCGAGCGCGGCGCGGCCCATCACCGGGGTATCGAGCCAGCCGTGCTCCTCGCCGAAATAGGCGCGGCGGACGCCGCCCTTCGGCGTAAAGACGTCGCCGAGCTTGATCGTCTTTGGCAGGCGCGGCGCGTCGGGCACGCCGCGGCCGACGGCCTTCAGGGTGACGAGCTGCAGGCGCTCCTCGTCGGAGCGATAGCCGAAGACGTTCTGGTGCGCGATGGAGAAGCTTTCGGAAATCTCGACCAGATCGTCGCGCGTGATCGGCAGGGCGCGGACGGGCACCGGCAGCGCGCCGTTCTGGCCGATGTATTTCACTTCCGCGGTGTAGGTCAGCTCTTGCCGGTCCGGCGCATAGCCGTCCGCCGTGAGCAATTCGACCGCCTCGTCGCGCAGCGCGCCGAAGGTCTTGTTCAAATCGTTCCTATCGAGGCTGTCGATCGGCCGGTAGTAGGCGCGGATGCACTGGTGCTCGACGTCGGCGAAGATCAGCCCGAGCGCGCTGAACAGCCCGGCGGCCGGCGGCACGACCACGCGCTTTATGCCGAGCGCGGCGGCGAGGCCGCAGACATGCACCCCGCCGTTGCCGCCGAAGGCGAAGACGCCGAAGCCGGCCGGGTCGAGGCCGCGCTCGGAGGAGACGGCGCTGAGCGCCCGCATCATCCGCGCGTTGGCGATCAGGTGGATGCCGTAGGCCGCCGCGGTCGGGTCCTGGCCGAGCTTCTCACCGATCGCCGCGACCGCCTTCGCCGCGCCGTCGCGGTCGAGCGTCAGGTCGCCGCCGACCAGGACGTCGGGGTTGAGGTAGCCCAGCAGCAGGTTGGCGTCCGTCACCGTCGGCTCCGTGCCGCCCTGGCCGTAGCAGACCGGCCCCGGCGCGGCGCCCGCGCTGTGCGGCCCGACCTGGATGCCGCCGCCGGCGTCGATCCAGGCGATGCTGCCGCCGCCCGCGCCGACCTCGGCGATATCGATGGTCGGCGCCTGCACGACGTAGCCGCCGCCGCGCACCATGCGGTGGCCGAGCGCCGCCGCGCCGCCGACCTCGGTCTCGGGCGCCATGCCGTAGTCGCCGCCGGCGATGATCGAGGCCTTGGCGGTGGTGCCGCCCATGTCGAAAACGATGGCGTCGCCGAGGCCGAGCCGCTCGCCGAGCCGCTTCGCGCCGACCACGCCCGCCGCCGGCCCGGACTCGATGATGAAGATCGGCTTGCGCGCGGCGAGCTCGGCCGGCAGGACGCCGCCGTTCGACTGCATGATGTTGAGCGGCACCGTGATGCCGATGGTCTTGAGCCGGTCGTCGAGCCGGCGCGCATAGCGCTCGATCACCGGGCGGATATAGGCGTTCACCACGGTCGTGCTGGTGCGCTCGTATTCCTGGATTTGCGGCACCAGCTCGCTGGAGACGGTGACCGGCAGGTTCGGACAGGCGTCGCGGAAAAGCGCGGCTGCTTCTTCCTCGTGCGCGCCGTTGGCGTAGGCATTGATGAAGCAGATCGCCACCGCGTCGACCTTGGCCGCCACGCATTTCTCGGCGACGGCGAGCACGGCGTCCCGGTCGAGCGGCCGGACGACCGCGCCCGAGGCGGCGATGCGCTCCGGCACCTCGAAGCGGAGCCGGCGCTCGACCAGCGGCTCCGGCTTGCGGAAATAGACGTCGTAGAGACGGGGCGCGCGGTAGCGGGCGATCTCCAGCACGTCGCGGAAGCCTTGCGTCGTCAGCAGCGCGACGCGGACGCCCTTGCGCTCGATGATCGCGTTGGTCGCGACCGTCGTGCCGTGCGCGACCTCGGCGATGTCGGCGGGCTCGATGCCCGTCTCGGCGAGCAGCCGGCGGGTTCCGTCCTCGATCGCGCGGCTGTAGTCGTCCGGGGTGGAGAGGATCTTCTTGGTCGCGACGGAGCCGTCCTCGCCGAGCAGCACGATGTCGGTGAAGGTGCCGCCGATGTCGATGCCGAGCCGGTATTTGGTCATCGCGCGCGGCCCCGCAGCGCCGCCGTGCGTGCGCGGTCGACGGCGAAGCTGGCCGGGTCGACGGCGACGCCGTATTCGCGCTCGGCATGGGCAAGGCTGATCTTTTCCTGCCGCACGTCCTCGGCGACCGCCTCGGCGTCTCGCTCGAACGGATCGCCGTAGCCGCCGGAGCCGGCCATCTCGGCGCGGAAGACCTCGTCCTTCTTCATCGGGCGCACGAACTTGGCCGGCGACTCCTCACGCTTGCCGTTGCGGATGAAATAGGACTTGGACAGTGCTCCCGGCTTGCCGCCGAACAGGCCCCAGCAGGGATAGAGGTGGCGGTCGGCGCGCTGCTGCACGGTCGCCGTCTCGTTCAGCAGGCGGTACTGGCGCACGACGCCGAGCCCACCGCGGTACTTGCCGGGACCGCCGGTATCGGGCAGGAACCCGTATTCCTCGATCAAGAGCGGGTTCTCCGCCTCGATCACCTCGACCGGCGTGTTCGACAGGTTGCCGAGCCAGTAAGGACCGCCGTCCTGGCCGTCCGCGTCGGGCCCGCCGCCGCGGCCGGTCACGTTGTGGAACTCCACATGCAGGAAGCGCCGCCGCTCGGGCGAGAGGCCGGTGACCGAGAGGCCGAACTCGTTGCCGCCGGGGCAGGCCGGCATGCGCCCGGGCAGCAGCATGGCGATCGCGCCCGAGACCAGCATGCGCACGCGGTAGCCGCCCTGGCCGCGCGCGCCGAGCGCCGCGGGGAAGCGCGGGTTGACCCAGCTTCCCTCCGGCGCGATCACCGTGATCGGACGGTAGAAGCCGGCATTGTTCGGTGTGTCGGGCGGCAGGATGGCGCGCAACGCGGCGTAGGTGAGGGACGCCGTGAACCAGTAGTTGGTGTGCAGCGCGCCGCCCATCTGCGGCGAGGTGCCGGTGAAATCGGCAATGACCTCATCGCCTTTGACGGTGAGCTTCACATGCAGCTTCACCGGGCCACCGCCGACCCCGTCGTCGTCGTTCCAGTCGGTGAACTCCGCCTCGCCGTCGGGCAGCTCGGCGATGCAGCGCCGGACCATGCGCTCGGTGTAGTCGATCAGCGCGGTCATGTAGCGCTTCAGCTCGGCGGCGCCGTAAATGTCGACCAGCTTCTCGATCTCGACGGCCGCCGTGTTGAGCGCGGCGATCTGCGCCCGCACGTCGCCCAGCACCGTGTCGGGCACGCGGGTGTTGTGCTCGATGATGCGGAACAGCGTGTCGTTGCGCTTGCCCGCCTGGTAGATCTTGGAGGGCGGGATGCGCAGCCCTTCCTCGAATATTTCATTGCTGTCGGCAGCCTGGCCGCCGGCGACGCGCCCGGCGAGGTCGGTGTGGTGCAGGATCAGGCCAAGGAAGCAGATGCGCTCGCCGTCCTTGAACACCGGCTTGAACATGAAGATGTCGTTCAGGTGGCTGCCGCCGGCGTAGGGGTCATTGTTGGCGAAGATGTCGCCCGGCACGATATCGTCGCCGAAATAGTCGAGGCAGCCCTTGAGCGCCGGCATGGTCGCGCCGAGATGCGCGGGCAGGGCCAGGCCCTGGCCCACCATGTTGCCGTCCGCGTCGCAGATCGAGGCGGAGAAATCCATGTTCGCCTTGACCAGCGTGGAGCGCGAGGTCCGCAGCACCGACACCATCATGTTGTCGGAGATCATGACCAGCGCGTTCTTGATGAGCTCGAGGCGGATCGGGTCGATGGGGTCGGACACGGGGGCGCTTTCGAAGGGTTTTCGTTCGGCCTGGGCAGTATAGGGCGGGCAATGCGAGGCGGCAAAAGAGACGGGCGCGTTGTCAGATCCGTGCGCATGGATTCCCGGGACAAGCCCGGGAATGACGATCTGTATGTTGATACATAGACTTACACGTCATGCCACGACTTGTTCGTGGCATCCACAGGGTAGCGAGGTCACTCCATGAACCAGCCGTGGCTAACCACGAGCGACTGGCCGGTCAGCGCGTTGGTCGGGAAGGCGGCGAAGAGGAGGGCGATCTCGGCGACGTCCTCGACGGTGGTGAACTGCTTGTCGACCGTGCCGCCCAGCATGATCCGCTCGACCACTTCCTTCTCGGAGATGCCGAGCTCCTTTGCCTGCTCGGGGATCTGCTTCTCGACCAGCGGCGTCTTGACGAAGCCGGGGCAGATGACATTGGCGCGCACGCCGTATGCGGCGCCTTCCTTCGAGATGACGCGGGCGAGACCGAGCAGCCCGTGCTTCGCCGTGACATAGGCGGACTTCAGCGGCGAGGCTTCCTTCGAGTGGACCGAGCCCATGTAGATGATCGACCCACCGCCCTTTTTGTACATGTGCGGGATGCAGGCCTTGGTCGTCAGGAAGGCGCCGTCGAGGTGGATCGCCAGCATCTTCTTCCAGTCGGCGAACGGGAAATCCTCGATCTTGTAGACGATCTGGATGCCGGCGTTCGAGACCAGCACGTCGACGCCGCCCCATTCCGCGACCACCTCGGCGACGCCGTCGTTGACCGACGTCTCGCTGGTCACATCCATGGCGATGCCGATCGCCTTGCCCGGCCCCATGGCGGTGAGCGTCTTCGCGGTCTCCTGGGCGGACGCGCGCTGGATGTCGGCGATGGCGACCCACGCGCCTTCCGAAACGTAGCGGCGGGCGATCGTTTCGCCGATGCCGCGCGCCGCGCCGGTGACGATGGCGATCTTGTCCTTCATTTTCATGACTGGCTCCTCGATTGGGTTAGTCTCGTGCGTCCTGCGTGAGGTCGAATACCTTAACGTCATCCGTCGGTATGGTTCGGTGCTGCCATGCCTTGTGGCGGAACGTGTGCTGCACGTCGTCGCCGCCGGCCGCCCAATGCTCCTCGATCGAGTGACGCGAGAATTCATAGTCCTTCGACTGGGTGAAATAGTCCTTCCGGCGGTGAATCAGGTGGACGATCGTGACGGCGGCGTTGCAGCTCGCCGTCCGCAGCAGCTTGGCGTCCGCGTCGTCCTTGAGGTTCGCGGGAAGCTTCGCCAGCAGCCGGTGCGTGGCGCGCCTGAGCGCCTGCTCGTGGCGCGCGACGTCGGTGTTGAGCCGCGTGCGGCTGGAATAGCGGATGTCCTTCTCGCGCTCGGACACGTCGAAGATCGACCGCGGCAGCGAGCCCCGTGCGCTGAACAGGTCGACCTGGAACACCACCATGTCGGGGCGCGGCGTCTCGTCCAGCACGTACTGCAGCGGCGTGTTGGAGACGAGGCCGCCGTCCCAGTAATGCTCGCCGTCGATCTCGATCGGCGGGAAGCCGGGCGGCAGCGCCGCGCTCGCCATGATGTGCTCCGGGCGGATGTCCTGCTCGGCGTTGTCGAAATAGGCGAAATTGCCGGTCCGGATGTTCACGGCGCCGACGCTCAAGCGGACCCGACGGGCATTGATGAGGTCGAAGTCCACCAGATCCTCCAGCGTTTGCCGAAGCGGCGCGGTGTCGTAATAGCTGAGCCCTTGCGGCGCGCCGGGCGGATAGAGCCAGGGCGGCGTCAGGCGCGGCTCGAAGAAGCCCGGCAGGCCGAACAGCACGGCGAAGGCGGCGCTCGCGTCGTTGTAGTAGCTGCGCGCCTGCTCGCCGGCGCCGATCGGGCCGAGCAGGAGCTGCGACGACACGCGCTCCCAGAAGGCCCGCAGCCGCTCGACGCGGCGCTCGGGCGGATTGCCGGCGATGATCGCGCCGTTGATGGCGCCGATGGAGATCCCGGCGATCCAGTCGGGCAGGTGGCCCGTATCCCTCAGCGCCTCGTAGACTCCGGCCTGATAGGCGCCGAGCGCGCCGCCGCCCTGCAGCACGAGGACGGTCTCCTCGCGATTCGATCGGCCGCCCGGTTTTCGCGCGTTGTTCATGAGACGAAGGCTCCCAAATCAGGTTACCCGTCCCCCCATGCCCTAAGTGGGTAACGAAGGAGGCGTCGGGAAGGGACGGGCGGTCACGTGCGCGTGACTATTGCCGTACCCGTTTCAGAACTCTGCATGGATCGTGCCGGAATGAGCGTGTAGGCTCCCCGCCGAAAGCGAGGTGGAGAGGTGCATGAAGGCGGTTCATATCTGGCCCGCATGGGCGATTCTCAATCTTGCGGCATTTGGCGCAGGGCTGGTGCTGCCGCTCGTCACGGTCAGGCATTTCTATGTCTTCAACAGCGATATTGTGCTGTTCCAGGTCCCGCTGATCCTGGCGCGGAACGGCGAATGGCTGCTGGCCGCCGCCGTCCTGCTGCTCGGCATCGTGCTTCCGGTCGCCAAGACGCTGGTCTATCTCGCCGCGCCCTACCGGCCGGGGCTCGCGTTGTTTGTCGGCCGATTCTCGCCGGTCGCCTTCTTCGACATCTTCATGATCGCGCTGCTGATCTTCGTCGCCAAGGGCGCCTTCGCCAGCGACGCGGCGACCGCGGTCGGCATGTATCCGCTGCTGTTCTTCGCCTGCTCCAGCAAGCTGATCGAATGGGCCTTCGCGCGGGCGGTGGCGCGAAGGGCCCATTCGTGAGTGCGGCCTATCCCGCGACCGCCGACGTGCAGTGCGCGCAGCGCTTCGCCTTGAGCGGGATCGCCGACAGGCATTCCGGGCATTCCCGGGTCGTCGCCGGCGCGGGCTCTTCCTTTCGCTTCAATCTGTTCATCGTACGGATCAGCATGAAAATGGCGAAAGCGACGATCACGAAGTCCAGCACGGTATTGATGAACAGACCGTAATTTATCGTCGCCGCGCCTGCCGCCTTGGCCTCGGCCAGCGAGTTGTAGCTCCCACTCGACATGTTGATGAACAAGTCGCTGAAGTCCACATTGCCCATCAGCTTACCGATCGGCGGCATGATGACGTCCTGGACCATGGATGAAACGATCTTGCCGAATGCGGCGCCGATGATGATGCCGACCGCCATGTCGACAACATTGCCCCGCATGGCGAATTCTCTGAATTCCTTAAGCATTATCCAGTCCTCTGTCCCCAAATATAAAAGTCGGAGTCCGTTAAGGCGGACGCCCGGTTTCCCCTGGAAAGGCTAGCATAAAGCCCGCGCACCGGGAGCCGATTTGTACCGGCTGCGATACGAGACGCGGCGAGTGTGACCGCTTCGCCGCGATCGGCGCCGCCGGAACCGGGCCCATCGGGGGGCGTTGACTCTCAAAGCAGAGTTTCGAAGGAGAGGCGGCCGATGACCAATCAGCGTAACGAAGGCGAAGGCAACAAAACCGCAGCCCGGCGCTTCAACAAGAAGGAGCGCGCGTTCGTCAAATCCGGCAAGGTGGAAAAGGCTGCGGAGGAGGCGAAGCGCGCCGTTCAGAGCAGCGAGGCCGAAAGCCTGAAGCAAGCCGAGCGCGAGGGCCTCAAGAAGGCCCGCCACTGACCCGTCCGATGCGCGCTTTCGGCGGAACGCTGCGGCGCTCCGGACGTTCGCGTCACGGCAATGGGGATCGCTTCCCCGGGGAACATTAAATGATGGAGGTGGCTATGAGCGGCCGCGTTGTAGCGATCGTGCTTCTCGTCCTTGGAATCGTGCTGCTTATCTTCGGAATCAACGCATCCGACGCGCCGGTGGACCGAATCTCGGAGGCGTTTACCGGCAAATTCACCGATTCGACGATGCTTTACCTGATCCTCGGCGCCGCCGGGATCGCGATCGGCGTCGGCATGCTGGTTCTCGGGCGCCGCGCCTGAGGCATGGAGCCCCGTCCCGCCCTGGGATGAGGCCGCTCGCCGCGACAGTAGGTCACTAGACGGATAGTGCCGACGGGTGTATGTGCGGGGCCGCGCGTAGGCCTATACCGCGCGCGACCCTGTCCGACTGCAGCGGAACGGCTCGTGCATATCTATCTTCCGATCGCCGAATTATCCGAGAACATCTATCTGCTTCTCGCAATCGGCGGCGGCGTGGGTGTTCTCTCCGGAGT
>Ga0299914_10004233_pt1 | contig 10306 bp, 10 predicted proteins | sample RVTome_10_FD_201361 | JGI IMG/M metagenome (GOLD analysis project Ga0299914, IMG submission 201361) | Soil microbial communities from uranium-contaminated site in the Upper Colorado River Basin, Wyoming, United States - RVT153D57 (version 2) ... | reverse complement strand
GTTCCAAGTTCGACCTGCTGCTCCTGAAGCATGCCGAGAGCCTCGGCTCGTCGGTCTATCAGGGTGTTGGCGTCAACGAAGTCCTCTTCGATGAAAACGACTTTGCCAACGGTGTTCGCTTCTCCGTCGCCGGCAAGGACTACGAGCTTCCAGCCAAGTTCGTCGTCGATGCAAGTGGCCGCAACAGCATCCTCGGCACCCAGCGGCATCTGCGCCAGAAGGACCCGATCTTCAACCAGTTCGCCGTGCACGGTTGGTTCGAAAACCTGGACCGTGGGGCGTCGGAGTCCGCCGACTACATCCACATCTACTTCATCCCCGCCGAGCGCGGCTGGGTCTGGCAGATCCCGATCAATGACAAGGTCACTTCGGTCGGTGTTGTCGCCGAGAAGGAAGTCTTCAAACAGTCCCGCCAGCGCCGGGAGGACTATTTCTGGGACCACGTGCGCTCCAGCCCCGACCTCGCAACTGCGATGGCCGCCGCCAAACCGGTCAACGAGCTTCGCTCCGAGGCCGATTACTCCTACACGATGAGCCGTTTCGTCGGCAACGGCTGGATGCTTGTCGGCGACGCTGCCCGCTTTGTGGACCCGATCTTCTCGTCCGGGGTCTCCATAGCGTGCGAGTCTGCGAAATTCGCTTCCCAAGCGATCGTCGAGGCCTTCGCCGCAGAGGACGTCAGCGAAAGTGCACTGCTTGGTTATGAGTCGAAGCTCAAAGGCGGCGTGACCATCTGGTACGAGTTCATCAGGCTCTACTACAAGCTCATGCACCTCTTCACCTACTTCATCGACTCCAAGGAGCATCGCCTTCAGATTCTCCAGTTGCTCCAGGGTGAGGTCTACGACAGGGAGTCGGCTCCGGTGCTGGACGCCATGCGGAAGATGATCGCAACCGTCGAGGAGACACCCGGACACCTCTGGGCGAAAGAGCTCACCGACATAGAAGTCAATTAGGGCCCGTTCGGGTCCAAATCCAAGAAAGGAATGCCACAGTGGCTGACACACGAGATGAGATAAAGAACTACATCGCGAAGGAGTTCCCCGGGAGCTCTGGAGTCGATCTCGACACCGTGGACCTGCTCGAAGAGGAGATCGTCGACTCACTCGGCATCTTCACACTGATCAGTTTCATCGAGGACAAGTTCGGGGTGTCCATCGATCCCGCCGACATCAATCTGGACAACTTCCAGACCCTCGACACGATCACCGAGTTGGTCGAGAGCCGCAAGTAGCCGATTACTAACTGTCGCTGAGCGAACGCCGATCGATCTTTCCCGTTGAGGTCTTGGGGAGAGCGTCGAGCATGGTGATTGATTCCGGCACCATGTAGGCGGGAACTCTTTCTCCGCAGAACCGCTGCAGACCGCCAGCGGATATTTCTTCGCTCACCGCCACATAACCCACGATGCGGTTCGTCACCATGTCGTCGGGGACCGCAATCACTGCAACTTCGAGAACAGCGGGGTGGGCACTCAGGGCTGCTTCGATGTCCCCGAGCTCGATTCTGTAGCCCCGGCTTTTGATCTGGTTATCCCTGCGACCGATAAACCGGTAGTTCCCGTCGTTCAGCTCTTCGACGAGGTCACCGGTCCGATAGACCTGGTCCCCGAGGTGGCGTTCGATCGGGCTGGCGATGAGCTTCCTCGCGGTCAGCTCAGGATCACCCCAATATCCCGCCATGACGGTTGGCCCACGGACCAGCAGTTCGCCGACCTCACCGGGCTCGACCGGTCGGTCCTGCTCATCTACAACAAAAGTCTCGACATCGGCAATTGCCTTGCCGATCGAAATGGTCGGGCCATCTTCGGGCGGCCGGTCCGCCACCGAATACGCGGTGCAGACATTGGTCTCGGTCGGGCCGTAGAGATTGGCGAAATGGACATGGCCCAGCTTCCCCATCAGGCGCGACAGGTATTTCGTGGGGAACACCTCGCCGGCGAACAGCAAAGTCCTCAGACCGGGGAGATCTCCAGGCTCCAGCCCTCCCATCTCCACAAGCATGGTGAGAATCGAAGGCACTGAGTACCAGACTGTTATCCCCTTCTCGCCGATGAACTTCTTGATCTCTACGGGCAGCATCGAGACCGCCTTGGGCACCAGGTAGACCGTCGCACCAGCACAAACGGCCGCATACAGATCGAAGGTCGACAGGTCGAAGTGAAACGGCGCGTGGCTGGAGAGTCGGTCGTCATGGATCACGCCGTACTCTTCGACTGCCCATTCGACGAATGAGAGGCAGTTCTGATGTGTCAGCATCACCCCTTTGGGCTCGCCGGTCGAACCAGACGTGTACAGGATGTAGGCCAGATCCTGGGAAATCACCCTGGGTAGGGCCAGCTCCCCAGCTTCGTCGACCCAGGGACGGCTATACACGTCAAGGCCCTCGAGAGTCATCGTTTCCTCAGCATCCATCGCCACGATGCTCTCCACTCCTACAGCTGCGAAGGCCGGCCACTGTGTCTTCTTCCCCTTCGAGCTGATGAGCACGTTGACCCCGCAGTTCCCGGCGATGTACCCGGCGCGATGGTCTTTGGATGCAGGGTCTATCGGCACATAGGCAGCACCAGCCTTGAGTACCCCGTAGATCCCGATAACAGCGTTCAGGGATTTGGGAAGGAACAATCCGACCCGGTCACCGATTCCGACACCCAACTCGACCAGACGGACTGCGAGGCGGTCCGACGCAGCGTCGAGCTCGGCGTACGTGATGGTGCCCTCGCGAGCGACGACCGCCGGCCAGTCGGGATACTCGCGCGCTGATTGAGCCAGCTTCTCGTGCAGAACCGACATCACAGTCCGAGGTGCCGCGCGATCACGTTCTTCTGGATCTCGGTCGTGCCCGAGTAGATCTTGCTGGCCAGCGCGTCACGAACGTCGCGCTCGATCTCCGTCTCCTTCATGTAGCCCGCGCCGCCGTGAATCTGTACCGCGTCGAGACTCGTCTGGACGAAAGCCTCGCTGATGTAGTACTTGATCATCGATGCGTCCATGGCCTTCGCAGTGCCCTGGTCACGTTCCCAGGCCAGCCGGTACAGAAGCAGACGCGATGTCTCCAGCCTCGTCTTCATCTCGGCGATCTTGTGGGACACCCCCTGGAACTTTCCGATCGACTGGCCGAACTGCTTGCGCTCGGTCGCGTAGGCAATGCACTCTTCGAGCTTGCGCTCCATTGCCCCGACTGCCGGGGCGAGGATGCAGCTCCGCTCCCATTCGATTGAGTGATTGAACACCATCATCCCGGAACCGACCTTCCCGAGGAGGTTCTCACCCGGCACCACACACTCGTTGAAGCTGAGACCGGACATTGGCGACGTGCGCAAGCCCATCTTGTCGAAAGGCGCTTCGACTTCGAGTCCGGGAGTGTCGGTTTCCACAACCAGTGCGCACAAGCCAGCCCAACCCTTTGATCTGTCGATCGACGCGAAGACCACAACGATGTCGGCGACGGGGGCGTTGGTCACGAACGTTTTCGACCCGTTGATGACAAAGTTGTCGCCGTCTCTGCGAACCGTGGAGTGGAGTGCGTATGCATCTGAGCCGGTATCGGGCTCGGTAATCGCCTGGCCACTGATCAGAGTTCCGTCACAGAGTCCGGGAAGCCAGCGCTGCTTCTGCTCTTCGGTGCCAAAGCCGACAATCGGTGTCGTACCGGCCCACATGTGTGCGTTCAGAGAGAAAAGGAATCCATTGTCCTTGGACCCGTAACCGAGCGCCTCCATAGCCATCACGGTCGTCAAAGCGGAAGCGCCCTGGCCCCCGTATTCCGTCGGGTACGGGAGCCCCTGAATGCCGAAGGCCCCACACTTCTTCCAGCCTTCAGCGTTGAACTCGCCACGTTGGTCGCGTCCGAGCAAATCCTCGTTGAGCTCGTTCTTTGCAAACTCCCGAACCGCTGCGCGGTAATCGACCTGGTCTTCAGTCCAAGAGAAATCCACCCTCTAGCCTCTCATTCTCTTTGCGGTATGCTGTACAGCGTAGTTGCCGCTGGGGGGCGGTCCCACAAGAAATCTTGAGGGTTTAATCTGTCAGCTCATCCTATGGGGGAATCAATGTCATCAAGCCAGCCGCCGGCGAGCATCGTCGTCTCCGACCTCGTAAAGGTCTATGAGCCTTCGCCGCGATGGATGAGCTTCCTGGTGCGATCCAATCTCAAACACGCGGTGAGAGCCGTCGACGGGATCAGCTTCGAAGTCCAACCGGGAGAGATTTGCGTTGTGCTCGGCCCGAACGGCGCCGGAAAAACCACTGCGTTCCGGGTCCTCGTCGGCCTCACCACCCCCACTTCCGGCTCGGCAACAGTAATGGGCTACAACGCTGACAAGGAGGCCGTGACCGTGCGAAAACTCGTCGGCTGGATGCCTGCCGACCAGCGTGCCCTCCTGATGCGCCACTCTGTGAACGAGAACCTCCGATTCCACGGTCAGTTGCAGGGGATGGAGCGCGACGAGCTAAACAGGGCAATCGACGAGACACTCGAGCTAGTGGGCCTTGACGGCTGGGGCTCAAGCACCTGCTTCGCCCTGTCCACGGGGATGAAGGCGCGCCTCCAGCTGGCGCGAGCACTGATCCACAGGCCTGATGTGCTAATCCTCGACGAACCCACCGGCGCAGTCGACCCGGTAGCTTCCCACGAGCTCGTCCACCTGATCCGGGATATCGTTTCCGAACGCCAGATCGCAGCGTTGATCAGCTCCCACCGTCTCGAGGAAATCGAGACCCTGCATTCGAGGGTACTCCTGTTGGATGAGGGGAGGGTCCGCTACGACGGAGACCTCAACTCGTTGCGTCAGAAGTATGCAGGGCCGATGCTCACGATTGAATTCCGCAACGCGGATAGCGCGAGCGAGGCCGGGCTCTCCTTGAAGTCGGCAGACATCGGATCAATCTCCCACAACGGAGCTGAAGGTGTGGTCTGCGAGCTGAGCCCCAACGTCACCCATGCCCAGGTGCTCAGCCTTCTCCAGTCACAAACCGAGGACATCGTATCCCTACAGGAAAGCGTGACACCGCTGCACGCAATCCTCGCCAATGTCTACCGAGACAAGAAAGGGGGCGAAACGTGACCACGGAAACCGGAGAGCGCCGGATCAGCCCCGGGTGGCGGAAGACTGCGGGCGCATTCCTGCGCGTCGATGTCATCGAAGAGATCAACTACCCACTGACACTCGCCATGCAGCTGCTCGGGATAATTGTTCCCCTGGTCCCATTCTTCTTCATCAGTGAGCTGGTCGGCTCCTCGCGAACCGTTGGAGGAGACTATCTCACTTTCACGGTCATCGGCCTGGGCCTGACGGCGGCGTTGACCGGAGCAATGTCCGGATTCGGTAGTTCCCTGCAGCGCGCGTTTCAGAGGGGAACGATGGAGGTCTTTCTCGTCCAACCCGTGCCATGGACCACACTCCCTCTCGCCATGAATCAGTGGACGTTGATGTTCGGAGCATTGTCGAGCCTCCTGATCTTCGGCGTGGGCGCCCTGATGGGTGCGGACTTCCAGATGAGCGGGGTACCGGTTGCGATAGTCATCGCCATCCTCGGTATTATCTCGTCGACAGCCATAGGAATATGCTCTGCAGCCATCCTGCTGCTGACCCTCAAGTCGGCCCCGTTGCTCAGGCTCTACTCTTTCGCAGCCTCGCTACTCGCCGGCAGCATCTTCTCTGTCGATCAACTCCCAACGTGGGCGCAATATATCAGCTACGCACTCCCCCACACCTACGTCATCAACGCCACCAGGACCGCTCTGATGGACGACCCTGGGACGTTCCACATGTCGACTACGACGGCGATTGTCGCCCTGGTCGTTTTCAACATCGTCTTTCTCACCGTTGGTTTCTACGTATTCCGCCGGGCCCTCGAGTTGTCCCGAAAAATGGGAACGCTTGGCGGGTACTAGCAGTAATGACTGGAGCGCAGGAAGACCTTCCCACAGTCCTCTTTGTGGTCACCCCCGCCCAGATGGGGGGATCCAACCGGAGCATGGTCACCCTCCTGCAGACTCTCGAAGGGCGGGTCAACAGGGTTCTGGCCTCACCCACCTTCGGGAGCTTTCGGGAGGTGGCCGAAGCGGACCGTTTGGCCGACGAATTCCTGGACCTGCCTCGCAAACCGGGCTCTCCCTTCGACCGGCTCCTGCGGGTAGCCGCCGGAGCGAAGATCGCCTGGTGGGTGTTCCGGCGGCGCCGCGTGCTCACGGCAATACACGCCAACGCGCTAACCGGGCTGAACATGGCGGTTTTCGGAGCCACCATTCACAGAGGCAACACCGTTGTCTGGATCCATGATCCGGTTAGCTCCAAATGGGGTGGCCGGCTTGGACCCATCGTCCGGCGTCTGATCCCCGCTCTCAAGATTGCTGCGGTGTCCAGGGTGGCCGAAGGAGTCGCCGTTGAGAATGGTCTCTGCGAGGCCGGGGCGTCGCACCTGGTGCCGAACCCGATCGACTCCAAGGACGTCGTCGCTCCCAGAGCGGAACGGTCTGACGATCGTCTCACCATCGGCGTTCTCGGTGGAGCAACCCACCGCAAGGGCTTCGATCTGATACCCGACACAATCGAGCACCTCGGCAGCAACGGGGTCAGGTGGAGCCTCTTCGTATCGTCGGCGGTCAGCCCGGGTATGGAAGATTCGTGGGAGCGAATCGGACGATTCGGCGGCGATCGTGTCGAAGTGCATGAGAAGGTTTTCGATGTCGCCACGGTCTACCAACAGATGGACATCGTATTCTGCCCGTCGCGCAACGAGTCGTTCTGCAGGGTGGCCGCGGAGGCAATGATCAACGGCATACCAGTGGTGGGAAGTGATATCGAACCGCTTCGAAATCTGATCGGGGATGACGAGGCTGGACTCATCTTCGCCAACCAGGACCCGAAGATGGCTGCAGCCGCATTGCAACGGCTCGTCGAGGACCCCGAGCTGCGCTCCAAAATGGGTAGATCAGGGCGACGTCGTTCGGAAGCGTTCTTGCCAGAGACTATCGCCGCGCAACTACTCGACCTCTACCAAACCGGTCCTGCGAAGTCGGCTCACTCGAAAGGATCGAAATCCGCGGGATCGGGATAGTCGACGGCAATCCTTGCCTCTGTCGTGGGCACCCCGTCCCCGAGTTCCGCATCTTGAGTACCGATGACACCAACGGTTGATCCGATGGTTATCCGGCCACCTTCGACGACCGCTCTCTCCTTCAGGACCATGTTGTTCTCGGCGCACCTCAGTCGAATGGTGACCGATCCCCGCCCTTCCCTGCGACTGATCCCGTCGCTTATCTTCCGCTGGCGAAGCCGGCGGGTCGATCCGAGGAGTTGGGCCCTCTTCGTACGCTGCATCGCAACGAAGTCGTCAATCGAGATGTCGCAAAGCGCCGTGCCAAACGGGACGGGGTCTCCCTCTTCGACGTACCAATTGACAAGCTCCCCGGAGCGGAACGCCACGTTGTCGAGCGGAACCGTAACCTGCAGCAACACTTAACCCACCTCATTCTTTCGTATGTACGCATACCTCTTGGACGTTTTCGATCGGGCAGAGGCAAAAGAGACCAGACGTTTCCACTGCCACGAAACTGCAGCGACCACAACCCGGCCCCTCGTCGAGATCCCAGGCGAGCCTGCAGAAACCGGATACCCGAGCTCGGTGAGCAGATCGCCGGCGATAGCCTCGAAAAGCCCCAGATCCTTATCTGAAATCTCGTCCTTCCAGCTACGCAGGCCATCGGTTATCGGTTTCGAAAGATTCTTGAAGGCCGCCGGGTCCTTGGTGTTTGCGATGAATTCCGCCGAATTCTCGTGATATCGGAGCATTGCCTCCTCGAACTCAAGCCCAAGGAAGTCACAGACTTGGCGGGTCACATCTTCGGGCGTTGTGACAATGTCTTCGTAGCGCACCTCCATATACCGGTTCGGGCCAACCGACCGGCCGGCAGTCCGGCCCCGTTGCACCCGGTTCTTCCAATGGTGGGCCGCTTCGGCCATGGTCTCAGGGCCCCACTCGGGACGTTCGAGATATGAGAGCGCCACCGCCCGCCCGTCGCGAATTATGTGTACGAATCTTGCTTCGGGGAACAGCTCCGCGAGAAGCTCGATCTGGGTGACACTGCCGGGCGTCTTGTCTCCATAGAGCTCTTTACCGTCACTGGTGGCATACGCGGCAAAGACGGCTCTAACCGCCGCTGCGTAACTCTCGGGCCTGGCCGACTCCAGGGCGGCCCTTGTGGTCTCGACACCGAGACCTTGCCTGACGAAGTTGGCGTCTCGGTACAGGTCGTGGACAAACGCGTCGACATCGAAGCCCGCACCGGTTTCGTACCGCGTGCGGGACCGCGCCATGGGACCAATGAAGTGAGACTCATGGGTCATCGCCAGGGCGGAGTGGGAGTCGAAGATGTTCCTGAGCAAAGTGGTGCCCGAACGCCCACAACCGACGAATTGCGGAAACACCGGCTCGGTCACAGCAGAACGCCTTTCCCTCTGGTTTCGGCCTTGCGAAGCGTTCAGCACATCAGACGAAGTCAATGGCCTTCAATATCCGGTACACCTCAGCGCCGATCGGCCCCATCCGGTCGACCGGGAAGTGAGCGAAGTCGACCTGCTCCTCGACCCCCATGTTCTTGAGGATTCGGTCGATGTCGACGATGGCGAAGTCCAACTCAGCTGAAAGCTCGGCCAGGGCGATGGTGAACTCCCGGCGTCTTGCTGCGTGTGCCGTCTTCACCAACTGGTAGTTGTGCGTCGGATTTGCCGGGTCGAGGGCAAGCGCGTTGTAAAACATCACCTCTGCGCCGATCCGGGAGCGGATCTCCCCGACAAGTCGTCTGGTGTTCGACTTGAACTCCTCGACTGTGAGGCGGCCGATGCGCTCGAAGTTGCTCCGGAACCATTCGACGGTGTCGAGGTCCTTGAGCACACGGCCGAGGTCCTGGTTCAACCACCAGCCTCCGGGGTCGATGATGAACCCATGTTCCTTGTGCCGGTACATCTGCCTGGTCTCATCGGTTCCGATGGCCATCACAACCACGGTCTTTGGGAACTCCCCGGCCTCGGGCACCTGGGGCGTGGTGAAAGTTGGATCGAAGAATGTCGGCTCGAAATAGTGCTCGTTGAGTTTGAGCATCTCCCGGGTCTCGGCGACTTTCTCCGGGTCGACTCCTTCCAGGGTCTGCAGGATCTGATCCGACCTGTTGCCACCCGTCCCCCAGATGTGCCTGGCGATGGCCACCGTGCCATTGATCCCTTCCCTCATCAAGGGGGCGGCCGTAAAGACCGACGGAAGATCGCATCCTCCTTTCAGGAGGATTCCGCGTCGCGGTTCAGGAAAGTCCAGTGACTCTGAGACCACGACGGATCGATGGCCGTTGATCTGAACCCAACCCGGCCCGCGTTCGGTCTTGACCTCGGTATGGATCTTCGTCAAGTACTTGACCTTCACCCAGTTTTCGATCTTCGTGTCCTCTCCGAAGACCGATCTCCAGGCCTTCAGGGACATGGTTACTGGTTTTGACAATGGCATTAGACAAGCTCCGTATCGGCGGACGTGTTTGCGGCAACTCTCATCGGGGGTGAATCGCTCCAGTCTTCGGGGGTCAGCTCGCCGTCAGTCGAGGAAGTCGACACGACGCCAATGGTGTCGGTCACGGCGAACCTGTCTCCCGGCGCCAGAAGGATTTTCTCCAGGGTTCCTGGCTCAGCCGACGAGACCACAACGTGAAGGAGCACCTTCCCGTCCCGGCTCTCGAGCTGGCTCTTCAAATTCTTGTTCTTGCGGCCGGCCAGCAGCGTGGCGCGGGCGGTCCGGCGCAGGACGGCAAACTCGTCGAACGAGACCGTGCACACATCTTCGCCGAACCCGATCCGGTCACCCTCTTCCTTGTGCCACTCCTTGATCACTCCGCCGGTCAGCGAAGGGTTGGTTATTGGGATCTCCAAGCGAAGAATCATGATCCACCTTCCGCTGCTGCACCCACTTGCTCCATCAGCGGCCGGTCATCGAGAAACCCGTAGTCTTCGACAATCCGGGCGACCTCGTCGACGATGGCCGCGCAACCTACCTCGCTGTACCGGGCTGCTCCGACGACTGCCTGATCACCACCAACTTCGGCGATCCTCCGATCGATGTCGATGATGGAAATACCTTCGTCGTGGGAAACGCCGATCAGCATGAGATTTAGCCTGTGCCCACGGAGTGTCCATGGCTCCTCGCTGACACCGTGATAGTTGAACACCGGATTGGACGGATCGAGTGTTGAGACATTGGCCACCAGGATGTGGGCGCCGACCTTCTGCTTGATCTGACGGATGGCCGCAACCAGGTCAGCA
>Ga0299914_10004232_pt1 | contig 10306 bp, 9 predicted proteins | sample RVTome_10_FD_201361 | JGI IMG/M metagenome (GOLD analysis project Ga0299914, IMG submission 201361) | Soil microbial communities from uranium-contaminated site in the Upper Colorado River Basin, Wyoming, United States - RVT153D57 (version 2) ... | reverse complement strand
CGCGACCCTTCCGGCCCGTCCTCCGCGGCCTGCTCGTCACCAGCGCCGAGCCGGAGTACCTGCGCGCCGCGATCAGCGGCGGCCAGGGCGAGACCTCGATCGCCTCGAGCCACCTGCTGTGGTGGCCCTCGGCCAAGGTGGCCGGTCGCTATCTCGCTCCCTACCTGGCGAAGATCGACGCCTCGACCGACACCGCGATCGACCCCGCCGGGCCCGACGTCGTCCCGATCGACGTCGAGCTCCAGGACCTGTAGGCAGACGATCCAGATCCGTGGACGATCCGGGATCGCGCCCGTGCCCGGTCTCAGCCGACATCGACGCGGATCCGCGCGGCAAGCCCCTCGCCAATCGCGTGCCGGGCCTTGCCGACCCGGACCAGGAGCGAGCCGCTGAATGGCTCGCGCTCGATCAGCTCGAACCTCGACCCCGGAAGGATCCCCCGAGCGGCGAGGTAGCGCAGCGCCTCCGGATCGGAGTCCGAGACCCGCTGAAACGTGCCTCGCTGCCCGGGCTCGAGCGCGGCGAGGCTGGTCGCGTCCTCCTCGGCGAGCTCAAGCTCGCGATCGGGGATCGGGTCGCCGTGCGGGTCGTGGGTCGGGTCGCCGAGCGCCGCCGCGATCCGCTCCTCGAGCTCCTCGGAGATGTAGTGCTCGAGGACCTCGGCCTCGTCGTGGACGCGGTCCCAGGGCATCCCCAATACCTCGGCGAGGTACGACTCGAGTAGGCGGTGGTGGCGGATAATCTCGAGCGCGACGCGGTTGCCGGCCGCGGTGAGCTCGACGCCGCGGTAGGGCTGGTGCTCGACCAGCCCGATCTCCGACATCCGCTTGAGCATCGCGGTCACCGTTCCCGGCGAGACGCCGAGCCGCTCGGCCAGCGCCGACGTCCCGACCGGCTTGCCGCTGCGCTCGGCCAGCAGGTGGATCGCCTTCGCATAGTCGTCGACGGCCTCGGAGCCATGAGCGTCCGGATCGCGGCGCGGAGCGTGGTGCTGATCGCCCGTCATCCCCAGTCTTCGATTCGAGATCGGCATCGCTACACGTGGATCAGCAGCCCGGTCACATACAGGAGCGCCACACCGGCGAGCATCGCGACGACGCTCGCCGGATACAGCAGCCTCCCGGCGACGTCGCGAATCGAGGGCAGGATCTGGACGATCACCTGCGCGATCGCGCCGACTCCGATCCCGATCAGGAACCCCGAGAGCTCGGGATTGGTGACCGACGCCCCGAGCATCGCCCCGAGGATCGCCGGCCCGCCGGCGATCAGCCCGAGCAGGGCCAGCCGCCCGAGCCCGGGTCGCCGGCCGCTCCCGGCAAGCGGGGCTACGATCGCGAAGCCCTCGGTCGTGTTGTGAAGGGCGAAGCCGATCACCAGGAAGGCGCCGAGGGCGAGCTCTCCGGTGGCGTAGGCGGTCCCGATCGCCAGTCCCTCGCCGAGGTTGTGGAGGCCGATCCCGATCGCGATCATCAGCGCCAGTCGCCACCCCGTCGCTCCTGCGTCCTCGGCCTTCCCGCGACGGCTTTCGAGATGGCGGTCGATACCGGTGAGAACCAGGAACGCCACTCCGGCGCCGACCAGGACCAGGCTCGAGCCGCCGAACGCCGTCACCGCGCCGCCGATCGCCACCCCCTCGAAATAGCCGTCGACGGCGAGGAACGCCAGGAGGCCGATCGTCAACGCGAGGAAGATTCGCAGCCATCCCCGGCCGGCCCGGCGGAGGAAGGGCAGGAACAGCATTCCGAGCATCACCGGGATGATCCCGACGTAGGTGCCGAGCAGTGCCATCAGCGCGAAGAAGCTGCGATCGGCAACCGGCGTCTCAACCGCGGCCTCGACCTCGTGGTCGATCGTGACCCCGGTCGAGGTCAGGATCGAGATCCGGTACGGGAGCTCCTCCTGCCAGGGGTAGTCGAGGACGAGGGTCGTACCGCCGAGCCTGCCGACCTCGATCGCCGCGGCCTCGAAGTCGACGTACGCGTCGTTGACCGCGACCTGGGCGATCGTCACCGGATCGGCACCGGGGTTTCGCAGCCGGAGCTCGATCTCGCCGGGGCGGAAGATCGTCCGCTCGACCTCGAGCTCCTCGATCAGCGGGCCGGACCGCTCGACTCCCGGAGCGTCGAGGAGCGCGAAGGCGCCGATCGCCGCCGCGATCAGGGCGAGCGGAATCGCCGCCAGCGCCCAGATCGGAAACCTGGCGGCGCCGCGCCGCGCATCGGCCAACTCGGACCGCGCCTCCATGACGGCTCAGCCCTCAACCTCGAAGAAGCCCATCCAACCGAGCTCGGCGAACTCAGTCTTGTGAGCGTGGAACATGAACGGTCCCGGATGCGGGAATCGCAGCTCGCAGATCCCGCGCTGAGCCTGCCCCTGGATCACCGTGTCGGTGAACTCGGCGGGCTCGAGCCGAGTGCCGGTCGGGTAGTAGTCGAAGAAGTTGCCGTGGATGTGGAACGAGTTGATCGGGTCGAACTCGAGCGCGTTGACGAGGTAGATCCGAACCAGCTCGTCGCGCTTCACCCGCACCGGATCGCTCATGTGATGGAAGGCGATCGTGTTGACGGCGTAGACCTGGTTGCCCTCGGCGTCGAAGTTCGTGTTGAAGCCGTTCATCACCATCACCATCTCGTCGGCGTCCTCGCGCCCCGACCGCGGGTCGACGATGAAGGCGCCGTAGAGACCGCGGACTATGTGCTCGGCGAGCGGCGAGACGTGGCAGTGATACAGGTGGACGCCGAACGGCTCGGCGTCGAACTCGTAGACCGTGCTCTCCCCGGGCCCGATGATCCCGGCGCCGATCCCCGGCACGCCATCCATCCGGGCCGGATGGAGCCCATGGAAGTGGATCGTGTGAGGGTGCCGCGCGGCGTTCGAGAAGCGCACCCGCAGACGCTCGCCCTCGCGACAGCGAAGCGCCGGGCCGGGAACGCGATCGTTGTAGGTCCACGCCTCGTAGTGGACTCCGGGGGCGACCTCGATCTCCTTCTCGGTCGCGACCAGCTCCCACTCGCGCACGGTGCGGCCGCTGGCGAGGCGTCGAGTCGAGCCATAGTCGAAGTCGCGCAGGATGTCGGTCGGGTGGAAGCCGTTCGCAACGTGGTCGACGGTGCCGCCCGCCTGGAACGTCGGCCCGGCGGCGCCGCCGCCGTGAACGGCGCTGCCATGCGCACCGTCGCCGTCAGCCGCGGCGAGCGCCGATGCGGCCGGTTCGCCCCCGAGGGTCCGATGCAACGCCTCGTGCGGGATCGCGTCGTGCAGGAGGGCGAGCGTCGGAGTCGCGACCAGGCCGCCGGCGAGCAGCCGGCGACGGCTGACACCGCGATCGGCACTCGATTCGGGCTCCGGCGTCCGGCGACTGCGATCGCTCGCGCCCGACCGTTCCGACTCCGGCGGGTTCATCGCCGGCGCTCGAAAGTTAGTGCCACCACAACTCGGAGTTTGCCACATCAAATCTCCGAGCGTGGAGGTACCCGCGATCGGTGGGCGCCACCGCGACCGGGGCCCGGACAACTCCCGCCGGAGCCACCCGGCGAGCGACCTGTTCGTATCCTCAGCCGCGTGGCGGCGATCTCCGTCTCCGGACTGGTGAAGACCTTCGGCGCGACGCGAGCCCTCGACGGCCTCGATCTGGATGTCGCGACCGGCGAGGTCCACGGCTTCCTCGGCCCCAACGGGTCCGGCAAGACGACGGCGATCCGCGTCCTGCTCGGCTCCGGCCAGGGAGTCGAGGGGCGGGTCGACGGCCATCGGGTGGCGGTCGGGAGCGCCGCGTTCCTCGGCGCCCGCGAAGCAGATGCAGGCGCTCGACGCGATCCCGACGATCGCCGCCGAGTTCGCCGAGGCGTTCGGCCGCGAATCCGGCGGCCGGCTGACGACCTTCTGGATGGCGCTGATCGCCTCGGCCTACGCGATCCAGGCGACCACCCGCCTGCGGTCGGAGGAATCGGCGGTGCGGGCGGAGCCGATCCTCGCGACCCCGGTCGGTCGCCCCCGCTGGCTCGCCAGCCACCTGACGATGGCCCTGGTCGGCGGGGTCGCGATCCTGGTCGCGATCGGGCTCGGGATGGGCACCGCCCACGCGATCAGCTCCGGGAGCGCGGGCGAGGTGCCGCGGGTCGTCGCCGCCGCGCTCGTCTACGCGCCGGCGGTCGCGGTGCTCGCCGGCGCCGCAGTCGCGGTCTTCGGCCTCGCGCCGCGGGCCACCGGCGCGATCTGGGCCGCGTTCGGCGTCATCGGCTTCCTCGAGATGTTCGGGCCGCTGCTCCAGCTCCCCGGCTGGGTCTACGACGTCTCTCCGTTCCAGCACGTGCCGCAGATGCCGGTCGCCGACTTCTCGATCGCGCCGCTGGCGGTCCCCTCGGCGATCGCCGCCACCCTGATCGCGACCGGCACGGTCGCGTTCCGGCGCCGGGACATCGCCGCCTAGAGATCTCGCGGTGCCTCTCGGAACCTCGCGCCCCTCTCCAGAAGGGCCACTAGCCCGCCGGCCATGGCGACGGCACGACCGCATGGTCGCGGGCGTAGGCGCCAAGCACCTCGCGGGTCGAGCCCCGAAGCTCGCCGTGGAAGCGCTCGGCGACGCTGGCGGCGAAGTCGTCGATCGCGCGCCGGAGGATCACAGCATGCAGGCGCACCGGCTCGGGGGCATCAGGTCGCGCGCCGGCCTCCGCGAGGTCGAGCAGGTAGCCGATGGTCGCCGGCAGGGCGAACCGCCGGTCGTCGTCGTGGAAGTAGTAGCTGACCGGGAACGCGACGAGGTCGCGCTCGACCGCGACCAGGCGGGAAGTGAGCTCCGCGTAGACCCCGGCCGGAAGCAGGCCGGCGGGCTCGCCGGGGCTCGGCTCGGAGCCCTGGCCGTGAAGGAGCGAGATCTCGTAAGCGAGCGCGCGGCGTCGCGAGAGCACCGGGGACACGGACAGCAGCCACGAGACCGTCGCCGCGACCAGGCCGAGGCCGAGCAGCGCCTCGAGCGGGGCGACGAGCTTGATCCAACCATCGGCCGGCGCGATCTCGCCGTAGCCGAGCGTGCCCAGCGCCACCAACGAGACGTAGAGCGCCTCGGCCAGAGCGGACGCGCGGTCCGGCGACACCCCCGCCGCGTAGACGAACCCGTCGGGGATCTCGGGCCAGTAGATCAACGCGCAGCCGACGACCAGCGCCGCGATCCAGGCGAACACGACCCCGAGGAAGGCGACGGGCCCGGCGAGCGAGAGCAGCCTGGGACTGCTCGAGAGCCGGCGCAGCAGAACCCATGTGCCGCGGATCAGCACGCGGCTCGGGCTTCGACCGCCGGCGCGGGCGAACAGGGTCGCGAAGACGTGGAGCAGCGCAACCGCGACGACGACCACCCCGGCGAAGGTGACCAACGCGCTCGCGGGCGCGCTCACCGGGCCCCGCCCTGCGGCGAGGCATCGCGGCCCCGCGGTCGATCGGCGCCGAGCATCCTCGTCGGCGTGCCGCGTCCGATTACTTGCGGCCGCGCGCGATCGCCGGGCGATTGAGGTCGAGCGCGAGGGCGAGGACCAGCGTCGCGGTCCACGCATTGACCGGGTCGAGCGCCAGCGGCTCGTTGCCGCCGACGTTGTTCGCGATCAGCCAGATCGCTAGCCAGATCAGGGTCATCTTCGGTCCTCCTCTGCGGTCGTTCAGTAGCGGAGCAGCGCGGCGAAGCCCTCACGGGCGGCGAGCCGGTCAGCGCTCTCGCCCTCGACGGGGGTGATCGCGGCACCGGTCGAGAACGCAAGTGCGACCATCCGCTCGAGCTCGGGGCCGTCAAGCTCGGCGTCGTAGAGCAGGTGCTCGACCCGGCCCTGCTCGAGCGCCTGCAGCGTCTCCTGCTCCCCGAACGCGCTCCTCGCCTCGGCGAACGCCGCCTCCGCGATGCGGGCCAGCAACGCATCCTCGCGGGCGCGGTTGAGCGCCGGCATCAGCTCGGCGATCCGGGCCGAGACCCGGCCCGTCGGCATCGGTACGAGATCAGCGGAGTCGACGTGCCGAGGTCCGTCGCCCGGGAAGCCGCCGGCCAGCGGCCCGGCGTAACGCTCGTCCCCGAACATCAGCACCTCGCGCCAGCCGCGCTCACGTGCGCGAGCGCCGACGAGCTCGCCGGTGCGGCGTGCGAACCGCTCGCGATTCGACTCCAGGCGCTGCTCGTGCTGGTCGCGACCGGAGGAGCTGACGAGCTGTGCCGCTGCCGGGTCGCGCGAGCGCGGCGACCGGCGCTCGCGCCAGTCGTCACTCGCAAGCTCGAGCTCCCAGTCGCCGACCTCGACCGTGCGGCCGAGGCGCCAGTCGAAGAGGCGGATGCGCTCGGCCGAGACCGCGACGACGCCGAGGGCGGCGCCGTCGTCGAGAAGCGCGATCAGCGGCGCGAGGTGGGCGCGCGGCGCGTACCGGGCCTGGGTCCGGCGAGGCGGCAGCTGCGCCCCGTACCAGCGCTCCTCGCCCGGCTCGCGGCTCGCCTCAGCAAAGCCGATCAGGCCCCGAGGCCGGTCGTCGGCGGGCTCGGTCGCCAACTCGTCGAGGATCCGTCTCGCAGTCGCCGCGACCGCGAGCCGGGTCTCACGGTCGCCCTCGGCGGCGGCGGCCACCGCCCGGTCGAGGCCGTCGCGCACCCCGATCCGCCAGCCGCCCCCGCGATCGCCGGGATCGACGTCGATGTACACGGACACCACGCCGTGGTCGGGTCGCCAGGCGACCAGCTCCTCGACCGCCGCCGGGGTCGGGGGCTCGAGACGTCTGTCAGGCCCGGCGATCATCCGGAGCCCGAGGGGCGGGCGAAGCCCGCGACGGCGCGGTTCGGGACCATCAGCCGCTCAGCGACGCGTACGGGTCGAGCGCCATCGGCTCGCGGTGCCACTCGGTCGGCAGCGCGATCTCGACGTCGATCGGGTGCTGGGGCGGCTCCGGCTCGAGCTCGCTCGACTGATCGGCGAGATAGCGGGCGAGGTAGCGGGCCGCGACCTTGTGCGGAGGCCACCACAGGTAGTCGTCGGAGGCCGTCCCCTCCCCCGCTCCTCCGGCGGCGTCGGCGCGCAGGTGAAGCGACTCGTCGCCGACGATCAGCTTGCCGCGCAGGACCGGTCGGAAAGGGGCGGGATCGGACAGCGCCCCGAGCTCGGCGGCGATCTGCGCGGCCGCGGCGTCGGCCTGCTGGGCGGCGATGCCACCTTGCTTGATCGGGAACGTCGTCCCGTCGCCGGCGGCCCAGACGCCCTCGGCGCCGGGGACGGCGGCGTGGTCGTCGATCGGGATGAAGCCGTCGCGATCGGACGGCAGGCCGTCGATCGCCATGCCCTCGAGCAGCGGCAGCGCGACGACGGCCCCGGCGTCGAGGCGTCCCTGGCCGGGAGCGAGGACGATCGTCCCGTCGGCCTGCTCGCGGGCGTAGGTCGCGGGGAGGAACGAGACCCCTCGCGCCCGCAGGAGGTCGTAGACCCGACGCGAGGGCAGCGGGCCGAACATGATCAGCGGTCCGGCCTCCGGCGTGACGATCACGAGCTCGAGCTCGTGGCCGCCCTCGCGCATCCGCCGGGCGGCGAGCAGGGCGAGCTCGTAGATCGGGAGCGGCCAGCTGACCCCGGGAGGGACGACGAAGGCGATCCGCCGCGAGGGGTGCTCGGAGGCCCGGGCGATCAGCTCGTCGACGCTCCTGTGCTCGCCGGGTCCGGTGAGCAGGGCCGCGTCGCGAAAGGGCGCCCGCGAGCGCGCTCCGAGCGCGATCAGCGTTGCGTCGTAGTCGAGGCTCTCCCCTGAGTCGAGGCTGAGCCTGCGCCCGGGGACGTCGACCGCCGCCACCGCCGCCTCGACGAACGTCGCCCCCAGGACGGAGCAGATCCCGGCGAGATCGTGACGGGCGGCGGGGGTGGGCTCGAACGGCTCGGTCACGGTCATCGGCGTGTAGGTGAACTCGGGCTCGGCGGAGACGAGCGTCAGCGAGGCACGCTCGCCTGCAAGGTGGCGCAGCGCGAGCAGCCCCTCGAGGCCGGCTATGCCGCCGCCGGCGACGACGACCTTCGCCGGCCCTGCCGAGCCGCCGTCGGGGGAGGTGTTCGCATCCACGACATCCATTTAGCCAGGGCCTCGGGATCGGTTCATCCGGGGTGGCTACGGAGGTTCCCGGCGTCGGTGGCGGCTACGGACCCGGGCCAGCGTGGCTAGCCGATGAACCGGCGCACCCCGGGGCGTACCCTTGGCTTGACCCATCCCCGCTGGGACGACGGAGACGAACGGAAGTGACGATGGCCGCGCGCGAGATCAAGCCCGAGGGGAGCTACCGGACGATGTCGCTCCTCCGACCGTCCGATCGGCGTCCTCTCGTCGTTCGACGTCGCCGGCGTTCTCGCCTGGGGAAGGGCGTGACGCTCGGGATCCGCAGGCGGGCGCGGCGGCTCGCCCGACCGGCTGAGCGGGCCTCGTAGCGGCCGGAGGCTGGGCGAAGTGGGCGCCTCGAGATCGCACCGGGCGCTCGCCGCCGTCGTGTCGCTCGCCGTCGGCTGCATGGCCGCCCCGGCACTCGCCGGCGCCGCTCCGCCCGTGGCCATGGGCACGGGCGAGGCGGAGGCCGCGCTCGAGGTCGCCGAGGATGCCCTCGCCCCGACGCCCGGCTCGACGCCCACGGTCGACCCCACGCTCGCCCTCGCCGACCTCGCTGACGCGCTGCCGGCGCTCTCGGGCCCGGCGCGCCGGCGCGCCCGGGCGCTGCTCGCCCGCCCCACCGACCGGGGCGCCGACCGGTTCGGCGACGGCTACGCGCCGGGCGTCGAAGTGCGCTCGGCGCCGAGTCCGGAGGGCAACGTCTGCATCGTCTGGGCCACCTCCGGCCCGGACGCCCCCGATGGCGCCGGGGGAGCCGGGGTCCCCGGCTACGTCGAGCAGATCGCCGCGATCGCGGAGCACTCGCGGGCGGTCCAGGTCGGCGAGCTCGGCTGGCGGCCGCCGATCGCGGACGGGCGAGCCGAGTGCGGCCAGCCCGGGCAGGCCGACGTCTACCTCGTCGAGCTCGGCTCGCGCGGGATCTTCGGTTACATGGCGACCGATCCCGGGCAGGGCGGTAAGCGCAGGAAGGCGGGCTACCTGGTCGTGGACAACGACTACCGGCCGGCCCAGTATCCGGGTTTCGCGACACCGCTCGCCGCCGCCAGGGTCACGCTCGCCCACGAGCACAACCACCTGCTCCAGATCGCCTACAGCGCCCGCCAGGACGCGTGGCTGTTCGAGGCGACCGCGACCTGGGCCGAGGAGCACACCTATCCCGGCCTCGACGACTGGCTGCGCTACGTGCCGGCCTTCGCCCGCAATCCCGGGGTTCCGCTGACGGCCCCGTGGGGGGCCGGCGGCCTCAAGCCCTACGGCGCCGCGACCTGGAACCACTGGCTCGAGCGCCGCTACGGCCCCGAGGTCATTCGCAGGGCGTGGGCGGCGTCGGCGCAAACCTCCCCGCGCGACTTCGCGGTCCGCGCCTACGGCCGCTCGATCTCCGCCGCCGGGGGGCCGACCTTCGCCGCGGAGTTCGTCCGCTTCGCCGCGGCGAGCGCCGAGTGGCGCGCCGGGCCCCTCCCCAACGCGCGGCGATACGCCGACGTCCGCCGCCAGGGCCGGTTCGGGCGCGGTGAAACGCGAACGTTCCGGCTCCATCACACGGGCTACCGGCTGCTCCACGTTTACACCCGCCGGGGCCGGGCGCTCCACCTGTCGGCCCGGGCGCCGCGGGGCCTCCGCTTCGGGCTCGCCCTCGTCGCCCGCCGGGGTGGATCGGTGCGCGGACGCGTCGTCCGCCGGGTGCGGTTCGTCCGCCGCGGCGGCAGGGCATCTGTTCGCCTGCGCCACCCCGGGCGCTTCGACCGCGTCACAGCGGTAGTCGTCAACGCCGACGCCCGAGCCACGGGCAGGCGCCTGGGCGACTGGGCGTACAGCAAAGACTCCCAGCGGCTTCGGGTCAACCTCGGCGGCTGAGCGAGGGCGCCGGTGCGACCGGCCGGTCAGGTCACGATCGCGGTGACGACGGCGAAGTAGACGACGATCGAGAGCAGGTCCTGGACCACGGTCGCGAGCGGTCCCGACCCGAACGCCGGATCCCTGCCGAGGCGCTGGAACAGCGACGGCAGCAGCATCGCCACCATCGTCGCCAGCGAGCAGCTCGCGAACAGCGCGATGCCGACCGCGACCGCGACCCGTCCGTCACCCCACCCGACGAGGGCGAAGACGCCGAACGCGCCGCCGACGAGCACTCCCATGATCAGCCCGCCGACGAGCTCGCGGGCGAGCATCACCCGAGCGGAGACGCCGACCGAGAGCGCCCTGA
>Ga0299914_10004231_pt1 | contig 10307 bp, 9 predicted proteins | sample RVTome_10_FD_201361 | JGI IMG/M metagenome (GOLD analysis project Ga0299914, IMG submission 201361) | Soil microbial communities from uranium-contaminated site in the Upper Colorado River Basin, Wyoming, United States - RVT153D57 (version 2) ... | reverse complement strand
GGACCTGGACGCGGTCGTGGTAGCGGACTCGTTCGGCGGCGAGATGGAGGGCTTCCCGGTGGCCGGCTACCAGGCCACCGCAGACTTCGTCGCCGAGAACCCGCGCACCGTGGCGGCATTCCAGCGCGCGCTCGCTGCGGCTGCCGCCATCGGCCAGGATGAGCCGGAGCGCCTGATCGAGGTGATCAGCGGGTACACCAACCTGGCCCCGGAGATCGTCGAGCAGCTCGCGCTCCCCCGCTATGAGGCGTCGATCGACGCGGCGACCCTCGAGCGCGTCCGCGATGCCCTGGTGGAGTTCGGGATGCTCTCCGAGGGCCTCGACGTGGACCTGCTGGTGGCGGCCCCTGGCGCTCGCGAGTGAGCGTGAACTCCGTTGGAGCAGCGGCAGCCGCTGTGGCGGCACTCCTCTACGGCAGTGCGTACGTGGCGACCGCCATCGCGCTCGACGGGTACTCGCCGGCAGGGATCGGGGTCTGGCGCGGGGCCCTCGGCCTCGCGCTCCTCTTGGGGCTCCTGTCTCTGCCGGCGATGCGCGACCAGCGACCGAGTCGGCTGACGCGCCCGGCCCTCGCCCGCCTGGCGGTGCTCGGGACGATCGGCGGAGGCATCTTCATCCTCGCCATGAACGCGGCCGTCGCGCTGTCGGGGGCGACGGTCACGGCGTTCGTCGCCGGGCTCTACGCCGTGCTGGCGTCGCTCCTCGCGATTCCCCTCCTCGGCGAGCGGCTCGAGCGCCGCGTGATGCTCGCGCTGGGTGCGGCGTTCGTCGGGACGACGCTGCTCAGTGGCCTCCAGGCGACCGGGACGAGCGCCGGCGGCCTCGCGCTCGGCCTGGTGGCGGCAACCGCGTTCGCCGTCTTCCTCGTGCTCTCGCGGCGGTGGAGCGAGCCATATCGGCTCACCGGTGCGACCGTCGGTCTCGCCTCGCTCGGGATCAGCGCCGCCGTCAGCGCCGTGGTGGCCGCCATCGACGGGTCGCTCCTCCCGCACGAAGCGTCGTTCGCGGCGAGCGCCGCCGTGGCATGGATCGCCGCCGGGCCTGGCGCCGCGGCCTCCGTGCTCGTCGTGATCGGCATGCGCCGGCTCCCCGCTCGGTTCGCCGGGCTCTTCCTGCTGCTCAACCCGCCGACGGCAGCGATCCTCGGGTTCGCGGTCCTGGGCGAGCGTCTCGGCGGGGTGCAGCTCGTCGGGGCGACGCTGGTTCTGGCGGCCATCGCCGTCGCCGGCGGGGCGATACCTATGAGAACGGCGTCCCGACGTAGTTCTCCGCCAGGCTCCGCGCCGCCGACTCGTTCCTGACGAGCCACTCCAGCTCGGCGCGCTGGAGCCGATGGCCGAACTCGTCGTCGTTGGGCAGGTTGTGGAGCAGCGAGCTCATGTACCAGCTGAACTCCTGGACACGCCAGACGCGCTGCAGGCATCGATCCGAGTAGCCGTCGAGTCCTGCAGTGCCGCCGGACCGATAGAACTCGATGAGCGCCTCGGAGAGGGCGTTCACGTCGCTGACCGCGAGGTTCAGTCCCTTCGCCCCGGTTGCCGGGACGATATGGGCGGCGTCGCCGGCGAGGTAGAGCCGCCCGAACTGCATCGGCTCGGCCACGAATCCTCGCATCTCGGCGATGGACCGGTCGAAGATCGGCCCGTCCGCGAGGTCGAAACCGTCGTCGGTGGCCAGCCGCGTCCGCAGCTCCGACCAGATCCGATCGTCAGACCAGTCCTCGAGCCGCTCATCAGGCCTGACCTGCAGGTAGAGCCTGGTGACCGATGGGGAGCGCATCGAGTGGAGGGCGAACCCGTTCGGGTGCGACGCATAGATGAGCTCGTCGTTGGAGGGTGCCGCCTCTGCCAGGATGCCGAGCCAGGCGAAGTGGTAGTCGCGCTGGTAGAACCGCAGCGCGCCGGCCGGAATCGATGGGCGGCTGATGCCGTGGAATCCGTCGCAGCCGGCGATGACATCGCACCGGACGCTCTCGGCGCGGCCCTCGTGGGTGAAGTGGATCTCGGGCCGATCACTGTCGATGGCCTCCAGCCGCACGTCGTCCACCTCGAACAGGAGTGCGCCACCCGAGGCGAGTCGGGCAGCGATGAGGTCCTTCACGACCTCCTGCTGGCCGTAGACGGTGATGGAGCGCCCATCCGCGAGCTCGCTGAGCGGAATCCGATGCCGGGTGCGGTCGAACAGGAGCTCGATCCCGTGATGGACCAGTCCCTCGCGGGTCATCCGCTCGCCGACGCCGGTGGCGTTCAGCAGATCGACCGTGCCGTGCTCGAGCACGCCCGCGCGGACGCGGTGTTCGACGTACTCGCGGCTGCGGTCCTCGATGACGATCGAGTCGATCCCCGCCCGGGTGAGCAGGTGGGCCAGCAGCAGGCCGGCCGGACCGGCGCCCACGATCCCGACCTGCGTATCGCGGGTCATCCCTCGTCCTCAGCCCGCAGCACCTCGTCAGCGACGCGGAAGGCGGCGTTCCCCGCCGGCAGCCCCGCGTACACAGCAGCGTGCAGCAGCACCTCGGCGATTTCCTCACGCGACAGGCCGTGCCGCAGCGCGGCGCGCACGTGCATCGGGATCTCGCCGTCCGCGCGAAGGGCGGTGAGCAGCGCCAGGGTGATGGCGGATCGTGTGCGGCGGTCGAGGCCGGGCCGTCCCCAGACGTCGGCCCACGCCGCGCCGGTGACGTACTCCTGAAACGGCCGGGTGAACTCGGTCGTCCGCCGCTGGGCGGTATCGACGTGCTCGTCACCGAGGATCTCGCGCCGGACCTGCTCGCCCCGCTGCTGCCGGTTCTTGCTCATTCCAGATGCTCCGCGATCAGGGCGGCCACCTCGTCGGGATGATCGAGAGCCGGCACATGCGCCGCGCCGTCTATCGTCACGAGGCGGGCGTTGGGGATCCCGGCGGCGATCGCCTGCGCATGTTCCATCGGCGTGGACGGGTCGTCGCCGCCGACGGCCACCAGGGTGGATGCCGTGATCTCGGGGAGCGCATCGGCCAGGTCCATGCCGGCGATGGCCAGGCAGCACCCCGCGTAGCCGGCGGGATCGGCCGCGGCGAACATCGCGCGGAGGCTGACCATCGCCTCTGGGTGTGCCTCTGCCCATGACTGAGCGACCCAGCGTGGCGTGACCTGCTCCGCAACCGATGCCGTGCCGTCCGCCAGGACCGATCGCGCGCGGTCAACCCAGGCACTGGCCGGAGGCAGGCTTGCCGAGCTGCCGATGACGCCGAGACGGCCGACGCGGTCCGGCGCGTGCGCCGCCGCCCACATCGCCGCCATGCCGCCGATGGACGTGCCAACCACGTGCGCCCGGTCGCCGCCGATGCGTTCGATCAGACCGACGAGGTCCGCTCCGAGATCGTCAATCGCGTATGGGCCTGGAGGGGTCGGCGAGCCACCATGGCCCCGCAGGTCGTAGCGCACGACGCGGAACCGGTCACACAGGCGGGATGTCACCGCGTCCCACATCGCCAACGTGCTGCCGAGCGAGTTGCCGAGGATCACCACCGGCGCATCGGCCGGCCCCTCGATGACGTGATGGACGGGAATGGCGCGCGCGGTGGTCGAAGTCCATTCGTGCCGTGTGGCGACACGGGTCGCTGCGGCCACCGCCGCCTCGAGATCCCCGAGCTCTCCGGTCGACTCGAGGTTGCGCCGCATGCGGCCGGCGTCGATGACGAGATGATCGAGTGCGTCCCGGAGCCACGCGGCGGCGCTGCCGGTGGCGATCAGCAGCTCCCGCAGCGGTCGCCACTCCGCGTGCCACGCGCCGGCCGCCCGCTGGAGCTCGCCCGAGCTGGCCGCCGCGGTGAGGCTGGCCACCAGTCCCGGCGCGCGCATCGCCGCCGCCCGAGCGAGAACAGGCGCCACCGGGTTGCGCTTGTGCGGCATGGCCGAAGACCCGCCACGGCCCGGATCGTCGTCGGCCAACTCCCCGACGTCCGTGTGCGCCAGCAGGACGAGGTCGAGCGCGCAGGCTCCGACGGCGGCGGTCGCGGTGGCGAGCGCGCCGGCCAGCTCCACGAGGCGGCTCCGCTCGGCGTGCCATGGGCTGCTCGGGGTCGCCAGCCCCAGTCGACTGGCGACGTCGGCGACGATCCGCTCGGGGTCCGCGCCGATGCCCTCGAGGGTCCCGACGGCGCCACCCAGCTGGACCGCAAGGCGTTCCTCGCGGACCCGCAACAGCCCGGCGATCGCCGCGGCCAGCCCATCGGCCCACCCTGCCGCCAGCGCGCCGAAGGTGGTCGGACGAGCGTGCTGCAGCAGCGTGCGCCCGGCCATCGGCGTCGAGGCATGCGCGCGGGCCAGGGCACGCGCGCGCCGCGTCGCGTGCTCGAGGTCGGCGAGGACCATCCGCACGGCTCCGGCGGCGGTCAGCATGAGCGCCGTGTCCACGATGTCCTGACTCGTGGCGCCGCGGTGGACAGACGCACCCATCCCGTCCGGGAGCCCACCCCTAAGGTGATCCAGTAGCGGCAAGACCGGGGTCCCGGTGGCCGTTGCGCCGGCCCCGAGCGCAGAGGGGTCGGGCGCGGGACCTCGGGCGGCCGTCTCGATGGCGACCGCGTGGCTCTCGGGGATCAGGCCGGCGGCGCTCTCCGCCGCGGCGATGGCCGCCTCGACCCGGAGCATGGCGCGAACGGTGGCGACGTCGCTCACCGCCTCGGCGACGAGGCCGCGAGCCTCGATCGGCCCGAACAGGCCGGTCCCCTCAGACATCGAAGAAGACGGTTTCGTCAGGTCCCTGGAGGCGGATGTCGAGCCGGTACCCGTCGTCCGCCGGTGCCGCGATCAGCGTGTGTCGGCGCTCGGCGGGCACCGATGCGAGCACGGAGTCTGCGTCATTCGCGTCAGACTCGTCGCCGAAGTAGATGCGGGTCCAGGCCGGCTTCAGCAGCCCCCTGGCGAAGATCGCCGCCGACAGGTACGGGGCCGCGGAGGCGCCACCGGCGTCCGCGATCCGGCCAGGCTTGAGCGTCAGGAGGCCCCACTCGCCGTTCGCGTCGGTCGGCGACCGCCCGTAGCCACGGAACGGCGCCGCGTCCGGTTGGGTCGGGAAACGGCCGTCAGGGTCTGGCTGCCACGTCTCGATCACCCCGTCGTCGACCGCCTCGCCGGCGCCGTCCAGCAGGCGGCCGCGAATCCAGAAGGCGCCCTGCGTGCCCTCCGGCACTACGAAGGCGCCATCGGTCCATCGCATGGCGATCGCGAGGTACGGGCCGACGGTCTGCGACGGTGTGCGCGGTAGGCTCAATCGTCGTCCTCGCCTTCGAACGGAGTCTGGTGCCGGCCCCGGAGCACGATGTCGAAACGATACGCCAGCGCCCACTCGGGCTTCGCGGTTGCCATGTCGAGCCCGGCGATCGCCCGCTCCCGGGCCTCGGCGGGGATCGACTTGAAGATCGGGTCCTGGAAGAACAGCGGGTCGCCGGGGAAGTACATCTGGGTGACCAGGCGCTGTGGAAACTCAGTGCCGAAGAGGCTCATGTGGATGTGCGCCGGGCGCCACGCGTTGTCATGGTTCCGCCACGGATACGGCCCCGGCTTGACGGTGATGAACCGGTAGCGGCCTTCGTCATCGGTCAGCGCGCGGCCCAGGCCGGTGAAGTTCGGGTCGAGCGGCGCCGGGTGATCGTCCACCTCGTGGCGGTAGCGACCGGCGGCGTTCGCCTGCCAGACCTCGACGAAGCTGCCTGGCACCGGCCGCCCATCGGAGTCGAGAACCTGCCCAGAGACGATGATGCGCTCGCCGATCGGATCGCCGTCGTGCTGGGCGGTGAGGTCGGCGTCGGAGGCCTGGACCCGACCGTGGCCGAAGAGCGGGCCCGTCATCTCGCTCGTCGCCCCTGGTAGCAGAATGAGTGGCTGCGTCGGCGCGCGGCGTCGGGTCGCCACGTAGTCGGGGTACAACCAGGGCGGGTCACTCGACGCGCCCGCCCGCATCCCCGGCGAACTGGCCTCCGTGGCTTGGTCGCGTGTCACCCGCTGTGCCTCGCTGCGTCTGGAGAGTCAAATTATCACCTGCCCCGCCCGGGCACCAACCGCTTCTTCCGCTCACCGGAAGCGAAGGTCCTCACTCGGTGGCAGGCCCAGGTCCGCCGACGTCGGAACGATCCGATCCCAGCGGTCGAGCAGTTGCCGCGACAGGCTCCGTGCCGCGGTGCGGACCGGTGCGGCCAGCCGATCGGGGTCCCCCGTCCGGCTGTCGACGACCACCGACAGCGCCGCCACCACCTGGTGCTCCGGCCCGAACACCGGCGCACCAACCGACATCGCCCCGTCCGTCATCTCGTCCCTGGTCGCGGCCCAGCCCCGTTGCGTGACGAGCGCCAAGTCGCTTCGAAGCTCAGCGGGTCCGGTGATCGTGCGCGGTGCGAGGCGCTCGAGCGGACCGGCCAGCACCGCATCGCGCAGGGTGGCCGGAGCGTAGGCCAGCAGCACCTTCCCGACGCCGGTGGCGTGCAGCGGCAGGCGTCCGCCGACACGCGTCACGATTCGCACCGAGCGCCGTCCGCTGATCTTCTCCAGGACCATCGCCTCCGTCCCGGCCAGCACGGCGAGCTGGATGTTCTCGTGGGTTGCCTCGTAGAGGTCCTCCATGAAGGGCATGGCCAGCTCCCGCAGGCCGCCGCGGATCGGGGCGAGCGAGCCGATCTCCCAGAGGCGGACGCCGATGCGATAGGTCCCCCCCTCCTCGCGCTCGAGCCCGCCGAGGCGCACCAGCTCACGGACCAGCCGATGCGCCGTGGCCAACGGCAGCCCGGTGCGCCCCGCAATCTCGGTCAAGGTCAGCCGCGCCTCACCGGGGACGAAGGAGGTGAGGATGTCGAAGACGCGGCTCGCGACGCTTGGGCGTGGCATGGCGGCGCTCAGGCGCGGAACGCCTCGGGCAGCCACGCCCCGACGACGTTGGGGGTGACCTTGGCGTCGACCAGGAGGGGCCGGTTCCGATCCCCCGCCAGCCAGGTCGCGACGGCCGGCAGGTCCTGGGGGGTCCGAACCGTTACCCCGTCGCAGCCGAGCGACCGCGCCGCCGCGGCAAGGTCGCTCGGAGGGAAGCGCACCGTGTCGAGCGACACGCGCTCGCCGCCGAAGTGGTGGACCTCGGCGCCATAGGCGTCGTCGTTGTACACGAGGATCAGCAGTGGCGCACCGACCCTCGCCGCCGTCTCGAGCTCGCCCAGGGCCATGAAGGCGCAGCCGTCCCCCACGGCCGCGACGGTCAGCCGATCCGGCCGCCCCACGGCCGCCCCGATCGCCGTGCCGAGGCCCAGGCCGATCGACTGGAAGGCCTGGTGGAAGACGAAGCCGGCCGCGTCCGGCACGCGGAGGTACATCGTGGGCCAGCCGGAGAAGTGGCCACCGTCGACGATCAGCGTCCGCTCGATCGGCAGCAGGCCGTCGAGCGCGAGGCTCAGCGTCCGCGGATCGATCGTCGCGTGGGTCGAGGCGTCCTGGAACGGCAGCTCACGCCAGGAGCGCGTCGCGGGATGGGAACGGAGTGTGTCGCGATGCACGCCTCGCGTCAGCTCAGCGGCAGCGTCCCCCATGGCCTGGGCAGTGAGACGCGCATCGGCCACGATGGCGACCTCCGCCGGGTGGTGGACGCCGATCGCGGCAGGATCGTGGTCAACTTGGACCAGGCGGGCGCCATCGGCGATGAGGCGCCCGTGCTTCGTCGTCCAGCGCGTGAGGGAGGCGCCGAAGCTGAGGATGACGTCCGCGGACCCGATCACCTCCGCCGCCGCGGGCGTGGCGAACCCGCCACTGATTCCCAGGTTTCGCGGATGACCCGCGAACAGGCCATTGGCCACGGCCGAGGTCGCCAGTGGCGCGCCGATCGCGTCCGCAAGTCGCTGGATCGGCTCGCGAGCGTCGGACAGGACGGCCCCGCGCCCGGCAATCACGACCGGCCGAGCCGCCTCCATGGCCAGGGCCGCCGCGCGGGCCACCTCCTCCGGCGCGGGAGCGACCGGTGGGGGCGGTGGCGGCACATGAACCGGCCCGATGCCGCCAGGGGCGTCGGCCTCCAGGACGTCGAGCGGCAGCAGGAGGGCCGTGGCACGGCGATCGTTCGCCGCGAGCACCCAGGCTCGGGCGAGTGCCGCCGCCACGTCACCTGGGTCGGTGGGTCGCACCACCGCGATCCCCCCGGCCTCGGCGAGTCCGCCCTGGTCGACGCGGAAGTTCGAGTGAAGCCAGGCATCCGGCGTGTCGGCGGCGACCAGCAGCACCGGGCTGCGGGACTTGGCGGCCTCGACCATCCCGGTGAGGGCGTTCGTGTAGCCGGGGCCCTGGTGGACGGTGGCAACTCCCACGCGTCCGGTGACGGCCGCGTAGCCATCGGCCGCGGTCACGGCCGAGGTCTCATGGCGCGCCGAGAGGAACCGGGCGCCCCTCGACCGCATCGCCTCGGCGAGGCGGAAATTGCCGCTGCCCACCAGGCCGAACGCGTGTCGTACGCCCAGGCCGATGAGTGCCTCGCCGATGCTCTCCGCCACCTTCACGGACTGGTTCTCCTCGTCGACGATCGTTCGCGGGATGTCACCACAGCGGCCGGCGCACCGCCACCACGAATTCCGCTGAACGGAAGGATCCGTTGACGACGCGCGGCAGGCGTCCCCATCATGACGCTGGCGCGCCTGGGCGGCCGGCCACTCGCCGCCACGCAGCCACACGGAGAGGTGAGATCACATGACGCCACGTGCATGGCGGGTGATGGCGGTCCTCCTGACGATCATGCTGGCCATGGTCGCCTGCAACGGCACCGGAGATGAGAGCGAGCCTGCATCCGCCGATCCAAACGAATCGGAACCGCCGGCAGCGGCGAGCGAGCCGGCGGGCGGCGGCGAGCCCGAGATGGCGGACATCACCGTCGGGGTCCTCCCTATCGTCGACGTCGCGCCCGTCTACCTCGCCATCGAGGAGGGCCTGTTCGAGGCTGAGGGCCTCACCGTCACTGCCGAAGTGATGCAGGGCGGGGCTGCTGCCATTCCGGCCTTGCAGGGCGGTGACCTTGACATCGCCTTCGGCGCCTGGCCGTCCTTCCTGATCGCGAACCAGCAGGGCATCGAACTGCGAGGCGTCGCCGACGGCGTCGCCGCGGTCGAGGGATTCACCCAGTTCCTGGCCGCGCCCGACTCCGACCTCGAGGGCAATCCGGCCGGCATGGCCGGCATGACCATCGCCCTGAACACGCTCGGCAACCTTGGCGAGCTGGCACTGCGCGACACGCTGGCCGACGCAGGCGTCGACTACTCGGAAGTCACCGCGGTCGAGATACCGTTCCCGGAGATGGGAGCTGCGCTCGACGGTGGCAGCGTGGATGTCATCTGGTCGGTCGAGCCCGGCGTGACCGGCAACACCACGAACCTCGGTGCCATCACGGTCATCGACTCCTACATCGACGACATGGAGAACTTCCCGGTGGCGGGCTACTTCGTCACTGCTGAATTCGCCGAGCAGAATCCGAACACGGTTGCCGCCTTCACGCGCGCCGTGCAGGCTGCGGCGGACATGCTCAACGACGACGGCGACCTGCGGATCAGCACGGTCCAGCTGTACACCGAGCTGCCCCCGGCCCTGCTGGAGAACGTGACCTTCCCCGAGTTCCGTGGGGCGATCGACCTGAGCCAACTCGAGCGCGTGTACGACAAGATGCTCGAGCACGAGATGATCGACGAAGGGCTCGACATCGGCGCGCTGGTCCTGAACTGACGGAGCGAACGCGTCCGCATCGGCCCCCGGTGGAGGTCCGCCTCCGCCGGGGGCCGGCGGATTTCAGGAACGGATCAGGTGCTTGGCCGTATCGTGGAGCGCGATGACCGTCCTGTCGCCGAGGCATCGGCTCATCGGCATCCGTGCGGCGCGTGGCCTCGCCGGCGGCGCCGTGCTGTTCGGCGTCCTCGAGCTGCTCACGAGAGCGGAGCTGGTGAACCCGATCTACCTGCCCCCGGCGTCGGTCATCCTGCTCACCACCGGACGCATCCTGGCCGATCTCGACTTCCTCGCCAACGTCGGTGGCACGCTGCTGGCCTGCGGCATCGGGATGCTCGTCGGGATGGCCATCGCCATCCCGACCGGCCTGTTGCTCGGCTCGTCGTGGCGCAGCTACCTGGCGACGACCACCGCGATCGAGTTCCTTCGCCCGATCCCATCGGTGGCCCTCATCCCGCTCGTCATCCTGCTGCGAGGCCGCGGGTTGGACATGAAGGTGATCCTCATCGTCTATGCCTCCGTCTGGCCGATTCTGTTCAACACGATCTACGGCATACGCGAGGTTGATCCGCTCGCCAAGGAGACGGC
>Ga0299914_10004230_pt1 | contig 10308 bp, 5 predicted proteins | sample RVTome_10_FD_201361 | JGI IMG/M metagenome (GOLD analysis project Ga0299914, IMG submission 201361) | Soil microbial communities from uranium-contaminated site in the Upper Colorado River Basin, Wyoming, United States - RVT153D57 (version 2) ... | reverse complement strand
ACGGTTGATGTAGTCCGAGAAGTTGCGCAGGACCTCCGTCACGCTCGCGCGGAATCTCATCCGGCCGCTGCCATGATAATCATATTCTATGATATCATCGTGCCCGTCGGCTCGCCAGAGGTGGCCCGCCCTCACAGGTCTCGCGGCCAGAGCGCCCGGTGCCCCCACAAGCTCGACAGAACTGAAGTCGCGAAGGTCGAGCGTCGCGATGGCGCGAGCACTGACCCGCTCCGCTACGGCTGCATCCACGAGGCCCAGGCTCAGATCGGAGCTCTACGGCCCGCTGGATGTCCGCGTCGTCCCCCCAATGGACCACGAAGGCGCCACTCGCCAGGTCGCTTCGGAACGCGCGCGCCACCTTTTCACCCAGTTGGGAGGCCGCGAGGGTGGTCCACCTCCGCCAGGATCGCCTCACGGCAGGATGCGCACTGATGGTCCCGAAGCGATAGGCGATGTGCGTGACCACCGACGCGGCGCCGCTCTCGATGGCGTGCGATAGGCTCCGCCGCGGCCAGCGAAGCCGTGGGAAGATCCGGTAATCGAATGCTTGCTCCTCGTCGCTTGCCGGGGGGTGACGGCCGGCTTATGGTTCCGAAAGCGCCTCCTCTTAAGACCTTCCGAGCGGGGGAAGAGATGACCTCTCGCAGAGACTTTCTCCCGCTTGGCCGCGTTGATTACAGCCTCACCGGCGCCGCGGCCTCCATCGCCGGGACCACTACCCGTGTCGCATGGTACGCGCTCTTGGCCGTGGTGGCGTCCTTTGCCTCGGCAGCCCCCATCTGGGCGCAAGCAGTCTCTTCCGGCAGCGCGCCGGAGACCCGCCGGAGCGACTTCGTAGAGGTCGTCCATGGCGTCGAGCTCGCCGATCCCTACCGGTGGCTGGAGGAGGAGCAGAGTCCTGAAACCCGGGCTTGGGTCGAGGCGCAGAACACGTTCGCGCTCTCCATCCTGAACGGGCTACCCTCCCTCCCTCGCGTGCAGCAGCGGCTTCTGGAGCAGTTCGCCGTGGAGCAGGTGGGTTCACCCAGCGTCGTGGGTGACAAGCTCTACTACGAGAAGCGGCTGGAGGGCGAGGAGCGCTTTTCCATCTACGAGCGGGACGGGCTCTTCGGAGCGGAGAGGCGGATCCTGGATCCGGCAGACGTCAGCAGCGACTTGAGCGTCTCGGTGGAGCTACGGGGCTTTCAGGGCTCCGGGCGATACATGGTGTACGTCGTCCGCGAAGGGGGGGAGGACGAAACCGAGATCCGTATTCGCGACATGGAAGGCGGGGAGGATCTGCCCGACTACCTTCCGCGAGGATTCAACGGATCACCCTCCTTCAATTCGGATTTCTCGGGATTCCTCTACGGGAGATCCGACAAGCAAACAGGAGGGCGGGTCTACTACCACGAACTCGGGACCCCGATGTCCGAGGACGAAGTGGTCTTCGGGGAGGGGAGGGGCCCCCTGCAGCGCGTCAACGTCCGCACCCTCGGGTCGGACGACCGGATGCTCGCCACGGTGGGACACGGTTGGGCCCGTACCGACGTGTATCTGAAGGACGGGGCGGGCGCGCAGTGGCGCCCGCTGATCGAGGGAATTGACGCGCTCTTCTCGGTTTACCCGCAGGGGGATCGCTTCTGGTTGCTCACCGATCACGAGGCGCCGAACTACCGGCTGGTGGAGATGGACCCCGCCCGTCCCGAGCCCGAGAACTGGCGGGATGTGCTGGCGGAGCGTGACGACGTACTTCAGGGGATTTCCTTCGCCGGTGGGAGGCTGTTCGGGCGCTACATCCACAACGCGGCCGTACAGATCCGGATGCACGAGCTCGACGGCACCTTCGTTCGGGAGCTCGAGCTCCCGGGCGCCGGGAACGCATCCCTTCCATACAGTGCGGGTGTGGACGGACTCGTCTTCTTCGAGTTCGAATCCTTCACCCAGCCCCGCACGATCTATCTCTACGACCTGGCCACCACCGAACGCCGGGTATGGCACGAGACGGAGCGAACCATCGATACCTCGGACTTCGAGGTGAAGCAGGAGTGGTTCGAGTCGAAAGACGGCGTCCGGGTGCCCATGTACATCGTGCACCGCGCCGGACTCCGTATGGACGGGGATAGCCCCACCCTGCTCGTAGGCTACGGCGGGTTCAACGGCGTCCGCCTCCCGTCCTACATGAGCGGCAGCGCCTTCTGGATGCAGCAGGACGGTGCGCTATGGGTGGAGCAGGGTGGGGTCTACGCCGTGGCGAACATCCGGGGCGGGAACGAGTTCGGCCGCACCTGGCATCGGTCGGGGATGCTGGAGTTCAAGCAGAATGTGTTCAACGACTTCATCGGCGCGGCAGAGCATCTCATCGATCGAGAATACACACGCCCGGAGAGGCTCGCGATCCAGGGAGCGAGCAACGGCGGGCTCCTGGTCGGGGCTGCGATGACCCAGCGGCCGGACCTCTTTCAGGCGGTGCTCTGCGACCTGGCCGATCTGGACATGATCGGGCAGCCCCGTTTCGGAAAGAACAATCCGCCTGCTCTGCTGGAGTACGGGGACTCCCGCGAGCCCGACCAGTTCGAGTTCCTGTTGCGCTGGTCCCCCTATCACAACGTGGAGGCAGGGACCGAGTATCCCGCTGTCCTGTTCACCGGCGGGGACATGGACAGTCGGGTGGAGCCAGCGCAGACGCGAAAGATGACCGCGTTGGTACAGTGGGCCACAACATCGGACCGGCCCGTGATCGTAGAGTACCATACCCGCGTGGGCCACGGCGGATGGTGGGGCCGAGGCCTTCCGATGACCGAACGTTCGAACCAGTTCGCGAGGCAGATCGCTTTCCTGAACTGGCAGCTGGGGGTTCCAGAGCCGCCTCGGTAACCAACCGTCGCTGACCGGTATGCCGCGAATATCGCCGTATTTTTCTTATCTCATGAGGCTACCATGCGCACGCGAATAACCACGATTTCGATCCCGTGCCTTCTGGTACTGTTCACCTCGCTTCCGGCATCGGTGGCGGGACAGTACGGAGAGCCGGAGACGATCTCCACATTCTCCATCGTGGGCTTCGATCCTGAAAACGGAGACATGGGCGTCGCGGTTCAGTCCAAGTACTTCGCGGTCGGGTCCGTCGTGCCCTGGGGGCGCCCCGGGGTCGGCGTCATGGCCACGCAGGCGGCAGCGAACAATGGATATGGGCCGAAAGCCCTCTGGCTCATGGCGGAAAGGGGCCTCACCCCCGAGGAAACCGCCGAGCGACTCCTGGCCGAGGACATCTTCCCCCGAAAGGAAGGGCGCCAGTTCGCCATCGTCGATACCGAGGGGAACGTGGCGGTCCATACGGGGCCGGAAGCCAGCAACTGGGCAGGTCACCGTACCGGACCCTACTATGCCGCATCCGGAAACCTCCTGGCCGGTCCCGAGGTGGTGGAAGCCATGGGCGATGCGTTCGAGGAGACCGAGGGTGAGTTAGCGGAGCGACTCATGCGCGCGCTGGAAGCCGGCCAGGTCGAAGGAGGGGATCGCCGCGGGATGCAGTCGGCGGCGATCATGGTAATCCGCAAGGACGGAGGTCGCGGACTCGACAACGACTACTACATCCGTCTGCAAGTGGACGACGCGCTGGATCCGATCGCCGAGCTCCGCAGGCTGCTGAATCTCCAGTTTTCCATGACCATCCTCTCCAGTGCCCGGAATCTCATCCAGGAGGGGCGGATCGAGGAAGGGGCTGAACAGATCAATCGAGTCCTCGAGCTTTCACCACAATGGCCGGACGGGCATCTCGCCCATGGGTTCCTCCTCTACATCCAAGACCAGAGGATGGAGGCGCTTCGCGCGATGGAAACCGCACGAGACCTGCCCGGCCGGTATTATGGCTTCGAGGATCTCTTCAATAATCAGTCGGGCTGGACCTCGGCTCATGAGAGGGTCCTGCAGGACGCCGAGTTCATTGAGCGGCTATTCCCCGATGGGCGCGGAAGCGGGGGCGGGATGTAAAACGCAAGGACCAGCGGGCCGGAGCGCTGTGGCCATGATCTCGTGCGCCGCCGCTCGGGGGCGCACGAGACAAAAGAGGGCTCAGCTCACCGTTTCGGCGGCTGAGCCCTCCCGTCGGACGGGATTCGGCTAGTTGCTGTAGTTCGGGTTGTTGCTCCGCTCCTGTACCGAGACCTCGAAGCGCTGATGGACGCCGATCTGCTTCTGCACGTCGCTCCATTTGAGTTGCGGTACGATCCCGTAGTAGCGGTGGTCCTCCCAGGCGCGACCTTCCAGCCAGAGCTCGGTGTCGCGCTCGTAGATGATCTGCTGGCGGATCGTCTCGGCGTCGCCACCCGGGAAGTCGGCCAAACCCGCGTGGTCCCGCACGCGGTTGATCCACTGGATCGCACCATCCGGGTCGCCCGCGACCAGCCGGGCCTCCGCCACGATCAGCTCGGCCTCACCGGCTCGACTCACCGCCAGCGGCGTGGTGAATGAAGTCCATTTCAGCTGGTCATGCATGGCTTCGCCCCGGACGCCCAGCTCCACCAGCGGGGAAAGCAGGATTCTTGGATCGGGCTCGCCGCTGACCGGATCCAGCCGCTCGTAGTAATGCGGGGTCGGCCGATGGCGGAATCCCACGTTGAAGTTGTTGTAGAGGGTGTTGACGGTGCCCGGACTCCCGTACCGGAGGTTCACGCTGAAGTCGGCTTGGGTGTCCAGGGCCCGGCGCGCGAACGTCTCCGCCTGCTCAAACAGGGTCGGGTCAGCTCCCGCTCCGTGATGCAGTTCCTCGAAATAGATGCCCCGGTACGCGCGGGCGATCGCGCCGTAGGCTCCGGCCTCCAGGTTTGCATCTCCCGCGGCGGCTGCGATCGCCGCCGCGCTTTCGTATCGCTCGATCGCGTCTCGGAGGGCCTGGGCGGGAGGTACCGGCGGCCCGCCGTCGTAGGTGAGCTCCTCGAAATAACTGATGAGGACCACCCGTGCTGCCCCGCCCCAGAAGTAGTTGCGGGCGATCCCGAGGTGGTCGGAAGGGTCGTCCACCATGGCTGTCAACCGGACGACCATCTGGTCGGCAATCGCGAGTGCCGAGGCCAGGTTGTTGTACATGCCCTCGACGGCTGAATTCGCGGTCCTCCGGTCCCCTTGATCTAGGAGAATCGCGAAGTCCTGGCTGGAGACGTGGAAGACCTGATCGCCCAGCATCTCGCCATTCACGAGAGCCGCGCCGTACGCACCCGCCAGGCTTGCCTCACCCGAGTTGCCCAAGGCCTCCTCGAGCTGAGGTCTCTCCAGGTCCTCGTCCAGCAGGTTGGTCGGGTTTTCGACTTCCAGAAGTCCGTCGCAGCCCGCCGCGAATATGGGCAGGAGACCGACAACGAACGCCTGGCGGAGCCACCGCGCAGCGGTGACTATCGTATGCTGCTTCAGTTCATCGCGCATCGGTAGGCTCCTCACCAGGTGGTCCGGAAAGTAAGCGTGTAGCGGCGAGTCGAGGGTGCGCTGATGTAGTCGATGTTCGAACCGAATACGCCGACCTCGGATGGCCAGCCGTTCGGCGCGGCTCCAGGGTCCATCATGCCGCTGTATCCGGTCCATACCATGAGATTGCGGCCACCCACGCTCACGCTGCTCTGCCTCAGTCCGAATCGTCCACTCCACGCCTCGGGGAGCTGGTAGGTCAGGCTCAGCTCGCTCCACCGGAGGTAACTCACCTGCTCCATCCAGTTGGAAGTCAGGTCGGGATGCTTCCGACCGTACTCGTCTGCGACCTCCTGCTTCTGTGCCGTGGTCGCGTTCGGATCGTCCAGGATCTGGTGCGCCCATGCGGAGAGAAAATTACTGTCCGTCACCGTCCGGATGAGCCCCGATTCGTACGAGATGACATAGTCTCCGCCGGCGCCGCTGAATAGCGTCTGAAGCGTGAGGTTGTCGCCGATCCGAAGTGTGGTGCCGAAGTCCACTCCCCAGGTCGGCTGCGGGTTGCCCACCCACACCAGGGAATCCCCGCCCGCCGAGTTCTTCAAGGTGTTGGGGAGGATCTGACCCACACTGGTGAGATCCTCGACCGGCACGGTCAGGATGTAGGGTTGATCGGGATCGGCCACCGGTGTGATCACGGCGCCGGGCGAGTAGCCCTCCGCGATGTGCCCCCACCGATACCGCGTCTGCATCCGGAAATCCGGCACCCCTCCCATGTCAGTAACGGTCTGCTCGATGCGGGTGAAGGCCGCGTTCACGTCCCAAGTCAGGCCGCTCCGTTCCAGCGCCCTGAGATCTGCCGAAAGCTCCACGCCGTTCGTGGATACCTCGCCGAGATTGCGCAGCTGAGAGGACGTGAACCCGGTGGAGGGCGGGGGCGACGCCGGCAGCAGCGCGTCCTCGGTCCTCTGGGTGAAATAGACCGCCTCGATCCCGAGCCGGCTATTGAGGAATCCTGCTTCCACCGCGAACTCGAGCTCGCGGGAACGTTCCGGCTTGAGCTCTGCGTTCCCCTGGTTCAGGGGCTCCAAGGCCGCACCGCCAATGAAGGATGTGGCGGCCCAGGTGCGCTGAGCGTCGAAGGCGCCGGGCTGGAGACCCGACGTGCCGAAGGCGCCGCGAAGCCGGAGTTCGTCGATGCCGGGGAAGTCGAAGAAGTCGTGTTCCGAAACCACCCAGGAAAGTCCCGCTTTGGGGTAGAACTCCAGGCCGAAGTCTTCCCCGAAAGCCGAGTTTCCGTCCATGCGCATGCCGACCGTGAGGAAGAGCCGGTTGTCGAGGCCGATCTGTTCCTGTGCGAAGACTCCTGCGTTGATGACCTCTTCGGTGAACTCGTCGTACCCGGTGACCCGTGAGCCGCCCCGGATGGTCTGGAGTGTGGGCGACGCGAAGTCCTCGACGGAGATCTCATCGTTGACCTCCGACTCGTAGAATCGCTGCCCCCCTACCACGAAGCTGGACTGGATGCGGTCGCTGAACTGCGCTTCCCAGCCGAGGCTGGCCTCCATGGTGGTCGAGGCGATCTCGCTTCCCCAAACCTGCCGGATCCCCGCGAGACCGAGGACCTCTCCCTCGGGCCGCATCCGCTCGCGTCGCAGGGTCGCCCGGTGATGGCCGATCTTGGCCTGGGCGAGAATTCCGTCCGTGATGTCGTAGGCGAGCGACCCCCCGATCATGCCGGTGGTCGTCCAGGAATAGTCCCGATCCCTCAAGGAGCCGGCCACGGTGAAGTCCTGCTCTCCGTGCGGCCGCTCGGGCGTCGCGTTGACCGGGTTCGCCAGCATCATCTCGCTCGCGATGGAGCTCCAGGACGGCCGCGGAGCCTCCAGATAGTTCCGCATCAGGTTCGCGTCGATCGAGCTCCTGAGGTTCTCGGTGTGCTGGAAGTCCAGCGTGGTCCGAAGGGAGCTGTTCCTGAGATGATTGTTCGGCATCGGCGCGTCTTCATTCATGAACCGGCCGGACACGAAGTACCGGGTCGCGGGCGTGCCGCCCCGGATGGAAAGCGTGTAGTTCTGGTGGTGACCCAGATCCACCCATTGATCGGCCGGCTTGTCCCGGAGGATCTGACGGGTGGTGGGGTCGTAGCCGAAGTTCGCCGGGAAGTTCTCGAGCTTCATCGCGATGAGCTGCTGGTCCGTCTGCAGCGAATAGCTCGGGGCCCCGATCTGCCCCCGCTTCGTGAAGATCTGGATCACGCCGCTCGAAGCCTCCGTGCCGAATAGCGTGGCGGCGGCGGCGCCCTTGATCACCTCGATCCGGTCGACGTCGCTCGGGTTCAGCTGGCTGAGCTGATCGGTGACCAAGCCCGCCGCACTGAACTGAGCGTTGTTCATCCGGATCCCGTCGATGTAGATCACCGGCGTGTTCCGCTGGGTGAGGCTGGAGAGGCCACGCAGGACGGGAAGGTCCGCCTGCCCCGTCTCCCGGTTCCCGATCGCTCCGGAAAGCCCAGGCACCCGGCCCTGGAGCGCCTGGGTCACGGTCGCGACCGGCGCGAACTCGATGTCCGAGGCATCCACTGAAGAAATGGTCTGACCGAGCCTGCGCCGTTGAGTGGGCGCACCGGTTCCGGTGACCACGATGGCGTCGAGGTCGATCGCCGCGGCCTGAAGGCTGAAAAGAACCTCGACCTCCTGCCCCGGTGCCACCGTCACTTCCTGGCTGGCCGTGCCATAGCCGATGAAGGTTACAGCGACGACGTGTGATCCCGCAGGCACGGGGATCAGGAAGCGGCCGTTGGAGTCGGTGAGCGTTCCCAGTCCAACATTCTGGATCGAGACCTGCGCCCCGCCCAGCGGCTGAGCGGTGGCCGCCGCCGTGACTTGGCCGGTGACCGAGCCCGTGTTCTGAGCCGACAACGGTGCCACGGCGGACAAGACGAGGACCAAGCCGAGAAAGAGGACGGCGGGTCCGAGGCGAACGGCTGCGGTACGTGCTCGGAGCCGCCCCCACGGGTCCCGCCGGTTGACTGCATCTGGAGGTTCGGGCGTCTGCCCAGCTGCGATGGCTCGGACGTATTCGGGTGTCATGCTGCCCCCTTGGACCCTGAGGTGATCGTGTCCCCTGGCCGCGCGGATGCTGAAGCCGGGGATCCTCCGGTTGTCCGGCCCCGTGTCCGATCGGTGACGCCCGGCGGGGTGGGCCACCTTTGGAGACCGGATAACCGAGTACTTGGAAGCCGATGGGTCCTTCGAAGCACAATTAGCCAGCACTCCGGGGAATGCAAGGGGACCTACCGGGACTCGAAATGAATTGGCCCTTTGCCGTTCTGTATCGTAGCGACGAGGCTTGGGGGCTCCATCGGGCTTTGGGGGCGCCGGATGAATGGGGTGGCGGGTCGTCGCTTGATTCGGGCAGTCCGCTTGCGGACGTGGCTCGTCGGCATTCCCTGCCGGCGGCCCTTCAACCGGGAGACGCTCGACCCGCTTTTGCCGAGCGGGGTATGCTGCGTCATGGACTACCGCGAGAGGATCACGATCGAGCCACGGAGCGCGGGGCGCTTCATATCCTCGCCGACCGACGCGCGATGAGGGCCTGAAGGCGGCGCACGGCATCGGCGGGTCCCTGGAAGGTGAGCCCCGGATGCGTGGCGCCCCCCTCTTCGGCGAGGAGCGCGATGATGGCCGGCGGCTCGCCCTTCACGACCACGATCTCCGAGTCGGCACGGGACGGCGCGCCGATGCCGGCCCCGAGCCCGTCCTCCCCTAGTCTGATGGTTGCGGTCTCGGATCCCATATCGAGCACGACCGTGAGCGGCGCCAGGTCGGCGACCTCGACGCCCCGAAACAGGATCGGCATGACCTCGACGAGCCAGTGCGCACGGAACTCGTCATCGTCCCGGCCGCGGGCGAGTAGGGGCACGCCCCACTCGACGAGCGCCAGGAGCACCGGCCCCAGCCGCCGTCCTCGCGCGGTCAGCCGATACACGTCAGCGGCCACCGGCCCGCCGGCCTCGTGCCGCTCGATGACATCGTCCGCCTCGAGCTGCTTCAGCCTCGCGGCGAGGAGGTTCGTCGCGATCCCTGGGAGCGCCTCACGCAGATCCGAGTAGAGGGTCTCCCGGGTGAAGAGCTCGCGGACGATCAGCGGGGTCCAGCGGTCACCGATGACGTCGAGGGCACGGGCCAGCGCCCGGTACGGATAGTAGGAACGCACGCTGAAAAGGTACCTTCGAGTGGGTTGGCAGTCATGGTGAGCGACGACGGCCCTCCGGGTCCGGAGAGCACGTCTACTCGCCAGAGAATACGGAGGTGGCCTCGGTCGATGGCGCCTCGCTATGTCACACGAGGGAGCCCGTCACCGCGATGCCTCGGCCAGACCCCTACTCCGAGAACATCTCCCGCAGGACCCGCAAGGCCTTGGACAGAGTCACTGAGGTGATGCGGCCCAATCCCTCGATGAGGCGACGTCGGTCGACGGTGCGCAGCTGGTCCAAGACAACGAAGCCATCCGTCCCCTCGAATCGGCATCCGATCCGGAACGGATACGCGTGTCCGCCCGTTGTCATGGGCGCCACGACCAAGGTGCTGAGATGGTCGGTTCGCTCTCACCCGTCCTCATGTCAGCCCGTGATCGCCCTCGTACTGGGAGCAGCGTAGATGCTGTTCGCCGTTTAGATACGGCCACGACCCCGTCATTCCGGCAGATCAGCATATCCGCTGACTTCTTCCCCTCCCGCCCGACAGTCGGATGCCCCGAGTGGCGACCGCTCCCAACCTGGATGGGCGCCTCGCGGCATGCGCGCACCAGCGGCCCTCTAGCTTCGCGCAACCAGGGCTCACCAAGCTATATTGGTGCCTGGTGAGGCAGACCCGCCCGGTGCGGCACCAGCGTCGCGACGGGTATTCCAGTCCGCTACAGGAATCC
>Ga0299914_10004229_pt1 | contig 10308 bp, 10 predicted proteins | sample RVTome_10_FD_201361 | JGI IMG/M metagenome (GOLD analysis project Ga0299914, IMG submission 201361) | Soil microbial communities from uranium-contaminated site in the Upper Colorado River Basin, Wyoming, United States - RVT153D57 (version 2) ... | reverse complement strand
ATGGCGCTGCTCAATGCGCGGCCGTGGACGACCGAAGACATCGAGCGACCCGTGGTGAATACCCTGGAGCAGTGGGACATTGTCAACCTGACGGCGGACACCCATCCGATCCACCTGCACCTCGTCCAGTTCCAGGCGCTGAATCGACAGGCGATCGATGCCGAGGCCTACCTGCATGACGTGTTCGGGACCGAGGTGCTCGACCCCTCACACATCGGGACAGGGGCCCGACCATTCCCGCCGGTGGATGCCTATCTCGCCGGACCCCCGCGGGCGCTCGATGTTTGGGAGCGTGGCTGGAAGGACACCGTGCAGGCACACCCGGGCATGGTGACCCGCATCCTCGTCCCGTTCGGGCCTGCCGCCGCCGCCGGGGTGCCGTTCGGGACGCGCACGCCGGCCCCGTTCACCGGCCGCTACGTCTGGCATTGCCACATCCTCGATCACGAGGACAACGAGATGATGCTTCCGTACGAGGTTGTCCCCTAAGGCAGGGGCGCGCTGGCCAGGTAAAGCTGCGTCCCGCCGCCGGTCGCCGTGCCGGCCCCGATCTCCAGGATGTAGTGCAGCGTGCCGTCGCGGAAGAGGAGCGTGGCGTCCCAGCAGCGGCCGTCGACCGGGAAGTCATCCTGGGTGATGACCGGCGCACCGCCGTCGCGCTGCCATGTGACGCCATCGGTCGAGTAGGCGACGCCGCGGTTGGTGAGGTCGCGACCGGAGTACACCATCGCGAAGCCATCGGGCGTGACCGCCACCCGCGGGCGGTCGAGGGACCCCTCCTCCCACTCCAGCGCGGGCTCGAGCACGGGCGCGTCGGCCTTCGTCCACGTCTCGCCGTCGGGCGAGGTGGCCATTGCGATGACCCCGTCCCCGGCGGACGTGGGTTTGGCGGTGTAGTACATCGCGTAGCCGTCGGCGGTGGGCACCACGCTGGGCCAGGACAGCCCGCCGGCGTCGGCCTCGCCCTCCTCGCCGGGCTCGAGGATCGGCTCCGCCTCGACCGTCCACGGCCCCTCCGGCGCCGGCGCCGTGGCGCGACCCAGGCGCCAGGGCTCCAGGGAGCTCAGCGACTCGAAGATGAGCACCCAGGTGCCGTCATCGGCCACGAAGCCGGCCGAGACATGGGCACCAGTAGCGGCGAAGTCGATGTCATCGGTCACGAGCACCGGCTCCTCCTCGGCAAGCGTCCAGGTCACGCCGTCGGGCGAGGTGAGGTGCGGCACCTGCGAGACGCCGGGGAAGCCGGTGAAGAGGTTCGCAAACATGTGGAACACGCCGTCGTGCTCGAAGACGGCGCCCGGGTTGATGAACGCCTCGTCGATACCCGTCTGCTCACGGCTGACGACGGGCTCGACCGAGGCGAACGTGAAGGAGGTCGTGGGCGGTTCGGCGCTCGGCGCAACCGACGCAGCCGCGGCCGCCGACTCGGAGACCGTGGAGAGCACGGTGGCGCTCGTGCCGCCGCAGGCGGCCAGTGCCAGGCTCGCGGTGGCCATGATCGCGGCCGAACGGCGGAGGACGGGGGGACGGGGTCGCATCGGTGCCCGGGCCTCATCTATGATGTTACGGATTCGTAATGATTCATACGGTTCCGTAAGGAAAAGAGTTCAATGGCCGGTCCCGAGAGCACCCCGCGCCGCCTGAGCCTGCTCTACCAGCTGTGGCTCACGAACCTTGCCGCGCGGACGCTCATGCGCGCCACCATGGCCGGCTCCGGCATGACCGGCGAGGAGTACGGGCTGTACAGCTACCTGTTCGCGAATGGCGGGCGCACGCTGAGCCAGACTGCGCGCGACCTGCGGATGCCGATCACCACCCTGGCGACCCTCATGGCGGCGGCCATCGATCGGGGCGAGATCGAGCGCTCGCCGCACCCTCGCGATCGCCGCGCGAAGCTTCTGCGCCTGACCGATGCCGGACGGGCACGCATGGACCGCGCCATCCCCGCCTTCTCGGTGGGCTACCACCTTCTGCTCGAGCAGCTTGCCGCGGACGGCGCGGAGACCGAGGCCATTTACGAGGCGCTCGAGCGGCTGCGGACCGGCATCGAGGGGGCGGTCGGCCGGCTGGGCAGCGACGACCTGGCGGCCGGGCAGTAGGCCCGGGCCGAGAGCCGGCTCAGGCTCGACGGCTGGACAGTGGTCGTAGGATGCGAACGCTGCGGACTCGCGTCGTCGACGGGATCCGCGCGGGGGTGAGGTCCCGAGCAGTTGAACGACATCGAGGAGATCCCGGTCGAGACCGTGGGCGGGACACGGCCATCGACCGCGGTCGGCGACCGGCTGATGATCGGCCTCGCCGCGCTCGCCCTGCTCGGGGGTCTGCTCATCGCCGCCGGCAACGTGTTGGGTGGGCTGTTCGACGACGCGGTGGCGGTCGAGTCCCCGACGACGAGCTCCGCGGCAACCCCCGACCGGGAGGCGACGCCACGTCCCACCCGCACGGAGCGGCCCCTCCGGGAGATCACGCTCGTCCCGGGGGAGCCGCCGGAGCAGCCGGACTCCAACTTCACGCCGACCTACTGGGTGGAGGTCACGCGCCAGATCGTCGTGCGCAGCGCAGCCTCCGATCAGGCCGCCATGCAAGGCGTGCTCGACGACGGAGACGTCGTGCTCGCCTCACAGCGCTCGTCGGAGGATGCGGAGTGGCTCGCGATCGATGGGCCCGAAGGGGGCTGGATTCGGATCGCGGGGAAGAACGGCGAGCCGCGGGCACGCATCGCGCCGGCGGCGCAGGGTCACTTGAGCGGCAACGTCTTCGGGATCGCGGCAGGGCCGAACGGCTTCGTCGCGCACGGCTGGGGTCCGGGAACTGCCTTTGCGCAGCCGACTGGCGTGGCGCTGTATTCGCCGAACGGCGAGGAGTGGACGGAGGCCGAGATGCCGGTGCAGCCGGGCTACGGTGGATGGGCGGCAGCGTGGGGACCTTCCGGCTGGTTGGCGGCCGCGACACTCGACGAGGTGGACGCCCCCGCACCGTGGATCTGGGAGTCGTCGGACGGCGCATATTGGACGGCCGTCGGCCAGATGGCGGAGGCGGGCCAAGGGTACGTTGCCGGGCTGGTGGCGAACGAGGCCGGCTACCTCCTCGCGCTGGGATCGCGCGGATCTGGCGAGGCGGTGCTGTGGTACTCGCCCGATGGCATCACCTGGCAGGAGAGCGACGAGACCGGGCTCGCGAGGGCGGACCGAGGGCTCTTCGGCGGCGGTGGCACCGAATTGTTGGCAACGCCGCACGGTTTCCTCGCCTGGACTCGCAGCGAGGGCCTGTCTGACACCGCCGAGATCGCCTTCTCGCGGACCGGCCGCAGCTGGGAGACGACCGCGCTCAGCGATGATCCCGTCGGCTTGTTCGGGGTCGCCGTCGTGCACGACGCAGTCGTGGCAACCGGCCTCGCCGAGGATGGACGCATGCGTGCCTGGAACGGAAGGATCGTTGACGGGAGCCTCGCCCTGTCGGCGGCACCCCAGCAGGAATCCGCCTTCGAAGGCGCTGTCGTCACGCGTCTCGTGGCCGATCGCGACCGCGCCTATGCCCTCGGCTACGAGCGCGACGGCGGCGCGTCGCGCGCGTGGACGAGCGCGGGAGGGATATGGCATGCGCTCGCCCTGCCCGAAAATGGTTTCGGAGGCGTTCCACGCGTCGCCGCCGGTGGGGCGCAGGGCGTCGTCGTCGCCGGGCTGCGGGTCGGCATGCTCGCGTCGAGCCCGGTGTTCTGGCACCTTGGCCCGGACGCGTCATGGCGCTCCGAGGCGACACCCATCCTCCCCGCGATCGCGGACCCGGATCCCGCCGACTGTCCGCCGCCGCCGGCGACCGCCTTCGACTTCATGGTCCTCGAGGCCGGTGTCGCCGTCGCCTGTTTCGGCGACGCGTCGATGACGTTCTCCGCCTGGTCGGGCGCCTGCGACGGCTGCTGGGGCGGCGAGCCGCCGCGTCGGCCGGGGCCGGACTGGCTGTGGTCGCCATGGCCACACCTCCTGCTCCTTCCCAGCGAGGGGACAGTCGACACCGGGTGGTGGCGCCTTGGCGCGCTCCATCCCGACCTGCGCTGGAGGGAGGCCTGGTCCGATACCTGGCTCCGCGTGACCGGCCACTTCGACGACCCGGCGGCGCAGCGCTGCGGCGGCGGTCCCGAGTTAGGGTCCGAGGGATGGTGGCACGGGCCCGAGATCGACGTCCTCCAGTGTCGTCTGACGTTCGTCGTGACCGGAGTCGAGGTCCTCGGGCGGGAAGCCGCCTAGGGCTGCGAGACGACCTGCGGGACGGGCGACAGCGCGGCGGGGCGCGGCTCGGCTGCCGGCAGCGCCTGCGGGCTGCGGCACAGCTCCAGGGCGGCGATCGCCACCTCGATCTGGTCGCCATCCGGCCGCGCGGTGGTGAGCCGCTGCGTGAAGAGGCCGAATCGGTTCAGGGCGAAGCCGATGCCGCGCTGCCGGGAACCCCAGCGCAGGAGCTCGTAGGCGACAGCTGCGGTGATCGGCAGGAACCCGATCCGCAGCGCGAGGTCGGCGAGCTCGCCCATCCGGGGCAGCACGGCCAACACGAACGTGTCGACGCTCGCCAGGATGACGAGGAAGCCGGTCCCGCAGCGCGGGTGGGCGGGATCGTGGCGGCTCACGTTCTCCGGGGTCAGGTCCTCGCCCGACTCGGCGCAGGCGATGGCCATGTGCTCCGCACCGTGGTAGCTGAAGATGCGGCGGTAGCGCGCCACGCGCGTCACGCCCACGACGTAGACGGCCAGGAAGGCGGTCTTCACCAGTCCCTCGGACAGACGCTGGGCGAGGGTCGCCTCCGCCGCCGGATCCCGGCCGGTGAGGAGGAGCGGCAGCGCGGTGAAGACGAACAGGCCGATGACCAGGCTGATGCCCACCATCCCTGCCAGCATGAGGGCGGGCAGCGGACGCAGCTCGCCGTGCTCGGCCATGACCGATGACTCGATCAGCGCCCGCATCCCAAGCCGGAACTGCACACCCAGCGCGCGGAGCCCGCGAAGGAAGGGGAGCCGCCAGGCACCGCGCGCCGGGGCGATCGCGCCCTCGGAGCGGTGGATCTCACCGTCCGGGCGGCGGAGCGCCACCGCCCAGCGCTCACCGCTGCGGATGAGGACGCCCTCGACCAGGGCCTGGCCGCCAAAGGTCGGCGCGGGGTGCGATGCCACGTGTTGGAGTCCCCCTCGACTGCTCGGGTTTGCGGCGAGTCTCGCGAGCGATGGCCCGCCGCGCCATGGGCAGTTTAGCGGCCGCGCCCCGGCCCATCGGTACGGGCGGTCAGGCCGATCGGCCTCGTCCGCGCACGAGAGCGACGATCAGGGCCGCGAGCGCCGCCACCCCCGCCACGATGGCGAATGAGGCGGAGCGACCGAAAATGACCCTGCCGCCCTCCTGCACCTCGAGTTGCGGCGTGAGCGCGAACACGGCCGTGCCGCTGGGGCCCACCCGGATGCGCCTGGCGATCGCGAACCCGCTGCCGGCCTGCTCCATCGTCACGCCGCCAGCGGAGATGATCGCCTGCGCCCCGCCCTGGCGGACCGAGGTGTCGCCGCCGGCGACGATGATGCCGGCCCCCGCCCGCTGGATCTCCGCGCCGCCCCCGGCGAAGATGCTCCGCGCGAAGCCGCGCTCGAGCACCACGTCGTCGCCGGCGATGATCACGCCGGTGACGGCATTGCGCACCTTCACGTCGACGCCGCGGACGAGCGCGTTCATGCTCAGCAGCGGGTTGCGCGGCTCGGCTGCCGCCTCCGATGCGGCCGTGGTGGCCGGCGCGCCATTCCCCTCGTCGAGCTTCATCTCGGTCTCCGTCGTCTTCGGCATGGTTCGTGGTCCTCGGGTATGCGTGTGATTGCAGCCAGCATCGGCCCCGGCGTCGACCAACGACAGTGCCGGATCGCCCGAAATCGGACGGCTGCCCGCATCGGTAAGTCTATCGATCTGGACGGGGTCGAACGCATGTTCTATCCTGCGCCATGCGGCTCGGCCGAATGACGTAGCCGTGGTGCGACAACGCACCGACGCGGCAGGCGCGACGCTTGCATAGCCTGATCGATGGGGGATTGAACACGAGGAGCACGGGATGCTGCGCGGGGAACCATACGACCGAGGCGCTTCAACCGGGGACCGGATCCCCGACGCCGAGCTTGGCCTGGCCGCAATCCTGGTCGGGATCGTGGTCCTGCTGGCGACGATCCTGGTCCCCATCGTCGGCTGACCCGCCACCCCGCACGGGCGGCGCTACGCGTGCCTCTCGCGACGGACCGCGAGTCGGTCGAGCTCCGACCGAGCGGCTAGACCTCGCTCGTGGTGGTGATCCTGCGGCGGGTCGAGATGTCGACCTTGGACTCACGCCCCTCGTGCGCGGGGTGCTCGACGAGCGCGATGAGCCGGCTCGACATGAACCGCCCGGTCCGCACCGGCGTGCCGCCGCGGGTCACCTCGCTGACCTCGACGACGCCGCGCGAGGTGGCAACCTCGATCCGGCGACCGGCTCGCGTGGCCTCGATGACGAAGGTCTGCGTGCCCTGCCCGGTGTCGACCACCGCCTCGACCCGATCGCCCTTCATCGGCGCATCCTAGGCCCCGCCCGGCACGGGCGCCAGCCCCGGTTGATCAGGGGCGCAGGTGACGTGCAGCGTTGTCGCGAACCCAGAATCCTGCCAGCGGACCTTCGACGACATACAGCCACCATCCGCTACGCCGCGGGACCTGCATCCACTTCACGCTGAGCGTCTGGGATGGCGCGCTCAAGTCGAGCACGCGTCGGCGGAGAACAGTGCCGTCGGTCGCCAACCGGTAGCCGATGTGGCGACCGGCGAGCAGCCGCACGGGCTGGGCAGGGGCCAGCAGCGGCGACGTCGGTCGCAGGACCGTGCTGGAGCTCGGAGCGGGCAGCGCATCGGTCCGCAGGCGCACCTCGTCGCTGGCTCGCACCCAGTATCCGGCGAGCGCGCCGTTCACCATGTAGAACCACGTCCCATCCTGCCCGGGCAGGCGGGCCACCTTGCTGGTGCGCGCGTGAGCATCCTCGCCCAGCGTGACCGACGCCGATCCGACGACGCTGCCGTCGTTGTCGAAGCGGTAGCCAGCGTGGTCACCCGCGGCGAACCAAACCCTCCGCGCAGGATCGAGCGGCGGCCACGACGGCCGCAGCTCCGGGTCGAGGTAGACCCGGGACGACTCGGGCAGCCAGTAGCCTGCCAGGTCGCCGGTCGAGACGTAGAACCACGAGCCGCTGCGGTAAGGGATGACCTGCCGTTTCGAGGTGTCCGCCCCCCATGCGGCCCCCAACGACAGGCGACGGCTGCCCACCACCCCGCCGAAGCTGTCGAAGCGGTAGCCAACATGATCGCCTGCGGCCAGGACGAGCCGCGTGCCGGGCGCCAGCAACGGCGCCGACGGCTGGAGGTGGCGCTCGGGCGGCGCTTTCCCGCGATCGGCGCGGTAGACGGCGGCATAGGCGTCGATCCGACCGTGCCGTGTGAAGGCGTACGGGGTCGGGACCGTGGATTCGACCAGGAGCGACTCGACCCGGCCATTCGACCAGCTGGGTCGGCGGGCTCGCACCAGGGCAACCACGCTGGACAGCACCGGCGCAGCGGCACTCGTCCCGCAGAAGGAGTGGTATGAGCTCCGCAGGGAGGTGCTGTACGTACAGCCCGGCGCCGCGAGGGTGACCCACGACGCCGAGTAGTTGGACCACGAGTAGCGCAGGTCGAGGCTCGTCGAGGCGGCCGCGCTGATGACGTTATCGAAGGCAGCCGGGTAGAAGAGGTTCGTCGAGTTGTTGTTCCCGGCCGAGGCAACCACGACCGCGCCCTTGGATTTCGCGTAGGCGATGGCGTTGTACAGCGTGCTGCCGCCGGTGGGCCCGCCGAACGAGAGGTTGATGACGTCGGCGCCATGGTCGGCGGCCCAGACGATGCCCCGGGCGGCCACGCTCCAGTAGCCACTGCCATTCGCGTCGAGCGCCTTGATGGGCATGACTCGGCACCTCGGGCATCCGCCGCTGACACCGATGCCGTTGGATGCCGATGCGGCGACGACGCCGGCCACCGCCGTGCCATGGCCGTTGTCGTCCGCCGGTCGTCGATCGCGGTTCAGGACGTCACGTCCCTGGACGAGCCGACCCTCCAGGTCGGGGTGGTCCGGTTGCACGCCCGTGTCGACCACGGCGATGACCGTGGTGCGCGTGCCGCGCGTGATGCTCCAGCTGCGGGGCATGCGGATCTGGCGCTGCTCCCACTGGTACCCCCACAGCGGATCCGATGGCGTCCAGTCCACCTGGACCAGGCCGTCCTCCTCCACGCCGGCCACTCGCGCGTCTGCCGCCCACGAGGCGCGAGCCCGCGAAGCGGCGACGGCGGGCAGCTCCACGACCCGGGCACCGAGCTGGGGGATCGTCGACACGACACGCCCGCCGGCGGCTTCCACCACCCGGTTCGCGTGGGCGGACGTTGTTCCCGGCTGGAACGTGACGATGAGGCGCACCTGCTCCTGGGCGCCGGCCAGCGGCAGCGGTACGCTGACGGATGAAAGGGCCACGACGAGGGCGAGGGCGGAGGCCAGGCGAAGGCGGGGACGCGACACGGATGCACCTCGGAATGAATCGCTCGGTCGTCCGCGTCCCCCGTGCCCAGCCGCGGGCCCGGTCACGCGGCTGCGGAGAGGTTCGGTCCCGGCGGGTGCGGTGCACAGAGAGCCGTTCGTCCCATCGGCATGGCCGATCCGGGTTGGTGGCCAAGCGAGCAAGCACCCGCCGGCGGCACCAGCGGAACGCGATGGGGCACCATTAGCCGCCATGCAGCCGCCTCACGTCCGGCCCGTCGGCTCGCGCCTCGCGTTCGGCGCGATGCTCGCCCTGATGATGGGCACCGGTACCTTCGCGGGCTACGCCTTCGGGATCCTCGCCCCGGACTTCCGCGCCTCGTTCGGCCTCAGCCGCTTCGAGCTCGGCCTGCTCACCACGGCGTTCTTCCTCGTCGGAGGCTCGGTGTCGCTGCTGGCCGGACCGGCCACCGATCGCCTTGGCGCGCGGCGCGTCATGGTCGTGGCCCTCGTGGCGTCCGCGGTCGCGCTGACCGGCATGGCGCTGGCGCCCGGCTACGGCGTGCTGCTGGCGATGGCCGCGCTCGCCGGCGTCGCGCTTGCGGCTGGCAACCCGGTCACCAACAAGCTGGTTGCCGTGCACATCGCGCCCGGGGAGCGCGGCCTGATCATGGGCGGCAAGCAATCCGGCGTGCAGGTCGGCGCCTTCGTGGCCGGGGCGCTGCTCGCCCCGCTGGCGGTGGTCCTCGGCTGGCGCACGGCGCTCGCCGGCGGCGCCCTCCTCCCGCTCGGCGCGATCGTCCTCGCGCTGGCCATCATCCCCGCCGACCGGCGCCCGGTCCCCGATCCGCCTCCGACCGAGCCAGCGGGCCCCCTGCCGCGCGGCGTGTTCTGGCTCGCCGCGTACGCCTTCCTCATGGGCAGCGGCGTGGCGACCATCAACGCCTACCTGCCGCTCTACCTGGTGGAGCGAGCCGGCGCCAGCCTGGAGCTGGCCGGGATGGTGGCGGCCACCATCGGGCTGGTGGGCATCGGCAGCCGGATCGCCTGGGGATGGGCCAGCGAGCGAATGCGGCAGTACAGCCTGCCGCTGCTCCTGCTGGGGGTCCTCGCGGTCCTCGCCGTGCTCCTCGTGGCGGCGGTCGAGTCGGCGGGGCTCTGGCTGGCGTGGCCGGCGGCCGTGCTGTTCGGCGCGTCGGCCGTCACCTGGAACGCGGTCGGTAACCTGGCGGTCATCACCTCGTCCGGCACGGCGCGGGCCGGTCGCGCGACGGGCATCCTGACGTTCGGCTTCTACATCGGCTTCGTCGGCAGCCCGGTGCTCTTCGGTTGGCTCGTCGACCGGGGCGTGGCCTACGGCCTCGCCTGGCTGGGGGTGGCCGGCGTGTTCGCCGCCACGGTGGTCGTCATCGGCGCCTGGCGCCGTTCCGAGGCGCGCGGCCCCGGAGCCCGGTCCGCCGGCTGAACGCGGCTGTCTCCGGGCGCCGTATTGATGAGCATGAAGACGGGCGCATCCCGGGCCGCGTGGCGGATCTCCATCGGCCTGACCGCCTCACTGGTCGCCGGCTGCACGTCGGCGCCGGGCAGCCCATCGGCCGTCTCGAGCGTCCCGCCCAGCGGGTCGCCGGTGGCGGCAGCCAGCGTCGGGCCGACATCGTCGCCGCCCACGGCGACGGCGGAGCCGACGCCCGGCGAGCTCAGCTTCACGACCGAGACCTACGAGCTGCCCGCGGGCTCGCGGCCGCACGACGTCGCGCCGGCCTTG
>Ga0299914_10004228_pt1 | contig 10308 bp, 11 predicted proteins | sample RVTome_10_FD_201361 | JGI IMG/M metagenome (GOLD analysis project Ga0299914, IMG submission 201361) | Soil microbial communities from uranium-contaminated site in the Upper Colorado River Basin, Wyoming, United States - RVT153D57 (version 2) ... | reverse complement strand
CTCTCGGGAATGACGAACGTCGGCACGCACCGACAGCCGGTGTTCGACCCCTGCCAGCAGTGTCACGCGCCCGGCTACATGGAGGGGAGGTTGTGCGGCCGCATCGTAAAAGCCAAGGATGACCGGTTGCGTGGCTGCAAGGTCACGGCCTCATACCGGTTCCTCTTCGATCCGAGTAAGGGCGCAATCGACACCGGTGTCACAGGCACGATCGAGGGCCTCGTCGTTTGCCCCTGCAAGGAGGACGAGTGCCTAGAGTTGACCGGCTTCCCCGCGATGTCGCACGCGAACCCCTGGGCCGTCGGCGGATTCACCTTCCTCGTCAACGACTTCGGCGGAGCGCCGTCCGCTACCGCCGATGTAGTCACGTGGGGTGGGTTCACGGGACTGAACGCCGGCTTCGAAACCCGCGTCAGCCTCGCTTCACCCGCCGATACGGTCGATATCACGCTCGTGCACTTCTCCTCGCCCGCGACAGTCACGGCGCTTGACGGTGGAGGTGGCGTGGTCGATACCGAGTCGATGACCGCTGCGGGAGGCAGCGCCGAGACGCTTCATCTGAGCGGCGGCGGCATCGAAACCCTGATCATAGAAGCACCTCAAAACGAGACTCTGATCCTGGAGGTCTGCACCTCATGACGAACGAACGACAGATCGACGCACAACTCGAGGGACACCTCAAATCTCGCTCGCGAGCAGAGGGGGCAGAGGGGGCAGAGGCCATGCGGACCTTCAATCAAGATGTTGTGATCGTCGATCACGACCTAATCCTGCAGAATCCCGACGGCGAGGAAATCGCTCGGATCGACCAGAACGGCAACGTCGTCACCCGACGCATGGTTGGAGGAGCCCTCGCCGACGCCCTGTCGTTCGACGCCTCGACCGGCGATCTCCGAATCGCAAAGAGTGACGGGTCGGTCGTCCTGGCCCTCGATGGAGGATCCGGCGATCTGACGCTAGGGGGAACGAGAACCGCGGGGGAGATCGCCGTGCGCGATGCCGCCGACCGGACGACGCTCCGGTTGAATGGGGCCGTCGCCACCGGTTTCTTCGGCACCGAGGGAAACGGAGGAAATGTCGCGGTGTTCGACGCCTCCGGTCGCAATGTGGTCAACCTCAACGGGAGCTCCGCCATACTGACGATCGGCAACGAGGGGCACCCCGGAAAGGTCTTGGGCATCGACACGCAGAAGCGCCAGACCTACTCCCTCGACACGGGCAACGCGACTCTGAAACTGGGCGCGTCCGAGAACGCCGGTGTACTCGAGGTACGGGACGCTCTGGGCAGTCGGGTCTTTCACCTCGATGGCAATGCCGCACTCCTCCAGATAGGAGCCGAGGGTAACGAAGGTGACATTCGAGTCATGGACGGGAGCGGTCGGATCGTCTTCGACTTTGACTCGACCAACGCCCGGCTGCGGCTCGGCGCCGCAAACAACGAGGGTGACCTCGAGCTTATCGACGGGCAAGGGCGCCGAACCTTCCATGCCGATTCAGGAAACGCCACGCTCCACATCGGAGCCGAGGCCAACGAAGGCGACCTTACGGTCTACGACAACGCGGGTATGCAGGTCCTTCAGTTCAACGGCGAGCATGCGGTACTGACCCTGGGAGCCGCCGGCAATGAAGGAGACATTGTCATGCAGGACGTTGCCGGTCGGCAATCGGTGCGGCTGGACGCAGGCAACGCGGCACTCCACATAGGTGCGGATCGCAACGAGGGTGACATCTACGTCTACGATGACGCCGGCCGCGAGGCAATGCGCTTCAACGGTGGCACCGCCGAGATGTGGTTGGGCGCGCAGGACAACGAAGGTGATCTTCGGATCCTGAACGACGCGGGCAATGAAACCATCCACCTCAACGGCGAGACGGGTGACATCATCCTGAAGAACGGCGATGCCGCCGAGGACTTCGACGTCGCCGACCCCGATCGGGCGGAGCCCGGCACGGTGATGGTGCTCGAGGATGATGGCAAGCTCCAGCCCTGCTCGCGGGAATACGACCGTCGCGTGGTGGGCGTCGTCGCCGGCGGTGGTGCCTATCGTCCCGGTGTGATCTTGGATCGAGATCCCGACAAGGAAGGCACGCGGGCCCCTATCTCGATCATGGGAAAGGTGTCGGTCAAGGCAGAGGCGGGGGCCTCCCCGATAAAAGTCGGCGACCTGCTCACCACCTCGAAGACCGCCGGTCGCGCCAAGGCGGCTACCGACCCGGCCACCGCGGTGGGTGCAGTGATGGGCAAGGCGTTGACGTCACTCGACGAGGGTGTCGGCGTGGTCGACATGCTCATCTCGCTTCAGTGAGGGGCGTGCCATGGACATCAGCGTGAAGAGTCTGCTGTCATACGTCGACGCCCCTGTGTCGGACGATCGGTCCGTGCTGTACTGGCTGTTCGGCTTCCGCAAGACCCGCGTTCCACCAGACCCGACGGGGGTCACGGCATCCGTCTCGGTCAGGCAGCTGTCCGACGACCTGGGCGGTGATCACATCCACCTGAACGTGATTGCGGTCGGATTCGACACCTTGAGCGACTCGGCCTACGACGACGCGGTGAACGAGATCAATTACTCGGTCTACAGGATTCGCAACATCTTCCGCCCCCAAGGAGTGGGGGTGGGACGAGTACAGCACTGGGCCATAGACAATGCGGACGCGCAGGGAATGGCCGACATAGGCAACACCGACGAAGCGCGCGAACTGTGGGAGACGTTCCACGTCGACAACGACGGGATCGATGCCTTTGTGGTGCGCAGCATCACGGGTTTTCTCGGGCTTGCCCCGCCGGGAGATTGCGGTAAAGGGACGGACAATGACGGTCTGCTGGGCGGGGGCATCGACGTTACCGACGAGGGTCTCTCGAGAACGTTCGCGCACGAGGTCGGGCATTTCCTTGGCCTCGAGCACAACCACAACGACCTGCCTGCAGGGCCTTGCCCCACCTCGACCTCCCAACGGAACAACTTGATGGCTCAGACCGGCTGCGCACTAAGTTTGCGCAACTCCGTGCTGCTCACCAACACGCAGGGCAACACGATGGACGACCATTGCACGGTTAAGGGAGGAATCTGATATGGCCCAGCGAGGTGGGACATCCCTGTCCACGGACCAGCTGAGAGCCCTCGTGCGGTCCGGACCCCGAACTCCGGGTCGAAGCGAAGCGTTCATCGAGCTCGTGGCGAGAGAACCCCAAGGACTCAACCGAACCCTCAGGAGTCTCGCGTTGGATCCCGAGACCGACCAGGCGATGCGAGTGAAGGCGGTCACGGCTCTGGGCCGCAAGTCGGCCTCGTCGTCGCGGGACGCGCTTCGCGCGGCGATAAACGTGGACGACGAAACGGTAAGGTTTCGGGCGATCGAACGTCTAGGAAAGGTCGGCGCACCGCAAGACCTGGCGCTGGTCGAGAACCTGCAGAGCAGCGACCCGATCACAGGGCGGGCCCTTGTGACCGCACGATACTTTCTGTCGTATCGGCACCGGCTTGCCGCACATCACCTTGAAGTCTCGGAAAGACAGATCTCCGCCGGCGCCACAGACGCCGAGTTGATACGCACCGGTCGACCGACCAAAGCCATGACCAACCGGATGGAGTTGATCGCGCCCGCCGTGGCCGGAATCAAGCTTTCCCCCCTTCCCTCGGTACGGATCGAGTGCCGGGGGCGCGAACTCGCGCTCATGATGAACCAGGTCCTCGTGGACGATGGTCTCGGGACGCTGGCCGAACGACAAGGCCTCCCGGCGGTGCTCGTCATGTACAACAACGAGGTTGGCACCTACGAGGCGATCTACTACCTCATGACCGACCCGCGCGCCGATGGTCAATTCCGGATCCTGGGCGTCCGAGGCACCGGCCGGATCGGACTACAAGGGACCGGCACCGTAAGCGACGACTCGATCGGCTTCGAGATCAATGCCACTGAGGAACCGCTCTCCCATCCGTTGAGCGTCAAAGGCAGCTACAACCAACGAAATGGTCGGATTAGCTTCGACCTTGCGCAGATCGATCCGCAGTTCAGCGACACTCAGCAGGCCCTCCGGCGACAGCCGCAGCCGGTGGGACCTGGGCGCTAGCCGTAGGAGTGATGACGAGGATCAAACATCGATCGGCACGCGCCGTGGTTCAGCTCGCGGACATCACCCCTGCGAGCGCGAGTCGTAGCCCAGTCGTCCGCGGGTCATCAATATAAGCGCGACCGCTGCGACAAGCACCGTGCCGAAAATGACGATGTCCGTCACGCCGTGCACCTGGCGAGGCATGAGAATCAGCGTGTCGTTGGCCGGCGTAATGGATGCATGTAGCAAGATGACGAGCAGGACACTTCCGGTCTTGTTGTAGAGGTATGTGTAGAAGAAGGCGAGCGTCGTGATGAGAATGGGGGCCAGGGCACCGTAGAGCGGCACGTGCCAGAGACCCCAGACGAATCCGAGCAGCAGCGTCGCTTTGACCGGACTGAGCCGTTGCTGAAGCCGGCCGAGCGCGAACCCGCGCCAGCCGGGCTCTTCGAGACCGCCGCCAACCGTGAGGACGAGGAAGAAGGTGCCGAGAGCGACGGGGATCCGGCCGGGAAGAAGTGAGATGTCGATCTCCTGGCCCAGGAGCGCGAGCTCGAGATTGATGAACGTCCAGATCACCACGGGTAGCCCGAAGGCGAAGAGATACCAGCGCGCCGGAACGCGCCAACGGAGGATCCGGCCGGCCCATTGTCTGACCGATCCGCCCGTGTACTTCGTTATGGCGGCTGCCGAGATCATCGGGCCGAAGCCTCCAATCGCGAAGAACGCGTAGCCAAGAATGCTCTCGCCCGTTACATAAAAGAGCCCCCACATCGACCAGGAGATTACGAACGTCAGGATGAAGAACGATGCAACTTGATGATTCTCGACCCAGGGCCGCAACCGAACCGGAGTGATCGAGTGGCCCGCTGTCGCTGGATGGACGGCGTTCATGAAAAGCCTCCTACCTTCAGGCGTTGGCTACACGTTCGCAGGGAGGCCGAGGTTCCGGTAGTGCCACATGGCTTGCGATGAAACCGCGTTCGGCACTAGACGAGCGTCTTCTTCCTGCGATCATTGTGAGTCGTACCTGGGCGATCGCCGCCCCAGTGAAGGAGGAACCGTGAGCCACTCGATCGATGAACTCGTAAAGGGCTACCGCGACGCCGTGACCGTCAAGAAGGTGTTCGGCGAACCGTTTGAGAAGAACGGGGTGACCGTCATCCCGGCAGCAAAGGTCATGGGCGGTGGTGGAGGAGGCTCGGGTGAGTCACCGGACCAAGGGCAGGGATCCGGGACTGGTTTCGGGATGACGGGGAAGCCGGTTGGTGCCTACGTGATTCGCGGTGACAGCGTCAAATGGGAGCCGGCGATCGACATCAACCGCCTTATCACCGGAGGTCTCGTTCTAGCGGGACTTTCAATTGTGCTCCGGTTCCTCCGCTCGAAATAGAACGCCTCCTGCATCGAGGCTGAGCGATCACCCTTGCTCTCCCCTAGATGGATCAGGCGGGTGCTCTCCGTATGTCCTCGGCCACGGTCAGTATCACTTTTCCGCGTCCATGCCCCGAGTCGAGCCGCGCGTGGGCCTTGCGGACCTGCTCGAGCGGCAGGACCTCGTCGATGATCGGGCGGAGCTGCCCGCGTTCGATCAATTTACCCAGTTGAACCAGTTGGGATCGATTGCGAGACATCATTACGCCGTGGAGGGTCTGGTTGCGCTGATAGAGCGCGGTCAGGTCGCCGGTAGGCCCGAGAATGGTGCCGAGCCTTCCAAACTCGCGAGTGGCCGGCAGGCTGCTTTCAATGGTTTCGCCACCAACCGTGTCCAAAACCACATCTACTCCGTCTCCGTCGGTGACATCGAGCGCGACCTCGATGGGGTCGTTGGCCTTGTAGTCGATGGCAAGATCCGCACCGAGCTCCTTCAACAGGTCTTGGTTCCCCGCCGACGCGGTGGCCAGGACGCGCGCCCCGGCCGCCTTGGCTATCTGAAGGGCAAAGGACCCGACGCCTCCGGCCCCCCCGTGAATGAGGATTGTTTCGGCCGGAGCTAGGTGCAGTCGATCGACGAGCACCTGCCAGGCGGTCCCTCCGGCCAGCGGAACGGCCGCCGCCTCGACGTGGCTCATTCCGGCGGGCTTGCGCGCGACGATGGATTCGTCCACGACATGATATTCCGCGTAGGTTCCCGGATGGCCGCTGGCGAGTTCCGGTGTGTAGTAGACCTCGTCTCCCACCGAGAAGTCTCTACACCCCGGGCCGGTCTCCTCGACGACTCCCGATGCATCCGCACCGAGGACCGCAGGCAGGGTCACGCCGCGCGCCGATCCGTGGGCGCGGAGCTTTGCCTCGACCGGGTTGGTGCCCGACGCAACCACCTTGACCAACAGTTCCCTCGCCCCGGGCTGTGGCCGGTCGACCTCCTGTACGGAAAAAACCTCCGGTCCACCAAACTCCTCGATGACCATTGCTCGCATGGTCGCTCACCTCTCCTGAAACTAGCTGTGGACTTGGCCCTTAGAAGCGCGTGCCCAGGCTGGCAACCACAAAACATCGAGCGGCTGGGGTAAGGGGACATCTCCGTCCCAATAGGCTTGTGTGTCAATGTCAGCGTCCGGTGGCTCGACCAGCACAGAGGAGATCCGCAGGGTGGTGAGTGGTCTGCTGCCGGGCTTCCCGGTCGATACCGTTGACCGACTCGGCGAAGGCCAGGAGCACGTTGCGTTTGAGGTCAACGGTGAACTCGTCGTGAGATTCGCCAAGGACCCGGATCCGAAACGAGGGGCCGAACGAGTGAGGCGGGAGCACGACGTCCTTGCGGCCGTGGCCGACGCCTCGCCTTTACCCGTGCCCCGGCCCGAATTCTTCAGCACCGAACCCCCGTGCATCGCCCACCTCAAACTACCGGGCATCCCTCTCTTGGAGACATCACCGCCGCAACGTTGGGACCACGCCGAATCGATCGCCACGCGTCTAGGGGAGTTCCTCAGTGCGATGCACGCTGTCCCCCTGGAACGAATGGCCCTTCTGGTGGCCCCAGACGACCAGCCTCTGGAGGGATGGCAAAAGGATGCCGTCGAGGACTACGAGATGATTGCCGGCCGCATCCCGGCGATGTATCGAGGGCCCATCGAGTCGTTCCTTCACGTTCCTCCCCCGCCGGGAGATCTTCCGTTGGTGTTCTCGCATAACGATCTCGGTATCGAGCACGTGCTGGTGGACCCCGACACGTGGGCGATCACCGGCATCATCGATTGGAGCGATGCCGCGTTGGTCGATCGAGCATTCGACTTCGGGCTGCTCTACCGCGATCTCGGGCCCGGCGCGCTCGATGCCGCGCTTCGCGCTTATCGCTCCGAGTTCGAGGGCGTTGTCACACTTGATGAACGCGCCCGCTTCTACGCCAGGTGCAGTGTCTTCGAGGAGCTGGTCTATGGGGTGGGAAAAGAGCTTGCCCCGTATGTAGACAAAAGTCTCGCTGCGATGGACTGGCTCTTCAAGCCCTAGCCGTCGAGGGAGCCGGTCTCGGCTATCGTTTCAGAAGCCCTCGCCAGTCGCTCGGCGCCCGCGAGCGGATCGGTGTCGAGTAGCTCTGCCCCCACGGCGGCGGCAATGCCGTCGGCCCCCCGTCCCGCGATTATGAGTCTGAAGCGATTCGCCAACCGCGCCAGCGATTGCTTTTCGGCGATCAGGAACCGTGGCTCGGTGGCCGCGATCACAACCGCATCAGGATCGATGTCGATAGCCGTAGCCATGACGGTGTCGATCGGAGTGTTGGAGCCGAGGAACGTGATCCTCCATCCGCGGTGCTTCAGAGCGGTCCCGAACAAGGCCAGCCCGATGTCGTGCAATTCGCCCTCGGGACACGCAAGCAGAGCGCGCGGTCCGTAGCCCGCATCCCATCCGCGAGCGATACTCATCAGCCGCGTGCGAATCAGGTTCGTTGCGAAGTGCTCTTGAGCCACCGTCGCCTCGCCTCGTTCCCACCTCTCGCCGAGGTCTTCCAGGAAGGGGACAAGCAGATCCGATACCACTCGGTCGATGCTGAACGTGTCGATCGCGGAGTCCAGACAGCGCTGCGCCCTGGCATCGTCGAATTGGTCCAGCGCCTCTTGGAGTTCCATGCGGAGGGCCTCCATCGAGGAACCGGGTCGAGGAGCGTCCGACTCCTGGGTCTGGTCGGCGAGACGTGCGGCCTCGGCCGCCGCGATGCCGCTTTGAAGGTAGCTCTGCATTCGATGGATCCTGGCCTCGTCGGCCGCCGAGTAAAGCCGAAAACCGCCGGCGGAACGATCCGGCCTCAATAGGCCGTAACGGCGCTCCCAGGCGCGCAGGAGCTCGGGGCTTACCCCGGTCCTCTGGCTCAACTCGCCGATGCGCAGGTGTCCCTCCGGTTGCTGGTTCATGGAGACACTGTACAGACTCTGGCCCAAAACCTCAACAGTCCCTTGACAATGGGCGAGCCAGGGGGCATACTCTGAACCATGCTTATACAGACTCTGTACAAGGAGGTGAGAATATGAAGACGTTGGACATCGTCACTCGGTCGCTCGTGATCATCGGCGCCCTCAACTGGGGGCTGGTCGCCCTGGCCAACTTCGACCTGGTCGCAACCGTTGTCGGCCTCGAATTCGGAGAGGTGAACGCACTTTCGCGCGTGGTCTACGGGTTGGTCGGCCTCTCGGCGGTCTATCAGGCGGCTCAGCTCGTCGGAGGACGTGCGAACGCACCCGCCTCCTCGAGCTCGCCCAGCAGGGCTTAGCAAATGGCTTAGTGGGGTGGCGTACCGTCACCCCACTTCCGCCCTGCCCGATGTCCCGGTCGGGGCCTCACCCAACCTGAAGGGTCACACCGCGCGATCTATTTGAGCTCGATGAAATCCACGGTCACTCTCGGCGCGTTGCTTGATCCCCCGCATCATCCTCTGGCTCATTACAAAACTCACGAGCCCCACGGGCGCACAGAGGAACCGGACAAGAGAGTTCTTGAAGGCAACCCTCTCGCGAACGATCAGACGGGACGCGTGGTCGACCTCCTTTAGGACGAAGGACCACGTGAACTCCATGAACGGTGGCTCGTTGCGCCGAAAGGGGCGTCCTGCTTCGGTGTTGGCCATCTTGACGACCAGGGCCTGATTCGGTTGGGCCTCCATCACGTACCAGCCGGCGGTTCCTTCCGAGTCCGCGAACATCAGGTCCCCCGCAGCGCGCTCCTGCCAGTCGGGCACGATCTCGTCGGCGCTGTGGATCTTTAGGCCGAACAGATTCTCCAGCCAGTCGTAGCTGTAGAAGCCGCCGCGATCGGCTCCCAGCTGAATCACCCAGGGCCATACCTGTTGTGGAGGAACTTCGATGCCGATCGCGCGTGTTACCTGGAAGGCCGGCTCGTCAATCAGATCGTCGCCCGGTAGACGAGCCGCCACCTCGGTGTCCGTGGCGCCCCAACGCTCGTGCCAGGGGCGTAAGGCTCGTTCGTAAAACACGACCGCCGCCAGGCCGGCGACCACTGATGGATGAAACAGTCGAAGTCTCATTGCGTCTCCCTTCAGCCTGCAACCGGTGCCACTCGAGTGACACCGCCCAGTTCGATTCGGACGTCACACCCGTTCAACACCGTGTTGTGGACCAAGCACGCCTCGACCACACGGCGGAACACTGCCAGCCGATCGGCCGGAACGCCGGGCGCGTCAATTGCAAGCGAAACCGAGGTGACTCGGTCGGGGGCCTTACCCATCTGCCACCCAGCCGTGACGTCAACGCGATCCGGCAAACCTCTACGCGCAAGATACGTGCGCCCGTAGTAGGCAGCGCAACCGGCAAGCGATGCGACAAAGAGCTCTGTTGGAGTCGGAGCCGTATCGGTGCCCTGCGCCGACTGCGGCTGATCGACGAAGAACTCGTGCTGCCTCACTCCAATTCGGAAGCGAGCGCCGGCTTCGTGGGTTACACGCAGTTCACGCTGGCGATCGTCCATTCACACACCTCCTCGAAAGTCCAGTGGGTCTAGGTGAAGATGATTTCCCCGCCGGCCGCCATCTCGTAGAACTCTCCTACGGTGATGATGTCCTGCACCTGAGGGATCAGGTCGTTCTTCTCGAGACCGAACAGATCGACGGACGCCTTGCAGGCGAAAATGCCCGCCCCGGTGTCGTAGATCATCTCGATGAACTCCGGGATGGACGGGATGTCGAGCGCGGCCATCTTGTGCTCCATGTAGTGCGTCATCAGAGACGACACGCCCGGCAGGCCACCGGCCCAGGTTGCGAAATGCAGCCCCGGATTGCCGACGGTGGCGAGCTTCACGTGCTCGTG
>Ga0299914_10004227_pt1 | contig 10309 bp, 9 predicted proteins | sample RVTome_10_FD_201361 | JGI IMG/M metagenome (GOLD analysis project Ga0299914, IMG submission 201361) | Soil microbial communities from uranium-contaminated site in the Upper Colorado River Basin, Wyoming, United States - RVT153D57 (version 2) ... | reverse complement strand
ACGGAACCTACCGCATTCGACAGAAGCCCGGACCCGAGAATGCGCTCGGCCGCATCAAGTTCATGTTTCCGAACGACTTCAACATCTACCTGCACGATACGCCGGCCGAGTATCTCTTCGATCGTGCCGACCGAGCCTACAGCCACGGCTGCATTCGTGTGGAGAGGCCGGAGGAGCTCGCCGAGTTCGTTCTCCGCGGAGGGGAGTGGACGTCCGGCAGCATTCAGGAGGAGATCGAAAGCAGCACACGTTCGACGGTTTCCCTACCCGAACCGCTGCCGGTCTACATTCTGTACTGGACGGCGTTCGTCGACGACGGGAGCGTGCACTTCAGAGAGGACCTCTACGGCAACGACGCCGAGCTGCGCCGCGCTCTCGAGGATCGTTCGACGCCGGGGGGAGCCTCGTGTGACGCATTTCGTGCCCTGCTCACGTCCTGACATCGGGTGATGCGCTCGAAGACTGGGTGGACCGTGACTGCGTGGACCGTCCTGATCGTGTTTCTCGTCGCGGTGCTGGGCGCACTCAGCCTGCTCTTTCCGCTTCGTCCGGAGATTACGCCCGGTGGGTCTCGTCTCGACATCGAAGAACGAGACGTGCTGACGGAGGTGCCGAGCTCGTACTCTCCGGAGTTTGCCCGCTTCGCCGTCCGTTTCAAGGATATCGTCAATCCCTACCGCGTGCTGGCGGCGTTCGTGCTGCCCGGCGAGACGATGGACATCGAAGTCCTCTCGCCCTCGGACGTATCGAGCTATACGATTGAGGCCGACAGCTCGGCGGCGATTCCGGCAGGACCCCGCAGATGGATCTGGCACGCGCCGGCTGTGCCCGGGACGTATGCCCTTCACATCGACGAAGTGACGACCGGCTCTTCCGTCACCATCAACGTCTTCGTCAAGACGCCGTATGCCGTCACGGCGAATGCGCTTAACGGGTACGCGATCGGGCGCTATGAAACGACGCCTCTAAATGGCGATTCTCTCTATCTGCCGCCTCGAGGCTTCGTGGAGGTCACTCCCGAGAACCAGGACATCCTCGTTTCGCCCCATTTCACACTCGGCGATTTTCTCTGCAAGCAGGCGAGCGATTATCCCAAGTACGTGCTCGTTCGCGAGCCGCTTCTGCTGAAGCTGGAGTGGCTGCTTCGGGAGGTGAACGAGCGGGAGATCGAGGCGCGCACGCTGCACGTCATGAGTGCCTTTCGCACGCCGTTCTACAACCGGCTCATCGGCAATACGACCTCCTACAGCAGGCATCTCTACGGCGGCGCCGCCGACGTCTTCGTCGACAGCAACGATGATGGGTACATGGACGATCTGAACGGGGACGGCACCGTGGATCGCGGCGACGCCGCCTTCATGGCGCAGATGATCGAAGAGATGGGGGATGGGGACACGTACGAGCCCCTCTTCGGCGGACTTGGAATCTACGCACCGGCTCCGCACCGCGGGCCTTTCATCCACGTCGACGTGCGTGGCAGGCCCGTCCGCTGGTAGAGGGCGGGCGCGGAATGGACTGGATGATGTCGCGGGTGTGAGCGAGCTTGGATGCGTTCCATGCGGCGGCAATCAGCTCCGCCGGCTCCCACCTACGCATCGGTGATCGGACATGCCCCGGATGCCATTCATCCCCATCGCACTGCTCCTCGCGTTCCACCTCCTTCACGCGGGCGCCTGCCTCGGACAATCGACACGCACCGACAACACGCTCGCGCTCGACAATCCGTCCAACATGCCGTTGGCAGTCATCGAGGACGTGGGCTGGCTGGCCGGTCACTGGAGGACGGCCGCATTCGGCGGCCATGCGGAGGAGATCTGGTCGCCTCCGTTCGGGGACTCTATGATGGGGATGTTCAAGATCGTCCGCGACGGTTCCTCGACGCTCTACGAACTGTTTACCCTCGTAGAGGAGAACGGAAGCCTCGTCATCAAGCTCAAGCACTTCAATGCAGACCTGACCGGCTGGGAGCAAGCCGACGAGTTCGTCGCGTTTCCGCTCGTCCGGCTCGAGCCCGACGCTGCTTACTTCGCCGGCCTTACGTACCGGCGCGTCGACGAGAGCACGCTGCGCGCCTATCTTGCCCTCTCGCAGGAAGGAGAACTCAGCGAGACGGTGTTCCACTACGATCGCGTGCAACTGCCTGCGGACGAACGGTGAGACGATGGGTCACGTTGATGAGGTCGGCCGTTTCTACATCGTTTGCAATCTCGAAGCAGCTCGTCGCCTTCTTAAGGTGATCCTGCAACGCCGAACCGAGGCGAGGAATGCGCGCTGTTCGCAACTCGATCGCGTCGATGGAGTTGCAGACCTACAGCCCCCGTCACTTCGCGGACACAGCCGATGCAGCGCACCCGCGTCTTCTCCGCTCGAATGCTCGTAGTGCTCTGTCTGATCGCTTCCGGGGTGTTCGCCGTCGGATGCGCTGCGACCGGCGAGGCGCGCTCAGAAAGGTCGGGATCGGCATCGATCGTCGAAGACATAGAGCCGACCGTACCGCTCGCCGAGCAGGTCGCCCGCGTCGCGGGCGTTTATCTGAATGAGAACCGAGAGCTGCGCATCCGCGGGTCCCTAGGTCCTCCTCTGGTCGTCGTAGATGGAATACGAATGGGGAATCGCGGAGATCTGTCATTCTTGAGCCCCTACGATGTATCAAGCATCGAGGTGGTCAAGGGGCCGCAGACCTCCTATTACGGAATGGGCGGACGCGACGGCGTCATCCTCGTGAGCACGAAACGAGGCGGCGACGAGGACGAGTGATCGGTGCGGAATGCAACGCGGCGATGCGCGATGTACGGTCGACCGCGCTAGAGTGACCAGTCGCCTCGCATAGGACGCTCGAGCATGTCATTGGCCGACTCGTCGTCCAACACCACTTCGCGCTCCGGATCCCACCTCAGATCGCGGCCCAGCCGCAGGGCTATGTTACCGAGGTGCGCGATCGTGATCGACCGGTGGGCTTCCTCGATCGGAGCGACTGGTTCGGTCTCGGAGAGCACGCTTTCGATGAAGTCGCCGTGGTGATTCTCGCTGCGGTAGAGGCGAGTATCGTTTTCGCTCAGTACCGTCTCCCAGATCGCGGGATCGGAGACCTCGTGATCGCCGCGCGTCACCCAGATCCAGCCGTCGTCGCCTTCGAAGCGTACGCCCATCCGTTCGTCACTGGAGACGATCATAGTGACCCCGCTCTGGTAAACGGCCTCGAAATGGAACTGCGTGGCCGTATTCCAAAGGTCGTCTTCCGGGAAGGTGCCGCGAGCATTCCGGATGGCGATCGGCCCGGTACGCGTCGTCCCCATTCCCCACTGCGCGATGTCGGGATGGTGACCGCCCCAGTCCGTCACCTGGCCGCCGGAATAATCCAGAATCCAGCGGAAGTTTACGTGACATCGGGCGGGGGCGTACGGCGCCTCCGGCGCAGGCCCGAGCCAGAAGTCGTAATCGAAGCCTTCAGGCACCGGCTCGGGGGCTTTCCGGTGTCCGGTAAGACCGAAATCGGGCTGACCGGGCGGCAGACCGCATCGAACGGTCCGCAGCGCGCCGATCCGGCCGTTTCGAACGAGCTCGCAAGCGTGCCGGAAGCGTTCGTCGGAGCGCTGCTGGCTGCCCGTCTGAAAGACGATCCCCGCTTCGGCGACCGCGTCGCTCATCGCTCTGCCCTCTCGTACCGTCAACGAGAGCGGCTTCTCGCCATAGATATGCTTGCCGGCGCGTGCCGCCTCGATGACGGGGATCGCGTGCCAGTGATCCGGAGTGGCGACCACGACGGCATCGATGTCGTCTCTCGCGAGCAGCTCGCGAAAGTCTCCATAGGCATCGCATGCGGAGAACGTACCGGAACGAATGTCTTCTCCGTAATGAAAGTTTACGACCCGCTGCGCCGGCTCGCGTCCGGCGTAGGTGCCGTTCCAGTAGCCGCCGCTGCCCTGGTTCACGTCGCAGACGGCGGCGATCTGGACCCGGTCGTCCGCCAGGAAGCTCATGACGTGATTCGTACCCATGTTTCCGGTTCCGATGCATCCGAGCGCTATGCGGTCGCTCGGGGCCGGACGCGCGGTGCGTCCCAGGGCAGAGGCGGGAACGATGCTTGGGAGGGCGACGCTCCCGGCAAGCGCGGCGCCGGTCTTGAGGAACTCGCGTCGGTTCTGCAGACTCATGGGCTTCCTCGTCAGGCGGCAGGTGACGTTCGTCTGGAGAAGGCAAGATGCAGATGAAGGTAAGATTCAAATGATTGCCATGCTCGAGAGAAGGTCGAATCCGCACGCCCCGCCCCCGCAAGAGCGGCGCGATGTATCAAAGGCCCGACCCGCTAGCGGATGAGGACCATCGACCGCACCCGCAATGCATCACCCACCGAGAGCCGGTATAAATACACGCCGCTCGGAGCGTCCATGCCCAGGAGCGTTCGCCCGTCCCATCGCACGGAATATGACCCTGCCCCTTGCCGATCGTCCACGAGGGTCGCGACCTTCCTTCCGAGCGCGTCCACGATGACGAGCTGTACCCGGGATGGTGCGTCCACCGAGTAGGCGATCGTCGTTTCAGGATTGAAGGGATTCGGATAGTTCTGATCGAGCTCCACCGAGCGGGGCAGCTCGGAGTCGTCGCGGCGCGAAGTGGCGAGCGCTTCGATGGTCACCTCGATGACGTCCTCGACCTGCGGATACGTGTAGGCGTCGTCGACGAGGCGGACGACGCCGTCCTCCTCGTCGCCCGTGTCCGGAGCGGATTGGCGGGGCGCCTGATCTGGCCCGGTCCCAGGCTCCTGATTGACTTCGGTGCCGGCGTCCCAGAGCTCGAAGAACCCGGTGATGTCGCCCGAACGCGGCTGGCCGTCCATGTCCCAGAGCGGGACGCCTTCATCGGAGGGCGCAAAGAACAGATCGTTCGACTGGGCGAACATCGTCGCGAGGGACAGCGAGGTGCCCGGTGCCGCCTCGACCGTGAACTCGAACAGGCCTCCCGGCCCGATCGGGGCAGGGGCATCGGCGCCGGCCGCGATCCGGAAGGCGCCGGTGGGCAGTCCGATCTTCTGCGCGGGCGACGCAGCGAGCACGTCGGGATTGCCGTCCTCCGCGATGCGCTCGAGACCGGCGCCGCGGTCGACCGTCATCTCGGTGAAGAGCGGCCGGCCTCCCGTGCCATGGACGGTCCATACCCCGGGTGAAAGGGGAATGATCGCCTCCGCGCCCGTGGAGGTCGTTAGCGTGGCCGCGTCGGATACGTTGCGGAGCGTGATGCGAAAAGGCATCGAGCTAAGCGGAGTGATCGTTACACGGAGCGCCTCGTCCACCTCAGGGAAAGGCTGCTCACCCGTTACGCGCGAGACGGCTCCGTTCTCCGGTTCCCCCGCATCCGGCGTTGCCTGGCGCGGCGCCTGAGCGAGGCCGATGCCGGGCGCCTCGTCCGATTCCGTGCCCGCGTTCCACAGGTAGAAGGCCCCCGTCACGTCTCCGGAGGCCGGCTCGCCCTCCTCGTTCCACAGCGCGATGCCGGCTTCGTCGGGTGCATAGAACCAGTCGTTGGACTGCCCGAACATGGTGGCCAGCGAGAGCCGCGTATCGGGCACGGCGGCGATGGTAAACGTGAATCCGTCGCCCGACATCGCGGGTCCCGACTCACCGTCTTCCGCATTCCGGCGAATGGTGAAGGTCCCCCCGGAGAGCATGGATGCCCGCGCGACGAACTCCGACAGGGCGGCGGGATTACCGGTCTCGGCCAGAAGCTCGAGGCCGTCCGTGTGGTCCACCTCGCCTTCCATGAAAAAGGGAGCGGGATCGCCGTGCACGGCCCATGCTCCCGGCGAGATCGCAACGTTGACCCCCGTGTTCTCTGCCACGGACTCGGCGAGGAGTGCATGGTTGCCGTCTTCCGCGAGGCGTTCGAGTCCCTCGCCACGATCCGATTCCCCGGCGGTGAAGAGCGGCGCGGTGCCTTCGTGCACGACCCACACGCCCGGCGAGAGCGGGATTGGGGCATTCTCCTGTGCAGAGGTTACGAGCGTTCCTTCGTCGGAGACGTTCTCAATGCGGGCCGTGAAGCGGGTGCCGGATTCGTGTGTGAGCGTCACGCGGACGACGCCCTCGACGTCCGGCACGTCGTACGTATCGTCGACCTCCTCGACCGTCCCGTTTTCGTCCGGGCCGGTGTCCGGATCCGGCTGCCGGGGCGCCTGGTTCGGGCCCGCGCCGGGTTCCTCGTCCACTTCCGTCCCGGCATTCCAGAGGCGAATCTGTTCGGTCACGTCACCCGATACGGGGGTCGACCCGTTCCACAGGCTGATGCCGGATTCGCCGGGCGCGTAGAACCAGTCATTTGACTGTGCGAACATTGTGGCGAACGAGAGGCTCGTGCCGGGCGGTGCGTCGAAGGAGAACTCGAAGCGGCCGCCAGGACCGGCCGGGCCGGCATTCACGGAATCCACCGGCGTCGTAAACGATCCGCTTGCCAGGTAGGGGTACGCGCGGGCAATGTTCTCCACCTCGACCCGGAAGAACTGCGTCTGGGCGTAGGCGGAAACAGGAATTGCAAGGATGGAGGCCGTGAGAAGTAGTCGCCTGAGCATGGGGCTCCCCGATGTTGTGATCGAATATGGATGTCCTCGTCATCCTGCAATCAACAACTCGAGGCGTGCGCTCCGCTCACGGAGGGATCACGAAAGGTTCACGCCGGCGTCAAATTTTGCTCCCGATCGGCCGTGGACAGGTCCCGGAAGGCGGGGATGCGAAGCACGAAGGTGGATCCTCCTCCTCCATCGGCGGCCAGCTCGACCGTGCCCGCATGAGCCTCGGCGATCTTCCTTGTGATGGCTAGGCCGAGCCCCGCGCCCTTGTGTTCGGCGGTGCGGCTCTTGTCGAGCCGGTAGAAACGGTCGAAGATGTTCGACTGCTCCTCGCTGGGAATACCGGGGCCTTCGTCGCTCACCTCCACACGTACCATGTCGCCGTCGCGCGCGACGTCCACTTCGACCCGGGAGCCGCGGGGCGCATATCGAACGGCATTATCGATGAGGTTCTCGAGCGCGCGCTCGAGCATACCGACGTCGCCGTGTGCGAGCGGCACGTCGCGGCCGGCGTGCACCCGGACGTCGACATTCTTTTTCTGCGCCCGCGGTGCGAACTTCTGCGCGACGTCGTGCGCCAGCTCGGGAAAGGAAAACGGTTCGCGGTCGGGCTCCGATTGCCGGGCATCGAGCTTGGAGAGCTCGAAGAGCTGACCGACCAGGCGGCCGAGTCTCTGCGATGCGCGGCGGATCACCTCCAGATAATCGCGCCGCTCGGATCCGGTCAGCTCCTCGTCCTTCAACAGCAGCGTCTCCACGTATCCCTGAACCGATGCGAGGGGGGTGCGGAGATCGTGCGATACGTTCGCCACGAGCTCGCGCCGGAGCGCGTCGGTCCGCGTTATCTCCTCGACGTGCTGCAGCGTGGTGGCGGCCATGCTGTTGAATGCCCTGGCAAGCTCGTCCAGCTCGTCGGACGACGTGATGGGAATCCTATAGTCGTAGGTGCCCGCCTCGAAGGCTTCGACGGCGGCACGAATGCGACGCAGCTTCCGCGTGAGCAGCCGAATGACGATGAGGCCCAGGACGGCCGCCGCGATGAGCGAGACGAGCAGCAGGCTGCGTCCGTATCGCAGGATGTAGCTGTCCTGCAGCATGTCCAGTGCGGAGTCGTACTCGTCGCCGCGCAGGATGACGTAGACGTAGCCCTGGAGCGTTTCGCTCACGAGCACGGGCGCTGCCGAAAAGACCTTTCGCTCGCCCGGGTTCAGCGGGTCGTCTCCTGTTAGAAATGCACTCTCCGGCGCGTCGAGGAACGAGCGAATGGGTTCGAGAGCAATCTGGGCCGTACGGACGTTCGCGGCGGGCACCGAGGAGGCCATGACGGTTCCCTCCGGGTCGATCAGATAGATCTCGATGCCGGGGTTGAGCATCGAGGCGTTCAGGAAGACCTCTTCAGCAACCTGTTCGTTGACCTCGCCTGCCTCGATCATCGTGACCTCTTCGACGATGCGCCGGGCGAGGGGCGCGCTGACCTTCTGCGTCGCTTCCTGCACGTACATCTCCGCCGTAAAGAGGGTCAGATAGGCATTCACGCCTCCGACCACGACGAGCAGCATCAGGAAGATCGCCGAGATCTTCCAGTACAGGCTTGAGAAGAATCGTTTGACCATGAGAACGATGCCGCGGCGAGGCGGCCGCTGCGACTATTCTGCCAGGCGGTACCCTACGCCCCAGACGGTCTCGACGTAGGCGGGATCCGACGGATTCTTCTCGATCTTGGCGCGCAGTCGCGAGATGTGCGAGTTCACCGTATGCTCGTAGCCGGCGTACTGGTATCCCCATACCGAATCCAGCAGTTCCTGCCGCGTGTAGCAGCGCCCCGGCCGTCGAGCGAAATGGGCCAGGAGATCGAACTCGCGCGCGGTAAGATCTACGGGGCGGCCGTGGACCTCGACTTTGCGCTTCTCGAGATCGATGAAGAGGTCGCGGTGATGCAGGACAGGCGCGCGGTCGGCTTCTCGCTCCTCTTGACCAGTCATTTCGATACGTCGAAAGAGCGCCTTCACGCGAGCGACCAGCTCCCGTACGCTGAAAGGCTTGGTGAGATAGTCGTCCGCTCCCAGCTCGAGGCCAAGCACCCGGTCGAGCTCCTCTGATTTCGCCGTTAGCATGAGGATCGGCGTGGGGATCCCCTCGAGGCGAAGCGTGCGGCAGATGGTCATTCCGTCCGCCTTCGGAAGCATGACGTCGAGCACGATCAGGTCGTGCCGCCGCCGGCGCGCCTGCCGCAGGCCCTCGTCTCCGTCACCTGCAAGGTCGCACTGCATGCCGGCGTCCGACAGATGAATGGCGACCAGATTCGCGATGTCGGCGTCGTCCTCGACGATGAGCACCCGGTGCATGGCGGACCAATCGGGATTGAAAGGCTTCGAGTGTCAGCGCAGACCAGCTAAGTACGGTACGGCGAAGCGAAAATACGAAGCGCGCGGCGTTACTCAAACTCCCGGGCCACACGCACGAGCCGCTCGCCGGTGAGGCGAAACGTCGTCCACTCGTGCATCGGGATCGCGCCGAGACGCCTGTAAAACCGAACGGCGTCCTCATTCCAGTCCAGCACGGCCCATTCCATGCGGCCGCACCCGCGCTCGACGGCCAGCCTGGCCAGAAATCCAAGCAGGGCCCGGCCAAAGCCGCGACCCCGCCATTCCGGCACCACGAAGAGATCTTCCAGGTATATGCCGGGCTTCGCGAGAAACGTGGAATAGGTATGAAAGAAAAGGGCGAAGCCTATCGGGATGCTCTCGTAAAAAGCGAGCACGACTTCGGCGAAGGGGTGCTCGCCGAAGAGCGTCTCATGCAGTGCCTCCGCCGTGGCCCGGCTTTCGAGGCGCTCGAAGTCCGCCAGACCCTCGATGAAGCGAAGGATGAGGGGCACGTCGCCGGACCGCGCGAAGCGAAGCGTAAGTCCGGGAAGGGGAGTTTCCATGGCGGTGTGGTACGAAGTGGCGTTTGGAAGTATGGTGTCTGGGCGCCTTCAACACAAGAACGCCGCGGCGCCCTTGAAGAGCGCCGCGGCGTTGGCGTGCATCCCATCATGGACTCAGAGCCGGACGAGCCGTGGCGTCAACGGCCGCCCGTTCCGGTATGAGCGGCCATCAATCCACCGAGACGAGTTCGATCTCGAACGTGAGATTCTCTCCTGCGAGAGGGTGATTGGCGTCGAGCTTGACGACGGAGTCGGTCACTTCCTTTATGGTCACGACGGCCGTCTGGCCATTCTGCTGCTGAACCTGAAGGCGCTGCCCCACCTCCGGATCGATATCCTCCGGCAGCTTCTCCTTTCCGACTTCGATGATCTGATCGTCCCGGTATCGGCCGTAGGCCTCTTCGGGCTCGATCGTGACGGTCTTCGTGTCTCCGGGGCTCATGCCGATGACTCCCGTTTCGAATCCGGGAATGATCTGGCCCGATCCGATCTCGAACGAGAGGGGATCCCCTCCGTTCGAGCTGTCGAAGACGGTCTCGTCTTCGAGCTTGCCAGTGTAGTGGACGGATACCGTATCACCCTTCTTCGCTTCAGCCATTGATTCGTCCGTTATCGCTTGATAGTAGTCGCGTACATCTGCTCTTTACGGATGAACGGCGCCAGCGATCCGATGGCGCACGCTGTCCGCGGCGAGCCTACGCGGCAGGTGCCTCCTGGGCCTTGCCCACTGTTTCGAACGAGAGACCGGCTCCGCCGGAGGCGAGATCGATGATGACCCGGTCCCCATCCGTGATCCACCCGGAGAGCACTTCTTCGGCGAG
>Ga0299914_10004226_pt1 | contig 10309 bp, 8 predicted proteins | sample RVTome_10_FD_201361 | JGI IMG/M metagenome (GOLD analysis project Ga0299914, IMG submission 201361) | Soil microbial communities from uranium-contaminated site in the Upper Colorado River Basin, Wyoming, United States - RVT153D57 (version 2) ... | reverse complement strand
TCTCCGCGATGCACCGCCCCTCTTAGACGTCCCGACGTTGTTGATATACGGCGACCAGGATGTGCACGCCCCCCTGACCGTCGCCGAGGAGCTCCACGCCGCCATCTCCGGCTCCGAGCTCGTAGTACTGCCCGGCGTCGGTCATGTGTCCAACGTCGAAGCCCCGGAGCAGTCCAACACGGAAGTCCGGACCTTCCTTCACAGCAGCTGAGACACGCCTCGTCATTTGCCGCCAAGTCGCGCCCATTGCTTCTCGCCGTTCAACCCGGACGGGTTCATAGTGTCCGGTAGTGCGCATCGTGGTCATCACGGGCAAGGGTGGTGTCGGCAAGACGACCATCGCGGCAGCCACAGCGCACCGGGCGGCGTCCTGTGGCCATCGGACCTTGGTGGTGTCGACGGACAGCGCCCACTCACTCGGTGAGGTACTGGATGCCAAGCTCGGCGCGTCGCCGTCGGTGGTGGCGGAGCGTCTCGATGCGGCCCACGTGGATGGCAGACATGAGCTGTCGACGACCTGGCGAGAGATCGCGAGGTACATGCACGAGGCGCTCGGATGGTCAGATCTCGATCGCCTCCACGTCGAGGAGCTGGCCCTGCTGCCGGGATTCGACCAGCTCCTGGCGCTCGCTCGCATACGTCAGCTGGCCGACGAGGACCGCTGGGACGCGATGGTGATCGATTGCGCCCCGAGTGCCGACAGCTTGCGGTTGCTCTCGCTCCCCGAGACCGTCGGTTGGTACCTCGACCGCCTCGTCGGACGTGCCGGGGTGCTGGGGCGGTGGGTGCGCCGCCGAGTCGAGCAGTCACTGCCGATACCTACGCCGACAGACGCCTTCATCCAGTCGCTGTACCAGCTGAACGATCAGCTCATGGCGCTGCGTGACCTGCTGAACCCGCGGGACACTTCAGCCCGGATCGTCGTGACCCCCGAGCGGGTGGTGATCAACGAAGCGCGTCGCTTGCTGGCCTACCTCGCTCTCTACGGTTACGCAGTGGACGCCGTCGTGGTGAACAAGCTCCTCGATGACGATGTTGCGGCGGCCTGCGGATGGCTGGATGCTCAGTGCCGGTACCGCGCTGCCATCGACGAGGCCTTCTCGCCGATCCCTCGCCTCGGTGCCCCCCTCTGCAACGAAGAGCCCGCCGGGGCAGACCGGTTGGCAGAGCTCGGCCACGTGATCTACGACACCTCCGACCCCATGGACCGGTTCGCGCCTGGGGCGGCCATCGAGATCCTGACCCACGGGGCGGAATCGCTCGTGCGCGTGCCTGTGGGCGGCGTGGACCGCGCCGACATCGACCTGGCACTGGATGGCGACGAGCTGCTCGTCACTCTCGGAGCCCACCGGCGGGCGGTCCGCCTGCCCGACGCACTCTCGGGCCACGAGGTGACGGGGGCGTCGGTCGTCGACGGTCATCTCGAAGTCGTCTTCCAGGGCAGCGCGCCATGACCGCCGAGGCGACTGGCTGGCGAGAGCTCCGAGACGCGGCGAGGCCCCGGGACGAGGAACTGCGTGTGCACAACCTCCGCCTCGACCAGGTGGGTCTGACGTCACGGCTGCGCATGCTCGATGCGGCGCTCGGTGTCGTCTCGGCGACCGCACATCTGGCCGCTGTGACCGAGGAGGTCCTGCGTGAGTACCGCGACGAGGTCGCGGCTCGGATCGACGAACCCCAGGAGCAGGCAGGAACGCGCCGCGACGCCGGCCGTGCCCGGCACCGGATCCGGATCGATGAGTGACACAAATCTCATGTTCCGATAACGCCTGCTCAATTAGGCTCAGTCCATGGGCGACCGAGGTGGGGTGAAGCCCTGCGAGAACCTCGTGGCTTGTCTCGGCGGCAGCGGATCGGCGGCCGATCAGCCCCGACGAAGTGGGCGGCCGAGGTCGCCGCTTGGGGGGTGATGCGATGGTCAAGCCTTCTGTAGAGCCGGCGTGGCTGCGGTCCTTCGATGACTACTCGGGTGGGGGCGTCGACCACCCCACGGCACGTGAATTGCGGTGGCTGCAGGAGGTGGCCGCCACGCGGGAGAACGATCTGCGCGGTCACCGGGTCGCCTTCACCTACCACCACTACGCCGTGGAGCTCGACAAGCTGATCCACGGCAAGGTAAGCGTCGAGGATTGCTATCGGGACAAGGACACAGAGGTTCGACAGGCGAACGCGAACTGGTTCAACTTCGCTGTGTGGGCAACCGAATCGATCTCCCGCAACATCCGGAACCAGAAGGCGCCCAGCCGAGTCGATGATCTCCTCCCCATAGGCCTGCGCCGGTACTTGACGCCGCTTGTCGTCAACGCCAGAGCCTCCGACGGCCAGCGGGTCGCTCGGGAGTTGGCGTGGAGCCAACTAATGGTGTTCCTGAGCACGACCTACACGTTCGCGGTCTTCAAGCTCATGGTGAAAGGCTCCGCTGAAGCAAGGGCAGCATGTCGTGACGCTCGCACGATCGATGACTTCATCGATCGACTCGGTAAGTTGCGACCGTTGCCCCGGCGCGGCCGAGCGGTTGATCCCGTCGACTTCGCCGTCCCGAAGTGGCTCCGCGAAGAGATCACGATACGGTCGAAGCGACCAGGGGCGAAGTCACCAGACATCGGCGAGCGTCACCTCACCGAGATCCAAGCGGCATTCCACTGCTACCAGAAGGCTAGCCATCTGAGAGTGGCTACCAAGAAAGGTGAGCAGCATCGTGCGCTCTTGATCCTTGAGGGCAACATCCGCTTGACCGCCGTGGAACAGGACGTCGTCGACCCGGCCGTGAAGGCGACACTCGACCACATCCCCAATCGCATGACCAAGGCCGCCGAGGTGCAGCTGAGTCGTCTGGCGGAACGGTTCCTCGGCATCCCACGCCAGCTCGCCCATCTCGACGTGGCCACGCGCCTTGCTCCCGCCACAGAACTGTTCGATGCCGCCTGGTGCCGGCTGCTGACCGACTCGATCCTGGTGCTGGCATTCCCCACCGAGACGCTGAGGCTGGGTCGCAACATCCCGCCGCGCGACCCGAGCCATCCGCTTTTCGACGGCCCCTTGCACAGCCTGGAGCCGAGCGCGCAGGACGACAGCGAGCTCCTCCGCACGAAGGAGCGGGTGCGAGAGCTCCTCGATGGCTTCGACCGGTCCCGCGGGGAAGGCCGCGGGTCCGCGGCGCGTGACTGGCGGGTCTATGGAGAGCGGATGAATTGGGCCGTGACGATGCTCAGGTCTCGCCAGCCCGAGCTCACGCTCTTCTGGAACCCCTACTCGACCGAGGACGAGGATCTCATCCAGACGGGGCGACTACCGACCCGGACGGGCGACCCGACCGAGCTCGAAGTCCAGGCTCCTCTCGATCCCCAGGTTCGGCCATGAAGCTGACACGCGACCTCCTGAGCCAGCTCCGTAGTGTGGGCGACCCCGTGCTGGATCATCTCCCCGGCGGGGACTTCGACTTCCGCAGGGACGCGTCCGGCAAGCGGAACTCGAACGCCTGGTTGTTCGAATGCGTTCGTCATCAGGGTGTGATCTGGTTGTCGCGCGCCAGCTGCTGCGAGCTGTCGAAGCGTGGAGGCATCAAGGCGGACGCGCTGCCGAAGCATCCATGCGTTCGTAGCGACGGATGGGAGCAGTTAGCCGTAGCGCCAAGGCTCGGTGACGCCTGGCTCGAGCTCTGGAACGCGCCCGCGTACGCCCAGCAAGACGTGGACGCCGACAAGATTCGGCTCGCGCACAACCTCTTCGCCCGGTACGGCGCGGAGATCTCCGGAGCCTTGCTGTTCGCCGCACTACCGCAGACCTACGCGGCGCGCGACGGTGTCGACGTGCTGGCCGGTACCGGCGCGCTGCAGTCGAACCTGCGGCGGCGCATCCGCGGTACAGCTCAGTTTCTGGTCGCGGTCATGATGGGAGCCGACACCCCAGCCAAGGCGAAGACGTTCTGGTCTCGAGACAATCCGACCTCTGGCCTACACGCCACATTGGGGCTACGGCTCTTCCACCACGCCGTGCGCCTCGAACTGGCACCACATCGGGCCAAGTCTGACATCCCGATCAACCAGGCTGACCTGCTGGCAACGCTGCTGACATTCACGATCACTACCTTCGAGGTCCTCGAGCGGTACGGCATCACCTGGACAGAAGAGGAGCAGGAGGCCTACTACCACGCCTGGGTGCAGATTGGACGACGCCTCGGCATCGGGCAGCAGCAAACGCACTCCGTCCCGGCCTTGGTCCCGTCGATCGGATCTGACTCACTCATCCCTCCTGACATCGACGAGGCGCGCCAGACGCTCGAGTTGATCCGCCTGGTCGAGTGGGCCGAGTCGGAGGAGGACGCGGGTGGATCCAAGCACGACGAGGCCCGCTCGCCGCGCTGGGCCGAAGCTCCTCACGGCCGCGTGCTCACGAAGGCGCTCCTGGACGAGCTGTCGACGGCCATGCCACGTATGTTGAGGCCGGCGGTGCCAGCTGTGATGCGCACTCTCGCACCACCTCCCGTCCGGGATCGTCTTGGCCTGGGAACGGTCGGCCTGCCCATGGCGCTGCTGGAGCGGCTGCCTCGCGGTCGACGCCAGGTCGCCCGTTTCACGGACGTGCCTACCACCAACCCTGTGTCGGGCGTGGCGTTGCGGACCCTGGCCAACCAGTGCGCGCGTTACTCGATGATCCACTTCCTGGAGGGCGAGCCGCCGTTCGAGTACCCCGGTCTCGACGAGTGGGTCCGAGGCGTGTTCCCTGCCCGCTGAGGCCGCCTTCGCATCCGCTCGTGCGTGGAGCGGATCGGAGAGCGAGCGCACACTGCTGTTCACCGACGTCGAGGACAGCACCTCGCTCTGGGAAAGGCATCCCGAGGCGATGCGCGCCGTCACCCGCGACCACGAGGAGCTGACCAGAGCGGCGATCGACGCCCATGAGGGCGCCCTCATCCGGTTCACTGGAGACGGCGTCTTCGCCGCGTTCGCAGATGCGGGCCAGGCCGTTCGCACCGCGGTCTCCATCCAGCGGTCGCTGTCGGACGCGGACTGGCCGGACGTCGGCCGCCTCCGCGTGCGGATGGGCCTCAACACCGGACCCTGCCTCGAGCAGGGAAAGGACCTCCATGGCCCCACCGTCAATATGGCGGCCCGGCTCCACGACGCCGCCCACGGCGGTCAGGTCGTCGCCACCGACGCGACCGTGGCGAGTTGCGCTCACCTCAGCGATCAGGGATCGGGGATCGACTTCTTCGAGCTGGGTGACTACCACTTCAGAGGACTCAGCCAGCCGACACTCGTGTACCAGGTCCTCGCCGCAGGCCTGCTGTCGGAGTTTCCTCTCCTGCGATCGGGGCGACGCGGCTACGACGAGCTCCCGGCCGAGCTCACCACTCTCATCGGTCGGGACGAGCTCGTTGCCGAGGTGGGCCGGCGCGTGCGCGAGCGCCGCATCGTCTCACTCGTCGGTCTGGGAGGCGTGGGGAAGTCGCGGATCGCCGTGCGGGTGGCGCGACGGGCGCGCCGACCCTTCCACAACGGCATCCGCTTCGTCGATCTGGCCGTCGTCAACGACCCCGGGGAGGTGGTCGGCGTTGTGCTGGCCAGCCTCGGTGCCCAACCCGCGGTCGGCGAGTCCGAGGAGGAGGCTGCTGTCCGGGTCCTGCGGCCAGATCGGCTCCTCCTCCTGCTCGACAACTGCGAGCACGGCGAGGAGCGAGTCCGCGACCTAGTGCGCAAGGTGGTGACCGAGTGCCCCGGTGTGCATGTGTTGGCGACGTCCAGGCAGGCGCTGGACCTGGCCGGCGAGAACACCGTCCAGGTCCTCCCGCTGGCGGTGCCGCCAGCGCGTGAGGCGTTGACCCTGTCGGAGGTGAAGGCCTCCGCGGCCGTGGACCTCTTCGTGGACTGCGCCCGCTCCGTCGATCCCTCCTTTGCCGTGGATCGTGGCAACGCTCAAGTGGTGGCGGGGCTGTGCAGAGCTCTCGACGGGATGCCGCTCGCCCTGGAGCTGGCCGCGGCTCGACTGAGCGTGGAGTCGATCCAGGATCTGGCCCGAGATGGCGCAGCACTGATCGACCGCTTGGGGCCCACCCCTGGTGGCCGAGGACTGAGCATGCGCAGCGTGGTCGACTGGTCCTACCAGCGCCTGCGCCCCGACGATCAGCGGCTGCTGCAGCGGCTGTCGGTCTTCGCCGCTGCCTTCACCCGGGACATGGCTCTCGCCGTCGGACGGAGCGGCGCAGGCCCGACCAGTCAGGCCTTCGACCGGCTCCTCCGATCGTCGTTCGTGGTCCGAGACGCCGTGCATCAGTACCGCTTCCGGCTTCTCGACTCTGCCCGCGAGCACGCACGGGCGAAGTTGCCCCCCGGCGCCGCCTACGACCTCGACCGGCGCCATGCCGAGCTGATGCTGGGGCGAGCGCGGGTATACGGCCCCATGATCCGCACCGGTGAGGAAGCCTCGGCTTCCGAGGTCCTGGCTGCTGACTTCTCCGAGTACCGGCGGGCGATGACCTGGTACCTGCGGGAAGACCGGGTGGACGAAGCAGCCGAGATGCTCGTCGAGATATTCCAGTTCTGCCACTTCCAGCTCCTGGCCGAAGCGCATGCCTGGGCGCTCGACCTGGCGTCACGGATCCCGGCAGATCATCCCCTGACAGGAGATGTCGGCGGCGCAGCGGCTCTGGCGGCATGGTTCGGCGGCGACACGGACCGCGCGGTGCAGCTCGGTCTCGGTGCCGTGGACTCAGCCGCCAGCGGCGATCGACCGCCGTACTGGGCCAGGCTCGCTCTGGTCGACGCCCTCGGATACGCCGGTCGGATGGAGGAGCTGTCGCAGCACTTCATTGCGCTCGTCCGCGAGCAGCGCACGAGTCCCGAACCCTTCTGGCAGATCAACGCCCTCGGGTACGAGGCGCTCAGCTTCCTCATGTTCGGGCGGTCCGCCGATGCCGAGCAGCGAGTCGATCGTGCCCTCGCCTTGGCCCGTCAACTCGGCAACCCCGACTGCCGGCACTGGGCCTTGTACTGCCATGCGCGGGTCCTGGCTCCGCATGACCCCGAGCGAGCCTGCGTCGCCTACGAGGAGGCGATGGCTGCGACCCGCTCGGTGGGCAGCGACTGGAACCTCAGCCTCGACCTCGTCGAGTGGGCCGGGTTGAAGCGGCAGCTCGGCGACCCGGGAGCCGCCGCCGTAGGGCTCCTCGAGCTCCTCGACCTCCTGGGCGGCTCGGGGAACCGGTCCCAGCTCAGCCCGACGCTGCGGCAGACGGCCGAGGTCTTGGCCGCCGCAGGGATGCAAGAGGCCGCCTCGCTGGTGCTGCTCTCGCGAGCCGGGTTACCGCAGATGCCGAAGGGGCCACCGGAGGAGACGAGCGAGGACGCCCTGAGTTCGCACCTTCGTGCAGCGGTCGGAGGTGATTGGAGCCGCCTGGAGATTCAGGCCAGATCGATGGCCGAGCACGATCTCATCCGGTACTGCAAGGAGGCGCTGTCAGCCATGATCGGCGAGCTCGTGGACGCAGGACCACCGCTACGGGGCTGAAAACGGCGAGCACGTCCCACTTGGCAGTTGTCGTCAGGCCAGCTTGGGAATCACCTCGTCGGTGAGCAGCAGGAAGCTCTCGTGGGACAGCGTTGCGCACAGCAGGTAGTCGAGGTGCATCTCGGTTCGCAGCCGCTGCAGCTCGTCGGTGAGCCGGGCCGGTGAGCCGTGCACGATCACGTCGTCGACGTAGCGCTGGATCGGGTCGCGGACCTGCCCGCTGGGGTTGGCGGCCTGGGCCTGGCGCGACCGGATGTCGTGGCTGGAGCTGCGCCGGGACTGGTTGGCGTAGGAAGTAATCGTCCACTCCGCCCCCTGGCGGGCCACGGCTTCGGCCTCGGCGACGCTGCGGGGCACGGCCACCAGCCGGGCCAAGCGCGCTGTCCCGAGCATCCGGCGCGGGTAACCATCCGAGTGGAGGGGCTGACCGCTGCTGGAGCGCTTCGGCTACCCGGCGATCACCCACGACGTGAAGCGCCGGATCCTGGTCGGCAACGCCGGCGGCCTGCATGGCTTGGACCCCGCCGCAGTGGCGTGCCCGCCGCCCGACGAGGACGAGCGCGGCTACGCCATGGCCGTGGGCACCCTGGGCCCGACCACCGCCAGGCCAGGACCACCTCGCTCACGCGCACCCCTGTTGGGCGTAACGCCCGCCACCATTCGTCCCTGAGCCGACGCTCCGGAAGGATGGGTTTTTACGGCGTCCGACCCCCTGCGGGCCTCAGGTGAGCTCGGACAGCGCCGCCGACACGGCCCCCACGTAGCCACCGTCGAACTTGATGGCGTGGGTGATCAACGGGGCGAGCTGGTACAGCGGCACCCGTCGCTCCCAGCCCTCGGCCAGGGGCCAGACGCGCTGGTAGGCGGCGAAGCACCCCGCCCCGAATCCCCCGAAGAGGCGCATCATGGCCAGGTCGAACTCGCGATCGCCGCCGAAGGAGGCCGGGTCGATCAGCCAGCTCCTCCCCTCGGTGTCGACCAGACGGTTGCCGGCCCACAGGTCGCCGTGCAGGCGAGCAGGCACGTCGGAGGGCCCGACGAGCCGGTCCAGGCGGGCGACCACGGACTCGATCTCGGCGGTAACCGTGGGGTCCAGGGCCCCGGCGTCGCGGGCGAGCCGGGCCAGCGGCAGCAGCCGCCTGGTGGCGTAGAACTCCACCCACGTGGCGCACGGTTCGTTGGGCAGGCGGCGGCTGGTCGTGGGCAGGCGGTCCTCGCGCCCGAAGGAGGGCGCGCCCGCTCGGTGGAGTCGAGCCAGGGCGGCACCGAAGGCCTCCTCGGTGCCGGCGCCCCCTGTGCTCCGATCCTCGTCGATCCACTCCAGGACCAGGAAGGGCGGGTCGTCGGAGTGGGCAAGCACCTCGGGGACGGCCACTGCGTCGGCCTCACGCAGCCACGCCAGCCCGGCTGCCTCGGTCGAGAAGAACAGCGGTGGAGCGCTCAGGTGCGTCTTGGCGAACACCGTCGAGCCGTCGGACAGCTCGACCCGGAACGAGGCGGCCACGTCCCCGCCCCGCAGCGGGCGGGCACCGACCACCGAGCGGCGGAGGGCGACTTCGATGCCGTCGGCCAGCGCACCATCCAGGGCGTCTACTCGTCCTCCAGGCGTACGCTCAGGTCGGTGACGGCGTCGATGAACTCGTCCACGATGTCGAGGACGACCTGGCTGGCCGACTTGGCCTGGTTCATGTTGCCCACGACCTGGCCCACGAAGTAGTTGGCCAGCTGGTTGGCGCCCGAGCCCTGGTGGTGGGCGCTGCGGCGGATGCGGGCCTCGGCTTCGGTGATGAGGGCCGACTGCAGGGGCATGGGCAGCGGATCGGGCGTGTCGGCGCGGTCCCACTCCTCGGTCCAGGCGCTGCGCAGCATGCGGGCCGGCTTGCCGGTCTTCGACCTGGAGCGGACAGTGTCCCCCGACGTGGCCAGGAGGAACTTCTCCTTGACCGCCGGTTCGGTCTCGGCCTCCTCGGTGGTCAGCCACACCGAGCCGCACCACACCCCTTCCGCCCCCAGGGCCATGGCGGCCGCCATCTGGCGACCCCGGCCGATCCCGCCCGCGGCGAGCACCGGCACCGGGGCCACTCGGTCGACTATCTCGGGGACCAGCACCATGGTGGCGATCTCGCCCGTGTGCCCACCGGCTTCGGTCCCCTGGGCGACGATCAGGTCGGCCCCCGCCGCTGCGTGGCGTTCGGCGTGCACCGCCTTGCCGGCCAGCGCAGCCACCACCACGTCGTGGTCGTGGGCCCGTTCGACGAGGTACGGGGGAGGGGGGCCAAGGGCGCTGGCGATCAGCCGGATCGGATGGCTGAAGGCCACGTCCAGCAGCGGCGCCACCCCTTCGGGGGAGATGTTCAGGGGCGCGCCCACGATGCGTTCGCCGTCGGGCAGGGGCGGCACGTCGTAGCGGGCCATTACGTCGTCGAGGAACTCGAGGTGTCCAGGCGGCATCAGCGCCGCCACCGCCTCACGGGTGACGCCACCCTCGGTCGACCCCTCGTACTTGGTGGGAAGCAGGAGATCCACGCCGTAGGGGCGGTCGCCGATCTCCTCCTCCAGCCACTTCAGGTCGATGTCGAGCTGCTCGGGTGTGTGGGCCACCGCTCCCAGCACGCCGAACCCCCCGGTCCTTGACACCGCGGCGGCGACGTCGCGGCAGTGGGTGAACGCCAGGATGGGGAACTCGGTCCCCAGCATGTCGTTGACCTTGCTCCTCATGGCTTCTCCTCCGGGCCGATGTCGTACCTTCTGCCCTGCCTCAGAGCTCGGCCACCTCGAGCTCGAGGTAGTCGCTCAGCTTGGC
>Ga0299914_10004225_pt1 | contig 10311 bp, 11 predicted proteins | sample RVTome_10_FD_201361 | JGI IMG/M metagenome (GOLD analysis project Ga0299914, IMG submission 201361) | Soil microbial communities from uranium-contaminated site in the Upper Colorado River Basin, Wyoming, United States - RVT153D57 (version 2) ... | reverse complement strand
CTCCACGCCGCCGCGTCCCTCGAGGTGGTCGAGGAGCGCGTGGCCGAATGCATCGTGGTCAGGGTCGATCGGGCGTTTCATCGCGCGGATCCTGGTCGTGCTCGAGGCGCAACACCGGCTGGGTCGTTCGGGTCGCTACGGGTCGGCACGGTCGTACGCCTCGGCCCGGTCGGGATCGTCGGGCCATTGCGGTCCGGTCGCCAGGTGCACCCGTCGGGCCCGCTCGCGAAGCGTCGCCGCATGATGCCGGCGGAACCGCTCGCGCGTCAATTCGAACCGAAGTAACGGCCGCGGCCTGCCATCGGGGTACATCCCCGCGTCGTTTCCGACGAAGCCGAAGCCGAGCGCTCGGGCCAGGTCCGCGCTTGCCGAATTGTCGACGTCGCACTGGATCACCAGCCGCTCCACATCCCGTTCCTCGAAGGTATGAACCACGAGTGCTGACACGGCGGCAGCCGCGATCCCCTGCCGGACCGCGGAGCGCCGGACCCAGTACCCCACATCGTGGGCGTCCGGGCCGACCCGACGGTTCAGATGCGCGCCGCCTAGGATCACCGCCGGTCGATCGAGTGGCGTGATCGCGTAGCGAAACGCGCGGCCGGCGTGGAACTGCTCCACGTAGTCGCGTAGCCGGGCGCGAGTCCGCTCCAGCGTTGCCGGCTCTTCGAGCGTCCAGCTCAACCACGGCTTGAGGTGTTCCACGTCTTCATCGATGGCGTCACGCAGCGCCGGCGCATCCGATTCGGACCACGGCCGGAGGAGCAGATCGGAGTAGTGGCGGATCGGCATCGTCACGGTCCGCTCGCGCTCATTGCCGGTAGTGATCGCGTCGAGCGCACTTTCGACTCCCCACCCGTCCGTCCCGTCGTTGCCGTTCGCTGTAGCTGCCGTCCGGCCGGCGAGTCAGAAGCGGTGTGTGTAGGTGAGCTTCGTTGCGGTCCTGCGCTCGAGCGTGGAAAAGTTGCCGCGCGGATCCCGCGAAAGCGGCCCATCGCGAAGGTTCTGCGTGTAGACGAGGTAGAGGTCGCTGCCCGGGCGGACGATCCAGCGGAAGCGGGCGAAGAATCCGAGCACGCGGGAGACATCGTCATACTGGGCGGTTCCGTTGACCGAGATCCACGGATTCAACTGCCAGCCTCCGCCCGCACGTAGCAGGTTCGTCGTGAAGCTGCCGGCCGGTAGCTGCACATCGTTGCGTTCCCATTCGGCGCTCACGCTCAGTCCGGGACGTGGTGAGACGTCGACCGCGAGCTGCGTCTCGAACCGCTCGCCGGACCAGAAGCCGCCGCCGCCGATCTGCGCGTCGACGCTGACCGGACGCTGGGACGCGGAGGTCAGCGCGACGGACCAGGTGCGGAAGGTGTAGTCACCGGCCGGGACCACGATGCCGGGTTGGATCTCGAAGTCGGTGTCGATGCGCTCGAAGTCGGAGCGGACGCTCAGCTGGCCGTCATCGCCGCTCTCGAGGCGCGCGCCGAACAGCGTGAGCGTGGTGTTGAACGTCTCGAGCCTGCCGCGCAGGTCGGTCAGGTGTTCGACATGTACTCCCATCTCGAGCTGCCGTACGCCGCGCCAGTTCGGACGCGGACCCAGCGTGATCGTGGGCTGGATGCGGCGGAATCCGTTGCGCGACACGAAGCCGACGGGCGGCGCGTAGCTGTCGCCGAACTCTCGGACGGAGACGTGCGCCTGCACGAGGTCGTTCGGGTAGTTCAGCCGGATGCCGCGCGCGGTACGGTCGGCGAACGTCGTGCGGTCATCGCCGATCGGATCGTCGTGCCAGACGAGGAACGCCTCGAACTGAAGGTTGTCATCGCCGCGGAACGTCGACGTGAACAGGTCGAGATCGACGCCGACCGTATGCGCGTCGTGCGCGTCCGTGAGCTCCCAGGCGCGGCTGCCTCGCCGTGTGTAGATCGCGCCGATCGTGGACTGCCGGAGGATGTTGCGCCGGACGCGCGCCACGGTGAAATCCTCCGTGGGCCCCGTATCGTGCGCACCCGTTCGCACTTGCAGGAAGCCGAGATCGTACGGCCCCGCTGACCCGCCGAGCCGGGCACCGAGGCGGATCGGGACGGGCTGTCCGCCGACGAGTCCGATCCGACGACTGAAGAATGGCGTCGGACCGCTCGACTGTGCGAAAGCGAAGACGCCGGAGCCTTCGAGGAAGAAGTCGCGGCGCTCCGGGAACACGAGCGGGAAGCGCGTCAGGTTGACGCGCCGCTGATCGACCTCCGCCTCCGCAAAGTCGGTGTTGACCGTCACCGATGCACGCAGGCTCGGCGTGATGCTGTACGTCGCATCCATGCCCAGGTCCGCGGTTCTGCCGCTCCCTTCGGCGGCCTGCCCCGGAGCTTCCTCCCACCCGGCCACGACGTACGGCTTCACCTCCAGCCCGATCCCCTGAGACAACCCCGTCAAGCCCGTGAGCTGACCAGCATGGATGGGCCGGAACAGCCCCTGGTTGCGCAGGTGGCCGGACCAGAGCGACTCCTCCTGCTTGCGGCGCACGGTTCGCTGGAAATTGATGCCCCAGGTATCCCGGTTCGCGTCGAAGTTCAGGGTGCGGAACGGAATCCGGATCTCGGCCGACCAGCCGTGATCGCCACGCGTCACCCGTGCGTCCCAGATGCCGTCCCACGACTTGTTCACCGACGATCCGCCCGGGCTGCCGCGCACGAGCCCATCACCCATCAGCCCCGCCGGATTGATCTCGAAGAAGTAGCCGCTGCGACCATCGAGGAAGGTGTCGAGGATCCACATGAAGCGGTCGTCGGCACCCAGCCCCGCATCACGCTGCAGCTGCCGGCCGAGCACGCCGGACGGGTCGCTGTCGTTCAGCATCACGCCGATGTAGAGGTTCTGGCTGTCGTAGAGGATACGCACGAGCGTCCGCTCCGTGGAACGCTCCCCCTCGCGCGGCTCCTGTTGCAGGAAGTCTGTCGCCGGCGTCGCCAGCCCCCAGGCTTCCTCGTCGAGGACGCCATCCAGACGGATCGACCGGTCGTCCGGCAGCCGCTCGGCGCGCACCACGCGCTCGTCCTCGTTCTTGACGGCAATCGCCGATGCGCCGGTCCCCGAAACGACGAGATGCAGCATCGCCAACCCTGCCGCGGCTCTGTGCAGCCCCCACCGGGTCGGCATGGGACAGCGACACGAAGGCGTTGCGGTCGTTGCGGCGCGATCGCTCATCAGACATCCCGAGAGAGTAACGGAGGGCGACAGCTTACAGGCGGGTCAGCGGGAAGGGCAAGCCGCTCCGGCCTTCCCCCGTTTGCGGTTCGACGGGGCGCGACGAACGGATCGTGCGTTCGGGACCGGACGGCTCGAATCTCCCGTCCCGCGTGCGAGGTCCGGCCACCGTGCTCAGTGGCCGGCGATCAGGGTGAACAGCACCGGCAGCGGGTCACCGTCAACGCGTTGGCGATACCGGCCGTCGTCCTCGCGCTTCAGCTGCCGAACGCATAGACCGCGTGAGACATCCGTGAGCTCCTGCAATTGCGTCACGCGCAGTCCGGCGACCTCGACGGCGGACACGATCTCGCCGAGCGGGTGGTGGAACTGCACCTGTGGTCCCGTCCTCGTCGTCGTCGCATAATCCCAGCCTGCCTCCAGCACTCTCCGGCCGGGGACGGCGCGAGCCCCGGCGATTCGCGCCGGGTCCGATTCTCGGAGCTCGTCTCTCGGATGCCCATCGATCAGGACCAATCGGCCGTCACGCACGAGCGCGCCCGCGACCGCGCGCATCCACGCGCGGACATCCGCGATCCAGCAGAGAACGCCCATGGTCGCCCACACGAGATCGAACCTGCCCTCCAGCGCGGCCGGCAGCTCGGTCGCGTCCGCGCAGACCCACTCGACCTCGACACCACACCGGTCAGCGAGGAACCGCGCCTTCTCCAGCGCCACCGTCGAGAAGTCGACGCCCGTCACGCGCGCTCCGCGTCGTGCGAACGTGATCGCGTCGAACCCGAGATGACACTGCAGGTGCAGAACGCTACGGCCAGCGAGCTCCGGACCGACCGCATCCGCAAGCGCTGACTCCTCTTCCTCGATCAGCGAGCTCGCCCCCGCGACGAGCGCCGCGGAGTCGTAGTAAGCGTCCTGCCCGTGCACGGCGGCGAGCACGTCCCAGCTGGTGCGATTGAGCTTGTGATCTGCGTGCATGGTTCATGAAGCCAGGGACACGGACACGAGGACCGCGTCATGCGAATCGATTACGTAGAGTCGAGCGCCGTCAGGGGACACCGCAAACGGCCCACCGCCGATCCCGGGGAGATCGATGCGACCCCTCGGCTCCCCCGACGCTCGATCGAACCGCCGAAGGGTGGACCCGGTGCTTCCATCCGAAATCGAGATCCACAACTCGGCACCGACGAGCTCGGCATCGGCAACCAGCGAAGGAACCTGGATTCTGTCGGGGTTCTCCCGTACGCCGGCGAAGTATGCCGAGTGGGCTCTTTCCACGGCATCCGGCTCGAGCGCGGACGCCCATGCCGTATCACCTCCCGGTCCATAGGCGGTGATCGCGCCAGTGTACTGACTGATCGCCCAGACGCGTCCATCGGGGGCGACGACTGTGAAGACGTTGTTCTGAAACTCTACCGGATACTCGCCGCGCAGCGCTTGATCACGGAGACTCGACATGCTCATCGCACCCGGGCGGTCCGCGAGCGCCCGACCCAGCAACGATCGCTCGCCGGTATGCAGATCGACACGAGCCACCAGCGATTCGTCCAGGCCGAGCGATGGGTAGGCAATCATCGAATCCGCGGCCAGAGCAACCGGGATGAGTGCGCCGGCCGGGACAGTGCGACTCTCCAAAAAACTCCCATCGAGAGCGAACCGGGACAGGCGCGCCGCCAGGGGCTGTAACACCGAAATGCCTTCGCTGTTGGCGCTCAATGCCTGCGGACCACGCAGCTCGCCCGGTCCGTCGCCTTCGCGGGTGATCGATCGAAGGCCGGTCGATCGGGGATCGAACAGCATGAGTGTATGATTGCTGGCATCGGCGATCCACAGCTTGCCATCGGGCGCAACGGTCATGTCAGCCGCGAGCCCGATGGAACCGTCTTCCTGCCGAGCGATCGTATCGACCGCCGCCGGAATGAGAGCGCCACGTCCTCGATCCGTCGACGCGCCGCGCTCACATCCGGCGAGGACCATCGTTGCACCGAGAACAGAAAACGCTGCCGTTCTTCTCGTCAGCTTCTGCACCATCCGCCGAGGTCCTACGTTGCCTGTTCGCCACGCTGAGCACATCGCGTCGTACAGTCTTCCGTTTCTCGATAAGGGGTGGCGTGTAGAATTCGCGACTGGACCTCTCGTAAACTCGAAGCCGCTCGACGAATGTCCGCAGGCGTCAGCTCTCGACTCGTGCTGCCACCTGACCGCTTCCGGCGACTTTCCCGTCGCCGTAGACCGTCATGCCGACGACCCGTCCTTCGGCGTCCTCAACGAACGTGATGTCGTCGTTGCCGGCATTGTAGAAGAAGTCGCGCGGGCCCGACGGAACAAACTCGAAGATCGAGCTGTTGGGGTACCGGATCCTCAACAGCTCCCCCGCGACGGCAACCTCCCACGCCCGGCCATCCTCACTTCGGTACCGGCCGGCGAACCGCGCGAGCTCATCGCTCGACATCCCTACGTGCGGCTTGGCGGCAGGCGCTCGCGACGCAGGTGGAAGAGGCTCCCCGGTGGCCAGGTAGAGCGCGATCGCCATCGGCTCCGAATCGTACGTCCGGGTATTGGCCAGGACCACGGCTCCGTTACCGGTCCCCGGATTGAATGCCAGACCCGAGCGGTAGCCTTCCTTGCCGCCGGCGTGCACGTACGTGCCATCGGATCGAAGGCCGAGTCCAAGCGGCCGAAAGGTCGAGTCGATCTGGACGCCTTCGCGCAATTGCAGCTTCGCCGCCTCCGCGAATCGCGGCGCATCCGTCCTGCCGAGATATGCATCCAGCAGGCGAAGCATGTCATCAGCCGTGGATCGCAGCGACCCCGAAGCCTGCAGCGTGGCCATCTCCATGGTGCGGATCGGGCGGAGATCGGGCCCGTGACCGGGCGCCAATCGCTCCCGCTGATCGGAGTCCAGGGTGATGGACGTGCTGTTCATGCCCAGCGGCGTCAGTACCCTTTCTCTGACCAGCGCTTCGTAAGTCGTTCCTGCCCGCAACGCCAACGCCCGTCCCAGCAGCGAAACGCCGAGGTTGGAGTACTCGTATGCCGTCCCCGGCGCCCGCCCGGGCCTGTAGCTCGACAGAAACGACCAGAGCGAGTCGACCGGGTACGCCTCGTAGGGGTCGGGCTGGCCGTGGATATCGAAGTTCGTGGGCATCGAAGGCAGCCCTGACGTATGCGTCGCGAGATCGCGAAGCGTGATCGGGCGCCCGGCTTCGATCATCGTGACGGCAGATGGCAGGAACGTGCTTACCGGATCGTCGAGTGCCACCTCACCGCCAGCCACCAACTCTGAGAGGAGCAGGCCAGTGATCACCTTGGTGAGCGAGCCGAGCTGAAACAGCGTCGCACCATCCAACGAACGACCGTTGGCCGCCCCGCTTTCGCCATGAGCAACAATCATGCGGCGCTCGCCATCGATCACACCGACAACCATGCCGACGCCGTTGTGCTCCATACGATCCGCGAGCAGCCTTGCGATCGAGTCCTCCGAAGGCACCGCCCACCGGGAGGAGGAGCCAGGCTGCTCACTGTTCTGTTCACCACAGCCCGCCAGCTGCAGCCAGATCGCGGCCATCAGGACCCAGCGGGTAGTCAGCGTTTTCGAAACGACACGCATCCGTTTGCTATCTCCCCTCGAGCAGTGCTCGGACGGCAGCGACTGTGTCGTAGTCTATTGCTTTCACGCTTTCTCATGCTTTAGTTGCAACTCATCTCCAAGTACCGGCAGCGACACCGGCAGTCACGCCCTGTCCGATGGAGTATCCGATGAAACCCGCGACATCCGCCTCGACGAGCTGATCCGCAACCATTCCCACGCCGATGCCGACCGCCACACCGGCGATGCCTCCCACGATCGTGCGAAGAATCGAAGGGCGACCCCCAGCGAGTCTTGATCCACTATACGAACCGGCGGCCGATCCGAACGCACTCCCCACCGCCAACCCGATCACGGCCTCGCCGAGGCCACAGAAACCCGCACCTGCGTCCGGGTGATCACAATCTGCAGTTACACCTCCCACCAGCGTTCCCGCTACCATTCCAACTCCCGACCCGACGACGCCACCCGCTGCCGGCAGCCAGAATGGCCTCGGCACCTCGACGCTGACCTCAGCGCTGTCCTGCTGCTGGCAATGCACTTCGGAGCAGCATGCCAGGAGCAGGACAACGGTAACGCACCCGCAAAGTGCATTTCGCATCTATACCTCAAGCGAAGACCGGGCCCACGCATGGGTGTCAGTGCGGCAGTCGGCTGGCGCCACTCGACTGATCCATTGCCTCTCCGGCCAGGGCCCTCGCGCAAGTAAGGGCGGGCATGAGCGAATGCTGTCTGCTCCCAGGCGAGACGGAACGCGCCAAAGATAATCCCCAGCGCGGGTACCTGCAGCGTCCGAGGGTTCATCGGCAATGCCACGCCGCTCAGCAGTGTCGCGACACCCCTCCTACCAAACCGAAAGACCGAGAAGCTTCCAAAAGGGACTGAGCCTTCGAGCCGGCGGCGACGAAGCCTGTGACCGGCGCCGGGGCACCGGCGTAGACGTCGGACCAGGCCGAGGACATGGGCGCCAGATTGGCCGAGCCGTCCTCGTTCCGGCTGCTGATCAGGACCACGGGCGTCCCGAAGTAGAGCACCGTCAAATCGGAGCCGACATGCATTCCAACCTCCAAGGCGATCGAACCGATCACCCAAGACAACCGGGTCGAACTCAGGACCGCTGGCCAGAAATCGACTCGGCGTTCCGAACGGCCTCAATCGGACCGCTGCGCCGCCATCGCGGCCTCGTAGGCCGCGGCGAGCCGCTCGGTGGCCCTGGGCCCGCCGCTGCCGGGACGCGGCACACCGAGGTGGCGCTCGCGGAGCTCGTCCATGAAGTCCTCCCACAGCTCCGGGCCACCAGCCTCCAGGACTTCGGCGCGGACCCGCAGTTCGGGGGTCGTGGGGCGGTGCCGCAGGCCCCAGGCGGCGAGCTGGGCCATGACGGGGACGAGCTGGATCGACGGTTCGGTCAGGCTGTAGATCGCACGCTGGCCGCGCCTGACGTCGTCTCTGGTGAGCAGCCCTGCTTCGACCAGGGCACGCAGCCGATCGGCCAGGATGTTGGAGGCGATGCCCTCCTCGGACTCCGACTGGAGCCGGCGGAAGTGCCGCCGATCGCCGAACATGACGTCCCGCAGCACGATCAGGGTCCAACGGTCGCCGAACACCTCGACCGCGGCATTGATCGGGCAGCCGGAACGCGGATTCTCGGTCATGGCACCCTCTTCTCGGATCCACTTGCATTCTACAAGCACGGTTTGCTAGACTACACTGCTTGCGTACTGCAAGCACTTGTCTCGGGAGGGGTCGGCACATGTCGCGGAACAAGCAGACCGTCGTGACCTATCTTGACGGATTCAGGAAGAACGACCACGCCCAGATCCTGTCGTGTCTCACCGACGACATCGAATGGACGGTGTACGGCGGATTCCACCTGACCGGCAAGCAGGCGTACGACGAGGCCATCGAGGGGCCCGGCTTCGTGGAGCCGCCGCGACTCGAGGTCGTGCGCATGGTCGAGGAGGGCGACGTCGTCATGGCGGAGTTGACCGGCTCGGTGCGCAAGGACACCGGTGAGGTGATGCGCATGTCGATGGCCGAGGTGTTCGTCATGCGCGACGGCAAGATCACCGAGCGGCGAGCCTGGGTGATCGAGCTCAAAGAGAACGACTACCGATGACGTCCGAAAAGAACCTGCAGAGGAGACCAAGTCCCGTGCGAAAGCTCATCTCATTCACGGCGATCAGCCTCGACGGCTACTACAAGGGCGCCGACGGCGCGTTCGACTTTGCGAACGTCGACCAGGAGTTCTTCGATTTCTCCAACCACCAGGACGCCTACATCGACACCCTGATGTTCGGCCGGGAGACGTACGAGAACATGGCCGCGTATTGGCCGAACGCGACCGACAGCGACCCCGAGGTCACCGACTTCATGAACAGCGTGCAGAAGGTCGTGGTGTCCTCGACCCTGAAGAAGGCCGAGTGGAACAACACCGAGCTCGCCGGAAGAGACCTCGACGCAACCGTCAAGGCCCTGAAACAACAGCCGGGCAAGGAGATCGCACTGTTCGGCAGCGTGCAGCTGACTGCGAGCCTGCTCGAACTCGGCCTGGTAGACGAACTGCGCGTGATCGTGTTCCCGATCCTCCTCGGAGAGGGCGTCTCATTGTTCTCAACTCTCGACCAAAGGGTCCCCCTGCAACTCTGGCAAACCAGGACCTTCCACTCCGGCAACGTCCTCCTGACCTACCGCCCCGCCCAGTCCTAAGGTTCGCTACCCGCGTCTCCTACTCATTTGACTTGACGTGTCAGCGAATGGCTCCTCGTCCACACGCACAGCGTGCACGTCAACAGGATCAGCGTCTCGATCTCGCCGAACTCGCGAACCTGAGTTCACGCGCCACCGAGGCGAAGTGAGCCGCGGCCAGGCGTCGACCGGAGAGGAGTGGCGTGTCCGCCGCCTTTCTCTTCCTGCCCCTCAGCATGACCCGCGGCGGCAAGGCGCCGAAGGAGCCGCTGCGGGAAACGCGAAATTATCCGAAGTTGAGAGTCCCCGCTGCACTGCACTCCACTTGAGGCAAGCACAAGAAGTCGTTATGGTCATACTGACCATTTGACCGGAGATCCCAGGATGTCGCGGAAAGCTCTCTCAGTCGCAGAAGCCAAGGCAACGCTCTCGGACGCCCTCCGCGAGGTTGAGGCGGGAGCTACGGTCATAATCACGCGGCGCGGGAAGCCCATCGCCGCGCTCGTACGGGCCGAGGACGTGAACACACTCGCGCGGCTGCGCGCCGCTGGACCCCAGAACGGACTGGCTAGCATCGCAGGAGGCTGGGAGGACTCCGAGGAGCTCGTCGCGTCGATCGCTGCCGCGCCACGTCGGGGCCGACGCCAGGCCACGGCCTTCGAGTGAAAGCAAAGTGGCCTTCCTGTTTGACACGGATGCGATCTCGGAACTCCTTCGACCGAAGCCAGCTGCGAAGTTCGTGCATTGGATCAGGAAGGTCGCGCGCGAGGACCAGTTCGTGAGTGCCGTCACCGTGGGAGAGCTCTATCAGGGTGCGTACCGCTCAGCGGCCCAGGATCGTCACC
>Ga0299914_10004224_pt1 | contig 10311 bp, 14 predicted proteins | sample RVTome_10_FD_201361 | JGI IMG/M metagenome (GOLD analysis project Ga0299914, IMG submission 201361) | Soil microbial communities from uranium-contaminated site in the Upper Colorado River Basin, Wyoming, United States - RVT153D57 (version 2) ... | reverse complement strand
TCCACGACCGCTGCGTCGTCGCCGATGGGGACGACGACCCCGGGCTCCTCCCCGGAGAGGAGCTTCTTGATGGCGCGGACGAGCTCTTCCTCGGTGGCCACGGGTTTCCCTTCGTCGGGTCGCCTCGGGGATAATCCTACGAGGCCCGCGGGCATCATGACCCCGAGGGGAGGAGACCAAACATGCCGGTGATCAACACGCTGGACCTCGAGGGCGTCTCCGAGAAGTCGTGGGGCGAGGCGGCCCGCGAGGCCCTGAAGGAGGCGGCGAAGACGATCCGCCAGATCAACCGCCTCGAGGTGCTCGAGTACGGGACCGAGGTCGAGGACGGCAAGATCGCCCGCTACCGCACCCACGTGCGCATCTACTTCCAGGTCGAGTCGGAGCGCTAGCTCGGGGGGCGAGTTCCGGGCGCGCTCCTCACGGGTACACATCCCCTGCGCGCCGGATGAGCCCGGTCCGCTGGGTGTACCATTGGCGGGTTCCCCCGCCAGCGACACCCGGACCTGACCGTTCGAGGAGGAGCACGTGATCGAGGCGAAGAGCGTCCGCGAGAACCCGTCGCCCGAGGAGCTGCGCGCGTTCACCGAGGAGATGCCCACCAGCCGGATCACCGAGTTCGACAACCCGAACGTGCAGACCCGCGTGGTCTCGCGGAGCGCCGCCAGCACCTACGTAGCCACCGACGACCCCTCGATCACCGACTCGCAGACGATCTCGCGCGAGGAGTACGAGCGCGTCGCGGAGATGCAGGATGAGTACCTCCGGGAGCAGGACGTGCTCGTGATCGACGGCTACATCGGGAACGACCCCGACTTCCGCACGCGGGCCCGACTCGTCATCGAGAAGGCCAACGCGAACATCGCGGGGATGCAGCAGAAGCTCTACTACCCGCCCGAGGGCGACGCCGATCCCGAGGTCACCGTGATCTACACCCCGAACCTCCCCGCCCCCGGCTACCCCGACGACCGGATGATCGCGGTGGACCTCGAGGCCGGCGTCACGCGCGTCCTCAACTCCGACTACTTCGGCGAGTCGAAGAAGGGCGGCCTCCGGATGTGGAACAAGATCGTCCACGACCGCGGCGGGCTCTCGCTCCACGCGGGCCTCAAGGCGATCCCCGTCGACGGCAAGGAGCGGGTGGGCCTGATCATCGGGCTGTCGGGGACCGGGAAGACCACGACGACCTTCACCAAGCAGAACGACTCGCTGCCCGCCCAGGACGACTTCATCGCGCTGATGCCCGGCGGTCACGTCTACGGCACCGAGAACGGGTGCTTCGCCAAGACCTTCTCGCTCGATCCGGAGTTCGAGCCGGCGATCTGGAGCGCCGTCACCAAGCCCACCGCCTACCTCGAGAACGTCTACCAGGACGAGCAGGGGAAGGTGAACTTCTTCGAGACGTCCTACACGAAGAACGGGCGGGCCGTGTTCGGCCTCGACGACCTCGGCGCCTATGCCGACCCGCGCGACCTGGGCACCGTGGACTTCATGCTGATCCTCAACCGCAACGAGAACATCATCCCCGCGGTGGCCCGGCTCACGCGGACCCAGGCCGCCGCGTACTTCATGCTCGGCGAGACGACCGGGACGTCGGCCGGCGGCAAGGCCGAGGAGGGGAAGTTCCTCCGGGTGCCGGGCACGAACCCTTTCTTCCCGCTCCGGCAGGACCAGCACGGGAACCGGATCCTCGAGCTGCTCGACTCCCACCCCGACATGGAGGTCTACCTCATGAACACCGGCCGGGTCGGGGGCAAGGACGGCGACGACCGCTCCACGAAGGTGAAGATCCCCCACTCCTCCGCGGTGGTCGAGGGGATCGCCGAGGGCACGATCGACTGGACCGAGGACCCCGACTTCGGCTACGAGGTCGCCGAGAGCGTCCCCGGGATCGACGACGAGGAGCTCCTCCAGCCGAGGAGGCTCTACGAGCGGCAGGGCCGCCTGGACGAGTACGACGCGATGGTGGATCGCCTCAAGAGCGAGCGCGTCGAGTTCCTCAAGCGGTTCGAGGGGCTGGACGAGGAGATCATCAAGGCCGTCGGCTGAGGCCGACCGAGGACAGCAGGCGGAGCGCCGCCATCCCGATCGGGACCATCACGAACCAGCGGAACTCGAAGGCGTTCTTCACGAGGTTGAACCCCACGAAGGCGGCGGACAGCGCCAGCCAGAACCCCGCCCGAGACGCGTCGTGCACGGCGACCAGCAATCGGTCGGCGCCCGAGAGCTCCCCCTCGAGGCGCGTGGGGGCGAGCGCCACCCGGGCCCCGACGAGGAAGCAGACCGCCGCGAGCGCCCAGCCCACCACCGTCACGCGCCGGCCTCCGCGAGCAGCCGGACGACCTCGTCGTCGGAGGTCTGCTCGAAGTCCCGGTACCACTGACCCACCGCGTAGAAGCGCTCGGGCGCGGCGAGGACGACCACGCGGTCGGCCTCGCGCGACAGGCGACGCAGCGACTCGGGCGCCCCGACCGGGGTCGCCAGGATCGTGGCCGCGGCTCCCTGGGCCCGGGCCCACCTGAGGGCCGCCGCGGCCGTCCCCCCGGTGGCCACGCCGTCGTCCACGACGACCGCCGTCTTCCCCGCCACGGAAGCGGGGGGACGGCCGCGGCGGTAGGCCTCGGCCCGGCGCCGGATCTCCGCCTCCTGGCGCTCGATCTCCTCCTCGAGGTACTCGGGCGGGACCCCCAGCCGCTCGATGATCCCGGTATCGAGCACGCGCACCCCGGGCGCGATCGCGCCGAGGCCGAGCTCGGGGTTGCCCGGGGCCCCGATCTTCCGAGGGATCACCACGTCGAGGGGCCAGCCCCGGCGCCCGGCGACCTCGGCGGCCACCGGCACCCCTCCCCGGGGGATCGCCAGCACGACGACGTCCCCCTCCAGGTCGTCGAGCGCCTCGGCGAGGAGGCGCCCGGCCTCGGCCCGGTCCGCGAAGCCCCCGGGAGGAAGCGTGAAGCCCTCGTCCACACGCGCATTATCCCCTGAGGCTCCGTGGTGACCCGCGGCACCGAGGGCGTAGAATGTGGCACTTCGAGGACAGGAGGTGTCACGTGGTCAACGCCTACATCCTGATCCAGACCGAGGTCGGGAAGGCCGCGCAGGTCGCGAAAGAGGTGGCCGCGATCGACGGCGTCACGTCGGCGGAGGACGTCACCGGTCCCTACGACGTGATCGTGCGAGCCGAGGCCGGCAACGTGGACGACCTGGGGAAGCTCGTCGTGGCCAAGATCCAGTCGGTGGACGGCATCACCCGCACGCTGACCTGCCCCGTCGTCCACCTCTGAGCCGCTCCCCCATCCGCGCTTCGGAGGGTGGGATAATCACATCCGTGTGATTCGTGTCGTACCCGTATGGCACGATCGACGCGGAGGTGGAAGCGGATGTCAGAACGCTGCGAAAGCTGCCAGGCCGAGCTGAGCGTCGTCGACTCCTATCTCGCCCTCGAGGAGACCCAGGAGCTCGAGGTCCTGCGATGGGGATGCGCGACGTGCGGCGCGGAGCTCGAGTCGATCGACCGGCTGCCCGAGACCGAGCGGCGCGTCGCCTGACTAGGCCGAGGCGCGGGCCCGCTCCCCGAGCTCGCGGATCACGTCCACGATCAGGTCGACGTCCTCCTCGGAGCTGCGCCAGTTGACCAGCGCCGGGCGGAAGGCCGCCCTCCCCTCGTAGGTGGTCGTCCCCACGTAGATGCGCCCGTCGGCCATCACATCGCGCCCGATCCGCTCGTTCAGCTCGTCCAGCTCCTCCTCCGGGACGTCCGGGGGCCGGTACCGGAAGCACACGATGTTCAGGGGCACCTCGGCCAGGCGCTCGAAGTCGGGCGCCTCGTCCACCCTCCGGGCGACCCGCTGGGCGAGGTCCAGGTGGCGCTCGACGATGCGCCGGTAGCCGCCCCGGCCGTAGGCGCGCAGGGTGGCCCAGACGGCGAGCGAGCGTGCCCGGCGCGACGACTCGGGTCCGAGGTTGAAGAAGACCGGTCGCTCGTCGTCGGGCCCCGGAAGGTACGCGGCCGAGACCGAGAAGACGCGGCCCAGGCGGGAGGGGTCCCGGAGGAACGCGAACCCCGTGTCATGGGGGACGTTGAGCCACTTGTGGCCGTCGGCGATCACCGAGTTCGCCCGCTCGATGCCGCTCACGAGATGGGCTGTCCGCGGCGAGATCGCCGCGAACAGCCCGAAGGCCCCGTCCACGTGCAGCCAGGCCCCGTGCTCCTCGCAGAGGTCGGCCATGGCGGCGATCGGGTCGAAGTCGCCGGCGTTGACCTCCCCGGCGTTCCCGATCACGATCGCCGGCTGGTCTCCCAGCGCCGCGAGCTCCCGCTCCAGCGCGTCGAGGTCGAGCCGCCCCGCGGCGTCGCGGCTCAGGCGCCGCACCCGGTCGCGCCCCATCCCCAGCATCGACAGGGCCTTCGTCGCGCTGGGGTGCACGTACCCGCTGGAGAGCACCGGCGCCGGAGGGAGCTCGCCCAGCCCCTCCACGTCCACGTCCACCCCGTGTCGCTCGGCCCACCAGCTCCGGGCGCACGCCAGGCCCACGAAGTTGGCCATCGTCGCCCCCGTGGTCAGCACGCCTCCCCATCCCTCCGGAAGGCCGAAGAGGTCGCGCAGCCAGTCCACGGCGAGCACCTCGAGACGGGCCGACAGCGGCGAGGAGTCCCAGGCGCCGGCGTTCTGATCGAAGGCCGAGGTCAGCCAGTCGGCGCCCAGGGCCGCGGGGGTCGTCCCCCCGATGACCCAGTGGAAGAAGCGGGGCCCGGCCGAGCGGATCAGCGCCTCGCCGCCGCCCGCGAGCTCGCGGAGCGCGGCGAGGCCCCCCTCCCCCTCCTCGGGCAGGGCGCCGTCGAACTCGAGCGCCGCCTCGGTCGCTCGCTGGGTCCGCACCGGCTCGTACGGCAAGCCCTCCAGGAAGCGATCGGCCTCGGCCCTGGCCAGGTCGAGGATCTCGTCCAGCTCGCGCAGATCGGGGTCAGGCATCGGCTCCTCCTCGGTGACGTTCGAGGCCCAGGCGGATCAGGCGATCGATCAGGTCGGGGTACGGGAGGCCCGAGGCCTCCCACATCTTCGGGTACATCGACACCTCGGTGAACCCGGGGATGGTGTTCACCTCGTTCAGATACAGGCCCTGCCGGCCCAAGAAGAGATCCACCCGGGCCATCCCCGCGGCGTCCACGGCCTGGAAGGCCGCCACGGCGATCCGCTGGACCTCCTCGACGGTCTCGGCGGGGAGGTCCGCGGGGACGATCAGCCGGGTCCGATCGTCAAGGTACTTGGATCGGTAGTCGTAGAACTCCCCGGCGGGGACGATCTCGCCCGGGACCGAGGCCACCGGCTCCTCGTTCCCCAGGACCGAGCACTCGATCTCCCGGGCGTCCTCGACGGCCGCCTCCACGATGGCCCTGCGGCCGTGCGCGAAGGCCTCGTCGAGCGCCGCGGAGAGGTCCGCGAGCGACTTCACCTTGGAGACGCCCACCGAGGAGCCGAGAGCGGCGGGCTTGACGAACAGCGGCACCCCGAGCGCCTCCGCCCGGGCTTCGACCGCCTCGGGGTCCTCGGCCCACTCGGCCGCGGTCGCGGCGAGCCAGGGCGTGAGATGAAGCCCCGCGGCCCCGAAGAGCACCTTGGCCACGGCCTTGTCCATCGCCACCGCCGAGGCGAGCACCCCCGCCCCCACGTAGGGGATCCTCGCGAACTCGAGCATGCCCTGGATCGTGCCGTCCTCGCCGTAGGGCCCGTGGAGCACCGGAAAGACCACGTCGATCGGGACCTCCTCGCCGCCCGGGCGCACGAGGGCCGAGCGACCCGCGGCGGCGATCGTCACCGGCTCGCCGCTGCCGGGCTCGATCGCCGGCAGGCGGTCGGCGTCCGGGTCGCGGGCAGGGGGGCCGTCGAGGAGCATCCATCGGCCCTCCTTGTCGATGCCGACCGGGATCACCTCGTAGCGGTCGCGGGGGATGGCGCCGATCACCGAGGCCGCGGAGACGCAGGAGACCTCGTGCTCCTCGGAGCGCCCCCCGAACACCACCGCGACCCGCGTCACGCCTTCTCCAGCGCCCGCCGGAAGTCCTCCAGGATGTCCTCGACGTCCTCGATCCCGGTCGACACCCGCACGAAGCCGTCGGTGATGCCGGCGGCCTCGCGCTGCTCTCGGGTCATCTGCGTGTGGGTGACGGTGGGCGGATGGACGACGAGCGTCTTCGTGCTCCCCAGGCTCGGGCCGACGAGCGCCACCTCGAGCGACTCCTGGAACCTGCGCCCCGACTCGAGCCCGCCGGCGAGCTCGAACGAGATCATCCCGCCGGGCGCCTCGAGGATCCGCTCGGCGACGTCGTGGTCGGGGTGCGAGGCCAGGCCCGGGTACCAGACCCGCTCCACGGCCGGATGGTTCTCGAGGAGGGAGGCCAGGGCGCGCGCGTTCTCCACATGCCGGTCCATCCGGAGGGCGAGGGTCTCCAGGCCGCGCATGGCGAGCCACGACTCCCAGGCGTTGGCGGTGCCCCCGATGTCCACCGAGGTCTCGCGGACCTCGTGCAGGAGGTCCCCGTCCCCCACCGCGATCCCTCCCGTGAGGTCGGAGTGGCCCCCGATGTACTTCGTGGTCGAGTGGACGACGATCGCCGCCCCCGTCTCCAGCGGCCGGCACAGGTAGGGGCTGGCGAAGGTGTTGTCCACGACCAGCGGCACCCCGCGCTCGCGGCAGGCCGCGCCGAGCGCCTCCAGGTCGGGCACCGGCAGGAGCGGGTTCCCGATCGTCTCGGTGTACACGAGCCTGGTCTCGGGGCGGATCGCCTCGAGCATGTCCGGGGCCCGATGGCTGCCCGCGAAGGTCACCTCGACGCCCCAGCGGGGCAGCAGCTTCGACATCGTGGAGAAGCTCCCGCCGTAGAGGGCGGGGCTCGACACGACGTGGTCGCCGGCCCCCGCCAGCGCGCTCAGCGTGGTGACGATCGCCGCCATCCCCGAGGAGAACGACACGGCGCGCTCGCCGCTCTCGAGGTCGGCAACCAGCCGCTCCAGCGCGTCGCGGGTGGGGTTGTGCCAGCGCGTGTAGACGTAGCCGACGTCCTTCCCCCGGCGGATCAGATCGGCCAGGACCTCGGCGTCCTCGAAGGCGAAGGTGGCCGCGGGGTGGATCGGCGGGGCGACCGGGGCGGCGTCGCCGAGATCCTCGTGCCTCCTCCCGAGCGCCCGGGTCGTGAAGCCTCGCTCGTCCATCCCGGGAAGCCTACCCGACCGGGCGGCTCAGGAGATGCCGTGCAGCTCGGGCCGGGCGGCCCGCATCATGAGCGAGGTGGCCATGTCCGCGGGCGAGACGCCCTCGTAGAGCACCTTGACCACGTGCTCGGCGATGGGCATCTCCACGCCCTCGCGCCGGGCCAACGCCAGCACCGGCCTGCTCGACTTCACCCCCTCGGCGACCATGCGCATATCGCCCACGATCTGCTCGAGGGTGCGGCCCCGCCCCAGGGCCTCGCCCAGGGTTCGGTTCCGCGACAGCTTCGAGATGCAGGTGGCCACGAGGTCGCCCATCCCCGCGAGCCCCGCGAAGGTCATCGGCGCGCCCCCGAGCTTCACCCCGAGCCGCGTGATCTCGGCGAGCCCCCGGGTGATCAGCGAGGCCCGCGAGTTGTCCCCGAACCCCATGCCATCCGCGATCCCCGCCGCGATGGCCACCACGTTCTTCAGCGCCCCGGCCATCTCCACGCCGATCACGTCGGGGTTCGTGTAGACGCGGAAGTGCGGGGCCATGAAGAGCTCCTGGAGCTCCGCGGCCCGCCCCTCGTCGGCGCAGGCCGCGACCGAGGCGGACGGCATCCGCGCCGCCACCTCCTTGGCCAAGTTCGGTCCGGAGACGACCGCGAGCCGGGCGGGGTCGAGGTCGGCCTCCTCGGTCATCACTTCGGTCATCCGCCGCAGCGAGTCCTGCTCGATCCCCTTCGTCAGCGAGACGACGGGGGCGTCTTCCGCGAGGTGCGGAGCCACCTCGCGGAAGACGCCCCGGAAGGCGTGCGAGGGGACGGCCATGACCACCACGCGGGCCGGGGCCACCGCCTCCTCGACGTCCGGGGTGGAGGTCAGGGCCCCCGGGAGCTCGAGGCCGGGGAGATAGTCGGGGTTCTCGTGGCGGGCGCCGATCGTGGCGGCCAGCTCGGGGCGGCGGGCCCACAGCACCGTGTCGACGCCCTTCTCCGCCGGGATGCAGGCGAACGCCGTGCCCCACGAGCCGGCGCCGACGACCGCGACCCGGGTCACGCCCACGTCTTCGGGTACGCGGCGCGGAGGTCGTCGACGAGCACCGAGAGCTCGTCCATGACCTTCCTCGTCACCTCTCGGAGCACGGCGGAGTCGTCGGCCCCTTCCTCGTAGGCGGAGAGGTCCATCGGCGTCCCGGCCTTCACCCAGATCGGACGGCCGAACCTCAGGCTCCTCGATCCCCGCTGCCACACGTGCTGGGAGCCCCAGACGGCGAGCGGCAGGACGGGCACGCGGGCGGCGAGGCTGAGGCGGGCGATACCCGTCTTCCCCTGCATCGGCGAGAAGTCCGCGTTCCTGGTGACGGTGGACTCGGGGTAGACCATGACGAGGCGGCCGGCCTCGAGCGCGGCGAGGGCCGCCTGCACCGGCGCCTGATCGCCCGATCCGCGCCGGACGGGGATCTGGCGGGCACCGCGGAGCACGGTCCCCACGAGACGGCTCCGGTACAGCTCGCTCTTGGCCAGGAACCTCGGGCGCCGCCCGGCCTTCTCGATGAAGTAGCCGTGCGCGAGCGGGTCGAAGTGGGAGATGTGGTTGGCGGCGACGAGGACGGGGCCCTCCCGGGGGACCTGCTCCAGCCCCTCGAACCGCCACCGGAACCAGACGGCGATGGGCGGGATCAGGAGGGTCTCGGCCACCCGGAACCAGGGCTCGATCCGCCTCATGCGCGCCATCCTACCCGGATGGTTCCATGCGGCGGCCGTACCCGCTAGCATGACTCCCCCATGCGGGTCATCGCCGTTCCCGTGAAGGACCTCTCCAGGGCGAAGGGCCGACTGTCGGGGATCCTCTCCCCGGTGGAGCGCGCCGCGCTCACCCTGGCGATGCTCGAGGACGTCCTCTCGGCGTGCGAGGCGATCCCCGGCTGGCAGACGTGGGTGGTCTCGCCCGACGCCTCGGCCCTCCAGGTGGCCGCCAGGATGCGGGCCCGCCCGATCGAGGAGCGCGACCAGGGCCTCGTCTCCGCGATTCGCCAGGTCGAGGAGGAGGCCGCCACCGCCGACGCCCTGGCCGTCGTGCTGGCCGACCTCCCGCTCATCACGCCGGCCGCGCTCATGCGGGCGCTCCAGACCCTCAGCAGCGTCGCCGCGGCGCCGGCCGACTCCGACGCGGGGACCAACCTCCTCCTCCGCCGGCCGCCCGACGCGATCCCTCCCCGCTTCGGCACCGACTCGTTCCGCAAGCACCGTGAGGCGGCGGAGCTGCACGACATCCCCTTCGCCGAGGTGCGGCTCCCCCAGCTCGCCTTCGACCTCGATCGCCCCCAGGACCTGGCCGTCCTCATCGGATCGTCCACGAGGAGCCGGGCGAAGGCGACTTGCCTGGAGATGGGCCTCCCGGAGAGACTGTCGCTCCGGAAGCGCGCCTGAGGAGCGACGAGTGCCGCAGGGGACGATCAAGGAGTACGACCGCGAGAGCCGCACCGGCTCGCTGCTGCTCGACGACGAGTCCGAGGTAGGGATCGACCCCACCTCGATGGAGGGCTCGGGCATCCGCTATCTGCGGATCGGGCAGCGGGTGAAGTTCGACCTGGCCGAGGAGTCCGGGAAGCGGCTGGCCCGGACCCTCCGGATCGTCACCTTCTCCGGGTAGCCTTCCGGGTCGTCCGCTTCCGGCGCCTCGGCGCCGCGGCCTTCAGGAACCCCCTTCCGGGACGGAACGCGGGCTTCACCGTGGCGGGGATCTTCACGGCCTCCCCCGTGTGCGGGTTGCGTCCGACGCGCGCCGCCCTGCGGACCCGCTCGAAGGTCCCAAAGTCGGCGAGGGTCACCCGTCCACCCTTCGCCACGGTGGTGCGGACGACGTCGAGGAGGGCGTTCACCACCTTCACCACGTCCCTGCGCTCCACGTCCGTACGGGCCGCCAGCTCGTGCACCAGGTCGGTCTTGTTCACGCTTCCTCCTGTCCCGTGCAGGCCCTTTGATAGACTGCTGACTGGTAGTGGGTCGTGGGGTAACGGTAGCCCGGCTGACTCTGGATCAGCTAGTCCTGGTTCGAATCCAGGCGACCCAGCGGACCGCGCCGGCTCACCCCGGCGCCCCGGCCCCTTCGTCTAGTG
>Ga0299914_10004223_pt1 | contig 10313 bp, 12 predicted proteins | sample RVTome_10_FD_201361 | JGI IMG/M metagenome (GOLD analysis project Ga0299914, IMG submission 201361) | Soil microbial communities from uranium-contaminated site in the Upper Colorado River Basin, Wyoming, United States - RVT153D57 (version 2) ... | reverse complement strand
CGAGGCCGCCGCCGCCGCGCGACGGGTCGCCGACGCGTCCGCCCAGGACTTCCGGCGCGCGGCCACCGCGAGCGCCGACGCGCGCGCGGCGCTCGCGGCCGCACGGGCCGCCGAGGCGGAGGCCCGGGCCCGCGCGGCCTCCACCGAGGCCCTGGCCGAGGAGCCGCAGGGCGGCGAGCCCGATCTCGCGCCGGTCCAGCGGGCTGTCCGGGCGCTCGGGGGCGCCGCGGCGGCGCTTGCCCCCGCGGCCGAGCGCGCGCGGGGCGCGGTCGCCGAGGCGGCCGCCGTGGTGCGCGACCTGGACGGCGCGCTCGCCGCCGCCCACGCCGCGGTCGAGCGGGCCGAGCGGGCGTCGGCCCAGAGCGGGGAGGCGGCCCACCACGCCGAGGTCGAGGCCGCCGTCGCCGCCGAGCGGGCGGCGGAGGCCGGCCCGGCGCCCCCGCCCGGGCAGGAGCTGGCCGACCCCGAGGAGGCCGCCGCCCGGCTCGAGGAGCTCGAGCGTCGCCGCGCCGCCGTCGGCGCGGTCAACCCCCTCGCCGCGGCCGAGCGCGCGGAGCTGGGTGAGCGCGAGTCCGAGATGGTCGCCCAGATCGACGACCTGGAGGCGACGGCGGCCGCGCTGCGCGAGCACCTGGGCGAGATCGACGCCGCGGTCGCCGAGGGCTTCGACTCCCTGTTCGACGCCTTCCGCGAGCGGTTCTCCGAGGTCTGCGGGCTCCTGTTCCCGGGCGGCGAGGGGCGCCTGCGCGCCGTCGCCGACGAGAACGGCGAGGCCGGCATCGAGGTCGAGGTGGTGCCCGCTGGGAAGCGGCCGCGCTCGCTCGCGCTGCTGTCGGGCGGCGAGCGCTCGCTGGTGGCGCTGGCGTTCTGCCTGGCCCTCGCGATGGCGCGCCCGGCGCCCTTCTACCTGCTCGACGAGGTCGAGGCGGCCCTCGACGACGTCAACCTGCGCCGCTTCCTCGGCGTGGTGCGGCGGCTCGCCGAGCGCACCCAGTTCCTGCTCGTCACCCACCAGCAACCGACGGTCGAGATCGCGGATACCCTGTTCGGCGTGACCATGGGCGAGGAGGGCGTTTCGCAGGTGGTGGCCCGGAGGCTGCGGCGAGACGTGGAGGGCCCGGCGCGGCCCTACGTCCGGCGGGCGCTGCACGCCATCCCGGGCGGCCGCTCGGCGTGAGCGCGGGGCCGGAGGCCGAGGGGAGCGACGCCGACCGCCAGGCGTGGTCGGACCTCTTCGCGCTGGCGTCCCCCGCGCCCGACGAGCAGGACGCGCCCGCGCGCCGCGGCCTCTTCCGGCGCCTGCGCGAGAACCTCACCAAGCCGCGCCAGACGATCTCGCCCCAGCTCGCGGGCATCTTCGCCCCCAAGCTCGTGACGCCCGAGACCTGGGAGGAGCTGGAGGAGGCGCTCATCTCGGCCGACTGCGGCGTCGACGCCACGCTCGAGCTCGTCGAGGAGTTGCGCGGCGAGGCGGAGCAGGGTCGCATCCTGAGCGGCGCCGACCTGTCGCGCGCGCTCTGGGTCGCGGTGGCCGACCGGATGGCGGCCGAGCCGCCGCGCATCCCGCTGCGCGCCACGCCCACGGTGATCCTCATCGTCGGCGTCAACGGGAGCGGCAAGACGACCACGATCGGCAAGCTCGCCCACCGTCTCGGCGAGCTCGGCCAGTCCGTCGTGATCGGGGCCGCCGACACCTTCCGCGCGGCCGCCATCGACCAGCTCGCGGTGTGGGCGGAGCGCTCCGGCGCCCAGCTCGTGCGCCAGGCGCAGGGGGCCGACCCGGGCGCGGTGGCCTACGACGCGGTCGCCTCGGGGAAGGCGCGCGGCGCCGACGTCGTCCTGGTCGACACCGCCGGCCGGCTGCAGACCCAGCACAACCTGATGGAGGAGCTGCGCAAGGTCGCCGCGGTGGTGCGCAAGGTCGACCCCGAGGCGCCCCACGAGGTGCTGCTGGTCCTCGACGCCACCACCGGCCAGAACGGCCTCAGCCAGGCGCGCCTCTTCCACGAGGCGGCCGACCTGTCGGGGGTCGTCCTGACCAAGGTCGACGGCACGGCGCGCGGCGGCATCGCGGTGGCGATCCGGCGCGAGCTCGGCATCCCGGTGAAGCTCGTCGGGTCCGGCGAGCGCCTCGAGGACCTCCAGCCGTTCGACGCCCGGGCCTTCGCGCGGGCGATCTTCTCGCCCGAGGAATAGCGGCTCCCGCCCGGGCGCGCGCGCGAAGCCGCTAGCATGGGCGGTCGCCCATGTTCGACGCGCTCACCGACAAGCTGCAGGGGGTCTTCTCCGGCCTGAAGGGCCGGGGCAAGCTCACCGACTCCGACATCGACGCCGCGATGCGGGCCATCCGGCTCTCGCTGCTCGAGGCCGACGTCAGCCTGCCGGTCGTCAAGCAGCTCACGAGCGCGATCGCCGCGCGCGCCAAGGGCGCCGAGGTGATGGAGTCGCTGACGCCGGACCAGCAGGTCGTGAAGATCGTCAGCGACGAGCTGACCAACCTCATGGGCGAGGCGAACGTCGCGCTGCCGCTGGCCTCCAAGCCGCCGACGGTCGTCCTGATGGCCGGCCTGCAGGGCTCGGGGAAGACCACCTGCTGCGCCAAGCTCGCCCGGCACTTCCACGCCCAGGGGCGGGCGCCGATGCTGGTCGCCTGCGACGTCCACCGGCCGGCGGCCGCGGAGCAGCTCGCGGTGCTGGGCGGGCAGATCGACGTCCCGGTGCACCGGGAGGACGGCGCGGACGCGCCCGGCATCGCCACCCGGGGCGTCGAGGCGGCACGCCGCGCCGGGCGCGACCTCGTGATCGTGGACACGGCCGGGCGCCTGACGATCGACGCCGAGATGATGGACGAGCTCGTGGCCATCCGCGACGCGGTCAAGCCGACCAGCGTCGTGCTGGTGCTCGACGCCATGACCGGCCAGACCGCCGTCGAGGTGGCGAGCGCGTTCGTGGATGCGGTCGACGTCGACGGGGTCGCCCTCACCAAGCTCGACGGCGACGCACGCGGCGGGGCGGCGCTGTCGGTGCGCGCGGTCACCGGCAAGCCGATCCTGTTCGTGGGCACCGGCGAGAAGCTCGACGCGCTCGAGCCCTTCCACCCCGACCGGATGGCCTCGCGCATCCTCGGCATGGGCGACGTCATGAGCCTGATCGAGAAGGCCCAGACGACGGTCGAGGTGGCCGACGCCAAGCAGCTCGAGCAGAAGATCCGCGGCGGCTCGCTCACGCTCGAGGACTTCCTCGAGCAGATGCACCAGGTCCGCAAGATGGGCCCGATGTCGCAGGTGCTGGGCATGATCCCGGGCTTTCGCACCGCGGCCAAGGCCAAGGACCTCACGGTCGACGACCGCCAGCTCGACCGGGTCGAGGCGATCATCCACAGCATGACGCTCGCCGAGCGCCGCCATCCCGAGATCATCAACGGCAGCCGCCGCCGGCGGATCGCGTCCGGCAGCGGCACCAGCGTGCAGGAGGTCAACCAGCTCCTGTCGCAGTTCAAGCAGATGCGCAAGCTGATGAAGCAGATGGGGCGCGGCGGGCTGCCCGCCCTCTTCGGGGCCTCGCCCTAAGCCACCCGACACCAGACAAGGAGCACCGTGGTCAAGATCCGCCTCGCCCGAGTGGGCAGCAAGAAGAACGCCATCTACCGCGTGGTGGTGGCCGACGTGCGCTCGCCGCGCGACGGCCGCAGCATCGAGACGATCGGCCGCTACAACCCCCAGACCGACCCCTCGATCGTCGAGATCGACCTCGACAAGGCCAACGCCTGGATCGAGAACGGCGCCCAGCCGACCCCGGCGGTCAAGAAGCTGATGAAGATCGCCACCACGGCCCAGGCCTGAGCGCGTGGCGACGAGCCCGCTCGCGGCGATGGTCGAGACGCTGGCCCGCGGCCTCGTCGACAACCCCCAGCAGGTCGAGGTCAAGGAGGAGCGCGACGGCGCGAGCAGCGTCCTCTCGCTCTACGTCGCCGAGGAGGACCTCGGCCAGGTGATCGGCCGCGGCGGCCGCATCGCCCGGGCCCTGCGCGTGATCCTGCGCTCCGCGTCGACCGCCAGGGGCGAGCGGGCGACGCTCGAGATCGTCGACTAGCCCGCGTCGTCGGGTGGCGGAGCCGGCGGTCGTCATCGGGCTGATCGGCCGCCCCCACGGCGTGGGGGGGTCGGTGCGCGTCCGTCCCACGGGGCCGACGCTCGCGAGCATCGCCGCGGGCGAGTCCGTGGAGGTCCGTCATGCCGACGGCGCGCCGCGCCGCCTCGCCCTGGCCGGGCGGTCCGGCACCGACGAGCGCCCCGTCCTGACCTTCGCCGGCGTCGAGACCCGTGAGGACGCCGCGGCCCTGACCGGCGCGACGATCGCCGTCGCGCCCGAGCGCGTCGTCCCCCTCGACGACCCGGACACCTTCTACGTGCGCGACCTCGTGGGCTGCCAGGTGCTCGTGGGCGAGCGCCCCGCGGGCGCGGTGACGCGCGTCCACGCCGCACCCGCCAACGACGTGCTCGAGGTGGAGGGCGCCGACGGGCCCCTCCTGGTGCCGTTCACCGCGGACGCCATCCACGACCTCGACCTCGAGGCGCGGCGCATCGTCGTGCGCCCCGACCTCTTCGCCGCCTGAGGGGCGCGGGTGACGATCGACGTCTTCACGCTCTTTCCGGAGTGGTTCGACTGGATGCGGCGGCCGCGCCACCTCGCCAACGCCGCCCTGTCCGCCGACCTCGAGGTGCGCTGCTTCTCGCCGCGCGACACGACGCCGCTCCCCCACGGGCGGGTGGACGACACCCCCTACGGCGGCGGCCCGGGCATGGTGATCCGGGTCGATGTGATGGCCGCGGCGCTCGAGGCCGTCTACGGGGAGCCGGCCGAGCGGGTGCGCGAGGGCCGGCGGGTGATCGTGCTGACCCCACGCGGGCGGCGGTTCACCGACGCCGTCGCCCGCGAGATCGCGCTCGAGCCGGCGATCACCCTGCTGTGCGGGCGCTACGAGGGCTTCGACGAGCGCGTCCACGAGGCCCTCGCCGGCGACGCCATCTCCCTGGGGTCCTTCGTGCTCGCGGGGGGCGAGGTGGCCGCGATGGCGATCATCGACGCGGTGGGCCGGCGCCTGCCGGGGGCGCTCGGAAACGCGGAGAGCCTCGAGGGCGAGTCCTTCTCCGAGGCCCTGGGCGGCGGGGTGGAGCACCCGCACTACACGCGCCCCGCGAGCTTTCGCGGCCGGTCGGTGCCCGAGGTGCTGCGCTCCGGCGACCACGCGGCGATCGCCCGCTGGCGGGCCGAGCGGGTCGCCCCGCCTCCCGGGGCCTGACGGGGGCCGGCCAGCCCCGCGCAAGCGGTGCCGGCCCCGCCGAGGCCGACATGGGTATCGCCGCTGAGGCGATGTCGGCCTCGGCTTGTCCGCGCCGGGCCCGCAAGAGGCCCGGCCGGCCAGCCCCGCGCAAGCGGTGCCGGCCCGCGCGGGCCGATACGATCGCCCCCGTTGAGGCGATGTCGGCCCTGGCCCGTCGGCGCGGGGCCCGCACGAGGCCCGGCCGGCCCGCCCCGCCGAAGGCGGTGCCGGCCCCGCCAGGGCCGGCATGGGTACGGCCGATGAGGCCGTGTCGGCCCTGGCTTGTCCGCGCCGGCCCCGACAGAGGGCCGGCTCGCGCTCGTCCGCGCCGGGCCCGCAAGAGGCCCGGCCCGGCCCTTGCTATGCTCGCCGTCGTTTTGCCGGGACCCCGACCCGGGCACGTCGAGCGAGGAGCACGGGCGATGAGCGTCATCGAGAGCCTTGAGCGCGAGCAGCTGCGCGACGACGTCCCCGACTTCAAGGCCGGCGACACCGTCAAGGTGCACTTCCGGGTCATCGAGGGCACGCGCCAGCGGGTGCAGGTCTTCGAGGGCACGTGCATCAAGCGCCAGGGGTCGACGAACCGCGAGACCTTCACCGTCCGCAAGCAGAGCTTCGGCGTCGGCGTGGAGCGCACGTTCCCCGTCCACTCGCCCAAGATCGAGCGCATCGAGCGCGTGATGGAGGGCGACGTCAACCGCGCCAAGCTCTACTACCTGCGCGGCAAGGTCGGTAGGAAGGCCCGGATCCGCGAGAAGCAGCGCTCCTAGCCGAGCCTCTGGCGGGGCGCGGCGCCCGGGGCGGCGCCGTCCCGGGCAGCACCGGCCCTCCGCGCGTCTGTTCGCCCACGATCGGGCGCTCGGCGCGCCGCGCGTGGCGGGCGCGGACGAGGCCGGGCGGGGCTGCCTCGCCGGGCCGTTGGTGGTGGCCGCGGTATGCCTGCACATGGAGGCGCTGAGCCCGGCCGCCCGCCGGGCGCTGGGGGACCTCGACGACTCGAAGCGGCTGCCACCCGCCGTGCGGGCCCGGGTCGCGCGCGCCGTGATGCGCCACGCCGAGCAGGTCGTCCTCCTGGTGGCGAGCCCGGCGACGATCGACCGCGACGGGCTGCACCGCACCAACCTGCGCCTGCTCGCCCGGGCGCTGGGCTCCCTGCAGCCCTGTCCCGGCGTCTGCCTGGTGGACGGCTTTCGCCTCGGGGCGGAGGCGCCCGACCATCGCGCGGTGGTCGGCGGCGACTCCCGCAGCGCCGCGATCGCCGCGGCCTCGGTCGTCGCCAAGACGGCCAGGGACCGCCTCATGGCCGGTCCGATGGCGCAGGCCTACCCGGCGTTCGGGTTCGACCAGCACGTCGGCTATGCCACGCCCGAGCACCATGCCGCGCTGCGCGCCGAAGGGCTCTCACCGCTCCACCGGCGCTCGTTCCAGTCCGCGGCCTACCCGCCGGTCTGAGCCGGTCACCACTCGCCCACCGCCCCCGGGCGGTGCGCGACCCGGGCCCGCAGCCGCCCGAGCCGCACGCCGATGAGGTCGAGCCGCACCGCGTGGCCGGCCAGCTCGGGCCGACCGGCCAGGTAGGCCTCGGCGGCGCGGGCGATGCGCCTGCGCTGGGCGGCGGTGACCGGCTCCTCGAGCGCCGCGGCGCGGGCGCGGGTCTTGACCTCGCAGACGGCCAGCACGCCGGCCCTCGCCGCGACAAGGTCGAGCTCGCCACCGGCCCCGCGCCAGCGGGTCGCCAGCACGGTCCAGCCGCGCCGGCGCAGGTGGCGGGCCGCGGCTTGCTCGCCGCGCCGTCCGTCCCTGTCGCGCAATCCCATGCGCGGAGCCTGCCCGGAGACCGCGCGACGGGGCCAGACGCCGGTGTGTCAGCCGGCGCGCACGGGTGTGACGAGGCCTGTCAGCCTGGGAGGAGGATCCCGGTGCCCGGCGCGCCCGCAGTCGGCCGCGGGACGTCCGAGAAGTCCTGGTCGTCCACCAGCTCGTAGACCGCCTGCACGGGGAACGACTCGATCACCGCGTCGATCGCGGCGTGCCGGCGGGCCCGCTCGGCCTCGGCCTCCGGCGTGCCCACGACCTCGGCGACCCGGGACGCGGCGAGGTGCATGAAGCCCACGGTGACGATCTCGCGAGGATCCGCCAGGCTCACGCCGGAGAGGACCCTGGTCGGCACGCCGAAGCCCCGGCTCGGATACCACGCCCGTTTGAAGTCCTCGTAGTCGCGGCCCTCGCGCAGACGCCGGATCAGCACGGACACGAGCATCGCCCACCTCCGATCGTCGCTCACTCCCCCCAGCGAAAGCCCGTCGGCCAGGCGGCCACCGGCAACGGGCTGCCGGGCAGGTCCTCCGGGCCGTCGGGGTCGTTGTAGCCCCCGGGAGCCGTGTCGTTGGGGGCGTCGGGGTGAAACAGCGAGGCGAGGTACTGGATCTGGCCCCGGCCGGGCCCGAGCTCGGTCTGGCCGCCCCCGTAGGCGCCGATCCCGTGGTCGCGCAGGTGGTCGTAGGTCGCCAGCAGCTCGGCCAGCCGCCCGAAGCGCGACGGCTTCACGTTGATCATCCGAGGTGTCCACTCGAGCCCGGCCACGTCCCGCACCGAGTGGATCGGCGCGTCCCAGGTCACCCGGTCCTCGTGGCCCCGCAGCACGTCCCGCAGCGGCGGGGTGAGGCGCGGGTCCTCGATCCAGGCGTCCGGGAAGCTCGTCACCACGGCCGCGTAGGTCTGCGGGTCGCTCGGCACCCCGAACGGGATGTCGTCCCCGTAGCAGCCCTTCATGTCGAGGGTGTCCACGACCCCGAGGCCCGCGAGCTCGCCCATCAGCTCCGGCGTCCACTCGTCGGTGGGGTCCAGCTTGAACCGCAGCCCGGGGGTGCGCGCGAGCAGGCGCGTCACCCCGTCGCGCGAGAACGGCGGGTCGAGGCGGGTCGAGACGACGAACGCGACCGGTCGGGGGGTGATGCCGAGCGCGTCGGCGAGCGACGTCCCGGCCTGGCGCAGGGCCAGGTCCAGCGCCGCGCTCTCGAAGGCCCAGCGCCGGTAGTCGACCGACGCGGGGCGGGCCGGCGGGCCCGCGTGGAACAGGTCGAGCGTCTCCAGGTGGCGCGAGAAGCCGTCGAGCGTGAACGCGCCCGCCAGCGGCAGGACCGGCCCCGCGGCGGCCTGGGACTCGTGCTCGGGCGGGTCGTAGCAGACGTCCTCGCCCACGCCCTCCTCGCCGGCGCCGTGCAGCGTCACCACCGTGGTGAGCCGGGCGAACTCGGGGGAGAACCGGAGGGACCGGACGTCGAGCGCGTACCCCTCCACCCGCAGCGGCAGGTCGGCGAGCCTCGCGTACGTGCTCACGCGCCGGCGGGGTAGGCGATGATCTCCGTCTGGAGGGAGCCGGGGCCCTCCAGGTAGATGCTGCGCGTGGCGTCGCGGTGCGTCGCGATCTCGATCCCGTGCTCGGCGGCCAGTCGCTCGAGCTCGGCCGCGTCCACGCGGAAGGCCAGATGGGGCGGGTGCTGCTCGGCCAGCACGAACGCCACCCTGACGCCGGCGGAGTCGACCAGCGCCCACGTGGCGTCCTGATACACCACGCTCGTGCCGGGCACGGTGCGCCGCTGCCATTCCACCGCCTCCGCGATGTCGGGGACCTGCTGGGCGACGTGGTCGAACTGCACGTGGGCCTCCTCGCGTTCGTCGCCGTAGCCTAGGGCCTCGGGCGGGACGCGCGCCGTCACCGACCCGCGCGCATCTCGGCACGCCTGCGCCCCGACCCGCGCGCCCGGCCCTGCCAGCCTGGACCGCGTGGTCGCCCAGCTCGTCAGCCCCGCCGTCCTCGGCCTCGAGACCTCGACCGTCCAGGTCGAGGTCGACCTGCGGGCCGGCCTGCCGGCGTTCTCGGTCGTCGGGCTCCCCGACCCGGCCGTGCAGGAGGCGCGCGAGCGCGTTCGCTCGGGCCTCGCCAACCAGGCGTTCGCCGTGCCGGCCCGGCGGATCGTGGCCAACCTCGCCCCGGCCGATCTGCGCAAGGCGGGCCCCCAGTACGACCTGCCGCTCGCGCTGGCGATCCTGGCGGCCTCGGGTCAGGCCGACCCGGCGGCCCTCGCCGGCGCCGGGGCGGTCGGCGAGCTCGCGCTCGACGGGTCGCTGCGGCCGGTGCCCGGGGCGCTCGCCATGGCCGAGCACGCGGCCCGCCGGGGCTGGCGACGGCTGGTGGTGCCGCGGGCCAACGCGGCCGAGGCGGCGTTGGTGCCGGGGGTGGAGGTGCTCGGGGCGGCCACGCTGCGGGCCGCGGTCGACCAGCTCGAGGGACGGGTGGAGCCCGCGGTCGCGCGCATCGACGCCGCCGCGCTGCTCGCGGGCGGGGGCGGATCGGCCGGGCCGGACCTGGCCGAGGTGCGCGGCCAGGGGGCGGCGCGCCGGGCGCTGGAGGTCGCCGCCGCCGGCGGGCACTCGATCCTCATGATCGGCCCGCCCGGCGGAGGCAAGACGATGCTGGCCCGGCGGCTGCCGGGGATCCTCCCGCCCCTGACGCTCGACGAGGCGATCGCGGTCACGCGCATCCACTCGGTGGCGGGGCTCCTGGACGCGGGCTGCCCGCTGGTCACGCGCCGGCCCTTCCGGGCGCCCCACCACACCGTCTCGCCGGCCGGCCTGGTGGGGGGTGGGCGCCTCCCGCGCCCGGGCGAGGTCAGCCTCGCCCATCACGGCGTGCTGTTCCTCGACGAGGTCTGCGCCTTCGCCCCCTCGGCGCTCGACGCCCTGCGCCAGCCGCTCGAGGAGGGCCGGATCGACGTGACGAGGGCGATGCTGAGCGCCCGCTTTCCGGCCAGGCCGCTGCTCGTCTGCGCCGGCAACCCCTGTCCCTGCGGCTTCGACGGCGACCCCGTGCGCCGCTGCGTCTGCCCGCCCGGACGCGCGGAGGCGTACCGCGCCCGGCTGTCCGGTCCGGTGGCCGATCGGATCGACCTGCACGTCGAGGTGCCGCGCCTCGACCGCGACGAGCTCC
>Ga0299914_10004222_pt1 | contig 10314 bp, 6 predicted proteins | sample RVTome_10_FD_201361 | JGI IMG/M metagenome (GOLD analysis project Ga0299914, IMG submission 201361) | Soil microbial communities from uranium-contaminated site in the Upper Colorado River Basin, Wyoming, United States - RVT153D57 (version 2) ... | reverse complement strand
GCGGACCGCCCGAGAAATCCACGTGCAGGCCGGTCGTGCCCAGATCGCCGTTCGCAACGGGGATGGCGAGGGGCGAGGTCAGGTCGTCGCCCCGGTTCCAGACGCGCAGGAAGAAGTAGTCGTCGGCGGGCGTGCCGTCGAAGAAGTCGGCGGCGTCGCTGCGCGACTGCCACGCGGTGCCGAAGCCCGCGGGCGGCGCCGTGTCGATCTCCAGCGTCTGCTCGTCGGGGTTGTAGCTGGCCGTCACGCGGGCCAGGTGCCCGCTCAGCTCCGCGAGCGTCTCGCCGTTCGGAAGGGCGGCCGACCACGGCAGCAGCTCGATCACCTGGCCCTCGAGCGGCCAGTGGACGGCGTCCTTCGGCGGGGTGAGCAGGGTGATCTGCGTCACGAGCACGCCGTTGCGCGTGATCTGGCTGACGTGCACGCGGTAGATCGGCGCGGCGTTGTCGAAGCCCCACGTGTAGTGCGCGCCGTCCACGAGCTGGACGCGGACGGCCTGGTTCTCGGCGCCCAGGTAGCCGCCGGCGGCGGGCGGCGAGCACAGATCGCCGGGATCCGGCGGCGTGGTGTAGGTCACCTGGAGCTTCGCGCCGGTGGCCAGCTCCATATCGGGCGCCATCGTGCCCTCCGACGCCCACTCGCCCGTCACGATCTGCCACGCCTCGGCGCAGTCCTCCGTCTTGACGTCCGGCCGGACGCGCACGCGCCGCATCGTCCGGACGTTCATCGCCGTGTCGGCGCTGCCGAGCGCCGCCTCGAACTTCTCGCTGTCCTCCTCGGCGGCGACCGGCTGCCGCCAGGCCTCGACCCACACCAGGTCGATGCGCGAGCCGCTGGCGGGCAGGTCGGGCCAGTCGGCGCCGGCGAAGTTCAACCAGTCCTTCTGCAGGTGGAAGGGCTCACCGGCGGCCTGCTCCAGCCGCAGCCCGCCCAGGTACAGGGTGCCCGCGCTGATGTCGAACTCCACCTTGCCGGGGGTCGGGAGCGGCGCGGCCGGCGGCGCCGGCAGGAACCCGGCATCCGGAGAGCCGACGGGGCCGATGACGTCCACGCGCGTGCGGCGCATGTCCTCTTCGTCGATGCGCGCCGCGTCGTTGAAGTCGTCGTCGGTGAGGCAGCGGCCCTGCTGCATGCGCACGCCGGAGTACCGCTTGCGGAAGTCCGTTGCGTCGCGGGAGAGATCGACCGTCGCCATGAGTGCCTCCGTCGGCTCAGTTCTCGACCAGCACGTTCGGAATGCGCCCGAACGGCATGTACTCGTCCACCTTCACCGCCAGGCTGTCGTGCCTGATGGGCACGAGCGCGCCGCAGAAGGCGCCCATCTCGCTGCCGTTCTCCGCGCCACGCCGCACCTCCGCCGGAGCGGCCTCCGACAGCAGCGCGTAGCGCCAGTCGCCGAAGCGCCGCGAGGCGAACAGGCGTCCCATGTCGTGCACCGTGTGCGAGCGGTACGCCCGCGGCACGAGCGAGTCGGGATGCCGCGCGCTGAAGCGGAAGCAGCCCGCCTGCGTGTTCGCCGCTTTCGCGACGCCGGCAATCAGCGAATCGGTGACGTCGAGCTGCTCGGCGCGGATGGCCAGCGCGTCGATCGCCGGCGCGATGACCGTCGTCCGCGCCATGCGCACGAGGGCCGTACGCGCGTCGATGGCGACCTCACCGGTCTCGCGTGCGTGCACGATGCTGTCGCGGATGAGAATGCGCTCGATGCCCGCGGCGGCGCCGTCGAGGCGGATGGACGCCAGCACGCAGGCGTCGACCACGAGCGTCTCGACGAAGCCGGTGACGACGAGCGCCACCGGCGGCAGCGCGGCGCCGTCGGCATCCTCGCCCCCGGGGTCGAGCGTGGCGTGCCGCAGGCGCACGCGCTCGAAGTTCCCGTCGAGGCGGACGACGCGCACCTGGCGTCCCCCGATCCAGAGGCCGTCGAGGCGCAGCGACGCGTTCGCGGCCCCCGCGCCGAGCTGCCAGTCCGAGGCGTCGAGGACGATGTAGGGACGCTGCCGTTCGGCGGCGCGGATCGTGCCGTCGGTCACCGCAGCCTGATCGGGTGGATCGACGTAGGTGAGGCTGTCGTCCACCTGGGCGATGCCGCTCGCCGGCGTTCCCGCCCCGAAGCCGCCGTTCTGCCAGGTCGTGGTCGCGGCGCCGCCCTCGACCTCGCGCCCGAAGGCGCCCGCGCCGATCGGCGCGAGCATGCCGGTGTGGTAATCCACGCGGACGGCATTGACGCCGAACGGGTCATGGTTCACGACGAACCGGCCGCGTTCGGGCTCCACGAAGAGCTGCACGCCGGGCAGAACCGGCGGCGACCACGTGTCGAGGCGCGCGGCGCGGGTGGCCGAGCGTTCGACGGGATCGGCGCCGGCGAACCATACCGCCAGCGCCGGCCGATCGATCGAGCTCTCGTCCGGGACGATCGGCCCGGGCCACTCCGCGGCATCGCTCCCGTTCGGCAGCAGCGCCGCGCTGCCGCAGTCGGGCGCGAGCGCCCGCATCAGCAGCTGGGCCACCACACCCGGCAGCGTCAGGGCGGCCGAGGCCGGCAGTCCCGCGAGCAGCCGCAGGAACGCGGCGCGTCCGGTGAACCGCTCGCCGGCGATCTTGCGGAGGTCGTCCGCCGCGGCGTCTCGCTGCGCCTGCGTGGGGATGAGCGGCGTCGTCCGGATGAAGGCGATCTGGGGATCGCCGATCTCGAAGATCGCCTCGCCGAGCAGCCGGCACGCGATCGGACGGGGAAGCTGCCACTCGTCGGCGGTCCGCCACGCCGACCAGTCGCCGCCGGCGTCCGGCGCGCGCAGGCCGCTCGGGTGCGACTGATCCGTGGCGAACAGCGCCACGTCACGCCCGCTCGGGTCGAAGGTGAAGCCATCGCGCGCGCCGGCGAAGTCCTTCAGGCGCCGCGGCTGCACGCCGGTGAAGTGCACCGGGTGCATGCGGTAGACGTGGAACGTCAGCTTCTGGATACCGCGGCGTCCGCTCAGGCCGCGCGGCCGCCGCACGTCGGGCGTGTAGTGCAGCTCGTCGAACGCGTCGCCGGCCAGCGCCGCGCCGCGCACCGACCGCAGATCCGCGAAGCCGCCCTCCGGCGTCCGCGTGAGGCGCCCCGGCCGGGGAGGGCCGTCGAGGCCGTGGCGCGCGCGGGCGAGGCGGCGGAACTCCTCGACCACCTTGCCGTCCCAGCCGGTCATGTCGCTGATCAGCTGCTCGAGCACGAGCAGCGTGCCCTTCCGGCGCCGGTAGTAGATCGTCTTGGCCACGTCCACGCGCCGCGCGCGCGGGTTCAGCGCCGACACGAGGCGCGTCGCGACCAGGTCCGCGAGGTAGGGCACCGCCCAGTCGCTCGCCAGCTCCACGAACCCGTCGTCCCAGACGCGATCCTGGTTGCGCTTGAGGATCGCGGCCTGCGCGGCGAGCGCCTTCACGAACGCGCGCAGCGCGTCCTGGCCCTGCAGCGAATCCAGTTCCCGGTAGACGGCCGGGAGCCATTCCCAGAGCTTCTCGGTGAAGTACTCGCGGTAGTCGTCGCGCGCGGCGGGCATCAGGCGACTCCGTTGACGAGCAGCCGGCTCCCGGAGGTGCCGGGCTCGCCGAAATCGAAGTAGTGTCCGGGCGCGGGCTTGCGGCCCGACTGCGTGAACGGCGCGCCGTCGAACGAGACGCCCTGGAGCGCGGTCACGCCGTCCACGCCCATGACGGCTTCCGCGATCTCGCTGAGAAAGACCACGCCCTCCGGGCCGAGGCGCTCGGCTCGCAGCAGGCCGCCGGCGCCCGGCAGGTCTTCCTCGCGATACAGCGCCTCCCGCACCGCGGCGATCACGTCGGCCGCGAGGTGATCGGGGTGCACCTCGACCGACAGCGCGAGCGTGGATTCCTGCGGCAGACACCGGACGACGGCGATGGGCGCGTCGGGCTCGCTCAGCGCGCGCAGGCGCGCATGAATCCCCGCGCGCAGCGGCTCGGCCCCGATGTACTGCACCTCGGCCACCGCGCGCAGGCCGGCCGCGTCCCATCGCCAGGCCGCGAGCACCGCGCGCACGCCGGGCACGGTCGCGGCCGCCGCCTCGAAATCGGGCAGCGACACGGTGCGCCCCAGCAGCAGCGCGGATCGCGGCGCGTACACGGCCAGCGCCCGCGGCGTCTCGGCATCGTCGCCGCCGAAGGCGGGCAGGACGTTGCGCACGGAGGTGAGGCCCGGAAACGGCCTGGCGAGCTGCGCGATCGCGCCGGCCGGCGGGACCGCCTTGCCGGCGCCGTAGCGATAGGTCGCGGTCACGACCGCGCCGCTCGGCAGCCGCGCGCCGCCGCCGAACGTCACGAACGACTCCCCCTCGTCGTCGTGGCGGACGATGAACACGCGGTCTGCCTCGCCGGCGCGGTAGAACGAGTCGACCGCGTGCCAGCGGATGCCGCCCACCCGGATGTCGAGCGTGCTCCTCACGCCGCTCGCCGTCGCCGCCGGAAGATACGTGAGCGGCTTCTTCGCCAGCTTGAACGTCTGCCGCGGCTGAGAGGCGTCGCCGGTGCCGAGCACCTCGTCGAGCACCGTCTCGCCGCGCGAGACCGCGAGGACGTTGCCGTACAGCGTCACCGCCGCCGTGAGCGCCGTCCCCCAGTCCTCGCCCTGGCCGATCACCGCCGTCCGCGACGCCGCATCCAGCGTTCCCGTCGTCGCGACGCCTTCCAGGTGCACGTCCTCGAGCAGCAGGCGCGACACGTTCACGCGGGGCGGGTCGGCGAGCCCCGGGATCGAGATCGGATCGTCGTGGCTCAGCGTGTCCTTCAGCGGTACCAGCACCTGCGCCGCCAACCCGAGCGGATGGTGCACGACGATCTGGCTCGCGCTGCCGCTCGAGAGCCCCGGGGGCGAGTCGAGCGTCAGGCGCGAGATCGCCACCTTCACCGGCGCGCTCTCGAGCGTGCCGACGACGGCGTTGCTGGCGTCCTTGAGGGTGCTGGCGAGCGTCGCGAAGAGCGTCCGGTGGCGCTCGATGCTGGCCGTCACCCTGCGCGCGACCAGCGTGCTGTCCAGCTCGAAGAGCACCACGTCGCCGGCGCCGGCGCTCGCGAGGGATCCCAGCAGCACGTCGGACCCCGAGATGGCAGCCTCGGTGTCGCCGCCGATCTGTCCCAGCTTCCACAACCCGCGCGTGCCGCCGCTGCCGAGGACGCGCAGCGACGACCAGGTCGCGCCCGGCGGGACGCTGACCGGGGACGCCAGGGTCAGCCGGACGGCGGGCGCCCGGCTTCTGAGCGGCTCGGGCACGAGACTCGACACGCGCGCCGTGCGCAGCGTGCCTGCGAAATCGAGCACGACGGGATCGCCGACGCGGAGGCGGAGGCTGGCGGGGTGCACGAGCATCCAGCTCAGCGTGGTGGCGGGAATGGCGTTGCCCGGGACGCGGTCGACCGGCAGGCGGTTGATGCGCGGATCGAGGCTGGCCGGCTGCGTCAGCTCGAACACCTGAGGCGCCTCGCCGTCGAAGGCCCCGCTCCGGAAGCCCGTGCCCGCCGGCAGGTCGATCACGCGGCGTCCCTCGGCCTGCGCGGCGAGCCAGGCCTCGGCGCCGACGGCCGGGCGCGGCAGGTAGCCGAGCAGCGCGACCAGCCGCCGCTGCGCGCCGGTGAGCTGCGCGGTCCTGAGGTACGTCTCCCCGACCACGAGCGCGTCGTGGAAGTCGCAGACGTCCGCCACGTACGCCCCCATCTCGGCGAGCATCAGCCCGAGGTCGTGCGGCTCGCGCGCGCGCCAGGCGTCGAGCCGCGGCTCGGCGCCAATCGCGGCGAGGATCGAGGCGCGCCACTCGGGAAACAGGCCGAGCGCGCGGGCGGCCTGGAAGCGTCCGGCGCCGAGCCCGGCCGGGATCGCGCGGCGCTCCGGGAAGCGGCGTTCGTCGCAGCGGCAGGTCATGCGCCACCCTCCATCACGAGCCGGACGGCCCCGCGCTCGGGCAGCAGGCGATCGTTGGTGACGCGGATCAGCTCGTTCGGCGCGACGCGCAGCGAGAACTCGTCGAAGCTCCGCCAGTCGAAGTGCCCGCGGCGGCGCACGCGCACCTGCTCGACGGCACGCACCCCGGGCACCGCCTGGACGGCGGCCAGCAGCGCGCCGCGCGACAGCGGCGTGCCGAAGGTGAAGTGGTCCTCGTCGAAGAAGCCGATCGTGTCGCCATCGCCGAAGAGCGCAACGAGCACCCGGCCCTTGACGTCGCCGGGATACGCGTCCGGGCGGACGCAGACGTGAATCTCCAGATCGATGTCGGCGTAGCGGGGATCGAGCACGCGGACGTCGCGGCCCGCCTGGCGCACCCGGTCGAGCGCGTCCTCGAGCTCGCGCCGCTGCGCGCGCGACAGGCCGACCGCATCGCGCGGGTCGGGCGTGACGAAGACCACCGGCCAGCTGCCCGTCCAGCGCTGGGTGGCGCCGGCCTTCTGCACCCAGGGAAGGCGCTCCGCCATCCCGGCGTAGTCCTCGGGCCGGACGGCGCGGAAGACGCGCTGGCGGAAATCCTGAGGCGCGTTGGTCCTGATGCTCTCGAGGCTCTCGGGATCGCGTCCGCCGCCGGCGGCGAGCGGGTTGCGGATGGCGTCCACGAACGCCGGCTTCGCCGGCGGATCGTCGAACTCGCTCGCGAAGCGCGTCAGCGTGCCGGGGCCGACGTTCATCAGCCGCCCGTTGCCGAGGCGGAAGCTCACGTCGAAGACGTCGCCGTCCGACGGCGCGAGGCCGAACTCGCCGTCGCCGAGGCGGATGGTATGGCCGGCACTCGTCGCGTAGTCCGCGAACTCGAACCGTCCCCCGGGCCGCTCGACACCGAAGACGGTCCGGTACGTGCCCTCGTCGAGGGTGAACGCCGGCAGGGTGACCGAGGCCACCTCCGCGCCGATGAGCGACGACAGCCACTTCCAGTCGACGCCAGAGCGGCTCACCCGCACCTCGGGGAGCATCAGGCCGGAGGGCGAGCGGAACCACGCGAGCGGTGTCGCCTCCGAGCCCTCGAGCGGGAAGAGGTACTTCACGCGCCGCGCGAGGGGCGGCGGCGCATCGAATGCCTCGTCGTCGAGGCCGGCGTCGGGCAGGTCGGTCAGGTCGTGGTTCGCGCCGACGCGCTCGAGCGCCCGCGCCATCGCGGGCCCTGACGGCGGCGGCGGCCCGATCCGGAACTGCGCGTGCGTGGTCAGGCCGCTGGTCGCCGGCACGAGGTTGCCGCGCACGCGCAGGGTCTCGAGATCCAGCTCGAACGGGGTCGCCGCGTCCCACTCGATGCGCGTGATCGGGTTCCCGTTCAGGGGATCGGTGTCGTCGTCTGCTTCGATCACACGTACCGGCAGCCGGCGCTCCGGCTTCGCCGGATCGGTGGGCACGGTCTCGAGCAGCACCCATTTCCCGACATCGTCGATGAGGGGATCGATCGCGAAGGAAGCCGCGTGCTGCCCGGCAATCGTCAGCACCCGGCTCCCCGCCGGCAGGCAGACGTCGTCCTCGTCCCAGAGGTACGGCGCGAAGGTGTTGCGATCGTTCGAGACGGCAAAGGGCCCCGTATCGGCCAGTCCGCGCCCCAGCTCGAAGACGATCTGGTTGCGGCCGTCGGTGATCGCTGTCCCGGCGCCGAGTGTCCCCGGCGCGTTCGCTTCGACGTCGATCCAGGCGAAGGCGCCGCTGCCGCTGTCGATGGGGTAGTCGACCAGCGCGGCGAGGTGGCGGAGCGAGCGGCGCTGCGACGCCTCCTCCAGCGTATGCTCGCGCGACAGGCGGTCGTTCGCGTAGGCGAACTCGTCGCCCATGGCGCTCAACAGCTCGACGATCACCATGCCGACGTCGGCCTCGAGCCGGTCCTGGTAGTCGGGGTAGCGGCGCGACGCGAAGTCGGTCAGCGCCCGCCGGAAGCTCCAGAAGTCGCGCGCGCGGTAGTCGACGGGGAAGTCGACGCCCTCCTCCTCCGGGCATTCGTGCGGCGTCCTGCAGTCGAGCTCGCTCGGGCAGTTCGCCTTGAACGAGAACAGGACGTCGTTGAAGTAGCTGTCGACGGCCGGATGCGTGATGCGCAGGCGGTAGAAGCCGAAGCCGCCCGGGGCGGCCACCTTGAGCTGCAGCGCGCGGCGGCCGTTGACGGTGGCGATCGGCAGGACGTGCTCTGTGACCGCCACCGCCGCCGGCGCCGTCTGGCCCACGGCGCGGATCTCGACATCGTCCGGCTCGATCGTCGCGAGGAGCGAGGCGAGCGCCGCCGGCAGCGTGAGGTGATGGATGAACACCAGCACGTCGACCTGCGCCGGCGAGACCTGCACGAAGTCGATGCCCGTGAGAGCGCTCGACTGCCGGATCAGCTCGACGCGATCGGGCGCGCTCACGGGGTGACCTCGAGGTTCAGATAGCGCCGCACGCCGCGGGCGCGGATCGCGTAGCCGATGCGGATGTCGAGCCGCGCGTCGACGGCGCGCACCGTGACCTCGTGCACGCTGATTACGCGGTCGAGCCACTTCGTGAGCGCCTGGAAGATCACCGTCTGCGCGAGGCTTGCCGCGACCTCGCCCCCTGGCGCGAACACGAGCCGGCGCACGCCGCAGCCGAAGTCGGGGCGGTTGATCCGCTCGCCGGGCGTCGTGAGCAGCACCTGGCGGATCAGCTGCTCGACGTGCGCCTCGTACAGGCGCTCCTGCGCGACACGGCCTTCGGCCGTGTCGATCGAGAACGGGTGATAGAGGCTGGTGAACGGCGTGGTCATGACCCGCTTCTCTTCACTGGCTGCTGACGCCGGGCGCACCCGCGACGATGACGACGGGGCCCTGCGGCGCCTGCGTGGCGGCGAGGCAGAGGCCCACGCTGGAGGTGGACAGCGTCGGCGCGCCGTTCACCACGTTGCGCAGGTCGGTGACCGTCCACTGCACGCGGATGCAGGGGCTGGGCACCGTGCCGCTCGGCGCGGGGATCTGAAACGGGCAGCCCGCGATCGTGAAGGCATCGGTCGCCAGGGCGAGCGGCGCCCCGGCGGCCGTCGCGCGCGTGTTCGACGACACGATCGCCACCGTGCCGCCGTGGGGGCACTGGAGCGTCGAGGCGGTGGTCAGCGCCTGGCCTGCCATCACGTCACCTTGAAGGCGCCGTTGTTCAGCGTCACGCCGGCCACGCCCACCTCCACCTTGCCCGGGGTGCTCTCGGAGACGACGCCGAGCGCGCCGACCGTATGCGTGGCCGCCGCCGCCTTCGTCGTGACGTCCATGCCGAGCGTCACGCTCGCGCTCAGCCCGTTCTCGATCGTGATCTCGCCGACGAGATCCTGGATCGTGATCTGCGCCTGCTCGGTGCGCAGCAGGCGGGTGTCGGCGGTGAGGACTTCCGTCGGCAGCTCGCCGGCCGCCCACAGGCAGCCGGTCCAGATGGGGAAGGAGGGATCGCCGGCCTCGAACTCCACCCAGACCAGGGCGCCGGTCGGCGGCAGGCAGTGGAACCCCACGCCGGGCCCCGCATACGGCACGCACGGCCACGCCCACAGCCCCTCGCCGTCGATGATGCCGTCCACGGTGACCTTGAGGCGTCCGAGCCGCATGAGGTCGTTGTTGTCGCTCACCGTGCCGCGGTACTTGCCGAAGCAGCGCCGGCGGAGGAGCTCTTCGACCAGTTCGAGCGGATCGCCGTACATCAGGTCCTCCTCAGTTCCACCCGTTGCGGATCAGGTCGATGGTCATGACGTGATCCGCCGGATCGATGTCGTGGACGACGCGCGAGACGACGTAGGTGCCCGAGTGGCGGGAGCCGACGCCGTTCAGTGACACCATCGTGTGCGCGCGGACCAGCGTCTTGAGCGTCGAGAGACGGGCCGTGACCCGGGCGCGGACGAACCAGCCGTGGTCGATCAGCAGCGCCTCGGCCCGCGCGGTCAGGTCGCCGGCATCGTCCACCGGGACGGCGATGCGGGCGCTGCGGGGGCTCGCCGCGATGTCGGCCAGTCCCTGGCTCGCGAGTCCCGTGAGGGGGGACCGCGTCACGGTGCCGTCGATGACCGACTTGTCGGACAGGCTGATCTGTTTCAGCGGCGCGGAGGTCGGGCGCTCGCTGTCCCAGTCGATCGAGACCTCGTCGATGTTCGTCTCGGCGGCGTTGATCGCGAGCGCCGCCTCGGGGGCGCCGCCCGGGGAGAAGCGCTTGAAGTGCCCGACGTTCACGGCCGGCGCCAGGCTCGTGATCCAGAACCAGAAGCCGTTCCGGCGGGCGAGCCGGCGGACGAACCGCAGGTCGCTCTCGCGCTGGACGAGGCTGTGCGTGAACTCGGTGTGCAGCGTGCTCGTCATGCTGACGTCGGGCACCAGCTGGTATTC
>Ga0299914_10004220_pt1 | contig 10315 bp, 14 predicted proteins | sample RVTome_10_FD_201361 | JGI IMG/M metagenome (GOLD analysis project Ga0299914, IMG submission 201361) | Soil microbial communities from uranium-contaminated site in the Upper Colorado River Basin, Wyoming, United States - RVT153D57 (version 2) ... | reverse complement strand
CCGCGGAAGGGCGGCCGACCCTGCCCGGGGCCGAGTTCACCGACGACATGGACCAGGCCAGGGCTTCGGTCGTCAAGCTCGGCGGCCTGACGTTCGAGACGCTCCTCGTCGGCCACGGCGACCCGATCGAGGGCGGCGCCGGACGGGCGGTCGCGGAGCTCGGGGCCCAGGGCTAGCCGCCCACCGACCGGTCCGCGGGACCCCGGGACCGATGAGATCTCCAGGCTTCCACGGTCTGTATGGCTGTCAGCGCACTTGATGAACATGCGAGGAGAAGCCGTGACCGCAACGGAATGGACGACGGAGGCACGTGGCACCGGCAGGTACGCCGAGGTCAACGGGATCAACCTCTACTACGAGACCCACGGAACCGGCCGTCCGATGATCCTGCTGCACGGCGGGCTCGGGTCCGGCGAGATGTTCGGGCCGGTGCTGCCGGTACTCGCGGCCAGCCACCAGGTCATCACGGTCGACCTCCAGGGACACGGGCGCACCGCCGACATCGACCGGCCGCTCGACGTCCGGCTCATGGCTGATGACATCGCCGCGCTGATCGAGCACCTCGGGCTCGGCACGCCGGACGTCGTCGGCTACTCGCTCGGCGGCGGGGTTGCACTGATGACCGCGATACGGCACCCGGAGCTCGTCGGCCGGCTCGTGTCAATCTCGGCGCACATTCGGCGCGACGCGATCCATCCCGAGATGTTCGAACAGCAGGCCCAGGTGGGCGCGGCGGCGATCGACTTCATGAAGGACACGCCGATGTACGAGCTGTACCAACGCGTCGCGCCGCGACCCGAGGACTTCGGGCGGTTGCTCGACAAGATCGGCGACGCCATGGCGATCGATTTCGACTTCACCGAGGAGGTCCGCGCATTGCAGGTGCCGACGATGTTCGTTGCCGCCGATGCGGACATGGCCCCGCCGCAGCACTACGTCGAGATCTTCAAGCTGCTCGACGGCGGCCTGCGCGACGGCGGCTGGATGGGCGAGGGCCGTCCCGCGGGCGGGCACGCGCTCGCAATCCTCCCGGGGCACACCCACTACGACATCTTCAGCTCGCCGCTCCTCGCGCCTGCGGTCCTCGCGTTCCTCGACGCGCCGAAGGCGTAGGCTCACCCGGATCGATACGAAGGAGGCGCAAGATGAACTTCAACAGCATCCTCATCGGATCCGAGGATCCGCAACGGCTCGTCGACTACTACACGAAGCTGTTCGGCGACCCGACCATGCAGGACGGCGGATACACGGGCTGGCTCATCGGCTCGGGGTTCATGTCGATCGGCCCGCACGACGAGGTGAAGGGAAGGAACACGCACCCGGGTCGGATCATCTGGAACATCGAAACGTCCGAGGTCAAGGCTGAGTTCGAGCGGATGACGGCCGCCGGGGCGATCGTGGTCGCCGAGCCGTATACCTTCGAGGGCTACCCGGACTCGTGGATCGCCACGCTCGCCGACCCGGACGACAACTACTTCCAGCTCGTGACCCCGATGTCGCCCGATTCGACCGGCTGACGCCCGGGCACCGGTCCTCGCCCCCGTCGGGCACCATTGGGACGACACGGAAACGACGGTGAGGTGACGGCATGCGGATCGGGGCAATCGTTCCCCAGGGCTGGACCGGCGAGTACGACGGGTGGGACTCGCTCGATGCGTGGCGACGGACGGTCGAGGTCGCCCAGCAGGCGGACCGGCTCGGGTTCGAGTCGATCTGGTTGTTCGACCACTTCCACACCGTGCCCCGGCCGACGGACGAGATCACGTTCGAGTCGTTCACCTCGCTGTCCGCCCTTGCCGCATTGACCGAGCGCGTCCGCCTCGGCCACATCGTCATCTGCACGGCGTTCCGCAACCCGGCGCTCACGGCCAAGATGATCTCGACGATGGACTCGATCAGCGGCGGGCGGATGGAGCTCGGGATCGGCGCCGGCTGGAAGCGCGACGAATGGCTGGCCTACGGCTACGGCTTCCCCGAGACGAGGGAGCGGCTCGCCCGACTCGGCGACGACCTCGAGGTCATCGGCGCGATGCTCGCCGGCGACAAGCACCAGCACGCCACGTTCGAGGGCGAGCACTCGTCCGTGCATAACGCGATCAACGTCCCGAAGCCGATCCAGCAGCCGCGCGTCCCGATCATGATCGGTGGCAACGGACCCAACGTGACGTGGCGCCTTGCCGCCCGCCATGCCGACGAGTTGAATGTCGACGGCCTGACACCGGCCGAGGTCCGCGAGGCACTCCCCGTGATCCGGTCACGGTGCGAGGAGATCGGCCGCGACCCGGCCACGCTGCCCGTGTCCGTCCACATCTGGACAGACCACCTCGGGACCGCCGGCGCGGCCCGCGTCGATCTTCTCGGCGGCTATCGGGAGCTCGGTGTCAGCCGGGTGATGGGCCTGGTCAAGGCGTGCGTTCGAACCGACGAGGCCCTGGAATCGTTCGTGGCCGATGCACGCGCGGCAGGGGTCGAGCTCGCGTAGGGGCGGCGTCCGGACGGGCGTTCCCTCGCTGGTGCCCGGATCACATAGAGTCAGGTGTCGCGTCGCGACGCGAGCGCCCGGGCGATGATCCGCTCGACGACCTCCGTCTTCGCGTCGGCGTAGTTCTGGATGAACTGCCACTCGCGGGCTGCCAGATCGCGTTTCTCACGTTCATACTCGAGGCGATCGTCATCGTGCGCGCGGAGCCAGTCGCGGAAGGCAAGGATCCGCTCGATCTCCACGCTGCCGATCGTGAACACATGCAGGTTGACGTTCGTGTCGGGGCCCTTGAACACGCGATGCTCGTGCCAGTCGGGCTCGCGGATCACGAGAACGTAGCCGACGTCTTCGAGCGCCGGCACGTACGCCGGTTCGTCAGCGGAATCCGGCACCGCCATGACCATGTCCACGATCGGCTTGGCTGCGAGGCCGGGCACCGAGGTGGAGCCTGTGTGCTCCAGGAGGACAACCGCGGCGCCAAGCGCGGAGCGGATCCGGGCGGCTTCGCGCGCAAAGAGTTCGGGCCATGAGGGGTCGTAGTCGACGAGCTCAACCGGCCCAGCAAGACGCGGCGGCTCGCGCACCCAGGCGGCCCGGATCTGCGCCTCGGTCATCGGGCCGCGGGTCGGCGGTGTGTCGTCCATCACCGCGGCATTCTGGCAGGACACTGGTGCCGCGCGGGTGCTTAGACTCTCGAGCGTGCCATGACGACCATTCCGCCCACCTACGAGCGACGGACCTTCGGTGCCGACACGCGCGGTGGATACATCGTTCGACCGGTGTTTCGACGCCAGGGAACCGGTCCGACGATCATCCTCGTGCACGAGGTCGGCGGGATCTCGGCGCGCACACTGGCCGTCGCCGACACGCTTGCGGCGGCCGGATACACCGTGGCCCTGCCCCAGATCCTGCGCCCGTTTCCACTGGGTCCGGCGACCCTGCGAGCCGGTGTCACCATCGCGTCCTTCTGTGTCGCCGGGACGATCTCCGCACTGAGTACGAACCGCACCGGGATGATCGTCGAGTGGCTGCGCGGCCTGGCCCGCGACGAGAGCGCCCGCGCGGGGGATCGGCCGGTCGGCGTGATCGGCATGTGCTTCTCCGGCGGTTTCGCCCTCGGCGCGATCCTCGAGCCGGCGGTCGGGGCCGGGGTCATGAGTCAGCCCTCGCTGCCGTTCGCGGTGTCGTCGCGCCACGAGGATGCACTCGGTGTGTCGCCGGAAGACCTCGCAGGCATCAAGGGCCGGATCGGCATGGGCGAGAACCTGCGGGTCATGCGCTACGCGCTCGACCGGCTCTCGCCCGCCGCCCGGTACGAGCGGGTCGTGGCGACGTTCCCGGCATGTGAGCGCAGGACCATCCCGACCGACGACCCGGACGATCACTCCGTCCTCGCCGATGCCGTCGCGCCGGATGCCGACGGAGACCTGCGCCTTGCCCTCGACGAGACGCTCGCATTCCTGCGGGCACATCTCGGCCGGTGAGCGCGATCCGAATCCCGAAGGATTCGCGATGGGCGAGCGTCCGCGAGGAGGTCGAGGCGGGCCGCCTGTGGAAGGCACGCGACCGGCTGCAGGGCCACTTCCGGGACGATCCGGCGAACGCCGACGTCCTCGACATGCTCGGCGCGGTCCACTTCGCGATGGGCGATGTGCCCCTGGCGGCTCGGTACTGGTGGCTGACCGAGCGTGACGACGAACACGCGGTGTCCGCGCGGTCCGCATTCCATGAGCGGTTCGGGACTCGCGCGGCAAACGTCCTGGGAGCGCTTCCCCGGCCGGCGGCACCGGAGCACTACCCGCCAGGCGTCCGGGCACGGCTGGAGGCGCTGGTCGCCGCGGCGACGGACGAGGGCGTCCGATGGGGTCCCTCGGACTGGCGGCCGCTCCCGGGAGCCGGCACCAGCGGCGACGCCGGCCGCCGCCACCAGCCGTCCAAGCTCGCCCAGCTCAGGGTCACGCTGCTCCTTGGTGGCGTCGTCGCATTGATGATCATCGGTGTCATCTCGGTCGTGGGCTGGCTCATCGGCCTGGTCACATGAAACGCCCTCAGACGCCGGGTTGACCGGAAATCGGGCGACCGGATAACATTCAACAATATGGTTGAGCATTCTTCGTCGATCGCCGCGACGTTTGCCGCGCTTGGCAGCCCGGTCCGCTGCAGGATCGTGGAACGGCTGCGCCGTGGCGAGATGCGGGTGACGGACCTCGCGCAGCCATTCGAGATGTCACTCGCGGCAGTCTCGCGGCACGTCCGTGTCCTCGAGCGCGCCGGGATCGCCCGGCGTCGGGTCGAGGGCCGCGTCCACTGGATCGGGCTCGATCCCCGGCCGCTCGAGGAAGCCCGGCGCTGGCTCGAAGCGGACGAGGACTTCTGGGAAGGCCGGCTCGACGCCCTGGGCAGGACGCTGCTCGAGCGGATCGCCGCTGACTCGGCAGAGCGTCCAGCAGGAGGGACGCTCCGCCGCGCGACCCGTCCATCGGGGCGCCCGCCCTCGGGATGAGGACGGCCGCGGTTGGCACACGGGAACTGTCCGTCTAGCAGCCGGCCTCACCGGGGAGGAGCGGCCGAACGATCAGGCTGTACAGCTCGCCCTCGGAGCTGAAGGTCGAGAGGGTGTTGGCGCCGTTCAGCAGGGGCAGGACAGTGGCGAGATCGTCGCCCTCGATCACCTGGCAGCGGACGTCGAGTCCACCGCCCGTGACCGGCTCGCCAGCCGTGGCGAGGTCCTCGAGCGGCCAGTCGACCGCGGGCTGCTCGCCGGGCAGCTCGCTGTTCGGGACGATGATCGCCTTCCCGGCGTAGACACTCAGACCACCGAACACGAAGGCATGGTCTTCGTCGACGTAGTCGCCATCGGGGAAGCCGGTGAGGGCATCGATGAACGCGCGCAGCGCGGTCCGACCCTTGACGGTCGCCTCATCGAGCTGCTCGAAGCCCGGCTCGATGTCACCGTCCAGGCCGAGCTCGGCCTCGAGCGCAGCGGCGCTGACCCGGTAGCTCTTGCCGTCGACCTCGATCTCGAGGACGGTGTCCGGTGCGTCGGCGATGCCGGGGAACCCGAAGTGGACGGTGCGCAGCAGGTCCTTCTCGCGCGCCAGCACGACGAGGCGATCGAGCGCCTCGGCCGAGATCGTCCGCTCGCGGAGGTTGGGCATGAGCGGACCCGGGTAGATCTCGATCTGTGGGCCCTGGCTGATCACCCGGCCGTCGGCGTAGACGACGATGAGTGGCAGGCGCTCAAGGAGCATCTCGGGGGTGACAAAACCACCCTCCCAGGTGACCCGGAAGACCACCTTGTTGGGGTCGATCGGTTTGGGCGAGGCAGTCGGGGTGGGCGACGGGATGGGCGTCGGGTTGGGCGTCGGGCCGGCGGCACCGGCCGAGCCAACGCAGGCGGCGAGGCTCACGGCGACGAGGAGAAGCGCGGTGAACCGCGCAAGACGATGGGCAGCATGAAACACGGGTGTGACTCCTGAGAGTTTGCGCGACCCGGTGACGTTTGGTCCCGGACCGAGACCGATGGGTCGCGTCACCCGGTCTGACGACGGTCGGAGGTCCGCGGTTCCCGGGAACTTTGCGCACGCCGCCGACGTCGGCGACGGTCGGTCACACCTCCCGAGCATTCGACTCCGCGCGGATCGCGGTCAGCAGCCGATCGAGCATCGTCCAGCGCAGCTGGGCGCGGGATGCCTCACCGGTCATCGAGTCACGCGTGGTGGCATCGCCGTAGCCGGCATCGAGACGGACCTGGTTCCGGCGGACCTCGGCGAGCTCGCTCGCCCGGGCCCGCAGGAGCGCCTGCTCGAGTGCCTCACGCTCCCGGTCGCCGTCCATCGGAATGCTCAACTCGATCGTGCGTCTCTCGCCGGCGGTCATGCGTAGGCTCCTCGGTGGCGTGGCGGCTCGAGTCGTGCTGGCCGGTGCGATCAATTGTGCACGTGGTCGCTTAGCGGCCCGGCGAGCGTTGCGTTGCGTTCGTCCCGCCAGGCCAGCCAGTCGCGGCCCCGATCGACATCCCAGGCAGGCCCACCGAACCCGAGGGTGAACTGGGTGAAGCCCATCGCGAGGTACGTCTCGGCATCATCGCGCAGGAACCGGTCGAGGTCGTCCGGTTGGAGCCCGACGCCCCACTCGATGTCGGCCGGGTCGCGCCCGATCTCGTCGCACCAGCGGCGCAGGGCCGCGACCTTCGGTTCGAGCTCGGTCGGGTGCGAGGGGAAGAACGCATGCCATCCGTCGGCGTACCTCGCCACGAGCCGAAGTGTCCGCCGCTCCCCCACCCCCGCGATCAGCAGCGGCGGCCGGCGCACCGGTGGCGGGTTCAGGCGGGCGAGCCGTGTCCGGATGACCGGGATCGCTGTCTCGAGCGCGGCCAGCCGCGTCCCGAACGTTCCGAACTCGTAGCCATATTCCTCGTAGTCGCGCCGGAACCAGCCGGCCCCGATGCCGAGGATCACCCGACCGTCGCTGACGTGATCGACGGTCCGGACCATGTCCGCGAGCAGGTTCGGGTTGCGGTACGAGTTGCTCGTGACGAGCGGACCGATCTCGACCCGGCTCGTCGCCTCGGCCAGGGCGGCGATCAGCGACCAGCACTCGAAATGCCGGCCGTCGGGATCGCCGTCGAGAGGGAAGAAGTGGTCCCACGTGTAGACGATGTCGTAGCCGAGCTCCTCCGAGCGCAGGGCGCCCGCGCGCAGGTCCTGCCAGGCGCCGTGCTGGGGATGGAGCTGGGCGGCGATCCGGATCGGGTGCATGGGGTCCTCCGCGGTCACGATTTCGTGGTCGCAGGCAATGCTCAACCTTGACCAAAGGGCAAGGTCAAGCGCTATATTCGAGCGGTGTTCACCGTCGGCGCATTCGCTCGCCTGGCAGGGGTCTCGGCGAAGGTCCTCCGGACCTACGACGCGTCCGGGCTATTCCGGCCGGCCTGGGTCGATCCGACCTCCGCGTACCGCTACTACTCCGCCGCGCAACTCCCGGTCCTGCGCCGCATCCTGGCGCTCCGCGACCTGGGCATGCCGCTCGCCGACATCGGCCGGCTTGCAGCCGACGGCGGCAACCTCGGTCCGGCGCTCGACCGGCGGCGCGAGGAGATCGAGCGCGAACGGGCGGAGGCCGACCGGCGTCTCGCAGCGCTCGACATCCGGGTCGAGCTCGCGAGGAGCGGGTCACCGGTGCCGGACGTCGTGGTGCGCCGCATCCCCGCGGAACCCGTCGCGACGTTCGACCCCGGGCTACTTTCCGACGGCGACATCGGCGCCGGGTTCTACGAGCTCGAGAGTCACGTCCGGGATGCCGGTCGGCGGGCGCATCGACCCCCTGGGGCGCTCCTCGACGTCGACCACCGGACGACGATCTTCGTGCCGCTCACGCGCCCGATCCAGCCGACCGCGCGGATCGGGTTCACCCGGCTGCCCGCGATCCGCGCCGTGACGCTGCTCCACCGCGGGTCGTATGCATCGCTCGGCGAAAGCCACGACGCGCTCGTCCGGTGGATGACCGCGTCGGGGCTCCGACCGGCGAGCCCGCTGCGGATCATCTATCTCCAGTTCGGTGCCGAGACCGAGCTGCGCCTGCCACGCGGCTGGGTCGTCGAGCGGGCGGCCGACTTCGTCACGGAGCTGCAGGTGCCGATCGCGTGACAGCGCCGCACAGGTCAGCGGGGGCGCGCCGTGCAGCGCAGGGGCGGCGCACAATTGACTCCCGTCCACCCAGCGACTCGAGGAGCCACACCTACGATGACCAACCTTGCCGACATCGCCACGATCCCGCCGTTCGACGTCTGGGGAGAAGCCGTCCGGGCCCGGCAGGTCAAGGGCGAGCGCGTCGCGTTCGCGCTCGTCGAACTGGCCCCGGACGCGCTGGTCCCGGAGCACCGCCACGAGCACGAACAGCTCGGCATGGTCATCACCGGGCGGGTCCGGTTCAGGATCGACGAGGAGACCCGGGAGCTGGAACCCGGCGGGACGTGGCGGATCCCCTCGGACCACCCGCACGAGGTTCGGGCCGGCCCGGAGGGCGCGGTCGTGATCGACATCTTCTCGCCGGTGCGCGATGACTGGGACAGCTTTCCCCGGCTCGATCCGCGTCCACCCGTGTGGCCGCCGGCCTGATCGCCGTCAGACCCTGGCCGCCAGGGCCTTCTCGATCGCCGCCGCGAGTCGTTCACCGGTCGGCTGGCCGACGAGCGGGACGACGGCATGGCGACCAGAGATCGCTGCCCACTCGGGCTCGATCCCCGAGGCGGTCAGGACGACCGGGGTGTTCGGATGCAGGTCACGCAGGCCCTCGATGAGTCGCTCCGCGCCATCGGGTTCACCGGTGGCCCAGGCGTCGTAGACGAGCACGTCCGCGTCGTCGGCGAGCGTGCAGGTGAGGCCGCGCAGGATCGGGCAGCTGGAACCGATCGGCCCGAGGCACTGCGTGACCGTGTAGCCACGACGGCGCAGCGAATCGACCTCCTGATCGGACATGTCGATGTCGTGATGGACAACGAGGACGTGGGTCATCTCGAGCCTCCAGCTCGCACGACGGAGGCCGGCGACGTCGCCGCCCGTCCCCCTGCCGTCCGCCAGTGTGCGCGCGGTTGGCCCGACCGGCGATAGGGCCCGAAGTCACCCACCCAACAGGCGTTTCGTCGACAACGGCGCGGTTCAGCCGGATCGTGCGCGGCCGAGACGCGGGCAAATCCGGCCCGACCCGGGTGTCGTAGTGGGTCCTGTCGGACCGACACCGATGCATGACCGCCGGCCCGCGCCGGCCGACCACCTGCCAGATGGAGAACAACCCCAATGCGAACGCGCTCCCCCCTGGGCCTCGTGCTCGGGATATCGCTGGCCGCGGTCCTGGCCGCCTGTGGTGGCGGCGGTGCCACGGCCTCACCCGCGCCGGCCAGCCCCGCAGCAACCGTCGCACCGGCCGACACGGCCACGCCAGAGGCGCCGATGACCGAGGCTCCGATGACGGAGGCTCCGGCGGCAGGCGGCGGTGAGACCGTCACCGTCGCGGACTCGGGCCTCGGCCAGATCCTCGTCGACGCGGAGGGCATGACCCTCTACCTGTTCGAGAACGACACGGACGGCGAGTCTGCCTGCTACGACGACTGTGCGGCCGCATGGCCCCCGTTGATCGTCGATGGCGAGATCACGGTCGGCGCCGGGCTTGACGCTGCGCAGTTCTCGACGGTCGAGCGGACCGACGGGACACTTCAGGCCAAGATCGGCGAGTGGCCGCTGTACTACTGGGCGGCCGACGCGGCGCCCGGCGACACCACCGGCCAGGGAGTCGGCGGCGTCTGGTTCGTGGTCTCCCCGACAGGCGACGCCATCAAGTAGCCGTCGTCCGAGACCGGGCCGCCCGTTTCGCGGAGGAGTCGGGCGGCCCGGTCACCACTCAGCACCGCTCGATGGACGGATGACGACCGTCTTCAGGACGCGTGTCGGTCGCACGGGTGGGGCCGGCCACGCACAGTGGCCACCATGTCAACGCCCCGTCCATCGACCGGCACCATCGCGCCGGTCGACATCCTCACCCTCGTCTTCCTCGGCGCCGTCTGGGGCGGCTCGTTCCTCTTCGTCAGGATCGCCGGTCCGGAGGTCGGTCCGGTCTGGACGGCCGAGATTCGCGTCGCCGTGGCGGCACTCGCGCTCATCGCCGTCGTCGGTCGGCCGACGCTCCGGGCCGCCCAGGGCCGCCTGCTGCAGTTCGCGCTCGTCGGGCTGACCTTCTCGGCAATCCCGTTCGCGCTCGTCGCATTCGCGTCACTGACCCTTCCCACGGGGCTCGCCGCGTTGCTCAACGCCACGACCCCGCTGTTCACCGCGCTCG
>Ga0299914_10004218_pt1 | contig 10316 bp, 10 predicted proteins | sample RVTome_10_FD_201361 | JGI IMG/M metagenome (GOLD analysis project Ga0299914, IMG submission 201361) | Soil microbial communities from uranium-contaminated site in the Upper Colorado River Basin, Wyoming, United States - RVT153D57 (version 2) ... | reverse complement strand
CCCACGCCCATGACCAGCCGCCAACTCGCCGTGGCGGTGCTCCACCCGGAAGGCATGGCCCCGGGCGCGTCAGCCGATGTGCTTGCGGTACTCTTCGGGCCCGAGCAGCGTGTCCCTCTCGCTGTCGTTCGACATGCGGATCTTCAGCATCCAGCCTGTACCGTACGGATCGCCGTTGACCTGTGCGGGATCATCAGCGAGCGAGCCGTTGACTTCGACGATCTCGCCGGAAACCGGGCAGTACAGATCGCTGACGGCCTTCACCGCCTCGACCGTACCGAATACATCCTTCCGGGCAAACGTATCGCCGACCGCTGGCAGCTCGACATACACAACGTCGCCCAGCTCACCCTGCGCGTAGTCCGTGATCCCGACCTGATACACCCCGGCTTCACCGGTCTCCTTCAGGTACTCGTGGTCCTCGGTATAGAGAAGATCTGCGGGTACTTCAGCCATGGCGCCTCCTGAGACGCTCAGCGGGTAAACAACTTCTGTTCGGGGCGACGGGTGCCGCCGGGCGGGAGAATAGAGGGGCGGCCATGGAGCGTCAACTGTGCGGCTCGACTTACGGCTCGACGCGAACCTCGTTCAGCTCGCGCATGATCGTGATCAACCGACGCAGTTCCGACTCGACGATGTGGAGGCTCTCCAGCACCTCCGGATCCTGCGCGGCGGGCTCGTCGAGCAGCAGCTGCACGTGGCCGAGCGCAGCAGTGATGGGATTGTTCGCGTCGTGTCGCACGCGGCGCACGAGGTTGACGATCTCGGTCAGCCGGTCTTCAGAGGTCATGAAGGGAGTATACGACGGGCGAACGTTCCGGAGAAGTATTCCCTGATCCGCGATCGGAGTGCAAGGGACTTGTAAGCGGCGTCCGCTCTTGTTAGCGTAGTGGTGCGCGCGCGCTGCAATGCGGGCGCTGGGCCGCTGCCGGAAAGCAAGGCTGACCGGCAGCCGGACCGCGGGACTTCGGGCCCGCTGGTGTCGACGCCTGATGTTCAACTTCAAAAAGGAGGTGATCCCTTGGCCAGTTCGAGTATTGTTCGTAACCCGACACGGGCAAGCGATCGCCTGATCGGCGCCTAGCCGAACAGCCGACGTAACCGTCCGCCAACGACAGGTGCCGATCGCAGGCATCGCGTCGGGTTGCGGAAACTCGAGGCGCCGCCGGATCTTCCGGCGGCGCCTTTGTCGTTGGTGCCGGACCGTGAGCGTTCGAACTGCTCGCCGAACGGGGCGCGGCGCCGTAGTATTCCCGCTGCCATCATGCCGTCGTCGCCGCTCGAGCAGGAGCTTCCTGATATGTCCGTAACACTGCCCGATGTCTCGCGCCAGCCGCTGACTCTGCTCTCCGAAGAAGAGCTGATGTTCCGCGACATGGTCCGGCAGTTCGCCGAGGACACCCTCGCGCCGCACGTCAAAGACATGGACCGCGATGCGGAGATGAGCGCGGACCTGATTCCGCAGTTCTTCGAGCTCGGCCTCATGGGCATCGAGATTCCGGAGGAGCTGGGCGGCGCGGGCTCCTCGTTCTTCACGGCGGTGCTCGTGGTCGAGGAGCTGTCACGCGTCGACCCGAGTGTCGGCGTGCTCGTCGATGTGCAGAACACGCTCGTCAACAATTGCATCATGCGGTACGGCAGCGACCATCTGATTGACCTCTTCCTGCCGCGCCTCGCCGCACACGTGGTAGGGGCGTATGCGCTGTCCGAGGCCGGTTCCGGCTCCGACGCATTCGCGCTTCAGACCCGTGCCACGAAACTGGACGATGGTGACTGGCGTCTGGACGGCCGCAAGCTGTGGATCACGAATGGCGGCGAGGCGGGTGTCTTCATCGTCTTTGCCAACACCGACCCCGAGCAGGGCTACCGTGGCATCACCGCGTTCGTCGTCGAACGCGAATTCGATGGATTCGACATCGGCAAGAAGGAAGACAAGCTTGGCATCCGCGCATCGTCGACCGTCGAGCTCATCATCGACGATTGTCGGGTCCCGGAAGAGAACGTGCTCGGCGAAGTCGGGAAGGGTTACAAGATCGCGATCGAGACGCTGAACGAGGGACGCATTGGCATTGGCGCGCAGATGCTCGGGCTCGCGCAGGGCGCGCTCGATCACACGACGCGCTACGTCCAGGAACGCGAGCAGTTCGGACGCCGGATCGCCGACTTCCAGGGCGTACAGTTCCAGCTGGCGCAGATGCGTACGGAGCTCGAGGCTGTGAGGCTGATGGTGTACAACGCGGCGCGCCTGAAGGACTCCGGCGACCCGTTCATCCTCGAGGCTGCTATGGCGAAGCTGTTCGCATCGCAGGTTGCACAGCGTATCGCATCGAACTGCATCGACCTGTACGGCGGTTACGGCTTCACGAAGGAGTATCCGGTCGAGAAGCTGTACCGCGACGCGAAGATCGGCACGATCTACGAGGGCACGAGCAACATGCAGCTCCAGACCATCGCGAAGCTGATGATGCCGTGACAGCGGCACATTACTGCCTGTGTGCCAGCTCGAGCAGGACGAAATCCTTTGCCGACATTTCCGCGAACGGAACGTAGCGTTCGATGCGGCCGTCCTCACTGACCGCGACGGACGCGGCGGCCCTGCCGGTCAGCAGGTCCCGCGCGTCGTAGGTACCGGCACGCAGCGCCCTGTGCGCGCCGTCGAGCGCTGTACCGGCTGTCACGGTGTCCGCAAGGTTACCAACAAACAGCATCAGGCCCTCGCCATCTCGCCGAAGCCAGGCGGTCATCGCATCGCTGGTCGTACGAAGCGGGATCAGCTCCCCCAGCGCGAGCGCGCGATTCGACGCACGCAGATGGATCAGACGGCGGTTCAGGTTGAGCAATGAGCCGGGATCGCCGTCCTGCGCCGCGACATGCGTGCGCAGGGAGTCGGTCTGGAGCGGCTGCCACGGCGAGACGCGCGTGAATCCCGCGCCTGGTTGCGCGCTCCACTGCATGGGCGTGCGGATCCGCTCGTCCGGCTTGTCGCCCGTCATGCCGATCTCCTCGCCGTAGTAGATGAACGGCACACCCGGCAGGGTGAGTAGAATGGCGGCGGTGAGCTTCGCACTGCGCACGTCGCCGTCGAGTGCGGTCATCGTTCGCGTCTGGTCGTGATTGCGGACGAATGTCGCGAAGCGATTGCGCGGCAAAGCCTGCTGTAGCCGCAGCACGGGGTCGAGCAGGCCGCGTGCGGAGCCGGAACGCACAGCTGCGACGATCGAATCGGCCACTTCGAACGCGAAATACGCATCGAGCTGATCCGGGTAGTACTGCATGACGACCGCCGTGCTGTCCCATACCTCCCCCACCGTGAACGCGTCCGGCGACACGCTTCGCACATGTGCGGCGTACTCGCGCAGGAACTCGTGCGTGCCGGGTGTATCCTGAATATCGTGGCCATCCTCGATGAGGTATTTGATGGCATCGAGCCGGAACCCGTCCACGCCCATGTCCTCGAGCCAGTATGTGGCGATGCGTTTCGCCTCCTCGCGCACGGCTGGATTCTCGAGGTTGAGATCGGGCATACCGTGCCAGAAGAACCCGTAGTAGTATTCGTCACGCACGGGCGAACGATGCCAGTTGTCACCGCCCCACGGATTTCTCACCCCGGGATGTTCGGGAAGGAAACGGAACCAGCTGCGGAAGGGCGTGGTCGTGTCGTGGAGGGCCGCCTGGAACGCAGGGTGGTCGCTCGAGATGTGGTTCAGCACCATGTCGACGAGGACGCGTATCCCGCGCCGGTGCGCCTCGCTGACCAGCAGCCGGAAGTCCTCGTTCGTGCCATAGTCGGGATCGACCGCATAGTAATCCGCGACATCGTAACCGTGGTAACTCGGCGAGCGCGCGACGGGCATGAGCCATATGCAGCCTGCGCCCAGGTCGCGTTGCGTTCGAGCCGAGCCGTCGTTGATGTAGTCGAGCCTGCTGATCAGACCCTGGAGATCGCCGATGCCGTCGCCATCGCTGTCCTGGAACGACCGCACGAACACCTCGTAGCAGACAGCGCCGTCGATCCACTCCGGAACGGCCGCATGCGACGGTGCGCTCGCGGGCGCGGACGCCGTGCACGCCAGCAACGTCGTCACGATCATGGCGGACAGACCGCCGGCGCGGCTGGAACGGAGGCGCGGACCTGCCATTCGACCTCGTGAGGGTGCTGCGGTTGAGGATTCCGGCGGGCAACGGCGGCAACGTAGCGTAGCATTCCGGTCGCTCGCAATCTTTCGCCGATACTCCCGGCGTTGCTATTCTGGACCGTCTCACGCACGCTCGCGAGGAGCCTGATGCAGAAGTCGCGACTCGGCTTTGGCCAGCTGTTCAACATGAGCTTCGGCTTCCTCGGCATACAGTTCGGCTGGGGGCTCCAGCTTGCCAACATGTCCGCGGTGTACGAGCGGCTCGGCGCGCGACCCGACGAGGTGCCGCTGCTCTGGCTGGCCGCCCCCGTCACCGGATTGCTGGTGCAGCCGATCGTCGGCGCGCTGAGCGATCGGACGTGGGGTCGGCTGGGACGACGACGCCCCTATTTCCTGGTCGGCGCGATCTTCTCATCGATCGCACTGTTCTTCATGCCCACATCCACCGCACTCTGGATGGCGGCAGGGCTGCTGTGGATACTGGACGCATCGATCAACGTGTCGATGGAGCCGTTCCGTGCATTCGTTGCGGACAAGCTCGACGCGCGGCAACGGACGGCCGGCTTCGTCATGCAGTCGTTCATGATCGGCATCGGCGCGAGCATGGCAAACGCCCTGCCGTTCCTGCTGGCGTGGCTGGGTGTCGCAGGAAGCACGGCGAGCGGCATTCCGCTCACGGTGAAATACTCGTTCCAGATCGGCGCAGCGGTATTCCTGCTGGCCGTCCTGTGGACGGTCGTGACGACGCGTGAGAGCCCGCCGCCGGACCTGGCACTGTGGGAACGGCAGCGACGCGAGAGCCGCGGCGTCGGTCACATAGCCCGTGAGATCGGCGCTGCGATCCGCGACATGCCGGACACGATGAAGCAGCTCGCCGCGGTGCAGGTCTTCACCTGGCTCGGCCTGTTCTGCATGTGGCTGTTCTTCGTGCCGGCGACAGCACGCCACGTGTTCGGCGCAGTCGACCCGCAGTCCGCGCTGTACACGCGCGGCATCGAGTGGGGCGGCTTCGCATTCGCGTTCTACTCGATCACGTGCTTCGCGGTTGCGCTCGCGCTGCCGCGGCTCGCGGATCGGTCCAGCCGAAAGATCGTTCATGCCGGTGCACTCATATGCGGCGCGATCGGCCTGCTCTCCGTCTATTTCATCAGGGACCAGTATCTGCTGCTGCTGAGCATGGTCGGCGTCGGCATTGCATGGGCGTCCATTCTCTCCATGCCCTATGCGATGCTCGCCGGTGCGATCCCCGCCGACCGGATGGGCGTATACATGGGCGTGTTCAACTTCTTCATCGTCATCCCCGAGATCGCAGCGGCCGTCGGCTTTGGTCCCCTCATCCGTGCGGTATTCGGACCGGACGACCCACGCGCGTCACTCTACATGGTCATGATGGGTGGCGTGTTTCTGCTGGTGGCGGCCGCGCTCGTGGCGCGTGTGAACGACGTGGGCAGTGCCGACCTGCCGATCGCAGCGGCCATTGCCGGTGACGCGGCCGAGCTGTTGCAGGTGCAGCAGTCGGCTCAACCCGTACCGGGCGTCGGTCCCGCGGACCGGGCGTAGCTGCCGTTGGCCAGTGGCGTGCCGCGCGCGGCGGCACCGGCATCTCTGTCCGCATCCTGACCTGCCGGGGTATTATGCGGGGTCGGTGCGGATTGATTCGTGCACCGCTTTTGTGACCGGGTTCACGCACTACGCGCTGTTGATGTCAGGAGGAGACAATGAGCGCCACGCAGGATGCGACCATACCCGCGGCCATACCCGGCCCGGTAGATGAGCAGGAGGCGCGTCAGGTTGCCGAGGCCGCGCGCGAGACGGAATGGGTGATGCCCAGCTTCGTGCGCGAGCTCTTCCTCGGCCGGCTTCGCCTCGACCTGATCCATCCGCCGCCCGCACAGGATCCCGCGGAAAAGGAACGCGGCGCGGAGTTCCATCGCAGGTTGTACGAGTTTGCGAAGACCGTGGACGGCGAGGCGATCGAACGCACGGGCACGGTACCCGACGATGTCATCACCGGGCTGCGCAACCTGGGCGCGTTCGGCATCAAGATCCCGCAGGAATACGGCGGCCTCGGACTCTCGCAGCGCAGTTACAACAAGTCGATCGCAATCATCGGCTCTGCCGCAGCGTCACTCGGCGTGCTCCTCTCCGCACACCAGTCGATCGGCGTGCCGCAGCCACTCAAGATGTTCGGCACTCCGGAACAGAAGAAGAAGTACCTGCCACGCCTGGCGCGGGGTGCGATCTCCGCGTTCGCCCTGACGGAGCCCGATGTCGGCTCCGACCCCGCGCGGATGGAGGCGACGGCCGATCCGACCGAAGATGGCGCGGCCTACATCCTGAACGGCGAGAAGCTGTGGTGCACGAACGGCCCCATCGCCGACATCATGGTCGTGATGGCGCGCACACCTGCGAAACCGGGCAGCACGCGACGCGGCATCACGGCCTTCATCGTGGAATCGAGCTACGAGGGCGTCGAGACCACTCATCGCCTCGATTTCATGGGCCTGAAGGGCATTGAGAACGGCATCATCCGCTTCACGAACGTGCGCGTGCCGAAGGAGAACGTCATCTGGGGCGAGGGCAAGGGCCTGAAGCTCGCGCTCACGACTCTCAACACCGGGCGCCTCACCATTCCTGCGACCACCGCTGCATCGGCGAAGTGGTGCCTCAAGGTCGCACGCGAGTGGGCCGCCGAACGCGAGCAGTGGGGCGCGCCCGTAGGCAAGCATGACGCTGTTGCACAGATGCTCGGCCGCATGGCCGCGCTCACATTCGCCATGGAAGCCGTCAACGACATCGCCGCCGGCCTCGCCGATGCAGGCAAGTCGGACATACGGCTCGAGGCCGCGATCGCCAAGATGTACAACAGCGAGGGCGGCTGGCGCATTGTCGATGACTGCATGCAGATACGCGGCGGACGCGGCTACGAGACCGCGTCATCCCTCGCGTCACGGGGCGAAGCACCGATCGCCGTCGAACGCCTGATGCGCGACCTGCGCATCAACCTGATCTTCGAGGGATCCAGCGAGATCATGCGCCTGTTCATCGCGCGTGAGGCCGTCGACCCGCACCTCCAGCGCGCGGGCGCAATGATCGACCCGAAGGCCGCCACCGGCGACAAGCTCAAGGGCCTCGCCGGTCTCAGCGTCCACATGGCCGGCTGGATGCCCGGCCTGCTCGTCGGCAAGGGACGCGTGCCCGGATCGTACGGCTCGTTCGGCCGGCTCGCTCGTCACATCCGCTTCGTGGAGCGCGCATCCCGCAAGCTCGGTCGCACTCTTTTCCTCGCCATGGCCCGCTACGGTCCGAAGCTGGAGAAGAAGCAGTCCGTTCTCTTCCGCATCGTCGATGTCGGTGCCGAGCTGTTCGCCATGTCGTGCGCCTGCGTATACGCACACAACCTCATGAAACACGATCCGTCCAACCGCGGACCCGAGCGCATGGCCGACCTCTTCTGCCGCCACTCGCGCGCGCGCGTCAATCAGCTGTTCGACAACATCTTCGATTCCAACGATGCTCCCACCTATCGCCTCGCTCAGGAGGTGCTGGAGGGGAAGCACGCATGGATGGACCCGGATATGCTGGTCTGAACGAATCCGGGAGAGGGAGCGGGAGCGTTATCGATGCGCGTGGTGCGGGCCCGCGCCCGTCCCGCTCCACGGACCCGATCACGGTCCCGCTCCCTCTCCCGGGTTCGTTTTCCGTTTACGACAGCACGTCCCGATTCCCATTCGCCACTTCGCGCACCCACATCTGGTAGTCCAGCGCGGCGGCCAGCGCGGCTTCTATACTCCGCACCACGTCGCCCTCGCCGACTTCCCTGCGTACTCGCGCCACCAGCAGTGGATCCAGATAGAACGTGTATGCCTCCCGTTCGACCCGCGCGTACTCTCGCTCCGCTGTCTCCGTCATCGTTTCCTCTCCGTGAGTGTAGGACGATGCTAGTCAGCGGCGCGGGGCGACTCCATGGCCGGATCGGTCGAAACCTGTAGAGGGGGAACGGGTTAGAAAGAGTAATGAAAGAGGATCGCAAGCAGCTCATCGTTGTGGGCGACCGCGTGCTCATCGCTCCGGAAGAGGGGGAGGAGCGCAGTCGTGTCGGGCTCTATCTCCCTGCGTCCGCCGTCGACGCGCAGGCCGTTCAGGCCGGCACTGTAGTCGCGACCGGTCCGGGGACGCCGATCTCCGCACCGACCGAGCTCGGCGACGAGCCGTGGCTGATCGGGACCGGCGAAGCGCGCTACATTCCCGTCCAGTCACGCGCGGGTGACTACGCGATCTTCTTCCGCCGCGCCGCCGTCGAAATCACGTTCGAGGCGAAGAAGTACCTCGTCGTGCCGCAGGCCGCGATCCTCGTGATCGTGCGCAGCGAGCGCAACGAGGATGACTGGTAAGAGGCCGGCGCTCCACCCGCATTCGATCGGGCAGTACCGGCCCCGGCCATCGGGGCCTTTCCTTTGGAGTCAGGCATGAGCGGGGACTATCTCGTCCGTGCGACCGCGCACAACGGCCTCGTGCGCGCCTTCGCCATAAACGCCACCGGAGTCGTTGCTGAGCTGAAACGGCGGCACCATACCATCCCCGTCGTGACTGCCGCCATCGGACGCCTTGCCACCGGCGCGCTCCTGTTCGGTGCCATGCTGAAGGACAGCGACCACCTCGTCACCGTCCGCCTCCAGGGCAACGGCCCTGCAGGCACGCTGCTCGCGACGGCCAACGGGATCGGCGGCGTACGAGGACTCGTCGCCAACCCGCAGCCCGATGTCGAACAGGTCCGCGATGGCAAGCTCGATGTCAGCGCCGCCGTGGGCACCGCCGGCCACCTCACCGTTACCCGGGACCTCGGCCTCGGCCAGCCCTACATCGGCACTGTCGAGATCGTGTCCGGAGAGGTCGGCGATGACCTCGCCCATTACCTCGCCCGCAGCGAACAGGTGCCCTCCGCCGTCGGCATCGGCGTCTTCGTCAACGCCGATGGCTCCGTCGAGGCCGCCGGCGGCTACCTCGTCCAGCTGCTGCCCGGCGTCACCGACTCCGAAGCCGCCCGCATCGAGAACGTCATTCGCGACCTGCCTCACCCCACCACCATGCTCCGCGCCGGGGAATCACCCGAACAGATCCTGCACCGGATCTTCGGCCCGCATCATCAGATCCTCACGCAGCGCGACGTACGCTTCCACTGCCCCTGCTCCGCCGATCGCGCCGAACGCGCAATCATGATGCTCGGTCCGGACGCCGTCGCAGACATGATCGAAGAGGGGACACATCGGGGCGGTGCCGACGTCATATGTGAGTTCTGCAAGGAGCGATACCTGATCCCGCTGTCCTCCCTGCGCGGTCTCCTCGCGACGCTCCGCGGCTGACTTGGCCTGGCGCGCCAAAACATGCCATATCGGCATAAATTAAACTGTTGCAGGACAGCGACTTATACCAGACGACTTGCGGTAGTCACCCCGGTTCGCCGATATTTTTTATGCTTCCCGGTGAACCCGGCGATCGAGTCGGTTTGAAACGAAGATCACAGGACGCTTTCGAGGCGATGAAGCTATTTCGGCGAGAGTATACACCCGGTCTGGATGGATCGGGGATATTCGAGGATCTGGAGCGGCTGCTGCGTCGAATTCGAGCGGTCGGTCTGGCCGCGCCATTCCTGCTGTTCGCAGGTTTCGGTGTAGGGAACGTGACGAATGACCTGCTGGAGACACCGGCGCCTCACGGGCTGGTTGCGGCCGAGATTGCGGAGGCACGTCCACCGCGAGTGCACCTGGAGGTGCTCAGCCGGCATATGGAACGGGTGCACGATTCGGGGTCGGAGACGGTAGACTACATCACGCTGTATCAGGAGCACGTAGCGCCGGTGGAAGCGGTTCTGCGTCGGCGCGGCGTGAGCGAGACGACGGCGCGGCAGGTAGCGTGGCCGCTGGTTCAGCACTCGTACCGTCGGGGACTGGATCCGGCGTTTGTGCTGTCGGTGGTGCTGATCGAGAGCGGCGGCAAGCCGAAAGCGACGAGCTTTGTGGGGGCGCGGGGCCTGATGCAGGTAATGCCGCTGTGGTCGGGTCACTGGCGGCAGTGCGGCGCCGACCTGTACGACATCGAGGCGAATCTGTGCAACGGTACGAGCATACTGGCGTGGTATCTGAGCCGTAGCCCGGGCGATGAGAACAAGGCGCTGCTCGG
>Ga0299914_10004217_pt1 | contig 10316 bp, 8 predicted proteins | sample RVTome_10_FD_201361 | JGI IMG/M metagenome (GOLD analysis project Ga0299914, IMG submission 201361) | Soil microbial communities from uranium-contaminated site in the Upper Colorado River Basin, Wyoming, United States - RVT153D57 (version 2) ... | reverse complement strand
CACGCCGTACGACCCCGACCCGAGCTGGTAGCCGAGATGGGCCCGTTGGCCGGCTGCTACCCCCATCTCGACCCCGGGGAGCGGCCCTGGAACCGTCACGGCATGTTCGCCGCCCATGCCCGCAACAAGCTGAGCTGCACCTTGGACCTGCGCACCGAGCTGGGGCACGAGACCTTCATGGGGCTCGTCGAGGTCTCCGACGTGTTGGTGGAGAACAACTCGGTCCACGTGGTCGAGCGGCTGGGCATCGGTTGGGACCAGCTCCGGGCCCGCAACCCCAGGCTCGTCATGCTGCGCATGCCGCCCATGGGCCTCTCCGGTCCCTACGCGGAATGGCTCGGCTTCGGCGCCCACTTCGAGGCCCTGTGCGGGATGACCGCCATCCGCGGCTACCCGGACGGTGACGTGACGGCCCTGCTACCCGTGTTCCACATGGACCCGTCCAGTGGTGCGGGCGGTGCGTTCGCCGTCCTGACCGCCCTGCGCCGCCGCGAGCGCACCGGTCGGGGCGAGCTCGTCGAGCTGGCGCAATCGGAGAACATGCTCCAGCACATCGGCGAGTACCTCACCGATGCCGCTCGCACCGGCCGCCACCACGAACCCCTGGGCAACCGCGATCACGTCAGGGCACCGCAGGGCTGCTACCGGTGCAGGGGCGACGACCGCTGGGTGGTCCTGTCCGTCGGCTCCGACCAGCAGTGGGAAGCCCTTTGCCAGGTGCTGGGCCGCCGGGACTGGCTGGACGACAGCCGGTTCGACACGGCGGCCGGCCGGGGGGACCATCACGACGAGATCGACCTCGGGCTCGAGGCCTGGACGTCGGCGCGATCACCGGGCGAGGCGTTCGGGGTGCTGCAGGAGGCGGGTGTCCCAGCCGGCCCGGTCATGGACGAGCAGGACCTGCTGGCCGACCCCCACCTGGCCGCCCGCGGCTACTTCCGGGACCAGGGCTCACCGGATCTGGGTACGTGGCGGTTCCCTGGCCACCAATGGCGCTGGGACGGCCCGGACATGCGCTACGGGCCGATAAGCGAGCTCGGCCGCGACAACGAGCACGTCTACCGCAAGGTGCTTGGTCTGTCGGAGAGCCAGTACCAGGACCTGGTCGATGCCGGCCACATCAAGGAGGCCTACGTCGGCCCCGACGGCCAGCCCCTGTGACTGCGCCGGAGATGGGGCTCCGGCTGCCAGGCCTGAGAGAGTGCCGCCCTCAGGGATGCAGCGGAGCCCGCACCGAGGCCCAGTCCACGGCCTCCTCCAGTTGCGTGGCGACCGCCACCAGCAGGTCCTCGCGGCCGTAGGCGGCCACCAGTTGCACGCCGAGGGGGAGCCCGTCGCGATCGTGGTGGAGCGGCAGCGATATCGCCGGTTGACCGGTGACGTTGAACGGCGAGGTGAAGGTGGCGTAGGGCGCGGAGCGTGAGAACGCCCGTAGCGGCTCGGACGCCGTGCCCACCAGATCCCCCAACAGGGGAGCGCGAGCGGCGGTGGTGGGGGTGATCAGCAGGTCGTGGCCGTCGGCCCACCACGCGGCCATGTCCCGCCGGAAACGAGCCTGGAGCGAGGCGCCGCGCACGATGGTCAGCGCGTCCAGGGCGCTCCCCATCTCGGCCAACATCCAGGTGCCGGGCTCCACGTCGGCTTCGGTGAGCTCCCTGCCCAGCAGGGCACCCAGCGCCGACAGGTTGGCCCGGCAGTTCACCGCCCACTGATTTGTGAAGACCTCGCCCAGCTCGGGCCCGATCATCAGTGCGTCAGGGTGGCCCTCGCTGACGTCGTGACCGACCTCGGTGAGCAGCTGGGCTCCGATTCGGGCGGCGGCCGAGCAGTCCGGGTCGGTGTCGGTGTACAGAGCGTGGTCGAGCAGCCCGATGCGCAGCCTCCCGGGGTCGGCGCCGACCACGCGGGTGTAAGGGCGGTCGGGGGCGGGGGCGATGACGCCGTCACCGGGGAAGGGGCGGGCACTGATGTCGAGCAGCCCGGCGCAGTCGCGGACGGTGTGGCACACCACGTGCTGGACCGAGAGGCCCCACTCGTCCTGCATGGGCCCCATCGACACCCGGCCCCGCGACGGCTTCAATCCCACAAGGCCGCACATGGCGGCCGGGATGCGGATGCTGCCCCCGCCGTCGCTGGCGTTGGCGGCGGGCACCATGCCGGCCGCCACCGCGGCGGCCGCTCCCCCGCTGGACCCGCCCGGGCCTCGTTGGGGGGCCCACGGGTTGTGGGTCGGCCCGTAGGAGAGCGGCTCGGTGGTGGCCACCAGGCCGAGCTCGGGTGTGTTGGTACGGCCCACCAGGACCAGACCGGCCTCGCGGTAGCGCCTCACCAGGTTGGCGTCGGTCGGGTGGACGTAGCCGGCGGCCTTCAGCCCTGCGACGCCGCAGTGGAAGGGGTCGCCGGCGCTGGTGGGCCACAGGTCCTTCAGTAGGAAGGGCACACCCCGGAAGGGGCCGTCGGGCAGGTCCGCCGACTTGGCCTGGTCCACGGCGCTGTCGAAGCTGCGGTGGATGACGGCGTTGAGCGCCGGGTCGATGCCCTCGATCCGGGCTATGGCGGCCTCGGTCAGCTCCACCGGTGACACCTCACCGGACGCCACCAGCCCGGCCAGGGCGGTGGCGTCGTGGCGCTCGAGGACGTCCACGGCGGCCCTCAGCTGGTCCCTGGCGGGCTCGCCTCGTCGACGAAGGCGCTGACGGCGGCGACGACCCGCTCGGTCTGCTCGAGTTGGGGCAGGTGGCCGGCGCCTTCGACGATCTCGAGGCGGGAGCCGGCGATGGCGGCGGCGAAGTCGTCGCCGTAGGCGGGGGCCATCAGGGCGTCCTGCGCGCCCCACACCAGCAGCGTCGGAGCCCTGACTCGGTAGAGGCGCTTGCTGAGCCCCTTGTCGGGCAGGGGCCAGATGAACTGCAGGATGCTTGCCATGGTCATGGCCGCGGTGAACAGGGCCTCGGGGTCGGTGGCGTCGGGTGCCGGCAGCATGGCGGCAATCGGTCCGGTGGGATCGGCCAGCAAGAGCTCGGGGAGCTTGTCGGGCGGCACACCGGAGATGTCGGGGACGGGGTGATCGTCACGCCACAGGCCGACGGGAGCGATCAGAACCAGTCGCTGGACGCGCTCGGGGTTGGTGGCGGCGATCTCGGCGGCCACCATGCCACCGAAGGAGTGGCCGACCAGGGTGGTCGACGGCAGGCCCAGCACGTCGAGGAGCTCGGCGTAGTACAGGACCAGGTCCCAGAGGTCCTCGACGTGCTCGAGGCCCTGGGAGGCGCCGGCACCGGGATGCTCGGGGGCGATGACGCGGTGGCTGGCGGCGAGCTGGTCGAGGAACGGGTCCCAGAAGAGACCGCCCCCGCCGTGCAGGAACACCAGCGGATCGCCGTCGCCTGCTGTGAGGACCCTGATCTTGAAGAGCCCGTCGCGCAGCTCGACGGAGGATTCGTCGGGTTGGGGCATCGTGGGCTCCTATGACGTGTGGGGGACCGGGTCGTCCTGGCGAGCTCCCTGCGGCCACCAGCGGTGCTTCCAGCCCTCCGACTCCCACAGGCCGCGGATCCTGGGCATGACCTCGTTGGCGAACAGCGTCAGGTTCTGCTCGGTGAGGCCGTGGGGCATGGAGCCGATCTGCAGCAGGGCGATCAGGTTCCCCACACGCAGTCCCTTGCAGGCCTCGATGAGCCGGTCGGCGACGGTGTCGGGGCTCCCGGCGATGATCAGGCCGTTGTCCACCAGGGACTTCCAGTTCTTCTCCATGACCAGGGCCTGGGCGATGTCGGCGGGCCTGTTGGCCTTGATCGCGAACTCGCTGCTGCGCCTGGTCCTGTACCCGGGGGTCTCGAAGTAGTACGGCGGGATGTGGAGGCACTTGTTGAAGAAGTACAGGACGTGCTCTAGGTAGTCCTCCTCGGCCTTGGCATCGGTCTCCGACACGCAGATCTGCTGGGCGAAGCCGGCCTGGTAGGGGTTGCCGTCCGAGCCGAGCTGATCGGCGGTCTCCCAGAAGCCGTCCATCACCTTCTTGGCGAACTGGTAGCCGAAGAAGCTCAGGAAGCTGTACGTGTAGTCGTTGGCCACCGCCATCTCGTAGGTCTCGACCGACCCGCCACCGGCCAGCCACACAGGAGGGTGGGGCTTCTGCAGTGGCTGGGGCCAGGGGTTGACATAGCGCAGCTTGTTGAAGCGGCCGTTGTAGGGGAACGGACCCGGCTCCGTCCATGCCTTCATGATCAGGTCGTGCGCCTCGTAGAAGCGCGGCCTGGTCTCGGTGGGGGTGATGCCGTAGCAGCGGTTGACGTCCATGGACGTGCCGACCGGGAAGCCCGCGGCCAGCCGACCCTGGCTGAGGCAATCGAGCATGGCGAACTCCTCGGCCACCCTCAGGGCGGGCTGGTACAGGGCCAGGGTGTTGCCCAGGACGAGCAGGGCGCTGTTGTTGGAGGTGCGGCGCGCCAGCGCGGCGGCCATGAGGTTGGGCGAGGCCATGAACCCGTAGGCGTTCTGGTGGTGCTCGTTCACACCCAGGCCGTCGAAGCCGAGCCGGTCGGCCAGCTCCAGCTCGTCGAGGTTCCACTGGTAGTACTGCGCCACCTTGACCGGGTCGCACAGCTCGGCGTTGGGCGGCGTCACCCAGACGCTCTCGTAGCGCTGCTCGAAGTCGGAGGGAAGGTCCCGGTACGGCATCAGGTGGAAGAAGATCGACTTCACGTGGTCCCCCTTCGGCATCCGGCGGCGCCAGCCGCTCGCTGACGACTGTACGGCGGGCCTCGCCTCCTCACCCAGCCCGCCCGGCGTGCGCCGTCGCCGCCCGGCCGACGGCTGCCCCGCTACGGGGCCCGAGCTGCGGCGGCGTGCAGCTCCGCCAGGCCCTCGGCCAGGTCGACCGTGGCGCGGAAGCCGAGCGCGTCCGCGGCCCGTGCCGGGGAGGCCACGACGTGGCGTACGTCCCCGAGCCGGTAACCGCCCACCACCTGGACCCCGACGTCGGCACCGGCGACGGCCACCAGCCCGTGTGCCAACTCGGCGACGGTGACGGCGCGCCCCGAGGCGACGTTGTAGGTGCCGGCAGCCTCTGCCGGGGCACGAAGCGCAGCCAGGTTGGCGGCCGCCACGTCGGTCACGTGGACGAAGTCACGCCGCTGACGCCCGTCCTCGAACACAGCGATCGGCCGGCCGGCCGCGATGGCGCTGGCGAAGATGGCGGCCACACCCGCATATGGCGTGTCGCGGGGCATGCGGGGTCCGTACACGTTGTGGTAGCGCAGCGCCACGACCGTGGCCCCGCTCTCGCGCCCGAACACCTCGAACAGGTGCTCCTGGTGCAGCTTCGTCGCCGCGTACACGTTGCGCGGATCGGTGACGGCATCCTCATCGATCGCGGCCGGATCGAGTGGGGAGCCGCACCGGGGACAGGGCGGCTCCCAGCGCCCGGCGTCGAGGTCGGATTGCCTCCGGGCCCGAGGCCTCACCGGCCCACAGGTGGCGCACGTGTAGGCGCCTTCGCCGTAGACGACCATCGACGACGCCAGCACCACCCGGCCCGAGAAGCCACAGCGGTGCATGGCCCAGATCCCCGCCGCCGAGGCAGCGCCGTTGTCGGCCACGTAGTCGACGACATCTCCCAGGTCGACTCCCAGACCAACCCTGGCGGCCTGGTGGCAGACGGCGTCGACGCCGCCCAGGGCGATCTCCCAGGACTCGGGATCGCGGGCGTCGGCCACCATGTAACGGACACCGGCGCGCCGCTCGTGGTGATGGGGCGAACGCCTGTCCAGCACGACCACCTCGTCACCGTCAGCGGCCAGAGCGTCGACGACATGGCTCCCGACGAAGCCGGCTCCACCGGTCACCAGCACCTTCACGTGAGCCCTACCGGCCCCACTCGGGGCGGGAACCCCCGCGGGCTCACCACGGTGACCGCAGCCACGTCTGCATCACCAGGGCGGTGGCCACCGACGCGGCCAGGGCCGGACGCTGCCAGCGGGTGGGACAGGCGGCACCGGCCGCGATCAGCCACGGCGCGAAGGGGATCCAGATCCGCTCCACCTCGGCCTTGGACAGTCCCGACAGGTCCGCGGCCACGACGGCCAGCACCCCGGCGGCGACCAGCAGCGCCAGGCCACCGAGCTCACGGCGCCGCGCCGCCAGAGCGCCGAGACCGGCCACCGCCCCCGGCCCGATGACCAGGACCATGGCCCCCAGGTTGCCGACCACGGAGTACAGGTAGGGGCGGTCCCGGGCCACGCCCTCCGCGTAGAAGCCGCGGGTGGCGCTCAGACCGTCGAACCACCAGAAGCCCCCGAGCGCGAAGAGGAGGGTGACTGCAGCCGCCCCGACACAGGCCCACAGCACCACGTCGGCCCGACGGCGGGTGACCACCACCGCGGCGGGCACGACGAGGGCAAGCACCAGGCCGTAGGACATGTGCAGGCCCAGTCCCAGAACGCCCCCGCCGGCCAGCGCCCACCATCCCGATCGCGGGCGCCCGCTGGCCACGACGACCAGCGCGGTGCCCCAGGCGGCGGTGGCGGCGAACACGGCGTCGGCCGACGAGGCCACCCAGATGGCGACGGGTGCGAGCGCCAGGAAGGGAGCGGCTGCCCGGGCCACGGCGGCGCCGGCCACCTCCCGCAAGGTCAGCATCACGGCCACGACCGTGGACGTGCCCGCCGTCAGCACCGCGGCGGCTGCCCAACCCGGGCCCGCCAGGCCGATCCGCTCGAGCCCCAGATAGGCCAGCACCATGCCGGGCGGGTGGCCGCGGACGTGGGTGGGGTAGTCGGCCAGATCCTCTACGTAGCCGGCCAGGAAGGCTCCGACGCCGTCGATCTCCTCGAGCACCGCGTAGTACTCCAGGCCCCCGACGAGGGGCTCGGCCAGCCTCGACATGCCCTCGCTGGAAGCCAGCGCCACCGCCCATGCCGCGGCCATCGCCCACGTGACCACCAGCGCCGATGGCCACGGCAGCGACCGCCACAGCCGCGGGGCCAGCACCGTCCCGGTCGCGCCCACAGCGACCGCTGCCACCATCCACCATCGCCACTCCAGGTCCCATTTGCCGAAGAGGGGCGCCGCGCCCAACAGCGCCTCGGTCCCCGACTGGTGCCAGTGGACGTGTTGACCCCAGAGCCGCGCCCACACGACCAGCGCCACGGCGATCGCCACGGCCGCCGTCCCGCTCGCCGCGATCCTGCTCCGGTCCGGGCCCGACGGTCGGCAGCGACTCGACCCGACATCGGTCTGGGCGACCACAGCCACGTCGACAACGTAGGTTCGAGTGTGGCCGAGCCCGGGGCCCTCGCAACGGTGTTTCCGAGACCGTAAGCAGCTTCGGGGCTCCACGTCCTCAGCGGCGCGCTTAGGTGTGGGCGTGAGCTCACCGCAACCCGCGGACGGTCGCGTGCCAGACCGTGTCCTCACCGGGCCAGGTCGTCGCGCCTGGCCAAGCCCCCTCCACGACGAGCGCACCGCGGCCATCCTGGGCATCGCCCTGGGAGTCACGTTCTCGGTGTGCTTCCTCACCGGCCTGTACAGCCACTACCAGCAGGAGCAGAACGACTCGCTGTTCGTGATCCCTGCGCGCCCCGCCGGTCTGTACCGTCTCACCCAAGGCATCCACGTGGCCACCGGCATCGCCTCGATACCGCTACTGGCGGCCAAGCTGTGGACCGTCCTGCCCAGGTTCTACGAGTGGCCGCCGGTGCGTTCGGTGGCCCACGCCCTGGAGCGGGTGATGCTGGTTCCCCTGGTGGCGGGCTCGCTGTTCATGCTGTTCAGCGGGGTCGGCAACATCGCGCTGTGGCGGCCATGGGGCTTCGACTTCAGGTCCGGGCACCACTGGGTGGCCTGGATCACGATCGGAGCCCTCATCGCCCACGTGGGAGCGCGCTGGGCGGTGACGCGCCGCTCCGTGCGTCGCCATCCGGCCGTCACCGGCCGGCCCTCCGGCGTGGCCGAGCCGACCGGCGCCCGGGCAGGCGGGCTGACCAGGCGCGGGTTCCTCACCAGCGTGGCCGCCGCTTCGGGAGTCCTTACGGTGGCGACGGTCGGGCAGACGTTCCGGCCGCTCGACCGCGTGTCGGTGCTGGCGCCGCGCCGACCGGGAACGGGCCCCCAGGGACTCCCCGTGAACCGCACCGCAGCCCAGGCCGGCCTCGCCGAGGTGCTGGACGACCCTGGATACCGCCTGGCGGTGTCGTGGCCGGGCGGCCGGCGCGAGCTCACATACCAGGACCTGAGGGCGATGCCACTGCACGATGCCGTGCTCCCCATCGCCTGCGTCGAGGGCTGGTCGGCCGACGGCCACTGGCGGGGCATCCGGCTTCGCGACCTGGCCGGCGCGGTGGGCTGGCCCGATCCCGACGAGGTGGTGGTGCGCTCCCTGCAGGAGGGCTCGCTGTTCACCACCTCCCGGGTCAACCGGGCCCAGGCCGCCGACCGCGACGCGTTGCTGGCCCTGGACCTGAACGGCGAGCCGCTCCACCCCGACCACGGGTACCCGGTCCGGCTCGTCGTCGGCAACCGTGCCGGGGTGCTGCAGACCAAGTGGATCGGCGAGATCGAGCTCCGATGACCAGCGCCGAGCCACGCAGCCACACCGATCGGGCCCACACGGCCCAGACCCATCCATTCCTCTACTGGCCGGCGATGTCCATCGGCGCTGCTGTCGTGGTCTACGGGCTGGCTCGCTGGGCACCCTGGGAGTCCTCGGTGGACCTCGACACCTACATCCGGTGGACCATCGGTCTGGCCGTGCTGCACGACGTCGCCGTCGGCCCCGTGGTGGGGGTGGCCGGGCTGGCCCTGGCCGCGCTGATCCGCCCTCCCTACCGTGCCGTGGTCCAGGCAGGGGTCCTGGTTGCCGCCTCGACTGCCCTGTTCGCCATCCCATTCGTGCAGGGCTGGGGTCGCAACAGCAACGACTCCGCCCTGCCTCGTGACTACGGGCAGGGCCTGGCCATCGTTCTGGGCCTGGTCGCCGTGGCGACGATCGTGGGCCTGGTGGTGGTGGCGGTGCGGGAACGACGGACCGGGTCCGGGGCCTGACCCATGCCCGACGTCCTGCTGCCGGTCCGCGACGAGGCCCAGGCCATCGCCCAGGTCCTGGCCGCTATGCCCTCAGGTTTCCGCCCCATCGTCGTCGACAATGGCTCGCGCGATGGCTCAGGGGACCTGGCGCGCTCGCTGGGGGCGCGGGTGGTGTACGAGCCGCGTCCCGGGTACGGCGCCGCCTGCCACGCCGGTCTCGAGGCAGCCGAGGCCGAGGTGGTGTGTGTGATGGACTGCGACTGCTCCCTCGACCCGGCCGAGCTGGTGGCGGTGGCCGGGCCGGTGAGCGGCGCCGGCGCCGATCTGGTCGTCGGTCGACGGGTGGCCACTCCCGGGAGCTGGCCGCTGCACGCCCGCCTGGCCAACCGCCTGCTGGCCGCCGAGCTGCGCAGACGCACCGGCGTCCGGCTGTCGGACATCGGTCCCATGCGGGCCGCCCGGCGTGTCGACCTGCTCGCGCTCGGCATCGAGGACCGCCGTTTCGGCTACCCGCTGGAGACGATCCTGCGCGCCGCCGGGGCCGGGTGGCGCATCACCGAGGTTCCGGTGAGCTACACCGAGCGGACGGGCCGGTCGAAGGTGACCGGCACGCTGCGCGGCACCGTGCGGGCGGTCCGGGACATGGCGGGGGCCCTGCGGTGAGGGCGACGCTGATGGTGATCGCCAAGGAACCGCTGCCCGGTCGGGTGAAGACCCGGTTGTGCCCGCCCCTCACCCCCGTGCAGGCCGCCGAGGTGGCCGGTGCCGCGCTGACCGACACCTTGCGCGCCGTGGCGTACACGCCGGCCGCCCGACGGATCGTGGTCCTGGAAGGACGGCCCGGTGCGTGGTTGCCCGACGGTGTCGAGGTGGTGGCACAGGAGGCAGGCGGGCTCGACGTCCGCTTGGCCGGCGCCTTCGCCATGGTCGACGGTCCTGCCCTGCTGGTGGGGATGGACACCCCCCAGCTCCGTCCCTGCCACCTGGCGTCCGCGTCAGAGGCTCTGGGCGACGGCGCCGACGCCGTCCTGGGCCGAGCATGTGACGGCGGGTTCTGGGCGGTCGGGCTCCGACGCCCTGCCCCGTGGATCTTCTGCGGCGTGCCGATGAGCACGCCAGCCACCGGCGAGCTCCAACTCCGCCGGCTCGTGGCGTCGGGCCACGACGTGACGGTGCTGCCCCCGTTGCGCGACGTGGACCGAGCCGAGGACCTGGTGCCGGTGGCGAAGCAGGCGCCCGGCACCTGCTTCGCCTCCGCCGTGGAGCGACTGCTGTCCGAGGGAGTACTCACT